>Ga0183260_10001007_pt1 | contig 23904 bp, 16 predicted proteins | sample AntDrymUQ4972206_2_FD_129768 | JGI IMG/M metagenome (GOLD analysis project Ga0183260, IMG submission 129768) | Polar desert sand microbial communities from Dry Valleys, Antarctica - metaG UQ497 (22.06) (version 2) (version 2) | ecosystem: Environmental > Terrestrial > Soil > Desert | place... | reverse complement strand
CAACGCCTGGTCCCGTGCGGCGGAGACCACGCCGTGCACCCACAGCGCCGGGTCCGGGTGGTCGCCGCGCACGACCCGACCGGAGTGCAGCAGCGCACGCTCGGCCCGGTAGAGCTCGATCCACCCGGCCAACTCTGCGGATTCCGCCGGCGGAAGGCGCGAGACGTCCCACTCCAGGCCGAAGTGGCCGAACAGCGCGGTCGCGGCCCGGAAGGACAACCGGTGGGTACGACCGGTCGTGTGCGCCGTGGCTGGGCCGACGTGGCAGCCGACCAGCTCCGGGGGGACGACCAGCCCGGTCCACCGCTGGATCTGCTGGCGCTCGAGCGCGTCGTTGCAGTCGCTGGCCCACACCCGGTCGGTGTGCTCCAGGATGCCCAGGTCGACCCTGGCGCCACCCGACGCGCAGCTCTCGATCTCGAGGTCGGGGTGTGCCTGCCGGAGCTCGTCGAGCAGCCGGTACAGCGCGAGGGTCTGGCGGTGCACGGCACCGCCGGTGTCGACCAGATCGCGGTTCATGTCCCACTTGAGGAAGGCGATGTCGTACTCGTCCAGCAGCGCCAGCAGCGCCGTGCACACGTACGCGTAGGCGGCGGGGTTCGTCAGGTCGAGCACCTGCTGGTGGCGCCACCCGGGAGGGTCGTCGTCGTGGGCGCCGAACACCCAGTCCGGGTGCGCGCGGGCGACATCGGAGTCGCGGTTGACCATCTCGGGCTCGACCCAGAGACCGAACTCCATCCCAAGCCCGCGGACGTGGTTCACCAGCGGATGCAGGCCGGCTGGCCACACCTGGGCATCGACGACCCAGTCGCCGAGGCCGCGCCGGTCGTCTCGTCGCCCGGCGAACCAGCCGTCGTCGAGCACGAACCGCTCGACCCCGAGACCGGCCGCGGCATCGGCGAGGCGAGTGAGGCGGGTGAGGTCGTGGTCGAAGTAGACCGCCTCCCAGGTGTTGAGCACCACCGGGCGATCCCGGCGCGGGTGCCCCAGGCGGGCCCGGAGATGGTCGTGCAGGCGGGCGGTGACGCCGTCCAGCCCCTCGTCGGACCAGGTGGCGTACAGCCACGGCGACACGTAGGTCTCGTCGGGCTGCAGTGACAGCTCGCCGGGGGCGAGCAGCTCGCCGCCACCGATGACCCCTTCGCCGGTGGGCAGCCGCTCCGCCCAGGTCGTGTGGTCACCGCTCCACGCCGTGTGCACGGCCCACACCTCACCGTGGCCGAAGCCGAAGCCGGCGGTGCCCACGGCCATCAGCAGGGTGGAGTCGTGCCCGGTGCGGCCATGGCGGGAGTCGCGCACCCAGGCGCCCTGCTGCAGCGGGCGGCGCTGCGGTGCGCGTTCGCGGCACCAGCGGCCGGTGAGGTCGAGCAGCTCGGCGGCCGGCCCGGGCAGCGGCAGGCAGGGTAGCAGCGCATCCAGGGCGTACGCGGCCTGCGGCGCGTCGTTGCGCAGCTCGTGGCGCAGCCGCAGCACACCCTGGGCGGTCAGCTCGACGGTGGTGACCACCTCGAGCCCGAGCGTGTCGTCTCGCTGGCGCAGGGTGCACGTGGCGGAGCCGGCGTCGTCGGTGTCCACGACGTCGACCGCCACTGTCCGCAGCAGCGGGGCGGCCGGGCGCGAGCCGTCCTCCCGGTGGCCGGCCAGCCCGGGGCGACCGGTCCAGCCTCGCGCCGGCTCGGGCACCAGCCCGACCCTCGTCGGTGCGTCCAGTGCGCTGTGTGGCACGTGTGGTGAGGTCACCTCGACGGCGACGCTCCTGGACCGCTCCGGAAGGTCGCCGAGGTCGCCGCCCCAGTGCACGACCGACCATGCCAGGTCCCCATCGCCGGCAAGCAGGATGCACAGGCCGGCCCGGCGCAGCAGCACCGAGGACTCGGCTGCACTCACCACGCAGTCATCCCTTGTTCGCCCCGATGGTCAGACCGCCGACGAAGTGCTTCTGCAGGACCACGAACACGACGATGGTGGGGATCGCGGTGATGATCGAGCCGGCCGCCACAAGGTTGTCGTTGGTGAAGAAGGCACCGTTGAGACTGCTCAGCGCGGTCGTGATCGGCTGGTCCTCGCCATTGCCGATCATGAGCACCAGGGCCCAGAAGAAGTCGTTGTAGATCCAGGTGAACTCCAAGGTCGCCAGGGCAGCGAGCGGTGAGCGGCACAACGGCAGGATGACCCGCCAGAACTGGCTCCAGACGCTTGCTCCGTCGACGAGCGCGGCTTCGGTCAGCTCGATGGGCAGCGTCTTCATGTAGCTGCTCATGACGAAGGTGCAGAAACCCAGCTGGAACGCGATGTGGATCATCACCACGCCGAACTGGGTGTTGGCCCACTGGTCGTTCTCGGTCCACGGTGCCGGCAGCTCGAGGTACATGCGGTAGAGCGGGGTGATGATCACCTGCTGGGGCAGCAGGTTGCCGGCGGTGAACAGCATCAGCAGAGCCAGGTTGAAGCGGAAGCTGAAGCGGGCCAGGCCGTAGGCGAGGAACGTCGACGTCAGCAGGATCACGATGATTGCCGGGACCAGGATCACGACGGTGTTGACGAAGTACTGAGCGAAGTCCGCCCGCTCCCACGCGGTCGTGTAGTTGCTGAGAGTCAACGCCCGCGCAATCGAGAAATACCCGTTTTCCTGGGTATCCGACAGCGGCCGGAACGAGGTGTACAGCGCCCACAAGAACGGCGCCAGGAAGCCGAGGCTGGCGGTGATGAGCGTGATGTAGGCGATCGCGCGTGGCAACGGGTGGGCCTTCTTCGCACCCGCCATCCGCACCGGGGCGACCGCGGGGTTGGTCAGGGTTGCCGCCCGGTCCGGAGCCGTCGTGGTCATCGCACCAGGTCCTCTCGGAACGTCTTGTACAGGTACGGCAGGATCACGGTCATCGAGATCACCAGCAAGATGACCGCCAGCGCCGAGCCGTAACCGATGCGGCTGGCCTCACCGATGACGTTCTGGGTGACCAGCACCGACAGCAGCTCGAGGCCGTTGCGGCCGCCGTTGATGACGAAGACGATGTCGAACGCGCGCAGCGACTCGATGATGGTCACGACCAGTACGACGATGTTCACCGGCGCGAGCGCTGGGAAGACGACGTGGCGAAAGACCTGCCACTCGCTGGCACCGTCCAGCGCAGCCGCCTCGCGCAGCGCCGGGTCGACACCCTTCAGCCCGGCCAGGAACAGGATCATCACGTAGCCGACGTGGCGCCAGCTGGCAGCGACGAGCACCGCGTAGAGGTTGCCCGACGACGCCAGCCAGTCCCGGTCGAAGTTCTCGACGAAGACACCGATGACGCCGTTGAGCAGGCCCTCCTGCTTGTAGATCAGCTCCCAGATGAAGCCCACCAGCGCCAGCGACAGCACCACCGGCAAGAAGATCGCGCTCTGGTAGAGCCGCGAGCCCTTCAGCTCCTTGTCGATCAGGTAGGCCAGCAGCAGACCCATGGTGGTGGGCACCACCAGGAAGAACGCCAGCCAGATGATGTTGTGCCGCACCGCCGGCCAGAACGGCGGGTAGATCTCGAAGATCTGCTTGTAGTTCTCCAGCCCTACCCACTCGACGTCGGTGAAGCCCGACAGCGGCCCGAGGTTGCCGAACGACAGGATCGCCGACCCGATCGTCGGCACCCAGATCAGCGCGATGTGCAGCAGGGTCGGTATCCCGATCAGCACGACCAGGACGATCTTGTCCGTCCTGGTCAGACGCTGCAGACGCGCCCGCTTACGGGGCCGCCTGGAGGTGCTGCCCACTGACTTGGTCGACATGGCCGTCTCCTCAGACGAAGATCGACTGCTTCTGCTGCTCGATGTCGGCGACCAACCCGTCGATGTCGTCGGGGTTCTGGATGAACTTCTGCAGCGAGGGGATCATCACCGTCGAGGCGAAGTCCGGGCGGGTGTCGCGGTCCAGGTACTGCGTGATGCTGCCGGCGCTGGCGACCAGCTCGTTGGCCTTGGTCTGCAGCGCGTTGTAGCTCGAGGTGTCCGCGTCGCTGTTGGCTGCCACGTTGTTGGGATCGGACTTGAGGTACACCTCCTGGCCCTCCGCGCTGCCGAACCACTCCAGCAGCTTCATCGCCGCCTCCTCCTCCTCGGGCTCCGGCGACATCATCCAGCCGTCGATCGGCGCCTCGATGGTGTCGGTGCCGAACTCGTCGTTGACGGCGGGGAAGACGAAGAAGTCGAGGTCGTCACGGTCCTCGGCCTTGGTGAACGCCTGGCCGACGAACATGCCCAGGTAGTACATGCCCACCTTCTTGTTGAGCAGGTCGGCGCCGGTGTCGAGCCAGTCCCGGCCGAGGGCGTCGGGCTGGTGGTACGGCAGCAGGTCGCGCCAGAGCTCGAAGACGCCCTTGACCTCGTCGCTCTCCCATGACTCCTCGCCGGCCATCAGGTTGACGTGGAAGTCGTAGCCGTTCTGCCGGAAGTTCAAGACGTCGAAGGTGCCCATCGCGGGCCAGCCCTCCTTGTCGGCGAAACCGATCGGCTCCAGCCCGTCGGACTGCATCTCCTCGCACAGCGCGGTGAAGTCGTCGAGGGTCTCCGGGACGGTGTAGCCCTTCTCCTCGAACAGGCTCTTGCGGTAGAAGACCGCCCACGGGTAGTAGTAGAACGGCACGAAGTACTGCTTGCCGTCCGCCGCGGTCGAGGCCTGCTTGAAGGCATCGGTGTAGCCCGACCCCATGTCGCCACTCCACAGCGCGGACACATCTCCGGCGAAGCCCTGGTCGGCGAAGAACTTCATCCGGTAGCCGGCGAACCACGCGTAGACGTCTTGCGGCCCGCCCTGCAGGTAGGACGTGATGTTCTCCTGGAACTGCTCGTGGTCCACGGTATTCACGTCGACCTCGATGCCCCGGGCCTTGATGAACGCGTCGATGGAGTCTTTCAGCGCCGTCTGCGGGACCTGATCGGAGAAGTTCGAGCCCAGCGAGGTGGCCGTGCCAGCGCTGCCACTGCCACTGCCGCCGCTGGAGTCGCTGCCGCAGGCTGCGAGGCCCGGAAAGGCGGCCAGGCCGCCACCGACGGCGAGCCCGCGCAGCAGGTTGCGGCGCGACATCTGCGGGGATGCGCCTCGGGGGGTCCAGAGCGGGGAGGTCGGTCGCGGCATGTCGTGCTCCAAGGGTGCGGCCCCGTCGTACGGGGTGTCGGCGGCAATCGGTTGTCGACCAACGTCCAACACATCTGAACGCAAGCCAACATATGGGGTAGGGGGCCATTTCACCTGCGGCAGCCTCCCCCTGTCAACACCCGTTACCATCTTGTTTCCGACTTGTCGGTCCACTTCCCGCGATCACGGCGGGAAACGGGGGCAGGCAGGATGCCCGCCTCAATCGAACAGCTACGGTGGTTTCAGTGTTCGATCCTGTTGACTTATCCGGGCGGGCGGGCCACCCTGCCGCTATGACCCCCCGCCTCCCCCGAGCGGCCAGGATGGCCTTCGGTGGCGACTACAACCCCGAGCAGTGGCCGAGCACGGTCTGGGACGACGACGTCACGCTGATGCGCGAGGCCGGGGTCACGCTGGTGAGCGTGGGCATCTTCTCCTGGGCGCACCTGGAGCCCCGCCCGGGCGAGTACGAGTTCGGCTGGCTCGACCGGGTGCTGGACCTGCTCGGCGAGGCCGGCGTCGACGTCGACCTGGCCACCGCCACGGCCTCCCCGCCGCCGTGGCTGGCGCGGCTGTACCCCGAGACGCTGCCGGTCGACCGGGACGGGCGGACCCTGTGGCCGGGCAGCCGCCAGGCGTACTGCCCGAGCTCCCCGGTCTTCCGGGCGCGCGCTGCCGCGCTCACCGAGCAGCTCGCCGCGAGATACGCCGGGCATCCCGCGCTCGCGTTGTGGCACGTCGGCAACGAGTACGGCTGCCACACCACCTGCTGCTGGTGCGACACCAGCGCAGCGGCGTTCCGCGGCTGGCTCGAACAGCGTTACCGCGACGTCGATGCGCTCAACGAGGCGTGGGGGACGTCGTTCTGGTCGCAGCGCTATGGCGACTTCTCCGAGGTGCTGCCGCCACGGGCGACGCCGACCTTCGGCAACCCTGGCCAGGAGCTCGACTTCCGACGGTTCTCCTCCGACGAGCACCTGGCCTGCTTCGTCGCCGAGCGCGACGTACTGCGCCGGGTCAGCCCCCATGTGCCGGTGACCACGAACTTCATGGCCCACACCGAGGTCGTCGACTACTGGACCTGGGCGCGCGAGGTCGACGTCGTCAGCAACGACCACTACCTGCTCGCCCACCAGCCGGACAACCATCTCGAGCTGGCGTTCTGCGCGGACGTCACCAGGGGCCTCGCCGGCGGTCAGCCGTGGCTGCTGATGGAGCACTCGACCAGCGCGGTCAACTGGCAGCCTCGCAACGTCGCCAAGCGGCCAGGCGAGACCATCCGCAACAGCCTGCAGCATGTGGCGCGCGGCTCGCAGGGCGCATTGTTCTTTCAGTGGCGCCAGTCGCGGGCGGGGGCGGAGAAGTACCACTCCGCGCTGGTGCCGCACGCCGGCGCCGACAGCCGGCTGTGGCGCGAGGTCGTCGACCTCGGTGTCACGCTGGAACGGCTCGCGCCGGTGCTGGCCAGCACGGTGCAGGCAGACGTCGCCCTCGTCTTCGACTGGCAGTCGTGGTGGGCCACCGAGCAGGTGGCAACGCCTTCTGTCGACGTCACCTACCGTGACCGGGCGCTGGCGCTGCACCGGGCGTTGCTGCGCGCCGGGCTCACCGTCGACGTGGTGCCGACGCCCAGCAGTCCCGACGAGCTCGCCACCTACCCGTTGGTGCTGGCGCCGACCCTGCACCTGGTGTCGCAGCCGGCGGCCGATGCCTTCCGGGCCTACGTCGAGGGTGGCGGCAGTCTGCTCGTCACGTACTTCTCGGGCATCGCCGACGAGCGCGACCATGTCCACCTCGGCGGCTACCCCGGCGCCTTCCGCGACGTGCTCGGGGTGCGGGTGGAGGAGTTCTGCCCGTTGCTGTCCGGCGAGCAGGTGGGCCTGGTCGACACCGACGGCAGCGGCGCGGGTACGGCCGACGTCTGGGCCGAGGACCTGCATCTCGCCGGGGCCGAGGCCGTGCTGACCTACGCCGATGGCCCGGTGCCGGGAACCCCCGCCGTCACCCGCCACCGACTCGGCAACGGGCTCGGCTGGTACGTCGCGACCCGCACCGATGACGCCAGCACCGCCGCGCTGCTGCACCGGGTCTGCTCCGAGGCCGGCGTGACCGCCCCCTATGACGTGCCGGCCGGCGTCGAGCTGGTGCGGCGCGCCGGCGACGAGGCGACGTACGTGTTCGTGCTCAACCACAGCCCCGAGCCCGTCACCGTGCCAGTCCCCGGCGTCGACCTGCTCGGCGATGGGGTCAGCGAGCCGGAAGTGCGGCTCAGCGGTGGTGGGGTCGCCGTCATCCGGCAGGACCGGAGCGGCTGACATGCTCGCCCAGCAGCGCCAGACGATGATCCTCGAGGTGGTCCGCGAGAACGGCGCGGCCCGGGTGGCCGACTTGGTGGCGCAGTTCGGGGTGTCGGACATGACGATCCGCCGTGACCTCGACGTGCTGGCCAGACGCGGCTGGCTCGACAAGGTGCACGGTGGCGCCACGATGCCGCTGGCGGGCAGCACCGACGAGCCCGGCTTCGCGGAGAAGTCCCTGCGCGAGCTCGCCGAGAAGCAAGGCATCGCCCACACCGCCGCCGCACTGGTGCGGCCCGGTCAGGCGGTCGGCCTGTCCGCCGGCACCACCACGTGGACCCTGGCACAGGCGCTGCTCGACGTCGCCGGGTTGACCGTCGTCACCAACTCCCCACCGGTGGCGGAGGTGTTCCACACCGCGGGGCGCAGCGACCAGACCGTCGTCCTCACCGGCGGGGTCCGTACCCCCTCTGACGCCCTGGTCGGCCCGGTCGCGGTCGGCTCGCTGGCGTCGATCAACCTCGACACCGTCTTCCTCGGTACCCATGGCATGGAGGTGCGCAGCGGCTTCAGCGCCCCCAACTTCTTGGAGGCCGACACCAACAGGGCGCTGATCCGCGCCGCCCGGCGGCTGGTGGTGGTCGCCGACCACACCAAGTGGGGGGTCGTCGGCATCGCCACGGTGGCCCCCCTCGAACAGGCCGACGTCCTGGTGAGCGACCCGCAGCTGTCTCGTGAGGCGCGCACCCGTCTTGCCGAGCATGTCGGTGAGGTGCTGCTCGCCGACGAGGTCGATGGTCGGGACTCGGCCTCATGAGCGCAAAGAGCGACGGCCGGCACCGACCGGACTGGGGCTGGGCGGCCCCCGGGCGGGTCAACCTGATGGGTGAGCACACCGACTACAACGACGGCTGGGTGCTGCCATTCGCGATCGACAAGCGCACCGTGGCTGCGGTGCGCGTACGCGACGACGACCGGCTGCGGATGTGGTCGCAGCAGTCCGACGACCCCGAGGCGCCGGTCGAGACACGCGTCAGCACCGAGCCGGGTGACGTCAGCGGCTGGGCGTCCTACGTCGCCGGCGTGATCTGGGCGCTGCGCATCGCCGGGCACGAGCTGCCCGGGCTGGACCTCTGGGTCGACAGCGACGTCCCGCTCGGCGCCGGACTGTCCTCGTCGGCGGCCCTGGAGTGCGCGGTGGCCGTGGCGATCGACGACGTCCTGGGGCTCGGGCTCGGCACCGACCGCATCGCCGAGCTGGCCCGTACGGCAGAGAACGACTACGCCGGTGCTCCGACCGGGGTGATGGACCAGATGGCGGCGATGCACGGCCGAGCCGGTCAGGCGCTGCTGCTGGACACCCGCACCATGGTGGTGCAGCACCAGCCCTGCGACCTCGCGGCCGCCGGTCTGGTGCTGCTGGTGGTGGACACCCACGCGGCGCACTCGCTGGCTGACGGCGGCGGCTACGCGGCGGTGCGCAGGCAGTGCGAGCGGGCGACCGAGCTGCTGGGTGCCGGCGCACTGCGCGATGTCGGGCTCGAGGACCTGGACCGGTTGCCGGGCCTCGCCGGGGACGGCGAGGTGCTGAGGCGCCGGGCGCGGCACATCGTCACCGACAACGCCCGGGTGCACCAGGCGGTGGCACAGCTGCGTGCCCGCGCGTGGGAGGACCTCGGCCGGGCCTTCTCGGCCTCGCACGCCTCGTTGCGCGACGACTTCGAGGTCAGCTGCGCGGAGCTGGACGTCGCGGTGGACAGCGCCGTCTCGGCGGGTGCCCTGGGTGCTCGGATGACCGGCGGTGGCTTCGGCGGCAGCGCGATCGCACTGGTCCGCTCGGCCGATGCCGATGCGGTCGCCGAGGCCTGCCGGGCGGCCTTCGGCGCGGCGGACTGGCCGGAGCCGACCGTCTTCAGCGTCGAGCCCGGACCCGGCGCCGGCCGGCTCTGACACCCGCCGCTCCCCGGCGCCGGCCGCCTCGCGCCCGCAAAGCCGTTGCCGCCCGTACGCACCGGACGTGAGGATTGGGCCATGACCCCCGCTGTCGACGTGCCGGTGCTGACTGACGATCTGGTCACCTTGCGGGCACGTCGCATTGACGACGTCGACGAGGTCACCCGGATGACCCGCGACACTCAGAGCCGACGCTGGACCACGGTCCCGGATCCGTACACCACCCGGGATGCCGAGCAGTTCATCACCGAGATCACGCCGGCGGGCTGGCGCGACCAGACCGCCTACGGGTGGGCGATCGAGGCGCCGGACGACGGCGGCACCGTGCGCTTCGCCGGCCACATCGACGTCCGCGCCGGTACCCGGCCCGACGTCGGCTTCATGCTGCACCCGTGGGCCCGCGGCCGCGGGGTGATGGCCCGAGCGCTGCGCCTGGCGACCCGCTGGAGCTTCGACGTGGTCGGCATGCCGGTCGTGCACTGGGAGGCCTATGTCGGCAACCTCGCCTCGTGGCGGGTTGCGTGGGCGTGCGGGTTCACCTTCCACGGCGAGGTACCGGCGTACGCACCGCAGCGCGGTGAGGTGCGCGACGCCTGGCTGGGCAGCCTGCGCCCCGGCGACGACGGGAGCCCCCGTACGACGTGGTGGGACACTCCGATACTTGACGGGGCCACAGTGCGGCTGCGTCCGCACATCGATGCGGACCTGCCGCGCATGGTGCAGGCCTGCAGCGACCCGCGCACCCGGCACTGGCTGCCGTCGATGCCGCACCCCTACACCGTCGAGGACGCGCGCGCCTACGTCACCAAGTGCCGTCTGCAGGCGTCGCTTGGGCAGCAGCTCGACTGGACGGTGGCCGACCGTGACACGGACCGCCTGGTCGGCCTCATCGGGCTGTTCCGGCTCGACGACGCGAGGTGCCCGGGCAACGCCGAGGTGGGCTACCTGGCCCATCCGGACGCCCGCGGCCGTGGCGTGGTCGGCGAGGCGGTCGACCTCGCCCTCGCCCACGCCTTCCGGCCGACGGCCGACGGCGGGCTCGGCCGGCACCGGGTTCAGCTCGGCGCATCGTGGCGCAACGCCGCCAGCCGGCGGGTCGCCGAGCGCGCCGGGTTCAGCCAGGTCGGCCGCTTCCGACTGGACAGGGTCGTCGGCGCCAGCGAGGAGGAAAGGGCCCTCGAGGACTGCGCCTGGTACGACCTGCTGGCCACCGATCGCAGCCGCCACTGACGACCGCCCGACAAAGTTGTCACCGCGTGGCCCGGCTAGAGGGCGGTGTGGCGGTGACCGCTCGGGGACCGGCGGTGGGGTGAGCGGCTGGAGGCGTCAGCCGCGGCGGCGCTGGATCTCCTCGCTGATAGCCGGCACCACCTCGTGCAGGTCACCGATCACGGCATAGTGCGCCCGAGTGACCATCGGCGCGTCCGCGTCGGTGTTGATCGCGAGGATCGTCTTCGCGCTCGAGCACCCGGCCCAGTGCTGGATCGCGCCGCTGATCCCGCACGCGATGTAGAGGTCGGGCGAGATCCGGCTGCCGGTCTGACCCACCTGCTCGTGGTGTGGCCGCCAGCCGAGGCTCGTCACGACCCGCGACACCCCGACCGCGCCACCGAGCAGCTCGCTGAGCTGCACGACCCCCTTGAAGCCGTCGGCACTGCCGGCGCCCCGGCCCGCACCGACCACTACCCGCGCAGAGGTGAGCGCCCCAGAAGAGTCGGGCACCTTCTGCCCCGTCCGCACGACGCGGGCCACCAGGTCGGCGTCGGTCAGAGCGGGCGTGCTGGCCGCGACCTCGGGTGCGGTCGCCTGCTCGGCGGCGACCGGCTCGCAGGCGTGTCCGGCGACAGACAGCACCCCCACGGCGCCGTCGAGCCGCATCTGCTCCAGCACGGCACCGCCGACCACCTGCCGGGTCACGCTCAGCGGGTCGACGCCGTCGACACCCACGACGTTCGCGGCCATGGCGACGTCCAGGCGGGTGGCGGCATGCGCCAGCACCTCGTTGCCGCGCGGCGTACCGGCAGCCAGTACGGCGCGCGCACCGGCCGACTGCACGACGTCGACCAGCCCCGCGGCCCAGGCAGCCGCCGAGTAGGCGCTCAGCCGGTCGTGGACGACATGGTGCACGCGGTCCACCCCCTGCTCGCCCAGCTGGCTGAGCACGGCGGGGGCGAGGTCTGCTCCCGGCCGTCCGACGACGACCGCATGCACGGGCAGCCCGCCGCCGCGCACAGCCAGCTCGCGTCCGAACGTCAGCGCCTCCTGCGACACCACCGTGACGCCGTCGTCGTCGGTCTCGACCAGTACGGCGATCATCGCGACACCATCCCCAAGTCCTCCAGCAGGTCGACCACCGCGGCGGCTGCCTCCGGTCCGTGCCCGAGGACCTGCACCGCGCTCGGTTGCTCCGGCGGCAGCGTGAGCCGCACCCGGCCCGAGCCGACCGGCTCGACGCTGGGCGTCAGGGTCTCGATCGCCACCTTCTTGGCCTTCATCCGCCCGATAACCGACGGGTAGCGCGGGGCGACCCCACCCTCCATGACTGCCACCACCGCCGGCATGGGGAGCTCGAAGACCTCCGGACCGTCGGGGCCGTCCCCCTGCGCCACGACCGTCTCGCCGTCGACCTCGCAGGTGGAGATGCCGGTGACGACTGGCCGCTCGAGCGCGTACGCCAGCCGGACCGGCACTTGGAAGTCCCCGGTGTCGGCGGCGTCGTTGCCGAGCAGCACCAGTCCGTACGTCGTGCCCGCCGCGTCGTGGGTGCGCACGACCTCGGCGATGGCCGCGGCAACGTCGGCCGGGCCGAACCGCTCGGTGTCGGCCTCGACCAGCACCGCCCGTCCGCAACCGACCGCGAGCGCGTCGCGGAGCTGCTCGACCGCGTCGGACGACCCGACCGTCACGGCGGTGGCGGTGCCACCGGTGGCGCCGGCCACCTGGGTGGCCAGCTCGACCGCGCACTCCTCGTGCGCGCTGAGCGTCCACCCCACGTGCCGGGCGTCGACGTGCTGATCGTCGTCGGACAGCAGCACCTCGCCCGAGGCACCCGGGACCCGCTTGATGCACACCAGCACGTCGGTCATCACTGCCCCCTGATCCGGTCGTTGGCCGGGTCGAACAGCGCTGTGGCGTCGGCCGCCGCCACCGTCACCGGATAGCGCTCCTCCATGTAGCTCACCGCCAGCTGGGCGCCCACCACGGCTCGGTCCGGCGGCAGGTAAGCCATCAGCAGGTGCCTGCCGAGTGAGGGCGCCGAGCCCGCCGAGGTGACGTACGCCCGGTGGCCGTGCCCGTCGACAAGCGGCTCCCCCTCACGGGTCGTGATCGGCTCGCCGCCAAGCATGAATCGCTTCGTGCCAGTCGCCGAGGTGTGGTCGTCGACGCTCAGCGAGCACAGCACGGCGGCGGGGTCGGCGGCACGCTGCTTGAGGTAGGCCTCCCGCCCGGTGAAGTCGGCGTCCTTCACGCGGGGCCGCATCATGCCGGCCTCGGGGATGGTGCGCTCGGCGTCGAGCTCGGCGCCGAATGCGCGGTAGCCCTTCTCCAGCCGTCCGGTGGTGGCGTAGACACCGATGCCCACCGGCACCGCACCGTGCGGGCGGCCCGCGGACAGCACCAGGTCCCACAACCGGGCGCCCTGCTCCATCGGCACGTAGAGCTCCCAGCCGAGCTCGCCCACGTAGGAGATCCGGGAGGCCAGCACCGACACGGTGTCGACCTCGACCTCCCGGCACCGGCCGAAGCCGAAGCCGTCGTGGCTGACGTCGCCCGACGAGATCTCGCCCAGGATGTCGCGGGCTCGCGGGCCCCACAGGCCGATCGTCGTGTACGCCGAGGTCAGGTCGACGACGTGCGCGCTGCCGTCGGCCGGCATGGCGTCGGCGAACCACTTGCGGTCCGCCATGCCGTGCGCCCCGCCGGTGACGACGCGGTAGTGGTCGTGCGCCAGCCGCATGATCGTGAGGTCGGACCGGAAGCCGCCGCGCGGATCGAGCACCGGGGTGTAGACGACGCGGCCGGGTGCGACGTCGGTCTGCGCGACGACCGTGTGCTGCACCGCCCGAGCCGCTCCGTGGCCGACGATGTCGAAGATGGCGAACGCCGACAGGTCGATGACACCGGCACGCTCGCGCAGGGCCAGGTGCTCGGCGTTGATGATCGGCGACCACCACCGCGCGTCCCACTCGTGCTCGCGGGGCAGCACTGCGTCGCCGTAGTCACCGAGCAGCGACTCGTTGCTGGCGTACCACATCGGCCGCTCCCAGCCGACCGCCTCGACGAAGACCGCACCCAGCTGCCGCTGGCTCGCGTGCATCGGCGCCAGCCGCTTGTTGCGGTCGCTGGACCACTGCTCGCCGGGGTGCACGATGCCGTAGGTCTTGTTGAACGCCTCGCTGGTGCGCGCGCGGACGTGCGCCCGGGTGCGCTGGTGGGGGTAGAAGCGCGCGATGTCGGAGTGGCTGAGGTCGACGGTGGGGGTGCCGTCGGTCATCCACTCCGCCAGCAGCCGGCCCACCCCGGGGCCCTCCTTCACCCAGACCGCCGCGGCCGACCACAGCCCCTTGACCTCGGGCGTCTCGCCCAGGATCGGGGCACCGTCGGGGGTGAGGGACAGCAGCCCGTTGATCGCGTAGCGGATCTCGGCCCCGTCGGCGCCCAGCGCGTCGGGCATCAGCTCGAAGGCCTGCTCCAGCTGCGGGTCGAAGTCGTCGGAGGTGAACGGCATCTCGGTGGGCGACAGCGCCGCCTGCTCGTTCGACGGGATGTCCTCGGGCTCGTGCAGGATCGCCCGGTGGGCGTACGAGCCCACCTCCATGTCGGCCCCGTGCTGCCGCTCGTAGCAGAACGTGTCCATGTCGCGGATGATCGGGTACGAGATTTCGCCATCACGCTCGGCGAGCTGCGGGATCGGCCCGACGCTGATCATCTGGTGCACCGCTGGGGTCAGCGGGATGCGGGCGCCGGCCATTGCGGCCAGCGCCGGGCTCCAGACCCCGCACGCGATCACGACGGTGTCGGCCTCGATGTCACCGCCGGTGGTGTGCACCCGGGTGATCCGGCCCGACTCGACGTCCAAACCGACGACCTCGACGGTCGACACGACCTCCAGCGCGCCCAGCGCCTGGGCCCGCTCCCGCATGATCGTGCCGGCCCGCAGCGAGTCGACGACGCCCACCGACGGTGTCCAGAACGCCCCGAGGATCACCGACGGGTCGAGGAAGGGCACCTGCTCGGCCACCTGCTCGGGCGTGACCAGCTCGGAGTCGATGCCCCAGGCCCGCGCCGACGACATCCGGCGGCGCAGCTCCTCCATGCGCTCCGGCGTCCGCGCCACCTCGAAGCCGCCCGACTGGGTGAAGACGCCCATCTCGCGGTACTGCTCGACGCTGTCGAGGGTCAGGTCGGTGATCTCGCGGGAGTGGTCCACCGGGAAGATGAAGTTGGACGCATGCCCGGTGGAGCCGCCCGGGTTGGGCAGCGGCCCCTTGTCGATCTGGACGATGTCACGCCAGCCCAGCCGAGCCAGGTGGTAGACCAGGCTGTTGCCGACGATGCCGGCGCCGACGACCACCACCCGGGCGCTGCTCGGGACCACTGCCATCAAGATTCCTCTCGTTGCTCAGGTCGATCCGCTACCGACTCGTCTCTCTATACGCAACACTAGAGCACGATGCGGAACGCTACGGACCAGCGTGTCGCCGTTGTCGGTCCGTTGTCAAGAACGCGGACGGTCGTCCGCTGGCCGGGATCGAGATCAGCTGGCCAGGGCTGGACCCAGTCGCGCCTCCACCGACTCGGGGCGGCGTGCCTCCTGCGCGGCAGGGTCAGCCGCAGTGCCTTCGGGCGACGAACTTCGCCACCGCGCCCGGGTAGCCAGCGCCGCAGCGCAGCGTGCCGCCCTCGAGCGGCTGGTAGCTGCGCCACCGCGCAGACTCGGTGACGGTCAGGATAGCCAGCTGTCCACCTTGTCGGAGTTGTCCGCGATCCAGGCATCAGCAGCCTCATCGGGGTCCATCCCCTGTTCGGAGATCATCTTCGAGACGGTGTTCTGGTCCTCGGCGGTCCACTGGAAGTTGGCGACCAGGTCGTGGGCCGGGCTGGCGGACTCGGCGAAGTCCGCGGCCACGACCTTGTTGAGGTCGTAGGGCGGGTAGTCGCAGTCGATCTCCTGGGGGTCCTGGTAGCAGCTCGGGGTGTACTTCGGCAGCTCGACCTTCACCAGATCGAGCTCGTTGAACAGCCACTGCGGCTCGTAGAAGTAGGCCAGCAGGGGCGTCTTGTTCTCCTCGGCCGACCGGAACGCCTCGATGAGCGCGGCCTCGCTGCCGCCGACGACCACCTTGTAGTCGAGGTCGAGGTTCTTGACCAACGCCTCGTCGTAGGTGACGTAGCCGGGGTCGCCGTCGAGCAGCTGACCCTTGCCGTCGGACTCCGGGGTCTCGAACAGGTCGGCGTACTTGTTGAGGTTCCGCCAGTCGGTGATGTCGGGGTACTCCTCGGCCATCCACGGCGGTACGTACCAGCCGATGATGCCCTGGATCCCGGTCTGGCCGGCCAGCTGCGCGGTGCCGTCCCCCTCGACGTACTTCTTGACCAGCTCGGGGTGACCCCAGTTCTCTATGACGACGTCGACGTCGCCGGTCCCGAAGCCCTTCCACGACGTCTGTTCGTCGAGGTCGACGTAGTTGATCGTGCAGCCGAACTCGGTCTCGGCGACCCGGCCCACCACGTGGGCGTTCGACTCGTAGCCCACCCACGGGTTGACGGCCATGTCGACCGTGCCGCAGTCGCTGGCACCCGCGGCGGTGTCCTTGTTCTCGATGTCGCTGCCGCAGCCTGCCAGCGCAGCTACCGCCGTGAGGGCGACGCAACCGAGCAATGCCTGGGTTTGACGTGTCTTCATCTTTTCCTCCGGGTTGGCCACGTCCGCTGCGACGTGAGCACTAGTGAGCCGGTACCGACGACCGTGTTCGTCGGGCACCGTATGTGGTGATGCGGTCGAGCATGATGCCGAGCAGGACGATCGCGACTCCCGCCGCGAGCCCACGACCGACCATGGTCTCCTGCCGGAAGCCGGTGACGATGTCAAAGCCGAGAGCGCCGGCGCCGACCATGCCGCCGATGACGACCATCGACAGCACGTACAACAAACCCTGGTTGGTCGCGAGCAGGAGCGCGCCCCGCGCCATCGGAACCTGGACCTTGGTGATCATCTGCCACCAACTGGCACCCGCCGACTCCGCAGCCTCGACGGTGGTCGGGGCAACCCCTCGGATGCCGTCAGCGATCAGCTTGGTCGCCGGGGGCACGGCGTAGATCACGCCCGCCACGATGGCCGTGAAGCGGTTGGGACCGAACAGGATGAGGATCGGGATCAGGTAGACGAACGGCGGGATGGTCTGGGCCGCGTCGAGCAGCGGCCTGATCGCCCGGTCCGCCGAGCCGCTACGGCCCATCCACACCCCGAGGACCACGCCGACCAGCATCGTGAACACGGTGGCCGTGACCACCGACGTCAGTGTGACCATGGCGTTGTTCCACAGATCGAGGTAGTAGAGGCCGGCGAGGCAGATCGCCGCCGCGGCCAGGGCGAACCGGCCGCCGGCGATGACCGCCACGGCGAGTAGGCCCGCGGCGGTGACATACCAGGGCGAGTTGGCGACAAGATCCTGAACCGGGTTGAGGAAGAGGTTCGTGAAGGCCTCCTGGACCGAGGTGGTGAGGGCGGACAGGTCGCTGCGCAGCCAGTCGGCGACGCGGTCGACCGCGTCGGCGATCGGCTGGCCGAGGTCAGGGCCGGCCGGGAAGGGGTTGGCCCAGACCTGGGTGTGCGAGACCCACACGGCACCCAGGGTGAGCACGCCGCCCGCGCCGAGCACCAACCGACGGCGCCGACGGTCGTCTCCGCCGGCGCGGGCGGCTCGCTCAGCCCGCACGCTTGCCGCCGTTGTCGTCCGGTCCAGCATGATCGCCATGATCACGATGGCGAGACCGGCCACGGCTGAGGCGCCGAGCTGCCCTCGCCGCAGCCCCTCGAGCACCGGCTGGCCCAGGCCCGGGCTGTCGATGAACGCCGCGATCGTCGCCATCGAGAGCGCCGCCATCGTGGTCTGGTTGATGCCGACGATGATTGTCGGCTTGGCCATCGGGATCTCCACGTTCCTCAGCCGCTGCCAGGCCGACTGCCCGAGCGACCGGGTCGCCTCCAGCGTCGACGGGGACACCGAGCGGATGCCGTGAGCGGTGATGCGGACGACCGGTGGAGTCGCATAGATCAGCGTGACGATCGTCGCGGCCGCGGAGCCGATGCCGAAGATGATGCTGAGCGGGAGCAGGTAGACGAACGACGGCATCGTCTGCATCACGTCGAGCACCGGGGTCAGGATCGCCGAGACGTTCTTGCTGTGCGCCATCGCCACGCCCAGCGGGATCCCGACCGCCAGCGCGATCGTCACCGACACTCCCGTGATGATCAGCAGGTCGAGGCTGTCCTCCCAGTAGCCGAGAAACCCGAACGCCAGGAACGACGGCACCACGACCAGCAGGCTGCGCCAGCCGGCCACGGCGTAGGTGACCCAGGCGGCGATGGCGACGACGCCGACCCAGCCGACCTCGGGGTAGGGCCGCGGGAACTCCGGGACGGTGAACAGGCGCTGCAGGAACTCGATCAGACCGTTGAGCGCGTCGGCGACGCCGTTGGCCAGGGCAAAGAGTGGGTTAGTGCCGGCCGAGGCGGCATTTTCGACCCAGCCGGCTCGGGCGCGGAACCACTGGTGTGCGTCGGTGAGCGTCGCGCCGCCGATCTCCAGGGTGTGCGTGCCACGGGTGGCTGCCCAGACGGCCACCCAGACCGTCACCGTCAGCGCGAGCAACCACAGCCGACCGCGAAGGCGCAGCGCCGCGAGAACCCCGGCGGTCCCGACACCGGGACCGCGGACGGCGATCGACGTCATGCGGGCACCCCCTCCTCCTCGGCCACCACGACCCGCAGGATGGTCTCGTCGTCGACGATGCCCACCAGCTTGCCATTGTCGACCACCCGCACGGGATGGTCCGAGGCCAGCGCCGCCAGCGCCGCCTGCCGCACGATCGTGTCCGGCGACATCACCGGGCCCTGCGAGGAGTCGTCCGGGCGTGGGTCGCGCATCACGTAGCGCAAGGTGAGGACGTGCGAGCGCGGGACGTCGCTGATGAAGTCGCGCACGTACTCGTCGGCAGGGCTGGCCACGATCTCGGCGGCGGTGCCGATCTGCACCACCTCACCGTCGCGCATGATGAGGATCCGGTCACCGAGCTTGAGGGCCTCGGCGAGGTCGTGGGTGATGAAGACCATCGTCTTGCCGACCTCGCTGTGCAGCCGGATGACCTCGGCCTGCATGTCGCGCCGGATCAGCGGGTCGAGGGCGGAGAACGGTTCGTCGAAGAGCATGACCGTCGGGTCGACCGCGAGTGCCCGGGCCAGGCCGACCCGCTGCTGCATGCCACCGGACAGCTGGTCGGGGTAGGAGCGCTCGTTGCCCGACAGCCCCACCAGGTCGACCATCTCCTGTGCCCTGGCGTGGCGTTCGCGCTTCTTCACCCCACGAATCTCCAGCCCGTAAGCGATGTTGTCGAGCACCTGGCGGTGCGGCAACAGCCCGAAGTGCTGGAAGACCATCGACACGTGGGTGCGGCGCAGCTCGCGCAGCCTGGCGTCGGACATGGTCCGCACGTCCTCGCCGTCGAGCAAGACCTCGCCGGCCGTGGGTTCGATGAGCCGGGTCAGGCACCGCACGAGCGTGGACTTGCCGGACCCGGACAGCCCCATCACGACGAAGACCTCACCGGCCGCCACGTCGAACGACACGTCCTTGACCGCTGCGGTGCACCCCGTACGGGCCAGCAGCTCCGGTCGTGGCAGATCGGCATCGGGGCTGCCGACGATCTTGTCCGCCTTGGGTCCGAAGACCTTCCACAGGTGCTGCACTGAGACGGCGGCGCTCATCGACGCTCTCCTGGTCCGTTGCGGGAATCTCCTGGAGGGTACGGCGCCGAGGCGTCGCGGTGCCGGTAGAACGGAGCATCCGAGGCGGGCAGCGGGGTGTTGCCCGCGATCAGGTCGGCCGCCTTCTCGGCGAGCATCATCACGGGGGCATAGATGTTGCCGTTGGTGATCGACGGCATCGCCGACGCATCCACCACGCTGAGGCCGCGCAGCCCGTGCACGCCCAGCGTGGCGGGGTCCAGCACCGCCATGTCGTCGGCGCCCATCTTGGCGGTGCACGACGGGTGGTAGGCGGTCTCGGCGTCACGGGCGACCCAGTCGAGGACCTCCGCGTCGGTCTGGACGTCCGGTCCCGGCGACAGCTCGCCGGCGTCGAAGGCCGCGAACGCCGGCTGGGCCAGGACGTCGCGCGCCACCTGCACGCACTCCACCCACTCACGGCGGTCCCGTTCGGTGGACAGGTAGTTGAAGCGCAGCGACGGGTGCTGCTTGGGGTCGGTCGACCGGATCGTCACCGAGCCGCGGACGTCGGAGTACATCGGCCCGATGTGCACCTGGTAGCCGTGCTCGCCGGCCGGCTGGGTGCCGTCGTAGCGGATCGCGATCGGCAGGAAGTGAAACATCAGGTTGGGGTAGTCGACCTCGTCGTTGGTCCGGACGAAGCCGCCTGCTTCGAAGTGGTTGGTCGCTCCGGGTCCCCGGCGCAGGAACAGCCACTCGGCGCCGATCCGCGGCCGGTGCCGCCAGCGCAGGCCGGGGGCGATCGAGACTGGCAGCTTCGAGGCGTGCTGCACATAGACCTCGAGGTGGTCCTGCAGGTTGGCGCCCACTCCCGACAGGTCGGCGACGACACCGATTCCCAGCCCTTGGAGCAGGTCGGCGGCTCCGACACCGGACAGCTGCAGCAGCTGGGGAGTGTTGATGGCGCCACCACAGCTGATGACGTGGCCGGCGCGCACGGAACGGTGCAGCCGCCCGGCGCGCAGGTAGTCCACCCCGACGGCACGGTCCCCCTCGAACACGATCCGGGTCGCGTGCGCCAGGGTCTCGACGGTCAGGTTGGCCCGCCCCCGGACGGGGTGCAGATAGGCGCGGGCGGCGCTGAGCCGGCGGCCGCGGTGGATGTTGCGGTCGAAGCGGGCGAACCCCTCCTGGCGGTAGCCGTTCACATCGTCGGTCAGCGGGTAGCCCGCCTGCTGGGCCGCCTCGAGGAATGCGCCGAACAGCGGGTTGGTCGCCGCGCCGCGTTCGAGCACGAGCGGTCCGCTGCCACCGCGCCACTCGTCGGCACCGGCCAGGCAGGTCTCCATCCGCTTGAAGTACGGCAGGCAGTGCGCGTAGTCCCAGGCGTCCATGTCCTTGCCCTGCGCCCAGCCCTCGTAGTCGAGGGGGTTGCCGCGCTGGAAGATCATCCCGTTGATGCTGCTCGACCCACCGAGCAGCTTGCCGCGGCCGTGGAACACCCGCCGCCCACCCATGGCCGGCTCGGGGTCGGAGTGGTAGCGCCAGTCGTAGAGCCGGCTGCCGATCGGGAACGGGAGTGCTGCGGGCATGTGGATGAACGGGTCGATCCGCAGGTCGGACCGGCCGGCCTCGAGCACGAGCACGCTGGTCGAGGGGTCGGCGCTCAGCCGGTTGGCAAGCACGCAACCGGCCGAGCCGCCGCCGACGATGACGTAGTCGTACGTAGGCTCGCTGCTCATCGGGGGCTCACCCGCTGCCCCCGAACCATCGCTGCGGCTGCGGGGCGATGTGCTGCCACACGTGCTTGGTCTCGCGGTACTCGTCGAGCCCGGCCAGCCCGAGCTCGCGCCCGGTGCCGGACTGCTTGTAACCGCCCCACTCGGCCTGCGGGACGTACGGGTGGTAGTCGTTGATCCACACGGTGCCCATCCGCAGCTGCGCGGCGACGCGCTGTGCCCGGCCGGCGTCGCCGGTCCAGACCCCGCCTGCCAGGCCGTAATGACTGTCGTTGGCGATGGCGACGGCGTCGTCCTCGCTGGTGCAGGTCTCGACGGTGAGCACCGGTCCGAACGACTCCTCCCGGACCACGCCCATGGCAGCGGTGCAGCCGTCGAGGATCGTGGGCAGGTAGTAGTAGCCGTCGCCCAGCGCCGGGTCGTCGGGTGCCGCCCCGCCACAGCGCAGCACCGCGCCCTCGGCCAGGCCGTCGGCGACGTAGGCCGCCACCTTGTCCCGGTGCGCGGCGGAGATCAGCGGGCCGGTCTCGGCGTTGGCGTCGAAAGGGCCACCCAGCCGGATCGAGCCGGCGCGGCGCACGAGCTCGGTGACGAACTCGTCGTGGATCGACTCCTCCACGATGAGGCGGGCACCGGCGGAGCAGACCTGACCGGAGTGCAGGAACACCGCCGTGAGCGCCATGTCGAGTGCCGTCTCCCGGTCGGCGTCGGCGAAGACGATGTTGGGATTCTTGCCGCCGAGCTCGAGGGCGACCTTCTTGACGGTGGCGGCCGCGGCCGCCATCACCCGACGGCCCGTGACGAGGCCACCCGTGAACGAGACCAGGTCCACGCCCGGGTGCGCCGACAGCACCGCACCGGTGTCCGGCCCGGCGCCGAGCACCAGGTTGGCGGCCCCGGCCGGGAGCCCGGCCTCGTCCAACAACCGCATCAGCCAGATCGCCGTCGAGGGGGTCAGCTCGCTGGGCTTGAGCACGAAGGTGTTGCCGGCGGCCAGGCAGGGGGCGACCTTCCAGGAGGTCTGCAACAACGGGTAGTTCCACGGGGTGATCAGGCCGCAGACGCCGATCGGCTCGCGGACGACCCGGCTGACCACGTCCAGCCGACCGGTGTCGACGACCCGGCCCGCCTCCGCACCAGCCATGGCCAGCCCTGCGTAGTGGCGGAAGACCGCCACCACATCGTCGACGTCGTACTCACTTTCGACCAGACGTTTGCCGGTGTCGAGAGACTCCGCTCGTGCCACCTCGGCCCTGTGCTCGACCAGCAGGTCGGCGACCCGCCCGAGCAGTGCCCCGCGCTCGGCAGCGGGCGTGTGCGGCCAGGGCCCATGGTCGAAGGCCCCGCGGGCAGCCAGCACCGCAGCCTCGGTGTCGGTGCGCCCGCCTTCGGCAACGACAGCGACCAGCTGCCCGTCGGCCGGGCACCGGATCTCGCGCGTCGCCGACGACTGCGCGCGCACCCACTGTCCCCCGACGAACAGGTCAGCCATCTGCCTCCGCTCGCGATGCCAGCTCGTTGCGCAGTTCGCAACTACAAGTATGGGACGCAACAGCATGCTGCCGGTCGATCGTGGGCGTCAAGCGTCCTGCTCGGCCCGCGAACGCCAACCGAGGCGACGGGACAGCTCCGCGGCTGCCGCCACGGTCGCGGTGGTGGCCGCGGCCAGCCGGTCGCCCTCGAGCCTGAAGCTGGGGCCGGACACACTCAGCGAGGCCACCACGTCACCGTGCGCGTTGCGGACGGGAGCCGCGACCGCCGTGAGCCCCACCTCGAGCTCGTCGACGGCGACGGCGTACCCGCTGGCGCGGACGGCTGCCAGCTGGTTCACCAGCTCGACGGAGCTCGCGACGGTGCGCTCGGTGAACGTCCGCGGCTTGCGGCCGACCACCCGGGCGGCCTCGGTGTCGGACATGGCCGACAACAGCACCTTGCCGTTGGACGTGGCGTGCAGCGGGATGCGCTGGCCGACCCAGTTGTGCGGCTGCAGTGCTGAGGAGCCGGCGATCTGGTCCACGTACAGCGCGGCGTCGTCGGACAACACCGTGACGTTGACGGTCTCGCCGGTCTCGAGCGCCAGCGCCCGGCACAGCGCCCTCGACTCCTGCACGAGGTCGAGCCGGGCGGTGGTGGCGGCGGCCAGGCGGAGCAGGCCGACACCGAGGCGATACTTGCCCCGGTCCGTATGCTGCTCGACCAGCCCACGCTGCTCGAGTGCGGATACCAACCGGAAGGCGGTTGACTTGTGCACGCCGAGCTCGACGGCGATCTCGGTGACGCCAGCCTCGCCCGCGTGCGCAAGGATCTCCAGCACGCTGACGGCGCGGTCGACCGACTGCACCGTGCCGTTGTTGCTCATGGAGGAACACTAGTGCCCACACCGCAGCACCTCCCACGTGAGTACGTGTTGACGATCGCATGTCCCGACCGGCCGGGCATCGTGCACTCCGTGGCGTCGTTCCTGGTCCAGCTGGGCGGCAACATCCTGGAGAGCCAGCAGTTCGGTGACCGGCTGGAGAACCGCTTCTTCATGCGGGTGCACTTCGAGCTGTCCGCACCCCGACCGGTCGAGTCGGTGCGCGCGGAGTTCGGCGGCGTGGCCTCGGCACTGTCGGCGACCTGGCAGCTGTTTGCGGTGGACGCGCCGTTCCGGACGCTGCTGCTGGTCTCGCGTTTCGGGCACTGCCTCAACGACCTGCTGTTTCGCTACAGCACCGGCGCACTGAACATCGAGGTGCCGGCCATCGTGTCCAACCACCGCGACTTCGAGCCGCTCGCCCGGTCGTACGGCATCGACTTCCACCACGTGCCGGTCACCGCCGACACCAAGCCGGCTGCCGAGGCCCGGCTGCTCGAGCT
>Ga0183260_10001006_pt1 | contig 23921 bp, 25 predicted proteins | sample AntDrymUQ4972206_2_FD_129768 | JGI IMG/M metagenome (GOLD analysis project Ga0183260, IMG submission 129768) | Polar desert sand microbial communities from Dry Valleys, Antarctica - metaG UQ497 (22.06) (version 2) (version 2) | ecosystem: Environmental > Terrestrial > Soil > Desert | place... | reverse complement strand
GGGCTCGTAGATAAACAACGCGAAGGAACGGCGTCGGTTATGTAGAACTGGCGTGGTGTGATTGATGAGGAGGCGATCGGTGAGCGCTACCGGGCGCTGGCGGGAGAGCTCGATGAGCGCCGCCGGCGCTTATGGGCGGCCGCTGAGGCGCGCTCGCATGGGCGGGGCGGAGTGACCGCGGTCGCGCGTGCGACGGGGATGTCTGCGACGACGATTCATAAGGGGCTGGTCGAGCTTGAGTCGGGCGAGACGCTTGAGCGCGGCAGGGTGCGTCGCCCTGGTGGTGGCCGCAAGGCGCTGAGCGAGAAGGACCCGGCGCTACTGGTCGATCTGGAGCGGCTGGTCGCAGAGGATGACCGCGGCGATCCCGAGTCGCCGCTTCGCTGGACGGCCAAGAGCGTGCGCAACCTTGCTGACGCCTTACGCGAGCTGGGCCATCAGGTGCACTTCACGACGGTCGCCAAGCTCTTACGCGAGCTGGGCTACAGCTTGCAGGCCAACGCCAAGACGCGCGAGGGGGCCTCCCATCCCGACCGCGACGCCCAGTTTCGCCATATCAGCCAGACCGTCCAGGCGGCGCTTGACGCGGGCGAGCCGGCGATCTCGGTCGACGCCAAGAAGCGCGAGCTAGTCGGAGACTTCAAGGCCGTCGGCCGCGAGCTCGCGGCCAAGGGCTGCCCGGTGCAGGTGCGCACGCACGACTTCAAGGACAAGCAGCTGGGTCACGCGATCCCCTACGGAGTTCTCGACCTCACCCGCGACGAGGGCTGGGTCAACGTCGGCATCGACAGCAACACCGCCCAGTTCGCGGCCGCCTCGATCCAGGGCTGGTGGGAGCACCTCGGCCGGGAGCGCTACCCGCACGCCACTACGCTGACGATCACCGCCGACTGCGGCGGCTCTAACGGAAACCGCCTGCGCCTCTGGAAGGCCGAGCTGCAGCGCCTCGCCGACGACACCGGGCTCTCAGTCGAGGTCTGCCACTTCCCGCCCGGCACCAGCAAATGGAACAAGATCGAGCACCGCCTGTTCTCCTTCATCTCCCAGAACTGGCGCGGCAAGCCCCTGATCAGCCACGAGGTAATCATCAACCTGATCGCCGCGACCTCCACCCGCACCGGCCTGAAGGTCTACGCCCGCCTCGACGAGCGGGCCTACCCCAAAAAGCTCGTCGTCACCGACAAACAACTGGCCGCGGTCAACCACCAAGGCCACAAGTTCCACCCAGAATGGAACTACACCATCTCGCCGACGCCCACCGACGCCACCAAGTCACCACGTTGAAGACCTACGAGCCCTAGGTCGCGGTGAGGGTGCCCTGAACCCGAGGGCCTCTGACCACGCCGGCCCGCGCAGCGCAACGGCGGTCTGTAGGCTGCGCGGCCATATGGCCCGCCGCTCCCTGCGTCCCCATCTCAACCAGATCCGCGGCTGGGTCCGGCAGGGAAGGACGGATGCCTGGGTAGCCCACCAGCTCGAGGTCACGGTCCAGCAGATCGCGGCCTTCCGGCGCGAGCACGACCTCGACGACGGCGAGTCCACGGCCGCCGCTGACTTCGACGACGATATCGACCTCCGCGCCGAGGACGACGCGCGCATCGCCGCCGAGCTCGAGGCCGCACAGGCGGCCAGCGAGGAGGCCGGCGACGATGAGGACGCACCAGCGGAGGACGGCGACGATGAGATCGCGCCCGCCCAGGTCGGCGACGCCGGCGAGGCGGCGGCTCCCTCGCGGCGGCGTCGCGGACGGCGCGGGGGCCGCGGTCGGGGACGCAGGCCGTCCGTGCTGGAGGGGACCTTCGATCACGGCGAGGAGGGCTACGGCCTGTGGCTCGACCCGGCCATCGCGGACGACCCGACCTACGCCGAGCACTGGGCGGGTCACCGCCCGGTCGAGGTCGTCGTCGAGGCCGAGCAGATCGTCATCCGCCGCGCGGGCGGCGACGAAGAGGACGACGACGCCGCCGAGACCGCCGAGGAGTCAGCCGCCTAGGACGCCGGTGCCGTCGGCGCGTGAGGGCTCGGTGCGGCGGCCGCCGGCGTAGTCGGCGGCCTCGCGGACGTAGCGGGCGAAGGCCGCGTCAGCCACGACGCCCGCATCCCAGGCGTCGGGCTGCTCGGGGGCGGCGTCGACGGCGAGTTGGAGCGTCCAGTCCGTCCCCCGCCCGTAGAGCTCGACTAGCTCGTCGGTCGTGAAGCGGCCGCCGAGCCGTCGGCGCAGCTCGGCGACGATGCGCTCGACGACCCGCTCGAGCGTTGGCCGCAGCTCGGATGGCGCGTCGCGCAGGCGCCGCTGTCCGTCGTCCCACTGCGCCCCTGCCGTCTCGAAGCTCACCTGCCCCCAATCCACTCGGTGCAGATCGCCGTCATCGCCGCAACGGTAGCGGGCGGTTCGTTGCAGCAGGAAGGGAGCCGCCGGCGGCGAACGAACGGGCAGGCGATGGCCACTGCACGGACCGCCCCACCGCCCGACCGCAGCATTGCGGGGCGCTCCGCACGCGCCGCCCGTGTCGTCGAAGGGGCGACCGCGGGCATTCGCTGGGACCGCGTCGGGCGAATTGCCCTTCTCATCCTCCTGGCCGGCGTCCTCGCCCTCTACGTCCGCCCCGCGATCGCCTACGTCGGCGCCTGGCGAGAGTCAAAGGACCGGCGCGCGGACATCACCCGCCTCGAGCAGGCCAACCGCCGGCTCCTCGAGCGGCGCGCGGCGCTGCGCGACCCGCAGGTCATCGAGGCCGAGGCGCGTCGCCTCGGCATGGTCCGGCCGGGCGAGCGCCCCTACGTGGTCGACGGCCTACCGGCCGAGCGGGCGCCGTAGGAGTCCTAGCCCCGAAACGCCGCGCGGCCAGGGTAGGTCGCGTCGTCGCCGAGCTGCTCCTCGATACGGAGTAGCTGGTTGTACTTCGCGACGCGATCCGAGCGCGACGGGGCGCCGGTCTTGATCTGTCCGCACCCCGTCGCGACCGCGAGGTCGGCGATGGTGACGTCCTCGGTCTCCCCCGAGCGGTGCGACATGACCGACGAGTAGCCGGCCTCACGCGCGGTGCGCACGGCGTCGAGCGTCTCGGTCAGCGTCCCGATCTGGTTGACCTTGATCAGGATGGAGTTCGCGACGCCGGAGTCGATGCCGCGCTGCAGCCGCGTCGCATTGGTGACGAACAGGTCGTCGCCGACGAGCTGAAGGCGATCGCCGAGGCGCTTGGTCAGCGTGCCCCAGCCGTCCCAGTCCTCCTCGTCCATGCCGTCCTCGAGCGAGACGATCGGGTAGCGGTCGACGAGGCTCGCCCAGTAGTCCGTCATCTCCTCCGCGCTGAGCGAGCGCCCCTCGTGCTCGAGGACATAGCAGCCCTCCTCGAAGATCTCGCTCGTCGCGGGGTCGAGCGCAAGCGCGATCTGCTCGCCCGGCTTATAGCCGGCCGCCTCGATGCCCTCGACCAAGGCCTCGAGCGCCGCCTCGTTGGACTCGAAGTCCGGGGCGAAGCCGCCCTCGTCGCCGACCGACGTGTTCAACCCGCGATCGTGCAGCGTCTTCCTGAGGTGGTGGAAGACCTCCGTGCCCATTCGCAGCGCCTCGGCGAAGGAGTCGGCGCCGCACGGCACGATCATGAACTCCTGGAAGTCGATCCGGTTGTCGGCGTGGGCACCGCCGTTGACGACGTTCATCATCGGCACTGGAAGCACGTGCGCCTCCTCACCGCCCAGGTAGCGCCACAGAGGCTGGCCCTCCTCGGCCGCCGCCGCTTGGGCGACCGCGAGCGAGACGGCCAGGATCGCGTTGGCTCCCAGCCGGGACTTTGTCGGCGTGCCGTCGAGCTCGATCATCGTGCGGTCGAGGCCCTCCTGGTCGAGCCCGTCAAGGCTCTCCACGGCGTCGGCAATCTCGCGGTTTACGTTCTCCACGGCCCGCGAGACGCCCTTGCCCATCCACTCCTCGTCGTCGTCGCGCAGCTCGGTTGCCTCATGCTCACCGGTGGAGGCGCCGGACGGAACGGCCGCACGGCCGCTCGCGCCGGACCGCAGCGCGACCTCTGCCTCCACGGTCGGATTGCCGCGGCTGTCGAGGATCTGCCGGGCGTGGACGCGCTCGATCTCGCTCATGGTTCTCCTGGCGGGCCCTTCGCGATGGGGGCCGGGTCGAGGTGGGCGCGAGAGTAGTACTCCATCTGGCGCTCGCTCGTCAGGTCGGCCCATGCGGCGCCGCCCTCCCCGGCAAGGGCGGCGGCCCGTTCGACCCGCGCGCGGAAGCGGTCGGCGGTGGCCCGCAGCGCGAGCTCGGGGTCGACCCTGAGCTTGCGCGCGACGGAGACCGCAGCGAAGAGAAGGTCGCCGACCTCGTGGAAGCGCGCGTCGCGCGTGGCCTCGTCGGGCGCCGAGGCGCCGCGTGCGGTCTCGTCGGGCGGCGAAGGGCCGCGTGCGGGTTCGCCACCGGCCCCGTCGGGCGGCAAGGGGGCGCGCGCGACCTCCTGCACCTCGGCGAGCTCCTCGCGCACCGCAGCGAGCGGCCCCTCGACGTCGGCCCAGTCGAATCCGCTCGAGGCCGCCCGCCGTTGGACCTTGCGGGCGTAGAGAGGACCGGGAAGGCTCTCGGGCACCTCGCCGAACAGGCCCGGCTCGCGGCCCTCCTCGTCCTCCTTGATCCGGTCCCAGTTGCGAAGCACGTCAGAGGCGCCGAGCACCTCGACCTCCCCGAACACGTGGGGGTGGCGGCGGACGAGCTTGGCGTGGCAGTGCTCCGCCACCTCCGCCAGGTCGCCCGCCCCGCGCTCCTCGAGCAGCAACGAGAGGAAGTGCACCTGAAAGAGCACGTCGCCGAGCTCGTCGACAAGCTTTACGTCGTCGCCGCGATGGGCTGCGTCGGCGAGCTCGTAGGCCTCCTCGACCGTGTGTCCGACGATCGAGCGCGCATCCTGCTCGCGGTCCCACGGGCACTCACGACGCAGGCGTCGCGTGAGCTCGTCGAGCCGGGCGAGGGCGGCCGCGTTGCGCTCCGGCGCGCTCACGGCAGCGCGCGGCGATCAGCCTGGAGGAGGCTGCTGGGGCGGGGTGCCGCCGCCCTGCTGAGGCGGAGGCGCTCCCTGCTGAGGCGGAGGCGCTCCCTGCTGGGGCGGAGGCCCTCCTTGCTGGGGCGGAGGCGCTCCCTGCTGGGGCGGAGGCGCTCCCTGCTGGGGCGGAGGCGCTCCCTGCTGCGGCGGAGGCGCTCCCTGCTGCGGCGGAGGCGCTCCCTGCTGCGGCGGAGGCGCTCCTTGGCCGCCCTGCTGGGGCACCCCGCCCGGCGGAGCGGTGTTGGTCTTGGGCTTCTTGGCGTTCTTGCAGACCTGCACGACGAAGCCCTTGCGGCAGTCCGTCCGGTCCTTCCACTTCTTCTCGAACTTCTTGATGAACGCCTGCAGCGCCTTCTGCTGGCCCTCGGAGGCGAGCTGCTGGCGGATCTGGGGAGTCGCCTGCGCAGGGGTCTGCTGAGTGGCCGGGGTGATCTTCGTCACCTCGAAGACGATAAAGCCGAACTGCGTCTTGATCGGGCCCTGCACTGCGGCCTTCTTCGCCGTGAAGACGGCCTTGTCGAAGGCCGGATCCTGCTGGCCCTTGGTGATCCCGGGGAGCGCGCCGCCGGTGTCCTTGGTCTGCGGGTCGGTCGAGAACTTCTTCGCAACCGCCTTGAAGCTCTGGCCGCCCTTGATCGCCGCGAGCGCCTGGTCCCCTTTGGGCTTCGTCTTGGTCAGGACGATGTTCGCGTCGCGCTTCTCGGGCTGAGCGAACTGCTGCTTGTTCTTGTTGTAGAAGGCGGTGATCTGCGCGGGGGTGATCTTGTCCTTGCCTTTGGTGATCTTCTCGCGCAGCTTGTTGGAGAGGAGCGTGACCTCGACGTTGAGGCGCAGGTCGGCGACCGTCATCCCCGACTGCTTGAGGAAGTTGTTGAAGTCCGCCGGCTTGGGGAACTGCTGGTTCTTCTGCATGTTGTAGGACTTCGTGATCTCGGCGTCGGAGATCTTGACGTCCTGGTCGGCGGCCTCGCCCTTGAGCCATTCGAAGTTGATGAGGAACTGCATGACCTGGTCGCGCAGCCCCTCGTACTGCTGCTTGCACTGGTCTTTGAGCGCCTTGGGGGTGGGCGGTTTTTGACCCTTGACCGGCTTGGGCAGCGCCTTGCGCGCCGCCGCGGTGCACTTGGCGTAGTCAGGCGGATCCGGGACGTTCACCTGACCGCCGCCGCCCGGCGGCTGCGAGCTCTTCGCGGCGATCGTGAGCCAGTGCTCGAAGGTCGACTTCGTGATGTTCGCGTCGTCCACGCGGGCCACGGAGTTTCCGGGAACGCCGCCGCACGCCGCGAGAGCGGCTGCGACCACAAAAAAGGCGCCGAGCGCCAGGAGGATCCGGATGAGACGAGCCAACGAGCGGCGCATGGTAGCGAAGGACCGCTAAACCGCGCCTAAGAACCGCCGAACCGCTTCCAGGCCGCCGGCCTCCCCGCCGCTGAGAACCACCGAACCGGCTTCTAAGCCGCCTCGCGGACCGCCTCGAGCAGCGCGTCGGCAGCGCGGATGACGGTGGGGAAGCGCTGGGCCGGATCCGACGGGACGCGCAGGGAGAACTGCGAGCGCCCGGACTCGTACAGGGACCCGGGGAGCTTCTCACGCAACTGGCGCGCGCGAACCGAGTCGAGCTCGATCGGGGTGACCGCGAAGCGATCGCCGTGGAAGCTGACCACGCGGGCGCCCGCCTGGCCGAGCTTGATGCGCGCGCGCTGAAGGTCGACGAGGTTGCGCAGCGCCTCGGGCAACGGGCCGAAGCGGTCGGAGAGCTCGTCGGCCAGACGGTCGAGCTCGGCCGCTTCACGGGCGCCGGCGATGCGGCGGTGGACGTCGATCTTGGCCTGCTCGTAGGGGATGTAGTCGGCCGGCACGTAGGCGTCGACGTTGACGTCGAGGCGCACCGGCTCCGGGGCCTCCTCCTCGGGCGCCTCGCCGTCGCGCGCCGCCGCGGCGCGCACCGCATCGTCGAGCATCTGCATGTAGAGCTCGAAGCCCAGCGCGGCGACGTGGCCCGACTGCTCGTCGCCCAGCAGGTTCCCCGCTCCGCGGATCTCGAGGTCGCGCATGGCGATCTTCACGCCCGAGCCCAGCTCGGTGTAGTCCGAGAGCGCCGCCAGGCGCTGGGCGGCCTCCGGCGTCAGTGCCCCCGCGGAGTCGTAGAGCAGGTAGGCGTAGGCCCGCTCCCGGCTGCGGCCGACGCGGCCGCGAATCTGGTAGAGCTGGGCCAGGCCGAAGCGATCGGCGCCTTCGACGACCAGGGTGTTCGCGGTGGCGATGTCGATGCCCGACTCGATGATGCTCGTGCACACGAGCACGTCGACCTCGCCGCGCAGGAAGCGCATCATCCGCGTCTCGAGCGCCTTCTCGTCGAGCTGCCCGTGTGCGACCTCGAAGCGCAGCTCGGGGCACATCCCGCGCAGGCGCTCAGCGGTCTCGTCGATCGTCTCCACCCGGTTGTGGAGGAAGAAGACCTGGCCGCCCCGCTCACCCTCGCGCACCAGGGCCGTCTTGACCAGCTCCTCCTCGTACTCGCCGACATAGGTGCGCACCGGCCGGCGGCCCTCGGGCGGGGTCTCGATCACCGAGATGTCGCGCAGCCCGGCGAGGGACATCTGCAGCGTGCGCGGGATCGGCGTCGCGCTCATGGCGATCACGTCGACCTTGAGCCGCAGCTGGCGCAGGAGCTCCTTCTGCTTTACCCCGAAGCGCTGCTCCTCGTCGACGACGATGAGCCCGAGGTCCTTGCCGCGCACGTCGCGCGACAGGACTCGGTGCGTGCCGATCAGGATGTCCACCCTTCCCTCCGCGAAGGCCTCGACGGCGTCGCGCTGCGCCTTGGCAGAGCGGAAGCGCGACACGTGGTCGACCGTGAAGGGGTAGTCCTTCAGCCGCTCGGCGAAGGTGCCGTAGTGCTGCTGAGCGAGAATGGTGGTCGGGACGAGGACGAGGACCTGCTTGCCCGCTTCGGCCACCTTGAAGGCGGCGCGCAGGGCGACCTCGGTCTTGCCGTATCCCACGTCTCCGCAGATCAGCCGGTCCATCGGCCGCGGCGCCTCGAGGTCGGCCTTGACCGCCTCGATCGCATCGCGCTGGTCCGGCGTCTCCTGGAAGGGGAAGGCAGCCTCGAAGTCGCGCTGCCAGTCCGAGTCGTCCTCGTAGGAAAAGCCCGGCCGGCGCTTTCGCTCGGCGTAGAGGTTGAGCAGCTCGCCGGCGAGCTCCTGGGCGGCGCGGCGGGCGCGGGCCTTGAGGCGATCCCACTGCCTGCCCCCCAGCTTTGAGAGCGGCGGATGGTCTCCGCCCGCACCGACGTAGCGGCTGATCTTCGCGAGCTGGTCGGAGGGGACGAAGACGCGGTCGTCGCCCGCGTACTCGAGGTAGAGGTAGTCGCGGGTGATCCCGGCGACCGTCTTGGTGTCAAAGCCCGCGAAGCGCGCGATCCCGTGGTCCTCGTGGACGACGATGTCCCCCGTTCGCAGGTCGGCGAAGGAGCGCAGGACCCCGCGCCCCACGCCCGGCTGGGCGGGGGCGCGGCGACGGCGGACGAGGCGGTGCTCGGGCAGGACGGCCAGGCGCAGCGCCGGGGAGACGAACCCGTCGCGCAGGCTGGCCTCGGCGAAGCGCAGCTCTCCGTGGCCGGATTCCGGCCCCGTCCACCCGCCGCCATCCCACGACGGGCGCAGACGCGCGAGGTTGTAGGCCGCGCGCTCGCCCGCCCCGCGCCGCGGCCAGGTGACCACCGTGCGGTAGCCGGAGCGCACGAGCTTCTCGAGCTCGCTCTCGGCCTCGCGCAGCGATCGGGCAGACGTGTCCGCGGCCTGCGCGCGGACGGCGATCGGCTGATCTGACTCGATAGAGGACAGCCGGATCGCGGCGCGACGATCGAGCTGGGCCCCGACGTCCTCGGGCGAGACGTAGAGGTGGTGAGCGTCCTGGTCTTGGAGCGCGGCGGTGACGTCCTGCCAGAGGTCGGCCAGCCCCGGCCCGACGTCCTCCTCGGCCGCGAGGATCACGTCGGCCTCGGCGGGCGCGATCTCGAGGAAGGGCCGGAAGCGGTCGACGGGAAGCAGCTCGGCGATGTCCGGTCGCTCCTCGGGAGCCTCCAGGGCCGCGATCTCCGCCAACTCGCGCTCGTCGGGCCCCAGCTCGGCGGCCGGCGCGATCTCCACCCGCTCGGCCTCGCCGAGCGAGCGCTGGGTGAAGGTCGAGAACCAGCGCAGGGATTCCACCTCGTCGCCGAAGAGGTCGACGCGCACTGCACGGTCCTCAGTCGCTGGGTAGACGTCGAGCAGCCCGCCGCGCACGGCGAACTGGCCCCGGTCCTCGACCTGGTCGACGCGCTCGTATCCGGCCGCCACGAGGTCGGCTGAGAGCTCGCCGAGGTCGACGAGCTCTCCGACGGCCAGCGCGAGCCCGTGGGGCCGCAGCTCGGGATCCGGGACCTTCTCGGAGAGCGCCACGGCGGAGACGACGACCACGGGGGCCTCGGTCTCGGCCGCCCCGCTCGCGGCCAGCGCGTCGAGCGCGGCGATCCTCAGCCCGACCAGGTGCGGAGGCGGCGCTAGGTGGGACTCGTAGGTGACACCGCGCGAGGGGTAGAACCGGACGGGTCGCGGGTGCAACCACGCGCGCAGGTCGGAGGCGAGGTCGCGAGCGCCGCGGTCGTCGCCCGCGACGACGAGCGCCGGGCCGGGGGGCCGAGCCTCGAGCACGGCGGCGATCAGCCACGGGCGAAGCGACTGGGACACGAAGGCGCGCCCGCCGTCACGGGCGAGGGCGGCGGCCTGCGGATCGGCCTCGATGCAGCTGAGCAGTGGGCGGAGCATCACCGCGTATGAGTCTAGGAACGGGCCGGATCTCGTCCCTCTCTAGGAACGGGCCGGCGCCCTTCGCTCCTTCAAGCCGGATCTCCGGGCAGGGCCTTGCCGACCACTATTCGCTCGACGGCGTCGCGCCCGCGGGCCACGAGCTCGCCCACCTCGCTCCCGGGCTCGCCGAACTTCGCCAGCACGTAACCCGCCACGACGTCGGGGTCGGTCGAGTCCGGGCGCCCGACCCCGAGGCGCACGCGCGCGAAGTCGCGGCCACCCACCTCCCGCGCGATCGACTTGAGGCCGTTGTGGCCGGCGAGGCCTCCGCCGACGCGGGTGCGGACCGCCCCGAAGGGCAGGTCGATCTCGTCGTGGACGACCAACAGCCGATCGAGGTCGATCCGGTAGGCGCCGCGGGCAGGGCCGACCGAGCGGCCCGCGTCGTTCATGTAGGTCTGCGGGAGGAGGACGGCGACGCTCGGCCCGCCCGCGCCCGCGCGGCCCTCGGTCAGGAGACCCGCGTAGGAGCCCTTCGCCTTGGGCAGCTCCCACCGCGCTGCCAGCTCGCCGGCCACTTCGAAGCCGACGTTGTGGCGGGTGCCCGCGTAGCGCGAGCCCGGGTTTCCCAGGCCGACGACGAGCCAGTCGATGCGTGGGCGCTGGAGGATCGCCATGGGAAGCGCCGGGCGGTGGGCAGCCGCCGTGGCGGCCGGCGGTGGGCCGCCGCCGCGCGGTGCGCTACTCGCCGCCGCCCTCGCCCCGCTGCTGGGCCTGCTGCGCCGTGTCGCCCGACTCCTCGGCCTCGGCGGCGGCTGCGGCCTCCTCGCCGACGAGCTGGGTCTCTTCCTCAACCCCTTCCTCCTCCTCGTCCTGGAGGCGCGGCGGGGTGAGGGTGGCGACCACGGTCTCGTGGAGATCGTCGAGCAGGGTGACCCCGGTGGGCGCCGTGACCGCCCCAAGGGTGACGGTGTCGTTGATCTGCATCGCGGACACGTCGAAGGTGATCAAGTCGGGGATCTCGGTGGGCAGCGCCTCGACGGTGATCTCGCGCGTCACGTGCTCGAGCACGCCGCCCTCGGTGATTCCGGGCGAGTCCTCGGCGCCGACCAGCTCGAGGGCGACCGTCGCCTGGATGGCCTGGTCGAGGCGAACGCGGAGGAGGTCGAGGTGGACGATCCCGCCGCGAACGACGTCGTGCTGCTCGTCCTTGACCACGACGGGTGTCGTCTTGTCGTCGCCGTCGAGGCTGAGGTCGAGCACGGCGCCGGCGTGGGCGAGGGCCAGGCGCAGGCGGCGAGCCTCGACCTGGAAGGCCACGGGCTCCTCCCCGCCGCCGTAGACGACGCCGGGGATCAGGCCCGCGCGGCGCAGACGGCGGGCTTGGCGGGAGTTGGAGACCTCCCGGCGCTGTGCCTCGAGGCTTGTGGTGTGCTCGCCGGCCATGCCGAGCAGGGAGGGTAGCGGGAGGCCCCATGGCGGGTCCTCGCCCCGCCACTAGGGGCTGAGCGAAGGCGCCATCCGCGCTAGGCTGATGGCGTGTCGCCGGACGCGGAGCTGGTCGTCCTGCTGGCGGGCCTGCACGTCTTCGGGTTCGTCTTCGCCGCCGTGCTCTTCGTCGTGCTCATGCGCGCCGACACCGTCTCGCCGTGGTCGCCACCCGACGACGAAGACGACGACGGCGGCAACGACCGCACGCCCTCCCCGCCACCCAGCGGGCCCAGGGGCGGCGGGCTGCCGCTCCCCGACGCGAATCAGGCGCCCATCCGGCTCCGCGGCCATGACCGGCTCGCCGACGCCCACCCGCCTCCGGACCGCCGCCCAGCGCGCGAACCGGGGCCGCAGCCCAACGTGCCGGCTCGCGACTAGCGTCGCGCCGAACCCACCGGCGGGCGCCTAGCGCTGCGCCGGGGCCGCGGGCGGCGGCGCCGGCGCAGCCGGGGCGTCGAGCTGCTGGGTCTGCGTGTAGGCCTGTTGGAGCTGCCCGAAGATCGGCTTGCGAGCGGCGTTTCGGTCGAACGGGCCCTTCTGGTGCCACGGGGCCTCGCCGCGCGGGTTGCCGCCGGTGTAACCCGGGCGGACGCGGAACTCCTGGAGCGTCCAGTAGATCGCGCCCGCTAGGTAGGGCTTGGTGTTGAAGACGCCGAGGGTGGTGTTCACGTAGTCGGCCTGGAACTCGAAGGTTCCCTTCTCCTCGGGCGGGCCACTGCGGTTGCCCTCGGCGCCGAACTCGGTGACCATCAGCGGCTTATTCGGATAGCAGGCGCGGACTTGGTCGAGGAAGGCCGAGAGCTGCTCGTAGTCCGCGGTCTGTCCGACCGGCCCGGGGTACCAGCCAAAGTAGGTGTTCACGCTGATGTAGTCCAAGGGCCGGTAGGCCGTCCGGCACACGTCGGACGGGTAGCCGATGAGCGCCATGGTCACCGGTCGCGTCGGATCGAGCTGCTTGACGGCGCGCGCCGCCGCGCTGATGTAGGTCTCCTCGGGCGGCCCCGGCTTCGAGCTCAGCTCGTTGCCGAGCGACCATGAGAGGACTGAGGGGTGATTGCCGTTGGCGAAGATGTTCTCGCGCAGTTGGTCGAGGGCGGCCTGCTTGACCCTCGCGCGCTGGAGGTAGATACTCCCGACCGACCAGACCGGGATCTCGGAGAAGATGAGGAGCCCCTTGCGGTCGGCCTGCTCATGGAGGTAGGGGCTCATGGGGTAGTGGCTGCGGAGGATCGTCGCGCCGAGCTCCTTGGCGGAGTTGACATAGAAGTCGCGCAGCTCGTTGGTGACCGCGGCGCCCGTGTTGACGTTGTCCTCGTGCAGGCCGAAGCCGCGGAGGTTGAGGATGCGGCCGTTGAGCGCGAGCCGGCCGTCGGGCGTGACCTCGATGCGCCGGATGCCGCTGCGCAGCTCGTAGCCCTCCATCGCCTGGGCGCGCGCGCGGCGCCCGCTGCCCCCGCCGCCGGCCTGGCGGGCGGCGCCGTCGAGGGTGACGGTGTAGAGATTGGGCTGGTCGGGCGACCACAGCCGCGGGCTGGGGACCGTGATCGTCCTCTTGAGGACCCGGTCGTCGCCCGGGGCGATCGTCGTCGAGCCGAGCTTGATCGCCACGCTGCCGTAGCGCCCGCTGACCTTGACGGCCTGGCGCTCGCGCGAGCGGTTGCGCAGCGTCGCCTCGACCTCCACCCGAGCGGGCCCACCGACGCTCTGCAGCGTGGGTGTCACGCGCACGCGCTCGAAGTCGACTTGGTCGACCCGGCGCAGGTAAACCTCGCGAAGCAGGCCCGAGGCGTTCCACCAGCCGCCGCGGGGCAGGCCCTCCAAGCCGTTGCCGCCGGGCGGCAGGTCGCTCGGTGCGCGGCGGCTGTCCACCCGCACGACGAGCCGGTTGACCCCCTTCTTGAGGCCCTGGAGGGCGACCTCGAAAGGCAGGTTGGCTCCCGTGTGGCCGCCTACCTTGCGCCCGTTGAGGTAGACGATGGCGCGATAGTTGACCGACTCGAAGCGGGCGAGCCAGGCGAGGCCCGAGCGCTTGTCGGGGAGCCGGAAGTCCTTGCGGTACCACCCGACGCCGCCTCTCATGCTCTCGATGCTCAAGTCGCCGGCGGTCCAGTCGTTCGGGACCGCGGCAATGGTCCACCCCCGCGTCGAGCTCTGGTCAAAGAACTTGCGCCTGACGCCCGCGTCCCCGGGGTCTCTTCTGAACAGCCACTGGCCGTCGACGAGGAAGCGCCCCTCGTTGCCGTCCTCGTAGAGGGTCTTGGCCGACGGAGTGCTGGGGCGGTAGGTGGGAGCGGGAGTCGGAGTGGCCTGGGCAAGCGCGGCCGAGGGTAGGGCCGCGCTCAGGGCGAGGAGAGCGATCGTGGGAAGGAAGCGCATGGGTCGAGGCCACTGAACACGGCAACCGGCGCAAGGTTGCCCTTCCAGGCCGAAGCAGCGTAGCGAGCGGTCGCGGGGGAGGTCTCAGCAGCCCGCCTCTCGTCCGATGGGGGCACTCAGGTCGAGCAGCCGGATCTCGTAGCCGGCCAGGGGGTCGCCCGTGCGCCGGGCGGTGACGCACTGGACGACCGGCAGCTCCGAGCCCGTCCGCCAGGCGACCCTGGTGGCTCCGGTCCGCGAGCCGAGCGAGATGCCGGGATCGCTCACGTTGAGGACGTCCACAGGGAGGGGGCGGCGCAGCCGGGCGACCGTACGGCGCACCCGGGTCGCGCAGCCCGGACGCGGCCGGCAGCCGTCCAGGAGCCCGAGGACCTCCCGCTGGTCGCCGCGCACCTGCGCCTTGATGACCGCGATGGCGGCCGCCCGCTCGTCCGAGCGGGCGGCGAGCACGCGGGCGACGAGCGCGCTGGCTGCCAAGAAGGCCGCGACCGCGCCGAGGGCCGCAGCGATGGCTACTCCACGTGGTCGGAGCACGAGGCGGGCATCATGCCGCCTCGTCGCCGTTGAGCTCGAGGAAGCGCTGCACCGAGGCCTCCTGGTGCTCTAGCCGCTCCCCGAGCGCGCGGGCGTGGTCGGCCGCTGCCTCGAGGAAGTCCTCGAGGCAGCGCTCTGGGTCGTCGGGCAAGGGATAGACGCGGGCGAGGTCCTGCTGCGCGCAGGCGATGCCGACCGGCGGCCTGCCCGCGGCGAGCGTCCGCGCGCCACACACTGCGGTGACCACGAGGCGCCGGTCGGGCGCGACGAGCGCCGTCGGCAGGAAGCGATGGGCGGGCAGGCGGACGTCGAGGGAGACCGAGCGGTCGATCGCGAGGGCGCCTCCGGCCAGGTCTTCGAGCGGCTCGCGCCAGATGTCGAGCACAGTGTCAGCCCCGACCAGCGCGTCTCGCATCGCGGTCACCTGCTCGGCGTAGAGGCGCTCGGCCTCCTCACGGCCCCCTGCGTCTGCCAGGTCGAGGTCGCAGGGAACCCGCAGCAGCGCGTCGCCGGAGACCGCCGAGCCGGCGCCGTGGCCGCCCGGGGCGACGTAGGTCTGGATCGTCCCGAGGTCGCGGCGCCCGTGAAAGATCACGGTGACCGTCTCGGACAGCGGCAGGCCGGTAACGCGCAGTGCGACCGCGGCGGCGTCGTCCTCGTCGAGCAGCGCACGCCGCAGAAGCTCCTCGGCACGTTCGCCGCGTTTCCGATCGGCACTCACGAAGCGTTCCTCATCGTCGCTCATGTGGTTTTATCGGCCTCCTTCGGGTACATGATGACCGACCGACCGGAGGAATGCACCAAGTGACTGCTCTTTACAAGCCCATCGGCATCGTGCTCGGCCTCGGCGCCGCGTCGCTCGGACGCCTCATCTTCGGCAAGGTCTGGGGCCTCGTCTACGACGAGGAGCCGCCCGAGCCGACGACCCAGGAGACCTCCTGGCCCAAGCTCATGCTCGTTGCCGCCATCCAGGGCGTCATCTTCAGGATGACGCGCGTCGCGGTCGATCGCTGGGGCGCGATCGCCTGGAATCAGCTCACCGGCAGCTGGCCGGGCGAGAAGCGGCCCGACCCGGAGTGACGGAGTAAGGCGCCGTCGCCTCGGGCTCCGACAGGGCGGCCGGGCTCATGGAGTCCCTCGGCCTGAGCGAGGAGGAGCTGTGCGCGGTGCTCGACGTCAACCCGCTGATGCTCCTCTCGGGCCAGCTCGACCACCGGCCCGAGCTGCCGATCCTCTTGGACCTGCTCGCCGACGCCGGAGAGCGGGCAGACGACTCCGTCTTGCACCGCTGGGTCCGAGTGGCTGGACCCGCAGGCCGCCCGATCGACCACCTCCTGGCCCGCGACTTCGGGGCCTTCGAGGACGCGCTCGCGGCGCTCGCAGAGTCGGGCTTCACGCTGCGCGGCGGCGGACTGGGCTGAGCAGGCGCTGAGTCAGAAGAGCTGGTTCTCGCCGCCGAAGACCTCGGAGACCGAGCCGTCGGTGAAGATCTCGCGGATCGCGGCCGTGAGGCGGTCGGCGCACGAGAGGACGCGGACGTTGCCGGGCGTTCCGTCGCGCAGCGGGATCGTGTCGCTGACGACGATCTGCTCGAAGGGGCTCGCCGCGAGGTTCTCGTACGCGTCGCCGCTGAAGACCGGGTGGGTGGCGGTGGCGAACACGCGCGCGGCGCCCTCCTCCTTCACGGTCTGGCCGGCCGCGATGAGCGTCCCCGCGGTGTCGATCATGTCGTCGACTATGACCGCGGTCTTGCCCTTGACGTCCCCGATGACGTGGCCGATCTCGGCCACCTGCTGCGCGGGGCGCTCCTTGTTGAGGATCGCCAGCTCCGCTCCGATCTTCTCCGAGAACTTCTTGCCGAGCTTTACCCGACCTACGTCCGGCGCGACGACCACGAGGTCGTCTAGCCCCAGGTCCAAGAAGTGCTGGGTGAGGAAGTGCAGCGCGGTCATGTGGTCGAGGGGCTTGTTGAAGAAGCCCTGGATCTGGCCGGCATGCAGGTCCATCGTGAGTACGCGGTCCACGCCCGAGGCCTCGAGCATCCGAGCGACCAGCCGCGAGCTGATGGGCTCGCGCGGCATCGACTTCTTGTCCTGGCGCGAGTAGGCGAACCACGGCATCACCGCGATGACCCGGTGCGCGCTGGCCCCGACCGCCGCGTCGATCATCGCCAGCAGCTCCATGAGCGCGTCGTTGGTGGTGATCCCGGTCCGGGCATTGCCGCACGTCGGTTGGACGAGGAAGACGTCGGCACCGCGGATCGACTCCTCATAGCGGCAGTAGACCTCGCCGTTAGAGAACGTCTTGAGCGTGACGCCGCCAAGCTCGACGCCGAGCTTGCCGCCGATCTTCGCGGCGAGCTCCGGATGTGCGCGGCCGGAGAAGACCATCAGCCGCTTGGCGTAGCCGATGTCCAGGCTCGTCGAGACGGGATCGGTGGCGGCCTCCGGCTGGATTACGCTCACGGGAGTACCTTACGCCTCGTCCTGGACAGCGGCCTCGGCCTCCGGTACCCCGCCGGCCTCGGCCTCCGGCACCCCGCCGGCCTCGGCTTCCCGCACCCTGCCGGCCTCGGCCTCGCGCACCCTGCCGGCCTCGGCCTCGCGCACCCGCTCCTCCACCCGACGCGCGTAGTCGAGGATGTTTCGCTGGCGTGCGCGAGCGACGGCGAGCGCACCCTCCGGCACGTCCTCCGTGACCACCGACCCGGCTGCCGTCCACGCGTCGTCGCCCACGACGACGGGCGCGACGAAGCTCGTACCGACCCCACCGCGGACCCGCGCCCCGATCGTGGTGCGGTGCTTGCGGCGGCCGTCGTAGTTGACGGTGATCGTTCCCGCGCCGAGGTTGGTCCCCTCGCCCACGTCGGCGTCCCCGATGTAGGAGAGGTGGGGAACCTTCGCGCCCTGCCCGATGTCGGAGCCCTTGATCTCCACGAACGTCCCGGCCTTGGCGCCCTCGCGCAGAAGCGCCTTGGGCCGCAGGTAGGCGAAGGGCCCGATGGTGGCGCCGGTGAGCACCTGGCAGGTGTCGAGGTAGGAATGGCGCACGACGACCTCATCGCAGAGCTCGGAGTCGACGATCGTCGTGAGCGGCCCGACCCGGCAGCGCTCGCCGATCGAGGTGGCGCCGCGCAGGAAGCAGTAGGGCTCGATGACGGTGTCTCGGCCGATCTCGACGTCGGCATCGATCTGGGTGGAGCCGGGGTCGACGATCGTCACGCCCGACCTCATGAGACCTTCGTGGATGCGGCGCTGGGCGTGCGCGCGGACGACTGCTAGGTCGATGCGGTCGTTGACCCCCAAGGTGAGCGCGACGTCGTCGACGACGTGGGCGCCGATGCGACGGCCAGCCGCGCGAAGGATCGGCAGCGCGTCGGGGAGGAAGACCTCCCCCTGGGCGTTGTCGGGCCGGACCTGGCGCAGCGCGTCGAGAGCAGCCGCCGCGTCGAAGGCGAGCAGCCCCGTGTTGACCTCGCGGATGGCGAGTTCCTCGGCGGTCGCGTCCTGGGGCCGCTTGGTCTCCACCACCCGCTCGACTGAACCGTCCCCGCCCCGGACGACCCGCCCGTAGCCCGAGGGGTCGTCGAGCACCATGGTCGCCACCGTGGCCCCAGCCTGGCTCTCCGCGTGTGCGCGCAGCAGGCCACGCAAGACCTCCGCGGTCACCAGCGGCACGTCGCCGGCGAGCACCACGATCGTGTCCGCCCCGAAGACCTCCCTCTCGGCGGAGAGGACGGCATGGCCCGTCCCGAGCGGCTCCTCCTGCACGGCGACCGCGACGCCGTCCCGATCGCCGATCACGTCGCTCACCGCACGAGCCGGCCCGTCGACCACGACGACCTTGTCCACCCCCGCATCGAGCGCCGCACGCACGGGCCACGCCACCATCGGCCGCCCGCACAGATCGTGCAGCGGCTTAGCCACCGCCGACTTCATTCGCGTCCCCTGCCCCGCAGCCAGGATCACGGCGACTACCGAGCTCACGGCGGGATCGTAGCCGCGGGCGGCCACTCACTCCTCGCCACCAGTCGCGTGCAACCCGCGCTCATACCACCGGATCCACTTGCGCACGGCGTTGTCCGACACGCCGTACTTCCGACCGACCGCCGCGTAGGTGGAGGATTCGAGGTCCGCGAGGACCTGCTGGTACGTCGGCCGCTCGACCTTCCGCCGCTCTGGCCGGGGTTGACGCAACTCGTCCGATTGACGCCAGCAGGCAAGCCCGCAGTGGCATTGGCCCGCGTAGCGAGGGGAGAACAGAGCGCCGCACACCAAGCACGTTCGAGGCGGCCGCCGCGTGTGGCGCCCGCAATGCGTCTCGAGCGTGGCGGCGCAGTTGGGGCAGACGATCCTCAGATTCTCGAGTCGGTGATCGTTGCCGACACCGTTGACATGGTCGAGGATCAGCGACATCTGACCGCCGCGCCAGCTTTCCCCCTGGCCACACAGCTCGCAGACGCGCTGCTTGAGGTCTGCCTCGTAGAGCCGCTCCTTGAGGTGGCCACGGCTGTACGTTGACCCTTCGACGAGGATCGACTGGAGCGGGATCCGCTTCGCGTGGCTCGCGATCCCGCGCGCGACATTTGGGTCGAAATGCACGGTTGATATTCCCCATCGAGCCGCCCACTTCTTCAGCGTCGCGTGATTGCCCCCGGCCGGGCGGACGCCGAGTGCACGCAGCGCCTCAGACCAGCACGAGGATGCGGCGATTGCGTCACGGGCTTCATGCTCGGGGTAGCGAGGCCCTTCGTGTAACACGAACACATGTTCGCATGAGGCTCGGACGTGATTAGGCTGGGGAGCCCGGATTTGAACCGGAACTTCAGGCTTCAAAGGCCCGCGGGCTGCCGTTACCCCACTCCCCAGTAGATTGGGACCCCACTCTTCGACTGTACAGACCGCTCATCGTGCCCGCCGGTACAAGCGCGCGAGGTGGTCGGCGGGCACGCCCACCAGGAAAAGCCAGCGTATGACGACCCAGGAGAGGACGGTTCGAGGGACTCCGAGGGACCGCCAGCGGCGGGGAGAGGTAGTCGCTGGGCCGGGTAGGCAGGCGGTGCGGCCGCGGCGCTCGAGGCGGCGGACGAAATCATAGTCGTCCATGATCGGCAGCTCGCGGTAGCCGCCGAGCGCTTCGAAGGTCGCTCGGCGGGTCCAGATCGAGGAGTCGCCGTAGTAGATGCCCGCGCGGCGCTGGAGGGCGTACCACGCGGTGAGCAGGCGGGAGAAGCGGTCCTCGCCGTCGAAGCGCAAGGCGAAGTTCCCGCCGAGGATCGCCGGGTCTCGCAGCGCACCGCTCAGCTCGGCATAGGCGTCGCCGGGCAGGCGGCTGTCGGCGTGCAGGAAGACCAGCATTTCTCCATTGGCCTGCTCGGCGGCCGCGTTGAGCTGCGCCGCCCGGCCGCGGACGGGTCCGACGACGCGCGGCGCGAGCGGGTGGGCTTGGGCGATCTCGAGGGTGCCATCGCACGACCCGCCGTCGGCGACGATGACCTCGAAGCGGCCCGGCAGCTCGGTGAGGTGGCCGAGCAGACCGGGCAGGGCGCTGGCCTCGTCGAGCACCGGGACGAGGACGCTGACGAGTGGGTCCTGATCGAGCGGACCGAGGGGCGTCATGTCGGGTGCAGATCCTGCACCGCCGGCCGCGTCACGCCCGCCAGGCTCAGTCGAAGCGGAAGTGGGTGCCCACCGGCTCGACCTTCGCGCCGGCGAGGTGAGGTACCGCCGCGGCGAGGGTCGAGGCGAACGTCTCGGTGCTCGCGCCGATGAGCCGGACGAGCTCCTCGACCGGCGTCGGCTCGGCGGCGACCCCGTTGGCGTAGTCGGTCGCGTAGCCGATCAGCGCGTAGGGCAGCTCGGCCTCTCCGCAAAGCACCGTCTCGGGCCCGGCCGTCTGGGAGACCGCCGCCACGCCGCAGGACTGCAGCATCCGGATCTCGGTGCGAGTGTTGAAGCGCGGGCCGTCGACGTGCCCGTAACAACCTCCGTCGCGCACGGACCGGCCGGCCTCCCGCGCTCCCGCGAGCAGCGCCGCGCGCAACGGCTCCGAGAAGGGCCGGTCATAGATCCAGTGCCCGCGACCCTTCTCGCCGGGCTCGGTGTAGCGCGTGCACAGCGAGCCGTCGCCCAACCGGTTGGCCAGGAAGTGCAGGTCGTCGAAGACGACGAGCGAGCCCAGCTCGAGCTCGGGGTCGAGCGACCCGCAGACCGTCACGGCCAGCACGGCCTCCGCGCCGGCCTCCCGCAGGGCCGCGACGTTCGCGCGATGGTTCACCTGAGACGAGATGAACCGGTGTCCCTCGCCGTGGCGGGCGACGTGGACCACCTCGGCGCCGGCGAAGCGCCCGGAGGTGACCGTCACGGTCCCGAACCGCGTGCGCACCTCACCGGCCCGTGCCTCGGAGAAGTCGGGCAGCGAGTAGGTGCCCGACCCGGTGAGGATCCCGATCCGCATGGCGGCGGGATCCTATTCCGCGGCAGGCGTCAGCGGTGCTCGTAGACGGCCGGGCTGGCACTCTGTCCATCAGGCACGGCCGGCGTTGGCGTGAATCGCGTCGTGGACGTATCGCGCAAGCCCGGGCGCCGTGGCCTCGTAGTGCGCGGTGAACCGCGGGTCGGCGACGTACATGTCCCCGAGCGCCCGGTGAACCTCATACGAGCAGTCGTAGAACCACGTGGTGATGTGGGAGCGGTTCGCCTCGGCTAGGTCCGTCGCCGGCGGGTCGTCGGCGGCCACGCCGTTCGCCATCGCGGCGGCGAGGTCCACGGCAACGCGGCCCTGGTCGGCCATCACCCGCCGCCAGTCCTCCTTCGAGTAGCCTGCCGTCCGGCGTCGCGAGTCGCGGAACGCCGCGCTGCCGCCCCAGCGCGCCTGCCCCTCCACAGCGTGCCCGGCGACATCGAAGTCGCCGAACAGCTCGAAGCGCTCCTCGGGAGTCAGGTCGATGCCCATCTGGTGTGCCTCCTTCGTGGTCTGGACGGCGGCGAGCAGCTCCTCCAGCCAGCCGATCCGGTCGCGCAGCAGTCGCTCCTGGCGATCGAGGTGGGCGAGCGGGTCGGCGGCGGGGTCGTCAAGCAGCGCCGCGATGTCATCGAGAGCCAGGCCGAGCTCGCGGTATAGCGCTTGTCATTGCGACCGCCGCATACGCCTGGGACTGGCGGCGACCACCTGATCGCGGTCCCATTGGAGCGCTCGATCGCGATCGGGTCGTGGCATGAACGGTCCGCAAACCAAGGCCATGAGTCGCGCCTGGGCGGTCGAGCATCTGACGCAGTTGCACGAGGCGCAGAGCGTCTTCTACGCCGGCGGGTCCGGCGAGGCGCTGCGCGCGCTGCTCACCGAAGATGTCGTCTGGCGCGTCCCGGGAAAGAACCCCATCTGCTGGTCTTCGCTAGGCACCTGGTTCGGGCACTGCGACCTCCCCGCTGCTGTGGCCTGACGACTTAGAGCGTTCGGTTGCAGCCGCGCGCGACCCGCAGGCGGGGCGGGACCAGGGCGTCGAGTCGGCGGGCGATGATCTCGTTGCCGGCCTGAGAGACGTGGACGTAGTCGATGTAGGTCAGGGTGTTGCCGTCGAAGGCGCCGGTGAAGTCGTAAAGCCAGCGCATTCCCGGCTGGCCCGCCAGCCGCTGCCAGAGCGGATAGACGGCGCGGAACTGCTGGCCCAGATCCTTGAAGGACTCCAGGTCCTTCGGTGCCGCCGGGTTGTCGACGATCTGGCCGAGCCGGGGCCGGCCGATGTAGGCAACCGGCTGAAGGACGGTGATGAAGCGCGCGCATGACGCGAGCGCCAGGGTCCGTGCGATCTGCCAGTCGCGCACGACGACGTCGGCCACGGCCCGGGCGCGCGCCGGGTCCTTGGCGCAGTCATAGACGCCGCTCTCCGGAGCTCCCGAAACCGCCCGGCGGGTGCGCGCGACCAGGTCGAAGGTGCGCTCCCACAGCAGTCCCCGAACGCCCCCTCCGACATCAAGCTTGTTGCCGATCTGGTTCTCCTGCCCGTGCCCGTTGAGGCGCGTGTCGTTCCGGCAGAGCGCGGCGATGTCGTTGACGCCGTCGTAGAAGACAACCAGTTCCGCCGGCCGGCGGAGCGCCAGGAGATTGACGAGCCGCTCGACGTTCTGGCGTGAATCGAGCCCTCTCTCTCCGTAGTTGAAGGCCTGCGCCTCGGGATGGAGCCGGTTGAAGATCGCGGGAATCGTTCCGCGGTCGTCGGACCCGGTTCCCCACATCGCCGACCCGCCGAAGAACCGCACGATCGGCCGCCGGCTGCCCGCCGGGAGCGGCGCCTGGTTGGGGGAGTCACGCGCGACCCGTCCTTGCCGATGGTGGTCGTTCGGCCCTCATATGGCTTCCGGCTCCACTCCACGAAGGGGACGTAGCGCACGTCATCAACCGCTTGGAAGTCCTTGAAGATCTCCTCTGCGAGATCGTGCTGGCCGCGGTAGTTGGGCAGGTGGGCGTAGGCCTCGTCGCCCGCGGGACCCAGCCCGGTGACGTTGTGAACGACGCGCGTGATGGACGGGTAGACGGCTATCACGATCGCGCTGAGCAGGTTGATCACCATCAGCAGCCCGAGCAGCACCACCAGGTTGAGCAGCACCAGCTTCAGGGCGCCTACGGTCGCCCTGCGCAGTCTCGCGGCCCTCCTCAGCCCGTCAGTCGAGGCTGAACGCGAGCTTGTGGTCATTCACCGCGTCGGCGGCTTGGGCGGCTTTATCAAGGAGGCGGATGCCGATCACCAACAGGTCCAGCTCGGTGCCCATGAAGCAGCGGAAGGCGTCCTCGGGCGTGCAGACGACCGGCTCGCCGCGCACGTTGAAGCTGGTGTTGGCGAGCACCGGGCAGCCGGTGGCGCGCTTGAACGCCTCGAGCAGGGCGTGATAGCGGGGATTGGTCTCGCGGTGGACGGTTTGGATTCGAGCCGAGTTGTCCACGTGGGTGACGGCAGGGATCTCCGAGCGTGGCACGTTGAGCTTGTCGATGCCGAAGAGCGCCTGGTCCTCGGCGGTCATCGCGCGCAGCCGGGGCTCCGCCACGTCGGCGACCAGGAGCATGTAAGGGCTGGCATCGTCGAGCTCGAACCAATCCGCTACGTCCTCGCGCAGGACCGACGGCGCGAAAGGTCGAAACGATTCCCGGTACTTGACCTTGAGGTTGAGCGTCGCCTGCATCGTCGGCGAACGGGGATCGCCCAGGATCGAGCGGGTCCCGAGCGCCCGAGGTCCGAACTCCATACGCCCCTGGAACCATCCCACGGACCGTGCAGCTCCCGGGCCGAGAGCAGGCGCACGTGGTCGTAGCGGACCCGGCGCACGGCCTCCACTTACGTCAGCAGCGACTTCGCCGCTGCCGACAAAGGCCGTCTCGCCACCAAGCCGCCTGGGCGCCTGCACCTGCCGACCGCGCACGTCGCCCTTGAGCTCGTCCTGCGCCACCTCATCGCCGAGTGGGGCGTCCAGACCAAGACCGACGACTGGGCCGAGATTCTCGACGCATCCCTGGCCGGCTTCGAGCAGCGCCGCACCGCGCCGTAGCGGCCGCCGCACTCGGCTCCGCTCATGCCGGAGTTCCGCAGCTCGTAGGCACATTGAGAGGTCTGGAGCATTGTTTACGCTGCAAATCGGGGGTTTGATGGCTGCGAGAGTCGAAAAGCTGTAGGCACACGTGCTGGGTGGTATCG
>Ga0183260_10001005_pt1 | contig 23936 bp, 20 predicted proteins | sample AntDrymUQ4972206_2_FD_129768 | JGI IMG/M metagenome (GOLD analysis project Ga0183260, IMG submission 129768) | Polar desert sand microbial communities from Dry Valleys, Antarctica - metaG UQ497 (22.06) (version 2) (version 2) | ecosystem: Environmental > Terrestrial > Soil > Desert | place... | reverse complement strand
TCGACACCACCCGCTCGGCGTACCTGTCGTTCACCACCGCGGATCCACGCGGCTTCACCAAAGTCGACCTACAGCGGCTTGAAGACGCGTCACGGCTGATCAACCCCTATGCGGAGCGCCGCGCCTTGCGGCGGATGGCGATCGACCTCCTCGACACCTATGTCGGCCATTCCGCGGGCGAGCGCATCTTCAAGGGGCAGATCCGCCGCGGCGCGGTCGATACGATCGAGGCCGCGATCCTGATGTGCGACATGCGTGGTTTCACCGCGCTGTCCAATCGCGCCGAGCGGCAGGTTGTCATCGAACTCCTCGACGCATGGTTTGAACGGATCGAAGCGGCGATCGAGCCCCATGGCGGCGAGATCCTCAAGTTCATGGGCGACGGCCTGCTCGCCATCTTCAGGGCCGATCCCGACAGGGCGGATGCCTGCCGCCGGGGCTACGCCGCCGCCCTCGAGGCGCGTGCGTCGCTCCGGGCCGGCTTCGGGGCGGCGTGCCTGGCATGCGGCGAGGCGCCGATCGGATTCGCCATGGGGCTGCATGTGGGGGAGGTGGCCTACGGCAATGTCGGCGGCCGTCATCGGCTCGATTTCACCGTGCTCGGCCCCGCCGTCAACTACGCCAGCCGGCTTGAGGGCCTGGCCAAGCGCCTCGACATCCCGCTGCTCATCTCGCACGAATTCGCCCAAAACGTGCCAGGCGGGCCTGTCGAGATTGGCGTCTATCCCTTGCGCGGGATTAGCGAGGCGGAGCGGATTCATGCCGCGCCGGAGAGCTCGGCCCTATACGCCTCCACGTAATCCGCCAGGCGCTGCGCCAAATCCTCACGCGGTATGTCTATTCCGCCGAACCAGCTTTCCGGCGGCTCGCTGACGAGCCCGGATCGAATAGCAGTCGAGCAGATCGGGTGAATTGATGAGCTTATTTGCGTCACGGCGTTTCCTTAAAGTTTCGCGGAAATTCCGCCACGTGGGTGTTCTTCGCGGAGCGAAACAAACCCGGCGCATTTCATATCGCCGGGCGGGGGAACGGACTCCACCATCATCGGTTATGTGCCCGTCTCATGAATTCCCTTGGAGGAGAACTCGCGATGAAACGGATGCTATTGACGACGCTGCTGACGACGGTTGCCATGGGCGCCGGGACGGCGTTCGCGCAGTCCCCCGAATGCGACAGGCTGGTCCTCTTCATGGAACAGAATCAGGGCATGCAGATGCCGGCCGGCATGGATATGGAGCGGGTGCGCACGCTGCAGACGGACCGCAACGAGGCGGAATGCACGACGCTTCTTCAGCAGGTCGCCCAGCAGGGCGGGCAGCCGGCGGCGCAGGGCGCCGACAGCGTCGACGCCAATGCCACGCCGGAGGCCCAGGAGGGTCAGGCGGAAGGCGGGGGCGCGAACATCACCGTCCAGCAGGCCGCGCCGACGATCACGGTGGATCAGGCCCAGCCGCAGGTGAGCGTCCAGCAGGCGCAGCCGAATGTGATGGTGCGGCAGCCGCAGCCGGAGATCATCGTCCGCCAGCCGGCGCCGGTGATCACGATCGACATTCCGCAGCCGGAAATCATCGTCCGCATGCCGCAGCCGGAAGTGACGGTGGAGCAGGCCCAGCCGCAGGTGTCGGTCCAGCAGGCGCAGCCGGAGGTCCAGGTGGTTCAGCCTGAGCAGCCGCAGGTGCAGGTCCAGGAGCAGCAGCCGGCCCAGGTCGCCGTGACGCAGGCCGAAGGCCAGGCCAACATCCAGGTCGAGCAGACCGGCGAGGCGCAGGTGACCTATGAGCGCGCCGAGCCGCAGGTGACCATCAATCAGGCCGAGGGCCAGCCGACCATCACCGTGGAGCAGATGGAGGCCGGGGCTCCCGCCGCCGGGGCGGAGCAGATGGAGGCCGGGGCGCCCGCCGCCGGGGCGGAGCAGACGGACGCGATGGCACCTGCGGCCGGGGCGGATCAGACGGCTGAGGAGACTGCCGCGGCGCAGCAGCTTCGCGACAGCGAGGACCCGAACGCCACGCCGGAAGTGCAGGAGGGCGCCGGCGACCAGCAGGCCGCCGCCACCCAGTCCGGCCAGGCCGCCACCGCAACCGACTCCGGCCAGGCGATGACCGGCGAGATGTCCCGCGTCGCCCTCGCCGACTTCGACGGCATGAATGTCGTCAACGAGCGCGGCGAGGATCTCGGTGAGGTCGAAGGCATCGTTCAGAGCACGGCCGACGGCAAGCAATACGTCGTCATCGAGAATGGCGGGTTCCTCGGCGTCGGAGAGAACCGCATCGCCCTTTCGCTTGAGGGACTGATGATGCAGGGCGACAACCTCGTCGTGCCGGGCTTGACCGACGACGAGATCCGCGCGCTGCCGGTGTTCGAGGCGAGCGACCAATATCCGCAGGTCGACGACGCCGAGGTCGAGATCAGGACGATGGCCGCGCAGTAGGCCGGCAACTCTTCAAGATGAAGCCAGGCCGGCGGTTCTTCCGCCGGCCTTTTTTCGTTCGTGCCACTGCTTACGGCGCGGACGTCTCGCTCCGGGCAGCTTTCGCCGCCTCTCGCCGCGCCCGGTAATAGGCCCAGAACAGCCGCGCGGCGACGCCTCGCCAGGGCGACCAAGCCGCGGCTATCGTGCGCAGCGCCTTGTCTGTCGGCCGTTCGTCGAGCCCAAGGCCATGCTGCACGCCGATCTGAAGCGCCAGGTCGCCGGCCGGGAAGACATCCGGATGGCCGATGCAGAACAACAGGTAGACTTCCGCGGTCCACGGGCCGATGCCCTTCAGCGCCACCATTTCGGCGAGAGCTTGCTCGGACGGCAGCTGGTGCAGGCCGTCGAGGTCGAAGCCTTCGGCCAGTGCCGCGGCTATGCCCGTCAAGGTGCGGATTTTCGGGCGGGAAAGGCCGGCGGCGCGCAGCGCTCCTTCAGGAGCCGCCAGGAATCGCTCGGGCGAGAATGGCTCGACCGCCGCCTGGAGGCGTGCCCAGATCGATGCCGCGGCCGCGTCGGAAATCTGCTGCGCCGTGACGATCCCGGTTAGTCCTTTGAAGCCGCCTTCTCGGCGGCGAAGCGGCAGGGGTCCAGCGATGTCGCTGATCGCGGCAAGGCGTGGATCAGCCGCGAGGAGCGCTACGAGGCCAGCTGTGATATCCTCGTTGCTGTCGATCCGACGCATCCATCAGGCGGCATCGATCGCCTTTGCCGCGCCGCCATAACGCCGCTCGATGTAATCCTGGACCAGCGCCTTGAAGTCGGCGACCAGCGTCGGGCCGCGGAGCGTCATCGCCTTGCGCCCGTCGATGAAGACCGGCGCGGTTGGCTCTTCCCCGGTGCCCGGCAGCGAGATGCCAATGTCGGCGTGCTTGGATTCGCCCGGGCCGTTGACGATGCAGCCCATCACCGCGACCTTGAGCTCCTCGACGCCGGGATAGGTCTGCTTCCAGACCGGCATGCTCTCGTTGATGTGGTTCTGGATGTCCCTGGCGAGCTCCTGGAAGACGGTGGAGGTCGTCCGCCCGCAACCGGGGCAGGCGGCCACGATCGGCACGAAGGCGCGGAAGCCCATGGTCTGCAGGAGCTCCTGCGCGACCTTCACTTCGAGCGAGCGGTCGCCGCCGGGCTCGGGGGTGAGCGAGACGCGGATCGTGTCACCGATCCCTTCCTGCAAGAGAATGCCCATGGCGGCGGAAGAGGCGACGATGCCCTTCGAGCCCATGCCGGCCTCCGTCAGCCCGAGATGCAGCGCATAATCGCAACGGGCGGCGAGCATCCGGTAGACGGCGATCAGGTCCTGCACCTGGCTCACCTTGGCCGACAGGATGATGCGGTCGCGCGACAGTCCGATCTCTTCCGCCCGGGCACCGGACATGAGCGCCGACTGCACCATCGCCTCGCGCGTCACCGCGCCGGCCGGCAGCGGGTTCGCGGAGGCGGCGTTGGCGTCCATCAGGCTGGTCAGCAGCGCCTGGTCGAGCGAGCCCCAGTTCACGCCGATGCGGACCGGCTTGCCATGGCGCAGCGCGATCTCGATGATCGCTCCGAACTGCCGGTCCTTCTTCTCGCGGAAGCCGACATTGCCGGGATTGATGCGGTATTTGGCGAGCGCCTCGGCGCAGGCGGGGTGATCGGCCAGGAGCTTGTGGCCGATATAGTGGAAATCGCCGATCAACGGCACGTCGACCCGCATCGCAGCGAGCCGATCGCGGATATGCGGCACGGCGGCGGCGGCTTCGTCGCGGTCGACCGTGATCCGCACCAGCTCGGAGCCGGCGCGGGCGAGCGCGGCGACCTGGCGGACCGTGCCCTCCACATCCGCCGTGTCGGTATTGGTCATCGACTGCACGATGATCGGCGCCGGCCCGCCGACCTTGACGCCGCCGACATCCACCGGGACTGAGCGCCGGCGCGGCGCGGGGGCGGCGGCAAGCGCCTCGACGGCGGGAAAGGCCTGGATGTTCATGGGTCGTCTCGCTCAAAGCGCTTCAGAGGTGGCGAAATCGGGTGGTGAAGTCAACGCGGCATGGGTTCTCGCAGGCGCGCATGATGAATGTGTGACTGCTGTCTCGAAGGCGGAACGCGTTCATTGCGATCGACCTTTATCCGCCGTACATGTTGGCGCTTGATAAGGAAGCCCTTGATGTTGGCCCTGCAACTCCCTCCCGAAATTGAAAAGCGGCTCGACGAGCTCGCCGCCAGGACCGGGCGCACGAAGTGGGCGCACGCCTTGGAAGCGGTTCTGACCTATATCGAGGATATGGAAGATGCATATCTGGCGCAGCAGGCGCTGGACGAAGGGGGAGAGCGCTTTCGCTGGAAGACGTAATGAAGAAGTATGGCTTGGAACAGGAAGCTTGAGCCCCACTTGGCGCGTCGAGTTTGCGCCTCGGGCGGAGCGGCAACTCGGCAGGCTCGCTGAAAGGGACCTGACGCGAATCCTTCGTTTTCTTAACGAGCGCATCGCCGTCGGTGACGATCCGCGGCGGCTTGGTCAAGCACTGAAAGGTGAGCCCTCAGGTCTTTGGCGTACAGGGTTGGCGATTTCAGAATCATCGCGGAAATCGAGGATCAACGCGTAACGGTGCTCGTCCTCGAGGTCGGAAACCGGCGAGTCATCTACCGATAGCCAATCCCGAAAAGGAACACCAACTGCATGCTCAAAGGCAAAACCGCTGTCGTCACCGGCTCCAATTCCGGCATCGGGCTCGGCATCGCCGAAGCGCTCGCGGCCGCCGGCTGCAACGTCGTCCTGAACTCCTTCACCGATGCCGCCGAGGACCATGCGCTGGCGGAACGGCTCGCCACACAGCATGGCGTCCAGGTCCGCTACGTCCAGGCCGACATGTCGAAGCCGGCCGATTGCGCCCGCCTGGTCGAGACCGCGGGCGAGTTCGGGCCCGTCCAAATCCTCGTCAACAATGCCGGCATCCAGCATGTCGCCCGCGTGGAAGAATTCCCGCCCGAGAAATGGGACGCCATCCTCGCCATCAACCTTTCATCCGCCTTCCACACGATCCGCGCCGCGATTCCTGCGATGCGGGCGGCCGGCTGGGGCCGTCTCGTCAACATTGCTTCCGCCCACGGCCTCACAGCCTCGCCCTTCAAATCGGCCTATGTCGCGGCCAAGCACGGCCTCGTGGGCCTGACCAAGACGGTGGCGCTCGAGCTCGCGGAGGACGGCGTGACTTGCAACGCCATCTGCCCAGGCTATGTGCTCACCCCGTTGGTGGAGAACCAGATCGCCGACCAGATGCCGGTGCATGGTCTGCCGCGCGAGCGGGTCATCCGCGACGTCATGCTGCAGCGTCAGCCGACCCGCGATTTCGTGCGGGTGGAGGATATCGGGGCCATGACGGTCTTCCTCTGCTCCGACGCGGCGGCGCAGATCACCGGCACGACGCTGTCCATGGATGGCGGTTGGACGGCCCTCTAGCGGAGCGGCTGAAGCGCCAGACTCTCCGTCCGCCGCCGGATCGAAGCGCGGAAGGGCTTGTCCCCATGCGCGCCGCATTTGCGCCACCTTCGAATGTGTGATGGCTCCATGCTGGACAGGCCAGCGACGGCAGACCAAAATAGCGGGCCGAGCTTAGCGGAAGCACGGCACGAACCGCTCGAGGAGGCAGCGACGGTTCCGCAATTTATCAGAAAACGCCGACGCTTCAGCGGCGGCGTTCAGGCGGCGTTCGGTAAAGGGCGTTCGTGTCTCTCGGCGGCGGCGCTGGCGGGCGGGGCTTTGGCGTGCGCGCCTTTGGCGTGCTCTCCGGCGGCGGCGCAGGACAGCACAGCCGTTATCGATCAGCGCATCGAAGGCGTCTTCAAGGATCTACCGGGCAATGCTTTGGATCTAGCGGTCCCGTTGACCCGGCGCGCGCTGAAACGGCGGTCCGCCGAGGCAGGCGGGTTGGTGCTGCCGTATCTGGAGACTTGGACCCGACCGCCGTTACTGTCTTATGACCAGGACGGGAGTTCTCCCGGCCCGTCGCGGCAGGCTGCCGTCATTGCGGCCGCCGCGGAAGCCGAGGAAGGCTCCGCCGAGGATCCCGAAATCGCGCGGTTCCCCCGTCCGCGACCCGCGACGGCGGAGCCGGACACACCTGCCGCAGCGCCCGTCCAGGTCGTCGCAGCGAGCCTGGCGCAACAACTGCCGACGTCGAACGCTCCCCTCGATCTGGTCGCCGGGGCGGCGCTGCCCGACTCTCCCGAACCCGAAGCCGCGCCCCTGCCGCAAGCCCGGCCGGAGCCGGCGCTTTCTGACCTCGCGCCATCGCCGGATGTCGTGACGGCGGCGCTCCGGACGGCATCTGCAACGCTGCCCGTGCAACCTGCTGGGAGTCCGCCGTCCGCGCCTGTCGCTGCTTTGCAACCTGAGCTGACGCAGTCGCCCGCCGCTGAGTCGGCCATCGCGCCTGTGCCCGCGCCTGGCAAAGCGTCATCAGCCGATCCGGCTGCGATCATCGAAGCCGCGATGAACTCGCGGGTTCGCCGTGCGCGCCCGTCGGTGACCCGAACGTCCGCATCGTCGCTGGAAGAGAGGGTCTCGTCGCAAATCCCCGCCGCGCCGACATGGCCGAAAAGGCTTGATCCGGCCGCCACCATCGAAGCCGCAATGCGCGTCCCCGTCTTGCCCACGACGCCACCGGATTTCGCGTCCGTGGCGAGAGCGTCGGCTCAGGCGTCTTCAACGCCGGCGGAGCCGCATGGAGACGAGCTCGATGCGAGCCGCGCTGCGGCCGTTGCGACGACGCGGGATGCAGCCGTTTCAGCTCTCCCCAACGAAGCCGCGGCTTCGGATGAATTAACGGCTCCGCTTCCGCGCCCTGATCCGCGGGCCAAAGCCGAATCGAACGAGCCCATTCAAGTTGCCGCGGCTAGGCGAACTCTGCCGAAAAGCTGCTTGGCGGTGGAAAAAGTCGACGACAGGGACGATGACTTCGAACGCAATGTTGAGGCGCTCAGCGCGCCGGGGCTGTGCATCACGGTCGAAAAATTCAACGAGCGGCGCCGGCCCTGGACGGTTCAGGCCGTCGTCAGCGATCGTCACGGTCCGGTCTGGGCCGTGATGCACGACGACGAGGATCTGTCGTTCGACACGGCCGTCCATGCGCTGAAGACGTACGGCGGAACCTTGATCACCGTGGATACCGGCGGCAGCCGCAATCAGGACGGCATCGACCCGAACCGCGCTTTCTCCGATGACGAGCTGAGCTGCCCGAAGCTCGGCGAATCCGCCGCGCCGAAGTTCACGGCGGCGCTGCGCAAGCAATTCGACAAAGACCAGCCGATCGTCGCGCTGCACAGCAACGTGGATGGGCCGGTGCCGACCGGCGGCCTCGGTCATGTCTCCATGGAGGCGCCGCCCAAGGGCATGAAGGTCACGCGGAGCAAGGTGTCCGACAGTGAGCTGGCCGACGACCGCACCCTTGTGCTGCTCGCGGCGCTGGACGCGACGGATTCCGCCGTGAAGGACAGGGTCGCCGACCTCAGCACGGCAGGCGTTCACGTGATCTTGGAATCCGTCAGCAAGGAAAAGGCCGACTGTTCACTGTCAAATTATGCCGTGCTCACGGGACATTGGGCTTATTACAATTTGACGGTGGACCATGACGGCGGCGAAAAGCAGCGCGGGATCATCGACGTGATCATGTTGAACAACGTCACGGTCGCCGCGTCGCGCTGAAGGTCTGGCGTCACGCTCTGACAGGGAGCTCGCGAACCGCGGTTTGCTTGCGGGCCCTGAATGATCAGAATGCAGGCCTAAGATCTGCTCGCCCGCTTCTTCGTTTCGGGTTCGTCCGCTTCGTCGTCCGACTCCGCTTCCTGGTTGGCCGTGCTCTCGGCGAGCTGCGTCAACAGCGCGTCGGTCTTCTTCTCCTCCTCCAGCGTCTGTTCCAGGAGCTGCGCCGCATCGTCCATCCCGAGCTGCTGCGCCCAGGTTCGAAGCGTGCCGTAGCGGGCTATTTCGTAATGCTCGACCGCCTGAGCGGCGGAGATGAGGCCGGCGTCGAGGGCAGGGCTGTCCTTGAACTCTTCCATGATCTCCTGGCCTTCGGCGACCAGGCCCTGCATGGCTTCGCATGGCTTGGCCTGCGCCCGCTTGCCGAAAATCTCGAAGACCTGCTCCAGGCGATCGACCTGGCCCTGGGTCTCTTCCTTGTGGGTCTCGAAGGCTTGCCGCACCTCGTCTGAATTAGCGGCGCGCGCCATTTTGGGCAACGCCCTCAACAGCTGCTTCTCGGCGTGGAAGATGTCTTTCAGCGTATCGTGGAAAAGGTCGTTCAGCTCTTTCTGCTTCGCGGCCATGTTTGACGCTCCCTCTATGTGGAATAGCTGGCCCAACACCCGGCCGAAATGAAGGTTCCTGAACGCGAAATGAATCTGAACGCGCTTCCGGCGCGATGATTACGTGTCCGATTTCGCGACCCCTACGGCGATCGTTCAAACGCCATCGCGACTCCTTGGCCCACGCCGACGCACATCGTGGCGAGGGCGTATCGCTCCCTACGCCGGTCGAGCTCGCTCGCCGCCGCCGCCGCGATTCGCGCGCCCGACATGCCGAGCGGATGGCCGAGCGCGATGGCGCCGCCACTCGGATTGACATGCTCGGCGTCGTCCGGGAGCCCGAGCTGGCGGAGGCAGGCGAGAGCCTGAGACGCAAACGCCTCGTTCAACTCGATCACGTCGAATTCCGCGACTTTCATCCCGAGCCGCTCAAGCAGCTTGTTCACCGCCGGCACCGGGCCGATGCCCATGATGCGGGGCGGCACGCCGGCCGAAGCGAGCCCGAGGATGCGGGCGAGGGGCGTCAGGCCATGGCGCTCCACCGCCTCGCCGGAGGCCACGATCATCGCCGCGGCGCCGTCATTGACGCCTGAAGCATTGCCCGCCGTCACCGTTCCGCCGGGCCGCACGATGGGCTTGAGCTTGGACAGCGCGTCACGTGTGGTCTCCGGCCGCGGATGCTCGTCGCGGCCGAAGGTCTGGGGCCCCGCCTTGCCGCCGAGAACCTCGACAGGCGCCAGCTCGTCGTCCCAGCGGCCTTGCTCCTGGGCGCGTCCGGCGCGCTCCTGCGACCGGATTGCGAAAGCATCCTGATCGGCGCGGCCGACCTGGAACTCCTCCGCCACGTTCTCGCCGGTCTCCGGCATGGAATCGACGCCGTATTGCGCCTTCATCAAGGGGTTGATGAAACGCCAGCCGATGGTGGTGTCGTGGATCTCCGCCGTGCGCTGGAACGCCTGCTCGGCCTTGCCCATGACGAACGGTGCGCGCGACATGGATTCTACCCCGCCGGCGATGGCCAAATCGATGTCGCCGGCGCGGATCGCCCGCGCCGCGGCGCCCACCGCGTCGAGGCCGGAAGCGCAGAGCCGGTTCAGCGTCGTGCCCGGAATGGTCTCTGGCAGCCCCGCGAGCAGGAGCGCCATCCGCGCCACGTTGCGGTTGTCCTCGCCGGCCTGGTTGGCGCAGCCGAGGAACACCTCGTCGACATGGTCACGGATGGCGGGGTTGCGTTCGACGAGCGCGCGGATCGGCACGGCCGCGAGATCGTCGGCGCGCACGCGCGACAGCGATCCGCCGAAGCGGCCGATCGGGGTGCGCAGCGGCGAGCAGATGTAGGCGTTACGCGTCATGCCTGATCCTTTGACAGGGGCAGGGCGGGAGTTAAAGCGGGCCGCGAGTTGCCCCGAGGCCCAGGCGAGGGCTTGGCCTCGGCATACCCTCTCCCTGGCCCTCCCCGCAACGGGGGAGGGGGTGCGCTCGGATTTCGGCGAGGGCGATCAGAAATCGAACTCGCCGATATTGCTCTTGTCGTAGATGAACGGCGCCCCGAGCAGGATCTCGCTGCCGTTCACGATCGAAAGCTTCCCGAGCCGGCCAGCTTCCAGCTCCTTCGATTCGGCCGTCAGCTTGCCGTCCGCGGCTGCGCGCATGGCATGGACCGCCGCATAGCCGAGGTCGACCGGGTTCCACAGCACGACCGACTTGACGCAATCCGATTCGACATAGGGCCGCATGGCGTTCGGCGTGGCGAGGCCGACGACGGCGACCTTGCCGCACAGCCCGGCCTGGGTGACCGCCTCGGCGGATGCAGGCGTGGCGACCGACGTCATGCCGAACATGCCCTTCATCTCGTCGCCGTATTTGTTGATGAGCGTGGAAGCCTGGTTGAAGGACAGGTTGTTGTCCTCCTGCGCTTCCACCGTCTCCAGCCACTTCATGTTCGGGTGGCACGCCGCCTGGTAGGCCTGCATCTCGGCGATCCAGCGCGCCTGGTTCGGCGTGGTGAAGGTCGAGGTGACGATGGCGAAGGCGCCGTCCTCGCCGATCTCCTTGGCCATGGCGTCCATCAGCGACTTGCCGATGCCGTTGAATTCGGCCTGGTTGACGAACCATTCGCGCGCGTCGGGCTGGGAGTTGGCGTCGTAGCCGACGACGTGGATGCCGGCCGCGAGCGCCTTCTTCAGGACGGGCGCGATGGCGACCGGGTCGTTCGCGGCGAACAGGATGCCGCTCACGCCTTGTGTGACGTAATTGTCGATGAAGGTGATCTGGTCGTCGATATTGGCTTCTGTCGGCCCGTCGGTGGAGACCTTGACGTTGCCGAGCTCCTCAGCCGCCTGCCGCATGCCTTCCGTGGTGGCGGCGAAATAGCCGATGCCGACCAGCTTCGGGATATCGACCAACGTGATCTCCTTGCCGGAGAGGTCGGGCGCGCCGGTCGGCTGGCCGCCGTCATAGGGCTTGGCGGCGACCGCGCCGGCGGTCCCGTCGCAGGCCAGCGGGTTGGTCGGCAAATCGTCCGCGCCCTGCCATTTGTCCTGGGCCATCGCGGTCCCGGCCGCGGCGCTCATCAGCAGCGCCAAAGTTAGCTTCCTCAACATGTCTTCTTCCTTCCATTTGCGAACATGACGGCGCGTCCGGTTCGGGGCACACGCCGCTCCTCAGCCGCCGCTCATGCGGCGGTGCTGAAGGAAATTGGTGATCAGGATTGACAGGATTAGCACGGTCCCGATCACGACGATTGTGGCATCTCCCTTGACACCTGTCAGCGCCAATCCGTTCTTCAGCAGCTGGATCAGCGTGAAGCCCAGCACCGTTCCGGCAATGGTGCCGATGCCGCCGAAGATGCTCGTCCCGCCAAGCACGACGGCGGCAATCACGTCGAGCTCCAGGCCGGTGCCCATGTCCGAACGGGTGGTCGAGACGCGCGAGACGAAGATCCAGCCGGCGATGCCGGACATCAGGCCGGACAGCGTGTAGATGACGAGCTTGATGCGGTCGACGCGGATCGCCGAATAGCGCGCCGCGGTCTCGTTGTGCCCGATGGCGTAAAGCGAGCGGCCGAAGGTGGTGCGCGAGAGCACGATCCAGAACACGACGATGGCGACGGCGAGAATCCACAGCTGCGTCGGGACGCCGAGCACGTCTTTTTGACCCAGCACGAAGAACCATTCCGGATAGCCGCGCACCGAGCGGGCCTGGCTGATCCCCTCGGCGAGCCCGCGGTAGAGCGCCAGCGTGGCGAGCGTCATGATCAGCGGCGGCACCCTGAGGCGGGTGATCAGCAGTCCGTTGAAGAACCCCGCCGCCGCCGACGCGACGAGCGCGAGGCCGATCGCGGCGGGCAGCGGCAACCCGACATTCTGCCAGAACACGCCGAGCAGGATCGCGGTCAGCCCCATGATGGAGCCGACCGAAAGGTCGATCCCGCCGGTGATGATGATGAAGGTCATCGGCAGCGCCACCAGCGCCACCTCCGTCATCAACCGGCCCTGGTTGAGCAGGTTGGCGACGCTCATGAAGCGCTCGGCGGTGAACGACAGCACCAGGAGCGCGGCGGCAAGCGCGACGACGAGCACCAGCTCCTGCGTGATGTTGAAGCGGGCGCGGGCGGGAACGGGGGAAGTGGCTGCCATCAGCCGGCTCCGCCAGCCGCGATTGGCGACCCTTCTCCCCTGGAGGGAGAAGGTGTCCGCGGAGCGGACGGATGAGGGGGAGTTCGACCTTGGGTAGGCGGGAGATCATCACGCTCCCCCTCTCCCGGCTGCTCCGCAGCCACCCTCCCCCTCAAGGGGGGAGGGCTTGCGCGCTCACGTTTCCGTCGACTCGCCATCACCGCCTCCGAGCCTGCCGCCAGCGCCGCCAAAGATCGGCCAGCACCGTGAGCAGGATCAAGACGCCCTGCACGGCCCTCAGCCAGTAGGGCGAGACGTTGATGAAGATCAGCGACGAGCCGATCGCGGCGATGAGGATGGCGGCGAGCGTCGAGCCGACCACCGTGCCCGTGCCGCCCAGGATGCTGACGCCGCCGACAACCGATGCCGTGATGATGGTGAGCTCCAGGTTCGGCGGCACGGTCGACTGGATGATCGAAAGCTGCGTCGCGAAAAGGATCGCCGCGATGCCGACGAAGAAGCCGTGGATGGCGAAGACCTTCACGGTCGTGCGCTCGCTGCTGATGCCGGCGAGCCGCGCCGCCTCGGCATTGCCGCCGAGCGCATAGATCGACCGGCCGGTCGCGCTCCGCCGCATCCAGATCGCCGCGGCGACGGTCAGCGCCACCATGAACCAGATCGGCATCGGGATGCCGAGCGGCTTCATCTGCGCCAGGTGGAAGCCGGGCGGCAGCTTGTTGATCCACGCCCCGCCCGTCGCCACGATTAGCCCGCCCTTGAGGATGGAGAGGAAACCGAGGCTCACCACGATGGAGGGAATGCGGAGATAGGCGACCATGGCCCCCATCAGCGTCGTGAAGGCGACCGACAGGATCACGGGGATGATCCAGCACAGCACGATCGGCACGCCCTCCACCGCGAGCGTGCCGCTGATCGTGGCGAGCACGCCGATCAGCGAGCCGACCGAAATGTCGATATTCCCGGAGATGATGACCGTCGACATGCCGATGGCGGCGACCGCGATGTAGGCGTTGCCGAGGAAGATCGATTGGAGGTTCCGCTCGGCGACGAAGCGCGGGTTCATCGCGCCGACCACGACGAACAGGGCGACGATGGCGAGAAGCAGCACCAGCTCCTGGCTGAGCTTGAAGCCGCCGAGCCGGAAGCGCGGTCGGCTGGCGATGGTGGAGGCGAAATCGCCGACGGCCACTGGCGCACCTGTCCGAATTGACGAAGTCTGACTAAGCCGAGACCGGCAGCAATTCGAAAACCCGGGCGAGCTTTGCTGCCCTGGCAAGATCGCCGCTTTCGAGCGCCAGCCGCACCGCCTCGATCTTCTTCGCGTCCTCAAACGACATGGTGGGCGACCAATCGCCTTCTTCCTCAATCAGCTCGATTGGCACCTCGGCGGCATACTTGCCCACGTGAACCAACTCGACCGTACGTCGTGTCATCATGTTCTTCGCCTCTGGAAATTCGACGACCATCGTTCAGGATCGGGCCGATATGCTGTCACCAGAACTGCCGGGGATGACTGACCCTTCGCTAAACCCCAGACAATATGGACCGGACGACCCTGTCCATCTCGTTGCAGGAGCAAAACGCTTGGCCCTTTGAAGGATGCCGGATAATCCTCGATCAGGATTGCTCCGCCGATCCCTCTGACGATCTCCTCGAGGAGAATACTGTCCGCCGCAAGCTCGCGGGTTCCGTGCGCAGATACTTCGATCTCGTGGCGAGCAACAAGCAACTGCACACGTGCGAGTGTCTCGCTCGTCAGTTTTCCTGAAATTCATTCCGCCGCCTCCGCCCCCTGGAGCAGGTCGGCGGGCGCATCGCTCATCATGGCCGCCGCGACCCGCGCCTGCGTCGCCTCCGCCCGGTCGAACTCCGCCACGATCCGCCCGGCGCGCATGACCAGCACCCGGTCGCTCATGCCCAAGACTTCGGGCAGCTCGGAGGAGATCATCAGGATCGCCATGCCGGCTTTGGCGAATTCGCCCATCAGCCGATGGATTTCCGCTTTCGCCCCCACATCGATGCCGCGGGTCGGCTCGTCCATGATGAGGATGCGCGGCTCGGTCGCCAGCCATTTGGAGAGCCCGACCTTCTGCTGGTTGCCGCCCGACAGCTTGCCGACGACCTGGCCGATGCCGCTGGCGCGGATCTGGAACTGGTCGACGCTGCGGCGGGCGAGGTCGGCTTCCGCCCTGCGGTCGATGAAGGCGCTGCGGGATACGCGCGACAGGCTCGCCATCGAAACGTTCTCGACGATCGGCATGGGCCGCACCAGCCCCTGGCGGCCGCGGTCCTCCGGCACATAGGCGATGCCGAGGTGCTTGGCGTCCGATGGGCTGTTGATCGCCACGGGCTTGCCGTCGAGGCGGATCGCGCCGCTTTCCGCCGGCGTCATGCCGAAGATGACCTCCGCCAGCTCGCTCCGCCCGGCGCCGACCAGCCCCGCGATGCCGAGGATTTCGCCGGCCCTGAGCTGCAAGCTGATCCCCTTCGTGGCCGGCGCGCGGACCACGTTCTCCAGCTCCAGCACCACCGCGCCGAGCGGCGCTTCGACTTTCGGGAACAGCGCCTCGATCCGCCGCCCCACCATCATCCGCACGAGGTCGTTATGGTCCGTCTCGCTGACCGGCTTCGTCGCGACGAACTCGCCGTCGCGGAGCACCGTGACACGGTCGGCGAGCAGGAACACCTCCTCCAGCCGATGGCTGATGTAGACAATCCCCACCCCGCGGTCCCGCAGGAGCCGCACGATGCGGAACAGCCGCTCCACGTCGTGCTCGGTGAGCGCCGCCGTCGGCTCGTCCATGATGAGGATGCGCGCCTTGTGCGACAGCGCCTTGGCGATCTCCACCCGCTGCCGGTTGCCCACCGAAAGCCCGCCGACCAGCGACGACGGATCGAGGTCGTGGATGTCGAGCGAGGCAAGCAGCTCGCCCGCTTGCGCGCGCATGGCCCGCCAGTCGATGCCGCCGAGCCGGGATTTCGGCGCGTGGCCCATGAAGATGTTCTCGGCGACGGTCAGCTCCGGGAAGAGCAGGAGCTCCTGATAGATCGTGGCAATGCCGGCGGCCTGTGCTTCTTGCGGCGAGCCGAAACTCGCCGGCTTGCCGTCCAGCGTCATCGTGCCGGAATCGGCCCTGTGGACCCCGGACATGATCTTGATCAGCGTGGATTTCCCGGCGCCGTTCTCGCCCAGGAGCGCGTGCACCTCGCCGGCCCGCACGTCGAAGCTGATGCCGGCGAGCGCCCGCACGCCGGGAAACGACTTCGAGATTCCAGAGAGCTCGAGAACAGGCGCCATGGCTCACTCTTGCACGCGGCATGTGCAAAGAAAATCCGTCCACGTCTTCCGCCTCGCAATGAGCACCTCGGATTCGGGGAGGGCCAGATCTGCCCCGCGGCGACGCTAAGCCGGGCAGGATCGCTCCTCCTCCGGAGCGCAGGTTGCAATCACAACAAGCTCAACGGGATGGATTCGGGTCGTCGGATATGGTGGGATCGCTGCGATCTGGGTGCAGGGATTGATCGGGAGGCGCTCCGTGCGAAATCTTCTCCTTGCCGTTGCCTCGATCATGCTGGCGCCAGTCGGAGGCGCGAGTGCTCAGCAAGTCGATCTGCAGGGCTACTTCATAGCCCTCCAGGACTGCGGGGCCAATAGAAGGAAGGATTCCGACAATCCGGGCAATGTTCGCCTCGAGCGTATGCGCGCCTACGAAATGGTGGCGCGGAACGACACGCCGGGAACGCACTACCAAGTCAAGGTTCCCGGCGCGCCGGCGCCACAGGAGCGGTGGGTGGCAATGGGCTGCGGCGCGTTCGCACCCCGGGATGACCTGGTCATGAGCGACGACCCGGGCGCCCAAGGCGACGGCGATTCTGGCGGTCGCGGTGGTAGCGGCGGCGCGGTCGTCGCGGCCGACAGCATCGAATTGGTGCTCGCCGCGAGCTGGCAGCCGGGCTTCTGCGTGACCGCCTCAGGGCGCGGCAAGCTTGAGTGCCAGTCGCAGACGACGGACCGTTTTGACGCCACGCATTTCGCCATCCATGGCCTGTGGCCGGATGATCTCGACGACCCGCAGGTCTTCCCCTGCTATTGCGGGCGCGGCGCGCCGGTCAGCTGCCGGGGCAGCCAGGACCGCGATGCCAGCATCGACATTTCCGATGCGGTTCTGGAGAAGCTGACCGTGGCCATGCCCGGCGTGCAATCCGGCCTCCACCTCCACGAATGGCCGAAGCACGGCGCCTGCTACGAGGACGACAAGAGCGGCGCCGATCGCGACGCCGACCCGGACGAATATTTCGGCGAGACGATGGCGCTGCTTGAGCAGCTGAATGCGTCGCCCGTCCAGGCGCTGTTCGAAGCCAAACTCGGTGAGGTCGTCACGCGCGACGAGATCGAAGCTGCGTTCGACGAGGCCTTCGGCGACGGGGCGGGGGACCGTGTGCTGGTGCGGTGCTCGCGGGTGGGCGGCGAGAACATCATCGGCGAGCTGTGGATCGGGCTGAAAGGCGAGATTTCGCAGGCGCCTGATTTCAAGAGCTTGATCCAGGCCGCGCCTGAAACCGAGACATCCACGGACAACCAAAGCTGCAACAGCGGCCGGGTGGTGAAGGTCGCTGACTAGATCGATGATCGCGCCCCGGATCGTACCATGGCGGCCGCAGGACGAACCTATGCAATCGAAGCCGGAGTTTCGGCCCTTATTGCGTCGTCGGATTGCGACGGCAATCAATCTGGACACATTGGACTAGATAACGAGTCGGCGCGATGTGGTCGGTGCAGCAGGCGAAGGCACGCCTTTCAGAGGTCATGCGCCTGGCGCGTGCAGGCGATCCGCAGACGATCGGCTCCAGCGACCCTTGCATCGTCGTCTCGGCAGAGGCCTTCGCCCAGGCGCAACGACCGGTCCATTTGGGTGGATTCCTCGTCGAAAGCGCCCCGACGGGATATACGCTGCGCTTGCCTGACCGCGCGTCGAAGCGTGGTGACCCGTTTGCCGACGCTGGATCGGCCGATCAATGAGCGATGTGCTGCTCGACACGAACGTCGTTTCGGAATTGGTCAGTCCAAACCTGATGGGCGAGTCATCGCGTTTCGTGGGCAGATTGCCGATCCTTGGTTGAGCGTGATCACTTTCCACGAACTCGAAGCGGCGCCGGCCTAAGGTCGCCTCCGCCGCCGTCGTCACCCCCGCATCCTTGCCCCCTCCGGATCAAAGAGCGGCTCCATCTGCAGGCGCGCCGGGCGACGCTCGCCGAGGATCTCGATCTCGAAGGCGCTGCCGTTGGCGGCGAGCTCGCGCGGCACGTAGCCCTGGGCGAGCGAGCGGTCGACGTAGTGGGCGTAGCCGCCGGAGGTGACCCAGCCGACCACCCTGGCGTCTCCGGAACCATCCACGTGCCAGATCGGCTCGTCGCCGAGCACGTCGGCATTGTCGGCGTCCACGACCATCGAGACCCGCTGCAGCTTTGGTCCGTTTTCTTTCTCGATCAGCGCCGCCTGACGCCCGACAAAATCGTTCTTCCGCAGGTTGACGAACCGGTCGAGGCCGGCTTCGAAAGGCCCGTAGATCGGCCGCAGCTCGCGGTACCAGGTCGGAAAATTCTTCTCCAACCTGAGTGAGAGGAGGGCGCGCATGCCGAAGTGCTTCAGGCCGAGATCGGCGCCGGCCTCGATGAGCTCGTCGTAGAGCCGCCGCTGGTATTCGGGCTTCACCCAGATCTCGTAGCCGAGGTCGCCGGCATAGGTGATGCGGTTGGTCAGGGTCGGGACCGAGGCGATGTCCATCTCGCGAAAATCCATGAAGCGGAACGCCTCGTTCGAGACATCCTCGCCCGTGACGCGGGCGAGGAGCTCACGCGACTTCGGTCCGGCGATGGAGAGCCCGACGAGACCCATCCCGAGCGCCCGGATGGTGACCGAGCCGTCGTCCGGCAGATGCGTTTCAAACCAGCGCATGTGATAAATCTGCGCCTGGCTGGAGCCCCACATGTAGAAGCGCGCGTCATCTGCTTTGGCGATGGTGAAGTCGCCGATCAGCTTGCCCTTCTCGTTCAGCATCGGGGTGAGCACGATGCGGCCGGCGCGGGGCATGCGGTTGGTCATGAGCTGCGACAGCCAGCCCTCCGCGCCGGAGCCGAGGATCTCGTACTTCGCGAAGTTGGCGATCTCGGTGATGCCGACAGCTTCGCGCACGGCGATGCACTCCGCCTTGACGTGCTCAAAATCGTTGGAGCGGTGGAAGGAAACGATGTCGCGCGGCTCCACGCCTTTCGGCGCGAACCAGAGCGGCGTCTCCAGGCCCCAGCTGTCGCCCATGACCGCGCCTTGCGCCAACATGCGGTCGTAGATCGGCGTGGTCTGCATCGGCCGCGCCGCCGGCAGCTCCTCGTTCGGAAAACGGATGCGGAAGCGGCGCGAATAGTTCTCGCGCACCTTGGCGTTGGTGTATCCGAGCGTCGCCCAGTCGCCGAAGCGGGCGATGTCCATGCCCCAGACGTCGAAACCCGGATCGCCATCGACCATCCAGTTCGACAGCGCCAGGCCGACGCCGCCGCCCTGGCTGAAGCCGGCCATCACGGCGCAGGCGCACCAGTAGTTCCTGAGGCCGGGAACGGGGCCGACCAGCGGATTGCCGTCCGGCGAGAAGGTGAACGGGCCGTTGACGATTTTCCGGATGCCGGTGTGCTGGAGCGCGGGAAAATGCCGGAAGCCGATTTCTAGCGACGGCGCGATGCGCTCCAGATCGGGCTGCAGCAGGTCCTGGCCGAAATCCCACGGCGTCTCGCGCGGCGACCACGGCGTCGCGGCGCTCTCATAAGTGCCGAGCAGCATGCCGCCACGCTCCTGGCGCGTATAGATCTCGCCGCCGAAATCGATGGCGTGGACGATCTCCTTGCCGGTGGAGCGCACGATCTCGGCGATCTCCGGCATGTCCTCCGTCAGGATGTAATGATGCTCCATGGCGAGCACCGGCAACTCCAGCCCGACCATGCGGCCGATCTCGCGCGCCCACAGGCCCCCGGCATTGACGACGTGCTCGGCCTGGATCGTTCCTTGCTCCGTCACGACCGTCCATGAACCATTCTCGTTCTGGACAAGCTCGATCACGCGGTTGTGGAGGTAAATTTCCGCGCCGGCCATCCGGGCGGATTTCGCATAGGCGTGGGTGGTGCCGTAGGGGTCGAGATGGCCCTCCACCGCGTCCCACATCGCGCCGACAAAGTGCGACTCATCGATGAGGGGCAGGAGCGCCTTGGCTTCCGCGGCGCTGATGATCTCCGTCTCCATGCCGAGATAGCGGCCCCTGGCATGCGCGTTCCGCAGCCATTCCAGCCGCTCCGGCGTGTCGGCGAGCTGCAATCCGCCGGTCAGATGCAGGCCGCAGGATTCGCCGGAGATCGCCTCGATCTCCTTGTAGAGGCCGACCGTGTAGGCCTGCAGCTTGGCGACGTTGGGGTCGCCGTTCAGCGTATGAAAACCGCCGGCGGCGTGCCAGGTGGAGCCGGAGGTGAGGTCGCTCCGCTCGACGAGCACGACGTCTCTCCAGCCGGCCTTGGTGAGATGGTAGAGCACCGAGCAGCCGACGACGCCGCCGCCGATCACCGCGACCTGGACATGGGATTTCATGAGGGGCTCCTTCTCTTGCATCGTCTCTCGTCTTGTGCCGCCGCCTTACGCGAAGTAGCGATGGATCGGGAGCGATCGCGTCGGGAGGTCCATTCCAATGTATCTGGTCGGCGATCCGACTTTGTTTGACCCGGTGCCGGAACTCGGGATGGGCTATCACCTTGGCAGGCTTGAAGGTGAAGCTGCGGGTGGATTTGTAATCGTTCTCAACCAGGAAGTCGCCATCGAAATAAACAAGATCGGCGCCTCAGCCTACCTCAGAAAACTAGCGCGCCTGATCTCGATCGCCAACTCCTCCGACGGCTACCAGGGCAGAGCCGACGCCCTTGTACGGACGATATCGCCGTCGGAAAACGTTGATGGGCTCATCCAGGTAGCGAGGCCCAAGGTGTCGGCGCGACCCGATGGCAGGCGATGACGCATGTTCACGGCTCGCCGCCGTTCGCTAGAACCACCAAGCCGAAGGACCGCTTTGTCCGATTGACGGCTTTTGTCAAGGATCGCCGGGTGCTGTCGGGCGGAGCCTTGGCCGCTGGAACCTACGCGACGAGTTGGTCGGATGTCTCGGCGGTGCCCAATGCGTTCTGCGCAGTCGGGCGCTACGCTTTGCCAAATCCCGTTCCGCCGATACACAGGTTCGATATAACGACGCATGCCACCGCCCGACTTCTTGCCGGAACCTGCATTCCGCTGTTTGGCCAAGCTGGCGGCGGTGCGGAAGTCGAATTCAACGCTGGGCTTCCGGCCGGCTATGTTGCATATGCGGGAACGATCACCGAGTTATAGACCATGCGCATCACACTGCGAGAACCGCTTATCAAGAAACTTGTCGCGCTGCCCGAGACGGGTATGGGCTTTCAGTTTGTCGATTTGATGCTTGGAGACGGTCGGGTCGTGCCGAACGTCGTCGTGCTCAATGCGGAGGTCGCCGATATTCCGGACGGAGTGGAAAGTGTCCAGGAATCCGATATCGTCGATGTCCGTCTGGCCCCGTATGAATAAGACGTGGGCGGGAGTTAGCGTGCGAGTATCGAAGGTTCTCAGGACGACGCAACCGCGCGCCATCAAAAATCCGTCGGCGCGCCGCCTTCGCGCTTCCGCCTTTCCACGAAGTCCCTGAGCTCCTCCGCAATCCCCGGGTCGAGCGGCGGCGGCTCGTATTCGGCCAAAATCGCCTTCCAGATCGCGTTGGCGCGCTGCGGCGTCTCCACGGCGCCGCTGCCGGACCAGCTCTCGTAATTGCGCCAGTCGGACAGGAAAGGGCTGTAGAAGGCGGTCTCGTAGCGCGCCTGCGTGTGCTCGGCGCCGAAGAAATGGCCGCGCGGGCCGACCTCGCGGATCGCCTCCACCGCGATGTCGTCCTCGGTGACCGGCACCGGCCGCATGTAGTGCATGACCTGCTGGAGCGTCTCGCAGTCGATGACGAACTTTTCGTAAGACGCTGTCAGTCCGCCTTCCAGCCAGCCGGCGGAATGGTAGACGATGTTGGCTTTCGCGGTGACGCAGGCCCACAGCGAGAAGGCGCTCTCCCAGGCCGCCTGCGCGTCCGGCGCGTTGGCGGCGCAGGCGTTGGACGCCCGCAGCGGCAGCCCGTAATAGCGCGCCATCTGCCCGGAAATCTGCGTGGCGCGCATGTATTCCGGCGTGCCGAAGGCGGGCGCGCCCGATTTCATGTCCACATTCGACGTGAAGGAGCCGTAGACGACCGGCGTGCCCGGCCGCACACATTGCAGGAGCGCGATGGCGCAGAGCGCCTCGGCGGTCTGCTGGGTGACGGCACCGGCGATCGTCACCGGGGCCATTGCACCGGATAAAGTGAATGGCGTCACGATCACCGGCTGGCCGCGGCGGGCGAGGCGCATGGCTCCGTCGAGCATCGGCCAGTCATGCTTCAGCGGCGACGACGAGTTGATGTTGGTGTACATGCGCGGCGTCGCGTCGAACTCCTCATGGCTGAGGCCGCCGGCGATGCGCACCATCTCAATCGCGTCCTCCACGCGCGCTGTCCCCAGCGAATAGGCGTGCACGACCTTGTCGGTCAGCGTCAGCTTGTCGTGGATCGCGTCGAGGTGGCGGACGGAGGCGTGGATGTCGACCGGCTCGACCGGATAGCCGCCAGCGAGATGGATGCAGTTGAAATATTGGGTGAGCTTGAGGAAGTCGCGAAAGCTTTCCCGGTCGCCGACCCGCCGCCCGCGGTCGAGGTCCATCGCGTTGGGCGGGCTCGACACGTTGACGAAGAGCATCGTGTCGCCGCCGACCTGGACCGTGCGTTCCGGGTTGCGCGGCACGATCTCGAAGCGGGACGGGGCCTTCTTGACCTGCTCCATGACGAAAGCCCGGTCCATGCGTACGCGCTTGGATTCCATCTCCACGTCGCAGCCGGCCTGTTTCAGGACGCCGAGCGCCTCGTCGTTAAGAAAAAGGATGCCGATCTCTTCGAGGATCCGCATCGCGCCATTGTGAACGCGCTCGACTCCTTCCGCATCGAGCGGCTCCACCGGCGCGTCCCGGTTCTGCGGCATCGTCCAGGGCATCTGGTGAATGGCGGCGGTGCCGGCGCGGGTCCGGTTGCCGGCGCGTCCCCCGGAGCGGCGGCCGCGTTGGCGGGGTTCGGCGGCGATATCGAGCATTCGGAGCATTCCTTCCCAAGCGCCGCGGCGGGCCGCGGACAGCAGCAGCCGGCCGTGTCCGCGGCCCGCGACCCCGGCTGGGAGCCGCACGCGCATGATAGCAAATCCGAATCGGTGACCGGAAGGCATTTGATCGCGACAGTTCCTTGTTTCGCCACGACAAGTCGGAATTAAAAGTCTCGCAGGTCGCACGGGGGGTTGTGACGGCGAGCCATCTTGATGTTAGGCTCCCGTCACAAGGGTGGAGTGGGAGGCGCGAAGGGGAGCGCTGCCGCGAGGCGCCGGTCCACCCGTCAGCCCGGCCGCGAGCGGCCGACAGACAGGGAGAAGAAGAATGTCATCGCGCGAATTTGAAGGCCGCCTGCATCCGAAGGCGGCGGAGGCGTTGGAGTTGATGGAGCGCGGGCGGCTGAGCCGCCGCGGCTTCATCCGTGTCGCGGCGCTGGTCGGCGTCTCCGCAGCGGCCGCCTACGCCATGGCCGGCCTGCCCGCCCCGGCGTTCGCCCAAACGGGGACGATTCCCTTCAAGGACGACCCGAGCGCCCAGAAGGGCGGCATTCTGCGCGTCGGCATGGCTGTCCAGAAAATGGAGGATCCGGCCAACTTTTCCTGGACGCAGATGTCCAACCAGAGCCGGCAGATCATCGAATACATGACCTTCACCGATCCCGACAACGTCACGCACCCGATGCTGGCGGAAAGCTGGGAAGCCGCCGACGACCTGAAGACCTGGACCTTCCGTCTGCGTCCGGGCGTCAAGTGGCACAACGGCGACGATTTCAACGCCGACGACGTGGTGTTCAACTTCACCCGCTGGATGGATCCGGCGATCGCTTCGTCCAATGCGGGCTTGTCCACCTTCTCGGCCATGTCGGAGGAGTTCGATACGGGCGAGAAGAACGAGGACGGCACGCCGAAGATGGCGAACCGCATGATCGAAGGGACGGTCGAGCGCGTCGACGACATGACGGTCACGCTGCACCTGACCAAGGCCGTTTTGTCGGTGCCGGAAGACCTCTACAATTATCCGACGGCGATCGTGCATCGCGGCTTCAAGCCGCCTTTCAGCGACAATCCGCTCGGCACCGGCCCCTACGTGCTCGCCGAGTTCGCCGTGGACGACAAGTGCATCCTGAAGCGCGCGCCGGCAGAGAACGGCTTCACATATTGGGGCGGCGACGTCTATCTCGACGAGATCCATTACCTCAACTACTCGGCCGAGAATCAGCTGACCGCGCTCGCCGGCGGCGAGGTGGACGCGATTTACGAGTTCGGCGTCG
>Ga0183260_10001004_pt1 | contig 23940 bp, 20 predicted proteins | sample AntDrymUQ4972206_2_FD_129768 | JGI IMG/M metagenome (GOLD analysis project Ga0183260, IMG submission 129768) | Polar desert sand microbial communities from Dry Valleys, Antarctica - metaG UQ497 (22.06) (version 2) (version 2) | ecosystem: Environmental > Terrestrial > Soil > Desert | place... | reverse complement strand
GCCGGCTACCGGGTGCATCGCGACGGTTCCCTCCTCGCCACGACCTCGGCCACGGCCCGCAGCTTTGCCGACAGCGGCCTTTCCGGCCGCACGCCCTACGCCTACTCGATCCGCGCCTTCGACCACGCAGGCAACGAGAGCCCCGCGCTGGTGTCCTCGGCGACGACCAGATAGTTCCGCGCAACCGATACGGCCGGCCACGTGGGAAAACCTGGCCACGGTCATGTTCACGACCACCTCCGCGTCAGCAGGGCCCGGGGGATCTCGCCTGGATCAGGAGATCGACGGTTCGAATCCTTCCTCATGTCAATTGACATGTCATGACGTCACCGTGTGGTAGCCCTGTCTGCCAGAATCGGTGAGACGTCCCATCTCCAGCATTAGCTGACCAGAGCGAGGGCGGGGAGAGGATCACCCGCGATGATCGAACCCTTGGCACCCGAGGCGGGCGCTGGGCCATCCGCGAACCCTGACGCGATACATCTCTCATGTTGGGACGCGAGGAGACAATTAACGTCTGGCATGGGAAACACACTTCAGAGCCTGCGAGGGTCCGGCGCTGAACGGATGGAACGCGATACACATCGAGAGCCTTGACCGCGCTCTGACAGATCCAGATCGAAGGAGGCACAACGTGGCTGGAGTCGTCCGTCCGTCTCAACGGTGGCACATGGGCCGCCGCACAATTGCCTTGGCCACGGTATTCGTTCTTGGGGCATGTACCACCCCCGGTGCGTCCCCGGCGGTCACACAGTCCGTGGCGCCGCCGAGCGCCCCAGCGAGCGAGGCGGCTTCGGCGCAGGCGAGTTCGGGGCCGGAGGCCATCAAGACCGTCGAGGGCACGACGTTCCAAGGTCCTTGGTACAAGTACGACTTCGAGGCTTGTAAGTACGCTGAGGTCGATGACCACCCCGACGCGTACGTCCCGGTGCTCAAGGCGACCCCTGACCTGACCCTCACCTACCTTCCCGAGGGTCAGACTGCCGAATACGACACCACTCTCAACGAGGGTGTCCGCAAGGCCACCGAGTTGACCGGGATGACCTTCAATCAGTTCTCCACTGAGTATCCCAATCCGGCGCTCCCCGTACAGGTGACCAACCAGGCCGTGACGGTCGAATCCGATGTCGTCATCTCGGGAAACGTCCTTTCCGACCAGTACCCGCAGATCCAGTCGATCCTCGAGGAGAACTGCATCCCGTTCATCAACCAGTTCGCGGTCCCGGGCACCACGGACGTGCCGCGTTTTCAAGGAGACAACTACGTCACCGGGGAGCTCGAGGCGAAGGCCGCCGCCAAGATCATCTCGGCTAGGGGTTGGCCCGTCGCCGACATCCGCATCGTCACATGCGCGGATCCCGCGATCACGACCGAGCCCGGGACCGTGTATGACATCAACCGGGGGTTCCGGGAGACCTTGGTCGAGGAGCTCGGATTGTCCGCTGACCAGATCGAAGCGACGGATCTGAAGTGCACCATCGACCTGGGGCCGGAGGGCTCTCGTGTCGCGATGGCGGACTGGATCACCGCTCACCCGGACGCCAAATACGTCGTCGGGACGGCGCATGCCGATGACCTCTACAGCGTCGGGCTGGCCAACGCGCTGCGCGACGCCAAGTTCGGCGACAAGGCCCTGGTGGCCGGGCGGGGAGGCGGCTCCGCCACCCTCGACCTGATCAAGTCGGGCGATCCGATCATGGCCGTCACGGGCGTCCTATCGTTCCCGCTGTGGGGTGAGCCCATGGTCGCGATGGCTCAGGACGCAGCACTCGGCAACCCTATTCCGTATCTTGTGTCGCCACCGGTCATCGCCGTGACGTCCGAAAACGTAGACCAGTTCCTGCCTTAGAGAGCTCCACGGTTCGAGACGGTTAAGCTGCTCCCGTCGGAGAGACCTTGGCGTTAAGAATTCGCGAGTCGATCAACCTCCGCCTGATCAACATTGCCGGATTAGCGGTCGCACTCATGTTGCTTGGTGCGATCGTCAGCAGCCAATCTGAGTTCTTCCTGACTGAAAGGAACATCCTCAACATCGGTCGTGCGGTGGCAATCACTGGCGTGATCGCCGCCGCGACCACCCTTGTCCTTATCGCCGGGGAGTTGGATCTCTCGATTGGGTCGACCCTCGGCCTGAGTGGGATCGTCACTGCGAGCGTTCTCTCGTCCGGCCTTCCGCTCCCCGTCGGGCTGCTCGCCGGACTGATGACGGGCGTGGTAATCGGGCTCGCCAACGCGGGGCTCGTCGTCGGCATCGGCGTGAACCCACTGATCGCCACGCTCGGCATGCTGTTCGCCTTGCGAGGCCTCGCCTACGTCGCCACCAACGGCACGCCTGTCGTCGTCTTCGGCCTGGAGGATTTCGCCTTCCTCGGGCAAGGTCAGTTCCTGGGATTTCCCTTCTCGGTCCTCCTCCTGGTCGGCGTCTTCCTTGCCGCGGGCTTCCTGTTGTCCGTGACGGTCACCGGGGGCCATGTGTACGCCATCGGTGGGAGCCGGCTTGCGGCGAAACTCGCCGGCGTACCGGTTGCCCGGATCCGTACCACGGTTTACGTGCTCAGCGGTGCCTCGGCCGCCCTAGCGGGCATGATGCTTGCTTCCAGCAACGGCAGTGCCGATCCCATCGCTGGTCAGGGCATTGAGCTCGTCGTCATCTCATCGGTGATCCTCGGGGGGACGGCGCTGACCGGGGGCCGCGGCGGGCTGGCCGGTACCGCCTTGGGCATCGTCTTCCTAGGCGCACTCTCCAACGGGATGAATCTCATGGGGTTGCCCGGCTACTGGCAGATCCTGGTGCAGGGCGTCGTCCTGCTCGCCGCCGTCGTCATCGATCGCGTGGTCAACCGGACGTGACGGAGAGCGCACACAGCCGGGTCGTCCTCGAGGTGCGGGGCTTGCAGAAGGCCTATGGCCCCATCACGGCCATCCAGGATCTCGACGTCTCCATCCGAGCCGGAGAGATCACAGCCATCGTCGGTGACAACGGCGCGGGCAAGTCAACGCTCGTCAAGATCCTGGCCGGGGCGGAGTCCCCGGACGATGGTCAGGTCTACGTCAACGGCGAGGCGGTGCGCCTTCGGGGACCTCACGACGCGAGGGCCCTCGGGATCGAGACCGTCTTCCAGGACTTGGCGCTCGCACCGAATCGGGACGTCGTGTCGAACCTCTTCCTCGGGCGGGAACTCCGATTGCCTGGGCCCCTGGGCACGATGGGCGTCCTTGACAAGCGAGCGATGCGGCACCGGGCGGGCGAGCAGCTCGAGTCATTGGGCGTCCGGATCCCGCGTTTGAGCGGATACCCGATCGGGGCGATGTCGGGAGGGCAGCGCCAGTCGGTCGCCGTGGCCAGGGCGGGGTTCTGGGCGACGGTCGCGATGCTCATGGACGAGCCCACTGCCGCACTGGGGGTCCGCGAGTCCCAGCGCGTGCTTGTGATGGCAAGGCAGGTCGCGGACAGGGGCCTCGCTGTCGTCCTGATCAGCCACATCCTGCCGCACGTGATGGAGCTCGCCGACCGCGTCATCGTGATGCGCCAGGGACGGAAGGTCGCGGAGCTGACCGACGACATCTCGAGCGAGCGACTCATCGGACTGATCGTCGGTGTCGACGCCAAGCGGGTCGTGGAGGACCAGGGGCTCGCCGGCCCGGACGAGCGTCAGCACGAATGAGACCCCTTCCGATGAGGGTGGCTGGCTACCGCGCTCGGGCGCTTCCTCGCCTCCGACCGCCCACTTCGAGCGATGCGGCGTACGGACCGCCCCGTTCGCGGCGCAAGGTACGTTGACCGCGGTCGATGTCGATCGGAGCATTCCTCTGATCGACGCTCACCATCATCTGTGGGAACTCGACCGGCGTCCGTATCACTGGCTGGATGAGCCAGGCTGGCCGGAGCAGACCGCGATGATCGGCGACTACAAGATGATTCGCTCCACGATCGGCCGGCCGCAGCGCCTGTTCAGGGAGTTCTACGCAGCCAACGTTGTAAAGAGTGTCCACGTCGAGGCCGCGTACGGCGGCCAGGACGCCGTCGAGGAAACCGCGTGGCTGGATATGGTCGCACGGGAATTCGGCTTCCCGAATGCCCTGGTGGTGTGCTCTGACCTCCGAGCGCCGTCCGTCGAAGCGGAGCTGCTCCGTCATTTGGAGGCCTCTCCGCTCACTCGCGGGGTTCGTCCTCGCCCTGCTCCGGACGACACGGCGGATAAGCGGTTCCTCGCCGGCGTCCGGTCCCTCCGCAAGCTCGGCCTCTCGTATGAATTGAACGCGTCGCCCGGCGGGCTCTCGTCGGGGCGCGAGTTGGCCGCGGCCTTTCCGGACACCCCGATAATCGTCGGCCACGCCGGCCTCCCGCTTCAGCGCGATCCCGCCTACTTCGCCCACTGGAAGGACGAGATGGCGACTCTCGCTGCTCTGCCGAATCTGGCCTGCAAGATCTCGGGCCTCGGGATGATCGACCACGACTGGACCATTGAAAGCACGCGGCCGTGGATCCTGCACTGCATCGACATCTTCGGTCCTGAGCGGATCATGTTCGGCACCAATTGGCCGGTCGACATCCTCTTCGCGACCTATCTCGAACAGACCGATGCCTACCGAACGATCCTCGCTGCCGCGGGCTTCAGCCAGTCGGAGCAGGAGGCGATGCTCGGGCGGAATGCCGAGCGGTTCTACGGGATCTGATCGATGAAACCAAGGGGCCGACCACAACTTCCGCTCGGACGCTACGACCATCAGCATCGCTTACACAGTAAGGATCCAGTTGAGGATGCCGGCATGAGTTTGCTCGCGGGCGCTTCCCAGGTCGACATCACGCCGCCGTTCCCCATCGATCTGCTCGGGTACGTTCGGCGGCCGCTCGCCGCGCGCCACGCCTATCGAAGCCTGATGGCGACGGCCTGTGTCTTTCGACAAGGGGCGACGACCGTTGTCGTCATCGCCGCGGACCTGGTCGGCCTTACCACGGAGATTTCGGATCGGATCCGCGATCGCGTGGCCGGGGCCGTAGGATGTGCGCCCGGCGACGTGCTCCTCAACTCCAGCCACACGCACGCGGCGCCGTGGCCGGGGGCGATCAGGAAAATGGGCGGCGAATGGGACAACTGGACGGAGACCGAGCTCCGATACTGGGAGTCGATCCCGGACCTCTTCACCTCGGCTGCCGTTCAGGCGCTCGATCGGTCGAGGGAGGCTCGGGTCACCGGTGGGGTCGGGCTCGCTCCGGGCCTGGCGGTGAATCGTCGCGAGCGAACTCCGGACGGCCGGACCATCCTCGGCTGGAACCGCACGGGCGTCCGAGACGACTCGGTGGTGGCGATCCGCGTCGACGGGTCGGACGTGGCCTCTGATACCGCAACCGGTATCGCGACCCTAGTCTCGTTCGCGTGCCACCCGGTGGTGATCGGCCCGGACGTTCCCGGTGCCGGGCCAGATTTCGTCGGCGCGGTGCGCAGTCACATGTCCGACACCCTCAGGCCCGGGTCCGTGACGGTCTTCCTCCAGGGCGCGGCAGGCGATGCACTGCCTCTCGAAGCGTTCAGGGACGACGACCGGGCGATCGCGGGGGCCGCGGAGTTCGGAAAGCGCATCGCGCTCGAGGCCGCGCACGCCGTGGTCGACCTCGATCCGTGGGCAACCGACATCGAGCGGTCCGATTGGGGCTCTGTCACCGCGGTGGCCCTGTACAGGCGCCGTCTCGCGGGCGATCAATCCCCGCAGATCCTGCGCACCGCGCGACGCGTCGTGAGTCTCCCTCTGCTGGACGGCCCGACGACTACCGAGCTCGAACGAGAATTGCAGGAGCGACGTGGCGACCTAGCCGCCCGCGTTGGGCGCGGAGAGACACGCGTCACCACGAATCCGATCCGGTATCACATCGAGTGGATCTACCAGATGCTCGAGCAGGAGGCGGCTGGCGGTAGGGCGCACGCTCTCGACGGCGAGATCTGGGCAGCCCGGATCGGGGACTGTGCCATCGTCGGCGCACCGGGCGAGATCTTCGGCGCGATAGGGAGCGCGGTCCGTTCCGCGTCCCCCGCGCGGGTGACCATCTTCGCTGGGTACAGCAACGGCGTTCTCGGCTACATCGCGACGCCCGACGAGTATGCGTATGGGGGATATGAGCCCGCCGTGGCGCACCGAGGCTACGGTCAACCCGCGCCCTTCGCGCCGGAGGTGGCCGGGATCATTGAGCGCACTTCGCTCGAACTGCTCGCCGAACTGTTCGGTGACGAGCGCCACCCGCCCGAGCGGTCGTCGTAGCAGGAGCGCAAGCTCGGACCAGCGAGAACGAGCTGCCGTGCTGACACGCCCGTCAGTACATCAGGAAGCCGCCTGATAGGTTGAGGGTGGACCCGGTGATGTATCTCGCGTGGTCTGAGGCGAGGAAGACCACGGGGCCCGCTATGTCTTCGGGCTCGGCCACATAGCCCAGGGGTGTCTGGCTGCGCATCATCTCGTAGACCTCGGGCGGCAAACCCGTCATCAGCATGGGCGTGTTGACCTGGCCCGGGGCGACACAATTGACCGTGATGCCGTGCGGCCCATAGCTTCGGGCCAGCCCACGACTGAGGGTCGTCACACCGCCCTTCGTCGCCGCATAGGCGACACCCCCGCTATAGCCGCCGGTCCACCAACTCTGGGAGCTGAACAGGATGATCCGCCCACCGTGGCCGTCCTCGATCATCACCTCGGCGGCAGCCCGGGCCAAAAAGAACGCAGCTTTCAGGTTCACATCGTGCTGCAAATCCCAGTCATCCTCGGTCACATCGCCGAGCGAACTCCGACGCCGAAGAATGGCCGCGAGGTTAGCGAGCACGTAGAGGTTGCCCAGCTCTTTCCGGGCGCGACGAACCAGCATCGGGTGCGTCGTGATATCGCGTAGGTCTGCAGCCACAGCCATGTGACCCACTCCGTCGAGCCCCGCAACGACCGCATCCACCTTCGCCTGCTCGAGGTCGATCGCCATCACCCTCGCCCCGGCACCTGCGAAGCCTTCCGCCACGGCGGCCCCGATCCCGCCGGCCGCACCCGTGACGATGACGCCCTTGCCTTCGAGACCGGCGCCGATGCTCCAGACCATCGTGAGACCTCCTTAGCGGCGTCGTCGCGGGCGTTCGCCCGGCCGACTCACGCCCGGCCGAGGGACCTCTCCTCGTCGGGGGCAGCGCCGGCCGTCGAGGCGTTTAGCGGTTCCTCGAGAGTCTGCTCCAACTCGGGGTCTCGGCCGGGCGCGTGCTGGGTCAATGGGGTCCGGAAGGTCGACGCGGGGTCCAGCGCAGCTTTGAGCGCTCGGTGGGCAACCGCGTCGAAACCCTGGGCGTACGAGCGGGCGCGGACCGTACCAATGCCGTGGTGATGTCCAAACGACCCCGCGTGGCGCTTCACCAGCACTTCGGCCGCGGACCAACAACGTGACCACTGCTCCACCACCGACTCGTCATCGGGGGCGCTCAGGTAAACCATGGCGTAGAGGGAGGCGCCGCTTTCGTAGACATGCGACGAGTGGAGATAGAACGGGCTTGAGATCGGGCCAAGTTCATCCTCTAGGCCCTGCGCGAGTGCGACTGCGCTTGACCATGGCGCCGAGACCTCGATAGTGTCGAACATGACTCCCGGCGCGGCATTGGCAGATTCCATAAGATTCGCGGCGACATATCGTCGCTCGTACCAGCCATTCCCAGCGGCACTGTCGATCAACGTTCCGGACGTCGTTTGAATGACGCGTTCGACCGCCTTTGCCTGACCGTCAGCTAGGTCATCCTCGCCCGACGTGGTGACCATCAACAGGCAGGTCACCCCCAAGGGATTCCCTTCCCGAACAATCGCCGCCGTCTCCGCTTCGTTGTAGAGACGAACAAGGTCCAATGGGATCCGCCTTTGCACCAGCTCACGCTGCGCCATCAGCCCGGCGTCGAACGTGGGAAAGGAGGCGCACACCTGACGCTCGCGCGCGATCCGGTGGACGGCGAGTGTGACCTCCGTCAGGAGGAGGAGACTGCCTTCGTTGCCGATCAATACACCTAGGGCGTCGATCCCGCCGGCAGGTCTCACGCGAGGGCCAAGCCTCACGACCTCGCCTTCGGCCGTCACGCCGACGAGGCCCTTCACGGCGTGTTCGATTCCTCCAAACCTCGCTGAATGCGTCCCCGTCGCGCGAGTGTTGACCCATCCGCCGATCGTCGAGATCCCGATGGACTGCGGGTATATCCCGGTCGTATACCCGCGGTCATTCAGGAACTCCTCGACGGCATTCCCCAGGGCTCCCGCGCCGACGGAAAGCAGTTGCGACGTCGCGTCGAATGACAGGATTTGGCTGAGGTCGTTCGTCCCAACGAGCAGATCGACCGATTCATCGATCGCCCCGACCACGTTGGAACCGCGGCCTCGGAGCGCCACTGAGTGGCGCCCGGCCGCGGCGACCTTCAATACCTCGGCCGCGTCGAGGGTCGTCGACGGGAAGGCGCATATCTGCCGCGGGTGGCGGGGCGGGGCCGTCTTGAGCCGTCTGGGCCAAACATCGACGCCCGCCTTCGGGAGGGATGTCGAGCTCAGCGAGACCCTCACCCCCGGCAGCGCCGTCAGTCGATCGGCCAGGGAACCGTACGTATCAGCCTCTTCGAGCATGACACGATGCTCCTCTGGGCAGGCATCGACCGTCACAACATGTCTCGGATTCAGGGACTACGCCTCTTGTCGGGCATATAGACCGCGGGGAGCAATCGTAGTCCCGCGATGCGAGAACGAGGGACCGAGTCGCGCTCGCACTCGCCTATGCTTCGACCGATGCCCGAGCCGCCTTTTGGAGTGCGCCATGAACGAGTCAGGTATGTTCAACCGGGAGGAGTCGGCATCCGGCCATCCGACGCTCCTGACGCTCAATCGCGGGCTGGCCATCCTTGACCTCCTTGCAACGTGCCGCAATGCCGCAGGGATGACCCATGCGCAGATCGCGGATCGCCTCCGGTTCCGGAAAAGCACGCTCTACCGCTATCTGGCCAACCTTCAGGGCCAACGATATGTCGAACTCGTCGAGGACACCCCGTGCTATCGGCTTGGGCCGAAGGCCCTTGGGCTGGCAGCCGCCGCCGTCCGGCAGCGGGGCTTTGAGGCGAGTGCCCAGGGTTTCGTCGACGCGTTGGCCGCGGCTACTGGGGAGATGGCGCACGCCACGGTCTTCGACAACGGGGATTCGGTGACCGTCGCGATTGCGGACGGCGGCGGCCCGATCGGCCCGCGGATCTCGGTCGGCTCGCGTCGTCCGGCGCACCTGAGCGCGAGCGGAAAGGTCTTCCTCGCGTTTGGGGAACGACGTGTCTTGGATAGGTACCTGGAGGCTCCGCTCCGAGCGGCGACGACGAACTCGATCAGCACCGCGACGCAACTCTTCAAGGAGGTCTCCGCGGTGCGGGACAGCGGCTTCTCGGTCGACCGGGCGGAGTTCGTTGACGGTATCTGTTGCGTCGCGGCGCCTGTCTCCGACCTCTCGGGAAGGGTCCGCGGGTCGCTGAGCGTTTCCATCGCGGCGCCACGACTTGACGACGCCCGCATCCTCGATCTGAGCATGCCCCTTCTCAAGCAGGCTCGCCGGTTCAGCCAATTCCTCTCGGGCGAGGGGGAGTGAACGGTGCGCAGCCCCTTCGGGGCAAAGTCGCCCTGGTGACTGGCGGAAGCACCGGGATCGGGGCTGAGTGTTCTCGCAGACTCGCCGAGCAAGGAGCGGCGATCGCGTTCACGTACCGAAACCCAGGGAACGTGGCGTCGATGACATCGGCCCTCGAGACATTGTCCGACGTCGGCTCCATGGCGCTCGAGATGGAAATGAGATCGGTCGCGAGCATTCGCTCTGGCGTCGAGTCTGTGGCGCGCCGCTTCGGCCGCATCGATATTCTCGTGAACAGCGCGGGAACGAATCTGCCCCAGCTTGCCCTTGAGGTCGAGGAGGACAACTGGGACACCGTCGTCGAGACGAACCTGAAGGGGACCTTCTTCGCCTGCCAGGCGGTGGCCAAGATCATGCTCCAGCACCCGCCCGTGGCGCCGGATTCGTTCGCCATGGTCAACATCGCGTCTCAGATGGGGCTGGTCGGCTACTACCAGCGCGCGGCATATTGCTCGAGCAAGGCTGGGGTCGTGAATCTCACAAGAGTGCTCGCGATCGAATGGGCAACGAGCGGGATCCGGGTGAACGCGGTTGCCCCGACCTTCATCGACACGCCCTTGGGTGATCGCGTCCTGGCAGATCCGAACGTCCGCAACGACGCCGTCAGCAGGATCCCCATGGGGAGGCTGGGCACACCGCGCGAGGTGGCCGACGGCGTCCTATACCTCGTCGGCCCGGGCGCTTCGCTCGTGACGGGCCACACGCTGGTGATCGACGGCGGATGGACGGCCTTGTAGCGACCGCGCGCGCGGGGACCGATGTCCAGTTGACCGGCGTTCCCAGATTCGTCGGCGTTTCCGACGACCTCACTGGTGCACTCGCGCTCGGGGCAGAACTCCGAGCAGCCAACGTCGACGTGACGGTGGTGCCTTGGAACGCGACGCCCGACGTACAGACCGGCGCGTTGATCTTCGACACGGCCTCGCGGTTGCTATCGGCGCGGGCCGCAGGGGACCGCGTCGCTCGACTCGTCCGGTCTCTTCGACTCGGTCCTTCGACTATCGCCTACAAGCGCATCGACAGCGCCCTGCGTGGGAATTGGCCCACCGAGACAGCCGCCATGGTATCGGTCCTCCACCGCGCCGTGATCGCGGCCGTAGCTGCCCCGACGCTTGGTGTCACGGTCGCGCATGGCGCGGTCCTACGCGACGGCTCGCCGATCGCCCAGGCGAGCTCTATGTCCGAGCTCGAGGTCCGCGGTGCGACCCTCGAGCTCGGCTTCCCGCCACCCATCGTCACGCTTCCCGTGGCGTCCCTCCGGAGCCACGACGTTCGGTCGCCCCTGCGAGGATCCGTCATTTGCGATGGGGCGACACAGCAAGACCTCCATGACGCTGCTCGCATGGTCACAAGGTGGCCCGATGTCGTGGTCGTCGGATCGTATGGTCTCGCTCGCGAGATCGGCCGGCTCATCGGCGATCGTCAGCAGCCGGGCGTCCTCGCCGTGTGTGGGAGTTACCAAGAGCCGACCGTCCGGCAGCTCCGAGTCGCCTCCGAGGCGGGTTGGCTCGTCGAGGAGGCAGCTCGCGTTAATGCGGCCGATGTCATCGATGCGCTGCGGGCGGGTCGGCACGTTGCGCTATCGAGCTTCGATCCCGTCGGGCCTCTCCCAGATCGTCGAGTCCCCGAGGCAACAGGTGCCCTGGCTGGAGTCGCGGCGTCAATCCTCGAGCAAGCCCGCCCCGCCGGGCTGTTGCTGATCGGAGGCGAACTAACATCAACGGTCCTCGGCGCACTTGGGGCATCACGATTGGAACCATTGATGGAGCCGTGGCCTACCGTGCCCTTGGTCCAGGTCACGCTTGACGGATCGAACGCCATGCTCGCTGGAGCGAAGTCAGGGTCGCAAGGAGAACCGTGGTGGCTGGTCTACGCAGCCGACGCCATCGTTGCGTGGACCCGTGAGTCTCGAATATCGCGACATTCCGGCGGGAATGTCCGACCGAGACCGTAGTCTCTGACTCGCGGCGACACCGCAAGGCCGCGATCAGAGGAAGAATTTCGGATGCCAAGAGCGACCCTGCCGCGACTCGCGATCACGATCGGCGATCCCGCCGGGATCGGCCCGGAGATCGTGCTCAAGGCCATCGAGATGACGCGTTCGTTGGAATACCAGTCGATGATCGTGGGCGACGGCGAGATCATCCTTGCGTTGGCACGGTCCCTTGGCATCTCACTCGGGCGCAGACACGATATCGTCGATACCGCGCCCACCCGTCCTGTCCCGATCGGCGTGGCCACGGCGGAAGGTGGCGAATCGGCATGGAAGTCGATCACCACAGCGACCCACCTGTGCTTGTCGGGGCGCGCCGACGTCATGGTCACCGCTCCCATAAACAAGGTCGCTCTGGACATTGCCGGCCACGGATCGACAGGTCACACTGAGATCCTCCAGGAGCTGACTGGCAGTCCGTGGTCGTTGACGTTGTTCGTTCTCGGTGACCTGCGTGCCCTGTTCTATTCCCGGCACCTGTCATTGCGGGATGCGATAGACCGCGTCAGTGCTGATGGCATCAGGACGGTCCTGGAGCGGTTTGCCTCGGTGGCGCCAGCGGTCGGGCTCGACAACCCGAGAATTGCCGTGGCCGCCCTCAACCCGCACGGTGGCGAGGGAGGCCTCTTCGGGCGAGAGGAGATTGATCACATCGCCCCCGGAATCGAGGCCGCGCGCGCTCTCGGGATCGATGTCCATGGACCGATACCAGCCGATGCGGTTTACGCGCAGGCTCATGAACGGCGGTACGATGTCGTGCTCGGGTTGTACCACGACCAGGTGGCCGGGGCCCTGAAGGCGATCGACTTCCATGGCACGGTCAGCATCACGCTTGGCCTGCCGTTTCTACGCTTCTCGGTCGACCATGGCACAGCCTTCGATATTGCCGGTACCGGTCGCGCCGATGCGGCAAACATGATCGCCACGATCCAGCACGCCGTTCGGTTCGCCCAACGATCATCTTGATCGCTCGCACGTCGCGCTGGGTCGGCGGCATGCCGCCCAAGACGAAGTGCGTCTCCGAATCTGAGACTCTCGATGACATCTCGTCGACTGGTCCGCAGCGTCAACGCATCCTGCAATCCGCTTGTCCCGGTCTGTCGGCCGCCGACGCTCGGAAGCCTTAAAGCACGCCGGAGAACTTTTGATGACCGACGAACGATCCGCGCGCCGTTCGAACAGGGTCCTCGACCCCGAGTTCGATCGACAGTACCCCGTCATCGTGCGTGGTCAGGGTGTCTGGGTCGAGGATTCAACCGGGCGACGGTTTCTGGACGCGATGAGTGGGGGATCCATGGCCGCAACCCTGGGCCACGGGCGAGCGGACCTAATCCAGGTGGCCCGCGACCAGGCGCGGCGGGTCGCGTACATCCACAACGAGAGGTTGACAAACGAGGCGCAGGAGCGTCTGGCAGAGGAGCTAATCGAGATCGCCCCCGAGGGCTTCGCAAAGGTCAAGTTCGTGACGGGTGGTGCCGAAGCGAACGAGACGGCGATCCGTATGGCGCGGGCGTATCACGTCGAGCGAGGCGAGCCCTCGCGCTGGCAGATAATCTCTCCGGCTCAGGCATACCACGGTCCGACATTCGAGACCCTGGCACTCACCGGGCGCAGCGGCCTACAAACGCCGCTTGAGCCGTACCTGCCCAAACATCTGCACATCCCGCCCGCGACCGATCGGCTCGACCCGACGGGCGAGGCAAGTCTAGCGGCGCTGGATCGCGCTCTCGAGGAGGCGGGACCCGAGAACGTGGCCGCATTCTTCATGGAGCCGATCAGTGCCGCAGCGCTCCCGTCCTACACGCCTCCTCGCCTGTTCTGGGATGGGCTGGCGGACCGCCGCGAACGCCACGGATTCCTGGTGTGCTTCGACGAGGTCGTCACCGGAATGGGACGGACCGGCGCGTGGTTCGCAGGCTCTGACACGCCGCTCGTCCCGGACATCATCGCGACCGCCAAGGGCCTTGGCGCCGGATACGCGGCGATCGGGGCGGTCCTGTGTCGGGCGGACGTATTCGACGCGTTCGCCGGTGGCTCGAGACAGTTCTCGCTTGGCCACACGTGGGATGGGGCGCCGCTCCCATGTGCCGTCGGATCCGCCGTGATCGAGGTGCTCCGCTCGGAGGGCCTGGTCGAGCGGGTCAGGGACCGCGGCGCCGCGCTTGCCGCCGAGCTCGCTGCCGCACTCAGCGAGATCGATATCGTCGGCAACGTTCGGGGGCACGGCTATCTCCTCGGCGTGGAGTATGTCGACCCGCGTGACGGGACGTCGCTCTTGCCGGCCAACCTTCGCGTCGCGGGCAGGATCGATCAGGCCGCGTTCGACCGCGGCCTCGTGACGTTATCGACGCAACCAACGAGGGACGGGTTTGCCGGCGATCAGAGCCTGTTTGCCCCGGCGTTCACCGCGACTGACGACGAGCTTGCCGAGATGCTATCTCGGTTCGTGGCCGCCATTCGCGCGGTCGCCTTGGAGGTGAATGGAGAGGTGGCGGCATGACAACACGAAGCACGGCACGACTGCGCGCCCTAGTGATCGAGCACGAACCGGCGACGCCGGGAGGGCTCGTCCTCGAGTGGCTGAGATCCCGATCCATCTTGGTCGACGTCCTCCGGATCTACGAGGAATCGCGCGAGGTCGACCCGAACGCCTACGACCTGATCGTGTCTCTCGGTTCCGAGTTCGCTGCCTTCGATGAGACGGTCCCTTGGCTCGACCGCGAGAGACAGATGCTCGCTCAGGCGGCGCGTGAAGACGTCCCGGTCCTGGGGGTGTGCTTTGGTGGCCAGTTGCTCGCGTCCGCGCTGGGCGGCAAGGCGTTCCGCGCGAAGACCTCCGAGATCGGGTGGTTCCCTGTCCGATCGACCCAGCCGGAACTGGTCGGCGAAGGGCCGTGGTTCCAATGGCACTTCGACACCTTCACGCCCCCACCTGGAGCTACGGTCATCGCGGAGTCAGATGCCGGACCGCAGGCTTACGTCATCGGTCGAAATCTTGGGGTCCAGTTCCACCCCGAAGTCACCGACGAGATCATGGACCGGTGGGTTGCGACATATCGCCACGAGCTGGACGCCGAAGGCGTCGATCCCGACGCACTGCTCCATGAGACCCGGCGAAACACGGCGGCGACCCGCTCTGCATCGATTCGACTGATGGACGGTTTCTTCGATCATGTCGCTGGCTTAGCTCGATCCGAACGACCGTGAGGACCGCCGATACGACATCCGTTGATGCCATTCGATCAAAGGTCTTTCATCGATACCTCGACGTCGCCTATCCCTTGATTCGGGAAGCGCAGGGTGTGCACCTCTCGGATAGCGAGGGTCGGGACGTCATCGACGCGAGTTCTGGGGGCGCGCTGGTCACGTCGCTTGGCCACGGTGACGCGCGGATCATCGCTGCTGCACACGATCAAGCCGGGCGCATCGGGTATCTCTACAACCACCACTTCACCAACGACGCGCAGGAGCGGCTGGCCGCGCGGCTGCTCGAGACCGCCGCCCCCGAGATGGCGAGGGTGCGTTTCGTCTCAGGTGGGTCGGAGGCCAACGAGACGGCGCTCCGGTTGATCCGTGCCTACCACGTCGAGCGAGGCGATCGGGATCGGTGGCGGATCATCTCCCCGGCGCAGGCTTATCACGGAGCGACGATGGGAGCACTCGCGCTGACGGGTCGCCCCCATCTTCAGGCGCCGTATGGCGACTACCTCGCCGATCACCTCCACATCTCCCCGAGCACTTGGCGTCAGGACCCGACGGGTGGAGCCGCACTCGCGGAGCTCGACTCGATCATCGAACAGGTCGGCCCCGGTTCCGTCGCCGCCTTTTTCTGTGAACCCATCAGCGGTGCGGCACTCCCGGCATATTCGCCACCGGACCGCTTTTGGCATGGATTGGCAGAGCGGCGCGACGCCCATGGGTTCCTCGTGTGCTTTGACGAGATCGTCACCGGGATAGGCCGCACCGGCACCTGGTTCGCTTATCAGCAGCTGCCTATCGAACCGGACATCGTGACTTTCGGCAAGGGGCTCGGGGCAGGGTATGCGCCGATCGCCGGCGTGCTCTGTCGGAATTCCGTCTACCAGGCCATCGCCGAGGGATCCCGAGAGTTCGAGCACGGGCACACGTGGGACGGCGCGCCTCTCCCGTGTGCGGTCGGGCTGGCCGTCATCGACGCGATCGTGGAGGATGGCCTGATCGACCGCGTGCGCACGAGGGGTCCCGTCTTCCGGCGCGACCTCGCGGCGTCGTTGGTTGATGTGCCCCTCGTGCGTGAGGTGCGCGGTCGAGGGTACCTGTTCGGCGTCGAGATGGTAGACCCGCGGGACGGTACCTCGATCCTGCCGGCCGACCTCCATGTCGCAGACCTCGTGGACGACCTTGCCTATTCGCACGGGGTCCTCGTGACGTCTTCACATCCCAACGCCGACGGCTACGCAAGCGACCAGACAGTGTTGGCGCCGGCCTTCACCAGCAGTGACGCAGAGCTCGACGAGATGGTCGATCGCTTCGCGCGGGCCCTCCGGGCCGTCGCCGCCCGCGTGAGTGAGAAGATCGGATGACCGGTGGCGTCCCGGAGTTCACGGTCCTTGGGGTCCCCGACATGAACGGGTCGATACGCGGCAAGGCGCTCCGCCCCGCGGCGTTCGACGCGGCCGTCCGTGACGGCAGCGCGATGACCGAGCTCGTTCTGGCCCTGGACCCCGTGGATGCGCCCATCACGGTGTATGACAGCATCGGGGTACGGTCAGGGTCGCGCGATCTCGTGGTTCGTCCCGAGCCAGAGACGCTGCGGGAGATGACGTGGCGCCCAGGTTGGCGAATCTGCCTCGGCACGCCGTTCTGGCAGGACGGCACGACATGCGAGCTGGCTTCCCGTGCGGTCCTCCGGACTGCGCTGGATGCGATGGCCGCGACCGGCCACGACGTCCTCGCGGCGCTCGAGTACGAGGTCCGGATCCGTGATCGCGACGGTCGGCCGTTGTCCAGTGGCGTCAGCTACAGCGCCGGCGACATACAGCGTTACGACGAGTTGTTGCGCGCCCTTGTCCCAGCCATCGAGGCGTTTGGTATCGAACTTGCGGCGGTCCATACCGAAGCGGGCCCAGGCCTCCTCGAGTTGAACGTTTCGGCGCGGCCCGGGCTGCAGGCCGCCGATGACGCGGTCCTGCTGAAGTTCGCTGTGAAGGAGGTGGCCGCCTCCCTGGGGCTGACCGCCTCGTTCCTGGCCAAGCCTGCCGCGGGCGAAGAGGGATCCAGTGGCCACATCCACCTGTCTTGCTGGGCAGGCAGCAAGAATGTTTTCGCCCCGAGTGCCGATGACCACGACCTTCCAGGCGTCGTCACAGCCGCTATCGGGGGACTGATCGAGCACCTCCCGGCCGCTTCGCTGCTTCTGAATCCGAACCTCAACTCCTACAAGCGCCTCGTTCCCGGGTATTTCGCGCCCGTCAACGTGAGCTGGGGGCTCGATAACCGCTCCGCGGCCGTCCGCGTGATTACCCTGGACGCGGAGCGATCACGGATCGAGTGTCGACGGCCAGGAGCCGACGCGAACCCATACCTCGCGATCGCGGCGCTGGTTTCGGCGATGGCTGACGGAATATCACGCGACGTGCCCCCCCCGCCGGCTGTCGCCGGCGACGCGTACGCCCGACAGGATCTTCGCTCACTTCCCAACTCGCTTGAGGAGGCCCTTGCGGCTTTCGATGCGAATGAACGGTTCCGGCACCTGATTGGCGATCGCTTCAGTGCCTACTTCCGCGTGTCCCGCGCTTGGGAGCTCACGGCCTGGCAGCATGTCGTGACCGACTGGGAGCGCGCCCGCTACGAACCATCCGCTTGACGTCGAAGACGGTGAAGGAGCAAGGATGGCCACGCTGACACCCGCATCGGCGGTCCTCGATGACGTGCTCGCCGACTGGCGCGAACGTGGTATCCGCAACGTGCGCTTCGAACAGCCGGACATGCACGGGACGAGCCGCTCCAAGCTCGTGCCGATCGACGCGGCCGAAGGGTTCGCGCGGGAAGGGCTCAACATGTACGGAGGCACATCCGTCCTCGACAGCAGGTCGGATGTCGTGCCAGGGACCCTGTACAATGAGGAAGTCGGCTATGCGGACCAGTTCCTCTTTCCGGATCTGTCGACCGCCCAAGTCATCCCGTGGCTCGATGCGACCGCGCGTCTGATCTGCGACGGGTTCTGGTCGGACGGTAGGCCGCTCGCGGCGGCACCACGACATGTGTTTCGGCGTGTCCTCGACCGGTGTCGCGACCTCGGATTCGAGCCTCTCCTCGGGATCGAACCAGAGTTCTACGTCCTCGACCCCAAAACTCGGGCTCCCCTCTTCTCAGGCCACCACATTTTCAACTCAACCAGGAACACCTGGATCCCGCTGATCGAGCGCATCGTCAGCGATATGCGCGATTACGGCATCGACCTGACGACCGTCAACTGCGAATATGCCGGATCGCAGTGGGAGATAAACTTCAACCCGGCGCCAGGCATGGAGGGACCGGATCGGGTCTATAGCTTCAAGAACGCGGTCAAGGAGATCGCCCACCAAGAAGGGCTTCTAGCCACGTTCATGTCCAAGCCCTTCGCCGGCGGCGCGGGAAGCGGCGCGCACAACCACCTCTCGCTCCTCGACGTCCCCGGGGGTAACAACGTCCTAGCGGACGAGAACGATCCATACGGCCTGTCCGCCGTCGGCCGGGCGTTCATCGCCGGACAGCTTCGGCACGCGCGGTCCACCTATGCGCTCGTCGCCCCGACGGTGAACTGCTTGAAGAGACGTCGGACGCACACCTTCAGCCCGACGAACGTGTCGTGGGGAGTCGAGGACAGGACCGCCCTCGTGCGAATCAAGAGCGGTAGCCCCGAGTCACGACACCCAGAGTATCGAGCGCCAAGCGGTCTCTCGAACCCGTACCTGGCCACAGCGGCGATCCTCGGTGCCGGCATCCTTGGGATCATCGACGGCCTAGAGCTCGAGGATCCCGCAAGATCACCGGCTGAGGAGGATCTAACCAAGCCGCCGCTTCCGACGACCGTCGAGGAGTCGTTGCGATTGTTCACGGAGGACGAGAAGATCGTAGACCTGTTGGGTTCTGAATTCGTCGACGCCTACGTGGCGATGCGTCGATACGAACTCGGCCGGCTGGCCGATCACGTGACCGACTGGGAACTTGACGAGTACGCGGAGGTGTATTGATGCGTCACCTCTACGCGGCCGACACGTCGGCCGCCCCGACCGTCGGGCAGATGCTCATCGGTGGCGAGTCGGTCGATGCCGCGGACGGCCAGACCTTTGAGGTCGTCAACCCGGCCACGGGTCGGGCGATGGCCACGGCCCCACTCGGGGGCCGGGAGGATGTGGATCGGGCTGTCGCGGCCGCGCAGGCCGCGTTCGCGGACCGCAAGGGCTGGGCCAACTGGGCCGCCGACAAGCGCGGGCGGAGCCTCTCGAAGCTCGCCGACCTGATTAAGAAGAACTGCGAGGAGTTGGCCCAGCTCGAGAGTCACAACGTCGGCAAGCCCATCACCGGCGCGCGCGGCGAGGTGATCGGCGCCAGCCTCGTCTTCGACTACTACGCGGGCGCGGCGAATAAGCTGTACGGCCAGACGATCCCGGTCAGCAAGCCGGGCCTGGACATGACCCTGCGCGAGCCCATCGGCGTGGTCGGGCTGATCGTGCCCTGGAACTTCCCGCTCCTCATGGCTTCCTGGAAGGTCGCGCCGGCCCTCGCCGCGGGGAACACGGCGATCCTAAAGCCGGCGTCGTACACCCCATTGACCGCGATCCGTCTGGGAGAGCTCGCGCTCGAGGCCGGGATCCCAGCCGGCGTCCTGAACATCGTGACTGGCCCCGGCGGCACGGCGGGCGCCTCGATCGCGGTGCACGACGGCATCGGCAAGGTCGCGTTCACCGGCGAGACTACGACCGGCCAGGAGATCATGCGGCTGGCGTCCGGGAACGTGAAGAAGATCTCGCTCGAGCTCGGCGGCAAGAGCCCGAACATCGTGTTCGCCGATGCCGACCTCGAGAAGTTCGCAAAGGAGTCGCCCTACAGCGTCTTCGACAACGCCGGCCAGGACTGCTGCGCGCGGAGCCGCATCCTCGTGGAGCGGTCGGCCCACGAACGCGTCGTCGAGCTGTTCGCCGAGGCGACGCGCAAGGTCAAGGTCGGCGATCCGGCGGACGACGCGACCGAGGTCGGGACGCTCGTCAGCGCGAAGCAGCGCGACCGGGTCAAGGACTACATCGAGATCGGGCTCGGCGAAGGCGCGACCATCGTCGTCGGCGGCACCGAGCCCGACGATCCGGCACTGGCCCAAGGCGCGTATCTCCTGCCGACGATGTTCGATGGCGTGTCGAACGACATGCGGATCGCCAAAGAGGAGATCTTTGGTCCGGTCGTCTCGATCATCCCATTCGACACGGAGGAGGAGGCGCTGACTTTGGCGAACGCGACGCCCTACGGCCTCAGTGGCTCCATCTGGAGCCGTGACATCGGCAAGGCGCTGCGCGCCGCGAAGGCCTTGCAAGCCGGTGTCATCAGCGTGAACTCGAACAGCTCGGTCCATACCGAGGCGCCCTTTGGCGGCTACAAGATGTCCGGCATCGGCCGGGAGCTCGGGATGAGCGCGCTCGACCTCTACACGGAGACCAAGAACGTCTTCATCGACATCAGCTAGAGGACCACAGGTCTTGTCCGGGCGAGGGCCGAACGAGGCCTTGATCGGGGTGCCCGGATCTCGGCGCGCGCTTGCCACGCCTTCCCTCGTCCTCGACGTAGAGGCGCTGGACCACAACATCGCGTCGTTGGCCGCGCACGCTCGGCTGAACCATTACGAAGTCCGGCCAAACGCCAAGGTCCACAAGTCGATCGACATCGCTCGTCGCCAGGTGGCCGCCGGCGCGATCGGCGTCGCCTGCGCGACCCTCGCCGAGGCCGAGGCCATGACACTGGGTGGCGTGCCTGGTGTAATGCTGTTCGCAGCGGTCGGTTCGGAGAAGAAACTGGCCAGACTTGCCGAACTCAATGCCCGCGCCGACGCGCTGGTGGTCGTCACAGATGGGAACCCGACTGTGGAGCAGTTCGCTGCAGTCGCCCGGCGTTCCGGGCGTCCTCTCCACGTCTTGGTGGACATCTACATCGGCGGCCACCGCACTGGCCTCGCAGATGCTAGCCGGGCAGTCGACTTGGCCCGCGCGATATCGGAGACGCCCGGACTCGAATATGCAGGGGTACACGCCTATGTAGGCGGCCTGAAGAAGTCCGGCCCGTTCGAGGACCGTCGAGCAATCGTGCACGGGTTGGTCGTCCCGCTGGTTGAAGTCGTCGAGAGGCTGGTGGCCGCTGGGCTTCCGCCGCGGATCGTCTCGGGTGGAGGCACGGCATCCCACGACATCGATCACGAACTTGGCGTATTCACGGAGAACAAGAGTGGGTCCTATGCGCTGATGGACGTGAACTACGCCGCCTGCGTGATGCGGCGCGATGATGCTCACCCGTTCCTTCCCGCGCTGACGGTGCGCACCACCGTCACGAATGCGGCGCAGCTAGGCTTCGTCGTGACGGATGCCGGCTACAAGGAACTCGACGCCGTCCACGGCGTCGCGCCCGCCGTCATCCGCGGCGCAGATCCCTCAGCAACCTACTCCATGGTCGGGGATGACATGGGCCGGATCGACTTTGAGCCGCCTGCGAGACCTCTCGATGTGGGCGATGCCGTGGAAGTCCTACCACCGCATTGCTACCTCACCCTGACGATGTACTCGCAGTACCACGTCGTCCGTGGCGAGGACCTAATCGACATCTGGCCCGTGTACTCTCGCGACAATTGGTAGTACCCGAGGCCCGGAGTCTCCGCTGGGTGCCAGGCCAACCAGTCTCGATATCAGAGAAACATGTTGCACGGAGTGAGAGCCCGTGTAATCCTTCGCCGCATGTTTCAATCACCCGAAGGGCACGATCGGGGCGCGTTGCTGACGCTCCTAAAGGGCATCGAGATCCTGGAGGCTCTGTCCGGGGCCGAGCCCGAAGGGATGACGCACGCGCGTCTCGCAGAGTGCTTGGGCTATCCAAGGAGCACTCTCTACCGGTATCTCGGGTCACTCGAGAAGGCCGGGTTCGTTGAGTCGATGGGCGAGACTCGATATCGCCTCGGCGATCGTGCGACAACCCTCTCGAGCTCGGCCGCCCGAGGTCGCGCATTTCGCAGGCTAGCCCAACGCTCGGTGGTGAACGTGTCGACACTCGTGGGCGAACCGGTACACGCGACGATCTTCTCGGCGGGTCAATCGGTGACGGTGGCGTCCGCGGCTACCTCCGCTCGGATGTCCGAGTTGCTCGGGGTTGGCACTCGCAGGCCCGCTCATCGCTCGGCAAGTGGCCGCCTGTTCTTGGCATTCTCCCCGGAATCGATTGCAGCGCCCTACATCAGGCTTGCTGAGGGACATACCGGGACGGATGGCGAGGGACCCCCGTTGGCTGCGCGACTGGCATCGATCAGGCGCGCGGCCCTTGCCACCGACGAGAGCGAGTATGCGCAGGGCATCAATTGCATCGCCGCGCCCGTGTTCGATTACACGGATCGGATCGTCGGCTCACTGAGTCTTACGATGGCGGCTCCAGGCAGCCTGCGGTCCGCGTTACGGCAGCACGCCGCCCCGCTTCGTCAAGGATCGCGGGCACTGTCAGCGCTCCTCGGCTACGTCCCGCACTAGCCTTGCCCCGGCCATTCTCGGACACCCAGCCCCATGGGCTCGCGTCCACTCGCGGCCCGAGGCCTGTTCGGAGTCATCCGCGCTCCCTGTCGCCGATGGCGCGGGAGCCGCTGTGACGCCTGAAGGCCCTTGTCCTCCGGCGGGCTGTTCGCGAACCCGACGGACATCATCCGCTTCGAGACCATGCCGCGCGCGACGGGGCTCCCAGAGAGTGTTGTGTACCTGATGTCGGCGCCTCTCGAGATCACGCTCGACAATCTGGCGGCCTATCTCGCCGCCTCGGGCCTCATCGAACCGGATGAGGTCATCGACGCGCGAGAACTGGGCGGAGGAATTTCGAACGTCGTGCTGCAGTACTCACACTCGCGCGGCTGTGCGGTGCTTAAGCAGTCCAGGGAACGCATCCGCGTTGCGGACGAATGGCTGTGTGACCAGCGCCGGACCCTTCACGAGCGCGACTGCATTGTGCTGCTGAACGAGATCCTCCCCGCGGGAGCGGTTCCGGGGCTCGTCGCGAGTGACGACGCGAACTTCCTATTCGTCATGACCTGTGCCCCCAGTGGCGCGGTTCTCTGGAAGGACATGCTCTTCGACGGGCTGATCCAGCCGGAGGTCGCAGAGCAAACCGGGAATCTAATGGGGCGCATTCATCGCCAGACGGCGGGAAACATTGACCTCGAACGACGTTTCACGGACCCCGAACTTCTCGAACAGGTTCGGATCGAACCCTATTACGAGACGACGTCACTGCGGGAACCCGAGGTCAGCGACGAGATCATGGCGGGCGCGGATGCGATGCGGTCAGCCAGGATCAGCCTGGTGCACGGAGACTTCGTCCCCAAGAACATCTTCTGGACCGGTCGCTCGATTTTCCTCGTCGACTTTGAGATCGTCCACTACGGGCACCCGGCGTACGATCTCGCGTCCTGCCTCAACCATCTCCTGTTGAAGGCCTGGGCGATGCCCGCGCACCGAAAGGCCCTCACCGACGCTGCCCAACGACTCCTGGACGCTCATCTGTCGGCCATCCGAGGCAGCGCGCTCGCCGATATCGAACCCGAAACCATTCGCCAGCTTGGCTGCCTGCACTTAGCGCGCTTGAGCGGCAAGTCGCCGGTGGAGTACCTCGGGGATCCTGCGGGCCGGGCCTCGGCGCGTTCCTTCGCCTTCGCGCTCCTTCGCGGGGAAATCGATTCAGTTAGGCAGGGTATCCGGCTCGTGGCGGACGCGCGTTGATGCACGTATCGCGACGAACCCCGCGCGACCAACGGTTCGGTGCTTCCCGGCAACCGTCTGGTACCACCATGACGACGCTCAGGTCCACGTTGGCGAAACGGCCCGTGATAGGCGTCGCTGTAGGTAGCGGCTTGGCAGCTCGCGCCGCGGCTCGCGGCGGCGCCGACTTCGTGGCGTCATACACCTCAGGTCGCATGCGACAGGCGGGACTTCCTTCGATCGCTGCGATGCTTCCGATCATCGACTCGAACGGTGTCGCGCTGGACCTCGCGACGGAGGTCGGACGGGCCATGGGTGGACAGGCTCACGCGGTGGGTCTCTGC
>Ga0183260_10001003_pt1 | contig 23950 bp, 24 predicted proteins | sample AntDrymUQ4972206_2_FD_129768 | JGI IMG/M metagenome (GOLD analysis project Ga0183260, IMG submission 129768) | Polar desert sand microbial communities from Dry Valleys, Antarctica - metaG UQ497 (22.06) (version 2) (version 2) | ecosystem: Environmental > Terrestrial > Soil > Desert | place... | reverse complement strand
TGGTTGAAGTAGTTGCCCCAGCGCCCGATCGCCTGGGCGATCAGGATCGCCGGGGCCAGTGCGTCGGCCATGGCCGCAAACCGGGCGCCGGCCCGCCGGCAGGCGATGTAGCTCCCCAGCGCGCCCAACGCGACCGCGCCCCAGATCCCGAGGCCGCCCTGCCAGACGTACAGCGCCTGCACTGGGCTCTGCCCGGCCCCGAAGTACAGCTCGGGATTGGTGGCGACGTGGTAGATCCGGGCACCGACCAGACCGAACGGAACTCCCCAGACCGCCAGGTCGCTGACCGTGCCGGAGCGACCGCCGCGGGCCACCCACCGTCGCTCCCCCAGCCAGATCGCCACGATGACACCGAGGATGATGCATGCGGCGTACGCACGCAGCGGCACAGGCCCGACGTACCAGATGCCGTCCGGCGGGCTGGGGATGGTGCCGGGGAGCAGGGAGCCGCCGCTCATCACGGGGCCGCCGCCCGGCGCCGAACTCCGGCGGCGAGGTCGGCGCTCAACGCCGAGACCGCTGCCAGACCGGCGAGCCGGTCAGGGGCGTCGAGCAGGCAGCGGACGAATGCCGAGCCGACGATGACGGCGTCGGCGTAGTCCGCCACCTCGGCCGCCTGGTCCCCGCTGCTCACGCCCAGGCCGACACCCACCGGGAGGTCGCTGACCCGGCGGACGCGCTCCACCAGCACGGGTGCGGCGGTGCTCGTCTGCGCCCGGGCACCGGTCACGCCCATCACGGAGTTGGCGTAGACGAACCCGCGGCAGGCCGCCGCCGTAGCGGCGAGACGGGCGTCGCTCGACGAGGGTGCGACGAGAAACACCCGGTCGAGCCCCGCTGCGTCCGCGGCGTCACACCACTCCTGCGCCTCGTCGGGAATCAGGTCCGGCGTGATCAGACCGGCCCCACCGGCGGCGGCCAGCGCCTGCGCGAAGGAGGCGACACCGTACCGCTCGACCGGGTTCCAGTAGGTCATCACCAGAGCGGGCGCACCCGTCGCCGACACGGCTGAAACAACGTCAAGGACCTCTTTGGTCCGGGTCCCACCGGCGAGGGCTCGCTCGGCCGCCCGCTGGATGGTCGGACCGTCCAGGACGGGATCGCTGTACGGGAGTCCCACCTCGAGGACATCGACCCCGGCCGCCACCATGGCGACGAACGCCTGGACCGAGGTGTCGAGGTCGGGGAAACCGGCGGGTAGGTAGCCTATGAGCGCGGCCCGGCCGTCGTCACGGCAGCGTTGCAGCGTCGCTGCGACACCGGGGGCGGTGCCGGGGCTCACCCCGAGTCGTCCGGATCTTGCAGCAGGTCGAACCAGGCGGCGGCGGTTGGCATGTCCTTGTCCCCCCGGCCGGACAGACTGACCAGGATCAGCGCCTCGGGGCCCAGCTCTGGCACCACGTCGAGCGCGCCGGCGAGCGCGTGCGCGGACTCGATGGCGGGGATGATCCCTTCGGTGCGGCAACACAGCGCAAAGGCCCGCATGGCTGTTGCGTCGTCCACCGGTCGGTAGACCGCCCGGCCGATGTCGGCGAGATAGGCGTGCTCCGGACCGACTCCCGGGTAGTCCAGGCCGGCCGAGATCGAGTGCGAGTCGATCGTCTGCCCGTCGTCGTCTTGGAGCAGGAACGAACGCGCCCCGTGCAGGACCCCGACGTCGCCGGCGCTGATCGTGGCCGCGTGCCGCCCGGTGTCGAACCCGTCTCCGCCGGCTTCGAATCCGTACAGACGCACCGCTTCGTCGGGGACGAACGCGGTGAAGATGCCGATCGCGTTGGAACCGCCGCCGACGCAGGCGCACACGGCGTCGGGGAGCCGCCCGTACCTCTCGAGGCACTGTACCCGCGCCTCGTCGCCGATGCCGCGGGCGAAGTCGCGCACCATCGCCGGGAAGGGGTGGGCGCCCGCCGCCGTCCCGAGCAGGTAGTGGGTGTCGTCGACGGTGGCGACCCAGTCGCGCAGCGCCTCGTTGATCGCGTCCTTGAGGGTGCGTGTCCCGGTCGCCACCGGCACGACCTGCGCCCCGAGCATCTTCATCCGTGCCACGTTGAGCTGCTGACGCTCGGTGTCGACCTCGCCCATGTAGACGACGCAGTCGAGGTCGAGGTAGGCGCATGCGGTCGCTGTGGCCACACCGTGCTGTCCGGCGCCGGTCTCGGCGATGATGCGGCGCTTCCCCATGCGCTTGGCGAGCAGCGCCTGTCCGAGCACGTTGCGCACCTTGTGGGCCCCGGTGTGGTTGAGGTCCTCGCGCTTGAACAGCACCCGCGCGCCCGCGTGGTCGGAGAACCGGGTGGCGTCGTAGAGCAGGCTCGGCACGCCCGCGTACTCACGCAGCATCCGGTCCAGCTCGCTCCGGAAATCGGTATCGGCCATCGCCGCCCGCCACACCTGCTCCAGCTCCTCCAGCGGGCCGATCAGCGCCTCGGGCATGAACCGGCCGCCGAAGCGTCCGAAGTGGCCACCGGCGTCGGGGAGGACGCTGGGGGATGCGTCGGACGTGACGGCCATGTCGGTGGCCCTCACCGGTGCTTGATCGCCGGGTGCGCTCCCGCCGCGACCAGGTCTGCCACCGTGGACCGTGGATTGCTGCCGCTGACCAGGGTCTCTCCGACCAGCACGACGTCGGCGCCGGCCCGGGCGTAGTCGATGACGTCGTGCGGTCCTCGCACACCGGACTCTGCGACACGTACGGCGGCGTCCGGCATCCGCGGTGCGAGCCGGGCAAAGACACCGCGGTCGATCTCGAGCGAGGCCAGATCGCGAGCGTTGACCCCGATCACCATCGCGTCTGCGTCGACCGCACGGTCGAGCTCGGCTTCGTCATGCACCTCGACCAGCGGGGTGAGGCCGATCGAGACGGCTCGCTCCACCAGGGCGACCAACGCGTTCTGGTCGAGCGCCGCCACGATCAACAGCGCCATGTCGGCGCCGGCCGCCCGGGCCTCCCACAGCTGGTAGGAGCTGACGATGAAGTCCTTGCGCAGCAGCGGGACGTCGACGCGGTCGCGCACGGCACGCAGGTCGTCGAGGCTTCCGCCGAAGTGTCGTTGCTCGGTCACTACGCTGATGGCCGCTGCGCCACCCTCGGCGTAGTCGCTGGCGAGGGCTGCCGGATCGGGGATGGTCGCCATCGCCCCCCGGCTGGGGCTGGACCGCTTCACCTCGGCGATGATGGAGACTCCGCCGGCGCGGAAGACCGGCAGAGGGTCGAGTGCACACCGTTGTCCCGAGGCGCGCCGCTTGACCTCGTCGAGTGGCACCGCCGATTCACGCTCGGCGAGATCCAGCCGGACCCCGGCGAGAATCTCTTCGAGCACCGACATGGAGTCGTCCTCCCCCTCGAGGTGTTACCTCCGGTCAGGGTATCCGCCCTCCCGACCAGTTCTGGGACGAGGGGTAGGCGCCCGGCAGCCGCTCTAGCGGGAGGCCGGGTCTCCCAACCCGGCCACCGACATGACCTTGCCGATGACGACCGAGAGCGGCAGCAGCGCCACTCCGATCCAGAACAACACCCAGTGTGGCCCCAGGACCAGTGCGATGCCACCGAGAGTGAACCCGGCTAGCGCGATGAGAACGCCGGTCCACGCCGCGCGGTTCGAGCCGTGCCCGGCCATCGTTGCGCCTTCCTACCCGCTGTCTCGTATCGGGGTCAGCCTAGGCGGTCGGGTCACGGCCGGCGTCGAGGGCGTGCCACGGATCGTCGTCGTCGTGAGAAGCGCCGGCCGCCGCTGGCGACTCGTAGCGAGTGCCCATCACCGACCAGGTGTGACCCCTCCAGGCAGTCGCCCCACCGACGACAGCAGCGGCCACCGCCCCCGCAACGTCTACCCATCGCCACCAGCTGAGGCTTGTGCTGGAGGTCGCCGCCGCGCCCCCTAGCGCTGCCGGTGAGGCAGCCACGGCGTCGGCGAGCGCGCTGCGTACGGCGGCGTCGGCCGTGACCGCCACGACCCCGGCGGTCAGCGCCGCCACCGCGATCACGACACCGACCACGCGGCGCGGCCGCCCCGACGTGGCCAGGATCGCCACCGACCCGGCCAGCACCACCAGCGCCAACGCGCCGGTGAGAGGAACCCCCCCTGAGCCGGTCACGGTCACGGTGTCCGGTGGCGCTCCTGTCGTCCTCACCGCGAGCGAGGCCCACGGGCGGCTGGCGGACCCCAGCATCACGGCACCGGCAGCAACACCGCCGAGCACGGCGAGGGTGAGGCCCCGACGCGCCGGTTCAGCCATCGCGGACCGGCCGGATCGGCACGACGGCGGCATCGAAGCAGCTCACGGCACCGGTGTGGCAGGCCGGTCCGGCCGCGTCGACTCGGATCAGCAGCGTGTCACCGTCACAGTCGAGGCGAACCTCGCGCACGTGCTGGACGTTGCCGGAGCGCTCTCCCTTCACCCAGTACGCCTGGCGACTGCGGCTGAAGAAGGTGACGTACCCGCTGCTGAGCGTGCGGTGGAGGGCCTCGTCGTCCATCCAGCCCACCATCAGCACCACGCCGGTGTCGTGCTGCTGGATGACGGCGGGCACCAGCCCGGTCGGGTCCCGCCTGAGCCGGGCGGCGACCTCCGGGTCGAGGGGGCTGGCGGCGGCTGTCATGGCGCCTCTGTCCACTGCCCGGTGACCCTCGAGACGGTGCCGAGGTGTGACTGGGCGACCCAGCTCGCGTGCAGTCGGGTGTAGACGCCACCTGCGGCCACCAGCTCGCTGTGCGGCCCCCGCTCCACCAGTCGCCCGGCGTCGAACACGAGCACGGTGCCCGCCGCCTCGGCTGTCGAAAGGCGGTGCGCAATGGTGACCGACGTCCGACCGGCGAGCAGTCGACCGAGCGCGGCGGTCAACCGCACCTCGGTCTGCGGGTCGACGGCACTGGTCGCCTCGTCGAGCACCAGAAGGTCGGGGTCGGCCAGGTAGGCGCGGACCAGGGCGACGAGCTGGCGTTCACCGGCCGACAGCGACTCGCCGCGCTGCCCGACCGCGGTGCGCAGCCCGTTCGGCAACGTCGCGTACCAGTCGCCGAGCCCGAGGTCGCTCAAGGCGGCCTCGAGCTCTGTGTCGGTCGCCTCGGCACGGCCGTAGCGCAGGTTGTCCGCCAGCGAGGCGTCGAAGAGGAAACCCTCCTGCGGCACCATCACGACGTGGTCCCGAAGCGAGCTGAAGCGCACATTCCGCAGGTCGGTGCCGTCCAGGCAGACCCGGCCCTGCGTCGGGTCCATCAGCCGACACAGCAGCTTGGCGAAGGTCGTCTTGCCCGAGCCGGTCTCTCCCACGACGGCCACCCGGGACCTGGGAGGGACGGTGACGCTGACGTCATGGAGCACCAGCCCTCCGCCGGGGTAGCCGAAGTCGACGTGCTCGAAGCTGGCGGTGAGGGCACCGGGGCGCAGGTCGACCCCGGACTCAACGGGGTCGACGACGTCGGCCGGTGTGTCCAGGACCCCGATGACGCGACGCCAGGATGCGACCGCGTTCTGCGCCTCGGTGAGCACCTGGGTCCCCATCTGCACCGGGCCCACGAACAGGGAGACCAGGAAGGCGAACGCGACGACCGTGCCGATCGAGAGGTGACCTGCCACACCGAGCCACACGCCTGCCACCACCACTGCAGCGTTGGCCAGCCCGCCGGCGATACCGGCCGAGGCGAAGGTAACCGCCACCAACCGCTGGGCAGCGATGTTGGCACGCAGGTTGGTGTCAATCGCGGCGTCCACTCGCGCCTGAGTGCGGCCCTCGACCGCGTGCGTGCGGACCACCGCAGCTCCGACCACGGGTTCGGCGATCACCGACAGCATGTCGGCCACGGTGCGGCGGACGGTCCCGTAGGCCGCTGTCATGCGTTTCTGGAAGGCGCGCAGGCTCACCATGAGCGGCACGAAGCACAGCCAGACGACGATGGTCAGCTGCCACGAGTACACCGCCATGACCACGGTCGCAATCGCGATCTGCCCCGCGCTGACGAGCAACAGCAACCCGTTGAACTGCAAAAACAGCGACACCTGGTCGACATCGGAAGTGACCCGCGAGACCAGGGCGCCGCGGCGCTCGGTGTCCTGCGTGAGGACCGGCAGGTCGTGGACATGACGGAACGCCTTGACCCGCAGCTCGGACAGCCCGGTTTCAGAGGCTCGGTAGAGGCGCAGCTTCATCCAGAGCGCCGCGCCAGCCGTCACGACCACCATGACGGCGGCCAGGCCGCTGTAACGCCAGACGGTGCTGCGGTCTGCCCCGCCCGGTGCCAGCAACCCGCCGTCGATGGTCTTCTGGACAACCACCGGGATGATCGCGCTGCCCATCGTCGACACCACGGCCAGCAGCACCGTCAGGCCCAACCCGTCGCGGAGCGCCGGCGAGAGCGCGAAGCCGCGTCGCAGCACCTGCAGCGGAGCGGTCTCCTCGCCACTCCCGACCGAGCTCGTGATGCGGTCGGGAGCAGCCGCGGCGGTGCTCATCGCGTCACCTGCTCAGCGGCTTGCTCCCGCGCCTGGTCATAGGCGTCGACGATGTCGCGGTAGGGAGCGGAGCGGCCGAGCAGCTCGGCGTGGTGACCTCGGTCAGCGATCCGGCCGTCGGCGAGGAACAAGACGTCGTCCGCCAGCGCGATCGTCGCCTTGCGGTAGGCCACCACCAGCACAGTCGCGCCACCCTCACCGGAGGTTCGCTGCCGCAACCCCTCGAGAATGCGCCCCTCGACCTCGGCGTCGACGGCGCTGGTTGCGTCGTCGAGGACCAGCAGCCGCGGCCGGCGCACCAGCGCTCGCGCCAGCGCCAGTCGCTGTCGCTGTCCACCGGACAGGGTCGTCCCGCGCTCACCCAGCTGCGCGTCCAGGCCGTCGGGGAGGGCCGCCACGAACCGGTCGGCCTGCGCCACGCGCAGCGCCTCGAGCACCGCGTTGTCGCTGACGTCCTCGCCGAGCGTCACGTTGCCACGCACCGTGTCGTCGAAGATGAAGGTCTGCTGGGGGACGAGCGCAACGCTCGCCGCCAGAGCCTCGTGACTGAGCTCGCGGACGTCCCGGCCGTTTAGCAGCACCGCGCCGATGTCGGCGTCCATCAACCGGATCAGCAGCGAGGCGAGGGTGCTCTTGCCCGAGCCGGTCAGTCCGACGACCGCCACCGTACGACCGGGCTCCACGTCGAACGACACATCGTCGAGGACGCGCGTCGCCGGGTCGTGCCCGAATCGCAGGTTGCGGACCTCCAGGTGCACGGGCAGTCGGCCGGGAACGTTGCCGACGCCGTACTCCATTGACCCGGTGGCGTCGAGCACGGCCCGTACCCGTTGCCATCCGACCACGCTGCGCGGCAGCTCCCCCAGCACCCAGCCAAAGGCCCGCACCGGGAACGCGATCACCGTGAACAGGTAGGCGACCTGCACCACGTCGCCGGGATCGGCGGCGCCGGACAGGACGCGCTCGATGCCGAGCACGACGACGAGCAACACGCCGACGCTGGGCAGTGACTCGAGCACTGGGTCGAACACGCTGCGTACCCGGCCGGCGGCGACGTTGGCATCGCGCAGCTCGGCACTCACCCGCGCGAACCGTGCTGTCTCCTCGGTCTCGCGGCCCAGTGTCTTGATGACCACCGCGCCGTCGAAGGACTCGTGGGCGACCGCGCTCACCTCGCCGCGCAGCGCCTGGGCACGGCTGATGCGCGGGGACAAGAAGCGCTGGTAGACCACGTTGATGGCGAACAGCAGGGGGAAGACGATCAGCCCCACCACCGTCAGGACCACGTCGGCGGTGAGCATCGCGACCACGCCTACCGCCAGCATCGCCACGACCCCGATGGCCATGGGCAGCGGCATCATCGCCCCCCAGACCGCCTCGACGTCAGCGTTGGCGTTGGACAGCAGCTGGCCGGTGGGATGTTGCTGGTGCCACTGCAACGGCAGTGCGAGGTAGCGTCGGGTGACCCGGCGGCGGTAGTCGGCCAGCAACCGGAAGTAGACGGTGCCGCCGATCAGCCGTCGCCCGATAACCCCGAGCGCCCGCAGCACGGCGACGCCGAGGAACAGCGCCGTGACGGACAGGGCCAGCCCGACTGCCAGCTCGCCGTCGGCGAAGGACGGCGTGATGACGTTGTCGGTGGCCCACCCCAGCACCCAGGCGTCGGCCACGGTGAGCCCGCCGTAGACAAGGCTGCCCAGCACCGCGATGGAGAACAGCCCGCGCTGCTCTCGCATCCCGATCGCGAGGATCGCCAGGCCACGACGCGTGGTTGCTGGAGCGGTCACCGGACGCGCACCGCGGGCGGGACTCTGACGCAGTGCCCCGCCCGCTGGAGCGCCTGCTTTACCTCACACAGCTCGAGGTGCCCGTCATGGAAGACGCCCGCCGCTAGCACCGCGTCCGCACCGGCCGCCACTGCAGCCGTGAAGTGAGCGGGCAGGCCGGCACCACCGCTGGCCACCAACGGCACGGGGCACACCGCACGGACCGCCGCGATCATCGGCAGGTCGAAGCCGGTCCCGGTGCCGTCGGCGTCCATCGAGTTGAGCAGCACCTCGCCAGCTCCTCGGCCACAGACCTCCGCCACCCAGGCCACCGCGTCGCGGCCCGTGGACCGCCGCCCGCCGTGGCTGGTGACCTCGAAACCCGACGCTGCGGCGGGGTTGCGGCGCGCGTCGACGCTCACCACCAGCACCTGTGAGCCGAACCGTCCGGTCACCTCGCTCACCAGATCGGGGCGCGTCACCGCGCCGGTCCCGACCGACACCTTGTCGGCTCCGGCGCGCAGCAGCGCGTCGACGTCGCGCACCTCCCGGACGCCGCCCCCCACGGTGAGGGGGATGAAGACCTGCTCCGCGGTGCGGCGGACGACCTCGTAGGTGGTTTCTCGAGACTGCGCCGAGGCGGTGATGTCGAGGAACGTCAGCTCGTCGGCACCGGCGGCGTCGTAGCCGCGTGCCAGCTGGACCGGGTCGCCGGCGTCGCGCAGACCCGTGAAGTTGACGCCCTTGACGACCCGGCCGTCCGCCACGTCGAGGCAGGGGATCACCCGGACAGCCAGACTCACGCGCTCGCCCCCGCCAGCGCATCGAGCGCATCGGGCAGTGAAAACGAGCCCGCATACAACGCCTTGCCGACGATGGCCCCCTCGACGCCGAGTGGTGCCAGGTCGGCAAGGGCCCGCAGGTCGGCCAGGCTGGAGATCCCACCCGAGGCCACCACCGGCCGGGTGGTGGCGGCGCAGACCGAACGCAGCAGGTCGAGGTTGGGGCCCTGGAGCGTGCCGTCCCGCATCACATCGGTCACGACGTATCGCGCGCAGCCGTCGGCGTCGAGTCGCTCGAGCACCTCGAACAGGTCGCCGCTCTCGCGCGTCCAGCCGCGGGCGGTCAGCGACCTGCCCCGCACGTCCAACCCGACGGCGATGCGGTCTGCGTGCTCGGCGACGACCTGGGCGCACCATTCCGGACGTTCCAGCGCCGCGGTCCCCAGCGTCACCCGCCGGCAGCCGGTGCTGAGCGCGGCGAGCAGCGACGCGTCGTCGCGGATACCGCCGGAGAGCTCGACCGCGATGTCGAGACGGGCCACGACGCGAGCCAGCAGGCTGGCGTTGCTGCCACGCCCGAAGGCTGCGTCGAGGTCGACCAGGTGGATCCAGCGGGCGCCCTGGGCCTGCCAGGCGAGGGCGGCCTCGAGCGGGTCACCGTACGTGGTCTGCGTCCCCAGCTCACCACGCACCAGCCGGATGGCCTCGCCGCCGGCGACGTCGACAGCCGGGAGCAGCTCCAGCGGCGTCATGACGGCAACCTTAGGCTGCCGCGAGCAGCCGAGCCGTCAGCGGATGGAGCCAGCCGGCGCCGTGCGCAAGACTGCCTCGAGCAAGGAGGCGACGGCTGGGTCGTTCCGCGTGCCGTCGACGGCGCGCAGCCGCACCGTGTCGCCGTCGCTGTAGGTGATGGTGATGTCGTAGCTGAAGAAGTCGCAGCACACCTCGCTCGGCTTGGTGACGACGACGTCGCGCAACCTGCCATTCTCGGCCGCGGCGAACACGTCGTGGGCACCACGGGTGCCCTCGCGGACCCGCCAGGTCCGCTCACTGCCGGCAATGCCGCCGCTCTGCTGCACGGTCACGCTCGTGACGCCGGTCGACGGCGTCGTTGTCGACGACGGGCCCGCCTGTGGCGAGTCGTCGCCGGTCGTCTGGCTACCGCAGCCGCCTGTGGCCAGCGCCAAGAGCGTCAGCAGCAGCGCGAGCGGCCGCGCGAGGGGTGTCATACCCGATGAGACGTGCCGGGGGGCGCGACGGTTCCCTGGGGTGTCAGCACAACTCAGCCCAGCCCTCAGCACAGCCCGGCCACCCAGTTGCGCAGCAGCTGTGCGCCGGCGTCGCCGGACTTCTCCGGGTGGAACTGAGTGGCCCACAGCGGGCCGTTCTCCACGGCCGAGACGAACCTCTCCTGCCCGTACTGGGTCCAGCTGACCAGCGGCGCTGGAAACGGGGGTGTGGTTGTGAGCTGCCAGGAACGCGCCGCATACGAGTGGACGAAGTAAAAGCGCTCCCCGACCAGGTTCGCGAACATGCGGCTGCTCGCCGGCGCATCGACGGTGTTCCACCCCATGTGTGGCACGACGGGGGACTGCAGCCGCTCCACGTTCCCCGGCCACTGTCCGCACCCTGGGGTTCGGACGCCGTGCTCCTCCCCCACGTCGAACATGACCTGCATGCCGACGCAGACGGCCAGCACCGGCCGGCTCCCCGCCAGCCGGACCCCCAGCGCCCGGTCGCCCTGCATCTTGCGCAGCCCCGCCATGCAGGTGGCGTAGGCGCCGACTCCCGGCACGACCAGTCCGTCGGCGGCGATGGCGGTCGAGTAGTCCGCGCTCAGCGTCGCCTCTGCCCCCGCGCGGTCCATGGCGCGCAGGACCGAGTGGATGTTCCCCGAGCCGGTGTCGAGCACGACCACGCTGGGCCGACCCATCAGCTGCCTCTCACGGTGGCGGCGCCGACGTACAGCAGTCCGAGCGCCACGAGCACCAAGGCCACCGTGAGCCACAGTGGGCGATGCTGGCGCCGGAGTGCGATCGCACCTCCCATGCAGAAGCCGGCGCCGGCCATCAGCAGCAGGGCCGTCGTCACAGCATGCCCTTGGTGCTCGGCACAGCGGCCTCGCGCGGGTCGAGTGCCACGGCGTCCCGCAGCGCTCGGGCCAGCGCCTTGTACTGCGCCTCAACGACGTGGTGCGGATCACGTCCGGCGAGCACCCGTACGTGCAGCGTGATCCCCGCCTGGTGCGCCAGCGTCTCGAGGACGTGTCGGGTCAGCGACCCCATGTAGGCACCTGCGATGATCGCGTACTCCTGCCCGACGGGTTCACCGACGTGGACGCAGTACGGGCGCCCGGAGACGTCGACCGCGCACTGCACGAGGGCCTCGTCCAACGGCACCAGAGCGTCACCGAAGCGCCGGATCCCGGATTTGTCGCCGAGTGCCTCCCGCAGCGTCTGCCCGAGGACGATCGCGACGTCCTCGACGGTGTGGTGGGCGTCGACCGCCGTGTCGCCGAGTGCCTCGATCCGCAGGTCGAGCAGCGCGTGCCGCGCCAGGGCGTCGAGCATGTGGTCGTAGAAGGGGATGCCGGTGCTGACGTGCGCGGACCCGGTGCCGTCCAGGTCGAGCTCGACGAGCACCTTCGTCTCGCGGGTCACCCGCTCGGCTCGTGCCTGACGGCTCATCGGGCCACCACCTCCTGCAGCGCGTCACGGAAGATCACCATCTGCTGCGGGGTCCCGATCGTCACCCGCAGCCACCCCGGGAGCTCAGTTTCTCGGACCAGGACCCCCCGGTCGAGCAGGCCCTGCCACACCGCCGATGCGTCGGGAAACCGGCCGAACATCACGAAGTTGGCGTCGGAGTCGGCCACCGCGAACCCGCTACCGCGGAGGGCGGCCACCAACGAGTCCCGCTCGTCGCGCAGGGTGTCGAGCTGACCGAGCAGCGCCGCGCTGTGCGACAGGGCGACTCGGGCCACTGCTTGGGTCAGCGACGAGAGGTGGTAGGGCAGCCGCACCAGCCGCAGCGCGGCGACGACGTCGGCCTCGGCGGCCAGGTAGCCCAGCCGCGCCCCGGCAAGGGCGAAGGCCTTGCTCATCGTCCGGGTGACCACCAGCCGTGGGTAGCGAGGCAGCAGCTCCAGTGCGCTGGGGACACCGGGTCGGCGAAACTCCGCGTACGCCTCGTCGACGACGACGATCCCGTCGGTGTGTCGCGCCACGGCCTCCACGGTGGCGAGCGGCAGCGCCGTCCCGGTCGGGTTGTTGGGGGAGGTCAGCAAGACCACGTCAGGTCGCTCGGCGTCCAAGAGCGCCAGGGCGGTGTCGACGTCGATCCCGAAGTCCGCGTCACGGTCACCGCTGACCCACCGGGTGGCGGTCGAGCGCGCGAACTGGGGATACATCGAGTACGTCGGCGCGAACCACGCGGCCGTCCGGCCTGGGCCGCCGAAGGCCTGCATCAGCTGCACCATCACCTCGTTGGAACCGTTGGCAGCCCACACCTGCGTCACCTCCAGCCCGTGGCCGAGATACGCCGCGAGGTCGCCGCGCAGCGCCGTCGCCTCGCGGTCCGGGTAGCGGTTGAGCGTCGCCGCCGACGCGGCGACCGCGGCCGTCATGTCGTCGATGACGCACGGCGGCGGCGGGTAGGGGTTCTCGTTGGTGTCTAGCCGGACGGCGACGTCGAGCTGCGGCGCCCCGTACGGCACTGCCCCGGCCAGCTCCGGCCGCAGCGGCAGGCCGGTCGCCGTCACAGTCGCTCCAGGACCGCGGCGGCGTGCGCCGGCAGGTCTTCGGCCTCGGCCAGGGCAACCACGTGGTGGGCCACCTGGCGCAGCGCCGCCTCGTCGTAGCTGACCACCTGCATCTCGCGCCGGAACGTGCGCACCGACAGGCCGGAGGCGTAGCGGGCGCAGCCAGCGGTCGGCAGTACGTGGTTGGACCCCGCGCAGTAGTCGCCCAGCGAGACCGGGCTGAACGGCCCGACGAACACAGCGCCCGCGGAGCGGACCCGTTCGGCCAGCTCAGGGGCGCGGCGCGTCTGGATCGACAGGTGCTCGGCGGCGTACGCGTCGACCAACGCAAGGCCGTGCTCGAGGTCGTCGACGAGCACGATCGCGGACTGCGGCCCGCTCAGCGAGGCCCGGATCCGCTCGGCATGCTTGGTCGCCGCCACCTGCCGGTCCAGCTCCGTGCCGACCTGGCGCACCAGCGAGATGCTGTCGGTGACCAGGAGGCTGGCGGCCGCGGGATCGTGCTCGGACTGGCTGATCAGATCGACCGCCACGTGGGACGCGTCGGCGCTGTCGTCGGCCAGTATCGCGATCTCGGTGGGACCGGCCTCGGCGTCGACACCGACGTGGCTGGCCAGCAGGCGCTTGGCCGCAGCGACGTACACGTTGCCTGGCCCAGTGATCAGGTCGACCGGACGGCACTCACCTGCGCCGTAGCCGAACATCGCGATGGCCTGGGCTCCGCCGACGGCGTAGACCTCGGACACGCCGAGCAGGCCACACGCGGCGAGGATTGTGGGATGCGGCAGCCCGTGGTGCTCGCGCTGGGGGCTGCTGGTGAGCGCGATCTCGTCGACCCCCGCGACCTGGGCCGGAACCACGTTCATCACCACGCTGCTGACCAGGGGAGCCAGGCCGCCGGGTACGTACAGTCCCACCCGACGTATCGCGACCGAGCGCCTGGTGACGGTGCCGCCGGGGTGGAGGCGTGTCGTCACGTCGGTGTCACGCTCGGCCTCACAGCTGCGGCGCAGCCGGCGGATCGCCTCTTCGAGGGCGGCCCGCACGTCGACGTCAACAGTCGCGACCGCACCGGAGATGGCCTCGGCCGGCACCCGCAGCGTCTCTTGCTCCACGCCGTCGAAGCGGCGGGTGGCCGCCGCGACGGCGGCCAATCCTCGGCGGCGTACGTCCGCGCAGATCGGCGCTACGACCAAGAGCGCCGCCTCGACGTCGAACGAGACGCGCGGCAGCCCTGCCCGGGGGTGCGCCCGGTAGTCCGGGTGCTCAGCGGGCGCATCCCCTCGCAGGTCGATGGTTCGGATCACGGGACCGAGTCTACGAAGACCTCCCGACCCTCACGCCGCCAACCTGCACGTCGGGAGATCCAGCCCGACCAGCGGCCGGCACCCCGGTGGCGGAGCAGGATGCCAATGGCCCGGCAGTACGGTTGCCCTTGTGGGCCTCCGCCTCCCGCTCTTCTGCCTCAGCTCAGTGCTCTTCCCCGGCATGCGGTTGCCGCTGCACGTTTTCGAGGATCGTTACCGGCGGCTGGTGAGCGACACGTTGGCGGCGCCCGAACCGCAGCGATGTTTCGGAATTGTGGCGATCCGCGAGGGGTACGAGGTCGGCGCCCGAGGGGTCCAGTCGGCGCATCGGATCGGATGCGAGGCGCAGATCACCGTGTGCGAGGGGTTGCCTGACGGCAGGTTCGACGTCGAGGTGGCTGGTGTACGGCGGTTTCGGGTGACCGCCCTCGACACCACCGGACCGTACCTGGTCGGCGATGTCGGCTATCTCGACGAGCGGCAAGGCGAGCAGCCAGCAGTAGCGGCCGCCGCTGCGGCAGCCGCCTTCGAGGCGTACCGCCGGGAACTGTCCCGCCACCGGGGTGGTCGTATCGGCGAGCTCGTCACCGCAGAACTGCCGCACGACCCTGTCCAGCTGTCCTACTTCTTGGCGTCGACCACGTTGTTGACACTGCCGGAGCGCCAGGCGTTGCTGGAGGCACCCGATGCGGCGACGCGGCTGCGGCGGGTGATTCACGCGCTGCGGATCGAACAGTCCGCGATGCAGGCGGTCCCGAGCCTGCCCGCCACCGAGGTGGCGCGGACAGCGTGGTCCCCCAACTGACCGGCTCTGCCCCTGGTCGTCCCACCGGATCGCACGCCACCGGCCTTGATGGCCCGCGAGTCACGCAGTCTGGCCGTACCGGCAGCCGCCGTCAGCAGGTGTGTGCCACTCGCGAAGGTGGTGGTCGGTGTGGCCAGGCGCCGGGGAGCCGTTGTCAGTCGAAGGTGAGTCGCAGCGAGCTGGTCGAGTACCCGTCATCGCCCTGCTGGAGGGTCATACCGAAGGCTCGCATCGGCTCCAGAATGGCCGCCTCGTCCGCCTCGAACGACGTTGCGACGTCCTCGACCTTGTCGAGGTCGACGTAGAGGACACCTTCGGCGCTGTCAGCGTCCGGCGCGGCGGTCTGGAAGGCCTCGGAGCTCCCCAGGTCACCGCCCTCGGCGAGCGAGTCCGCGTACGCCTGGTTGGTGGCCACCACCAGACCGTCGTCCGTCTCCGTCGTGGCTAGAGGGAACGGGGTACCCGACTCCTCCAGCTTCGCCTTTACCCGGCCGACCACGTCCTGGAGCGCTGCCGGGTCGTTCAGGAAGCGCACCCCGACGCCCACGCCCGCGAGACCGGCTGGGGACTGCAGGGACTGCGGCGTGAGTCCCGCGCTGTCCAGCGCCATGGTGACGTTGTCACCGAGAACCGTGCTCAAGTCCTCGGGCAACATCAGACCCGACTCGGCCTCGAACGCGGTGACGGCCCGGTCGAAGGAGCCCGGCTCGGCCGAGTCGAGGAACCCTTGGAACGACTCCCAGTACTGGTCGACGTACGGACCACCGTTGGAGATCGACAGCGTCGCCAGAGTCGACTCCGGCAGGTCGACGACAGGGTTGTTGTCCTCGGTCTCGACCTCCATGTCGCTGTCCACCTGCAGGCTGACCTCGAGGTAGTCGCTGCCGGCGCGGAAGGCGCCGGAGTAGGAGTGAAGTCCCTGCAACGCCGCTGCGAACGTCGCCTCGGAACCGCCGAAGAGCTGCGGCTGCTCGCGCAACGCGTCGATGTCCACCCAGAACGACGCGACACCCGGCGCTCCAAGCGCGTCCATTGCCTCGATGAAGTCGGCGTCGTCGGAGAGCGGCGCGGACTCCGCCTCGTCGGCGAAGTCGGCCGCCAGCTGTGCTGTCTGCGCGATCAGCATGTAGTCACCGACGAACTCGATCCCTGACTCTGTGCCGGCCTCCCCGGCCCCGAGGCCGGTGCTGTCGTCTCCGGCGGAGGCAAGGCTGCTGCACTCGCTCAGCGCGCCAACAGCATCCTGTGCCCGGCCCTGATCGGTGACCTGGATGGTGACCACTGGCTGGAACTCGCCGTCGACAGGCACCACCGCGAAGCCGGCCCGGTCACCGACCCACGGGGCGAAGTCGTCGTCGTACGACAGCTGGTCACACTCGCTGTCGGCAAGGAAACGCTCGACGATGAGCTGGCGCAGGTCTTCTCTGTCACTGCTGATGCCAGTCTGCTCCTCGAACTCCGGCAGCCGCCGCAGCAGGGAGAGCAGCGCGATCTTCTGGTCGGCCGACGGGTCGATGTCAAGACGCGTGTACCCGATCGCGTTTCCCGGCAACGCCGCTGCGGGTTGCGTGCCACCAGCGTCGAGCAGCTGGTACGCGGCGAACGCCCCGCCGCCGACGAGCAGAGTCAGGGCCGCCGCCGCGCCCCCGATGACGAGGCCCCGCCGGCGTCCGCCACCTGCTCCTCCGGTCGGTGCCGAGCCGCTGCTGAGCCACTCGGGCGGCCCGGCGCCATACGGCGGCGGTTGGCCCGGAGGCACGCTGGGTGGTGTGCCCCATGCCTGACCCGCTGGCTGCGGCGCACCGTACGGCGGGGGTTCGCCGGAAGATTCGCCCGGAGGTGGCTGGGTGCTGGACACGGGAAGTACCTCGATCCGACGGAGCGGTGATCACTTTCGGCGCATAGAATCCTACAGGCTGTGACCGCTGCGACTGGCCATCTGCCCCGAGTTGGCGGAGATGCTGGCGATCACACCGACCAGCGCCGCTACCGGCCAGAGCAGCAACAGACCGCGGGCGTGGACGTCCAGCCGCTCGGGCACCAAGTCTCCGGTCGAGGCGTCCTGAAGGGCGGTCGCCGGATCCGGCGGACCGAGCGCGATGCCAAGACGCCAGGCGATGATCGCCGCGATGCCCGCTGCCACGGCGGCGAGCACGGGGAGCAGCCACCCAACCCGGCCGTACCGCCACCCGAGCAGGCTGCCAAGGGTCAGCCCGGCCACAACGGTGATCGCACTGAAGACCACATCAGGCCCGAACGAGCGGCCAGCTTCGACTGCCCCCATCACCGCGCCGTTCCTCGTGACGAAGAACTGCGGGGGGTCGGCCCACACCGACCACAGCCACCCTGCGAGGCACCCGAGCACGGCGAAGAGCGCGACTGTGACCACAGCGCAGCGGGCGAGGTCGGCTCGGCTGGCCCGGGGCTCAACGACCGGCGTCGCCATCTGCTGGGCATACGCCCACGGCAGCGGCTCGGCGGGCGCGGCCGGTTGCCCCCCGGGCTCGATCGTGTGCACGATGGCCGATACTACGTCGGCGGCCTCACCGGCTCAGGCAACTTGGGCCCAACAGCGCCTTCAGGTCGGCCATCAGCGACGGCGTCGCGCTGACCCGCATCCGCTCGTCGAGACGCAGCACCTTGGTCGAGGTCGCCGTTGTCAGCCGCAGCTGCACCTCTGTGACCCCGGGGTGGGTGCCGAGCACCTCCTTCAGGGCATCCACCGTCGGCGGGGTGCAGCGCGTCGCCGGAAGCGAGATCACCACCGGGCCGAGAGCGGCTCGACCGAGGTCGGGCACCACGACCTCGGTCGCGGTCACTTCTGGCACGTCGTCGCTGCGACGGAGCCGGCCCTTGACGACCACGATCGCGTCCTCGACGAGCAGCGGTGCCGCCAGCTGGTAGGCCGACGGGAAAAGCATGACGTTGACCGCGCCCTCGAGATCCTCCAGCGTCACCACCGCCCAGGTGTCGCCCTTGCGGGTGACCTTGCGCTGGACGGCGGTGATCAGGCCGCCGACGCACACCTGGGCGTTGTCGGGCCTGGACTCGTCGGCGAGCAGCGTCCCGATCGTGCAGTCGCTGGCCGCCGCCAGCAGGTGCTCGAGGCCCAGCAACGGGTGGCTGGACACGTACAGGCCGAGCATCTCGCGCTCGTAGCCGAGCAGCGTCTGCTTGTCCCACTCGTCCATCTCGGGGATCCGGACCGACACCGCGCCGAAGACGTCGTCGTCGAGCCCACCGAAGAGCGAGTCCTGACCCATCGCCTCGTTGCGCTTGATGTCGACGTACTGGTCCACCGCGTCCTCGTGGACGGCGACGAGCGCCCGCCGGCGATGGCCCAACGAGTCGAACGCGCCGGCCTTTGCCAGCGACTCGATGACCCGCTTGTTGCACACGACCGGTGGAACCTTGTCCATGAAGTCGCCGAAGTCGGTGAACTTGCCCTTGGCGGTGCGGGTGGCCACGACCCCGGCGACGACATTGGCACCGACGTTGCGCACCGCGTTGAGACCGAACCTGACGTCGGTACCGACAGGGGTGAACGTGGCGTCGGACTCGTTGACGTCGGGCGGCAGCACCGAGATGCCCATCCGCCGGCATTCGCCGAGGTAGATCGCCATCTTGTCCTTGTCGTCACGGACCGAGGTCAACAACGCAGCCATGTACTCGGCGGGGAAGTTGGCCTTGAGGTAGGCCGTCCAGTACGACACCAGCCCGTAGCCGGCGGTGTGGGACTTGTTGAAGCCGTAGTCGCAGAAGGGCAACAAAGTGTCCCACAACGCCTTGACAGCCGCCGATGAGTAGCCGCTGTCGGCCATCCCCGAGCTGAAGCGCTCGTACTCCTTCTCCAGCACGTCGCGCTTCTTCTTGCCCATGGCCCGGCGCAGCAGGTCGGCCTGCCCGAGGGTGTAACCGGCGACCTTGCGGGCTATGGCCTGTACCTGCTCCTGGTACACGATCAAGCCGAAGGTCTCGTCGAGGATTTCGGCCAGCGGCTCGGCAAGCTCGGGGAAGATAGGGGTGACCGGCTTGCGGCCGTTCTTGCGGTCGGCGTAGTCGATGTGCGCGTTGGCGGCCATCGGGCCCGGCCGGTAGAGAGCCAGCACTGCTGATATGTCCTCGAAGGCGGTCGGCGCCATCAACCGGAGCAACGAGCGCATCGGTGCGCCGTCGAGCTGAAAGACGCCGAGTGTGTCGCCGCGCGCCAGCAGACGGTAGGTCTCGGTGTCGTCCAGCGCCAACCCGTCGAGGTCGACCACCCGGTCGCGGTTCGCCTTGATGTTGGCCAGCGCATCGTCGATGACGGTGAGGTTGCGCAATCCGAGGAAGTCCATCTTCAGCAGGCCGAGGGTCTCGCAGGCGCCGTAGTCGAACTGCGTGATGATGGCGCCGTCCTGATCGCGGCGCATGATCGGGATGACGTCGACCAGCGGCTCGCTGGACATGATGACCCCGGCCGCGTGGACCCCCCACTGGCGCTTGAGGTTCTCCAGCTGCTTGGCCGTGTCCACGATCGACCGCACGTCGGCGTCGCTCTCGTACAGGGTGCGGAACCCGCCTGCCTCTCCGTGGCGAGCGGAGCTCTCGTCGAAGATGCCGGACAGGGAGACGTCCTTGCCCATCACGGCGGGAGGCAGGGCCTTGGTGATCCGCTCGCCCATGGCGAAAGGGAAACCGAGGACGCGCGACGAGTCCTTGATCGCCTGCTTGGCCTTGATCGTGCCGTACGTGACGATCTGGGCGACCCGGTCCTCGCCGTACTTCTGCGTGCAGTAACGGATCACCTCGCCACGTCGTCGCTCGTCGAAGTCTATGTCGATGTCGGGCATCGAGATCCGTTCGGGGTTCAGGAAGCGCTCGAAGAGCAACCCGTGCACCAGCGGGTCGAGCTCGGTGATGCCGAGCGCGTACGCGACGATCGCGCCAGTCGCCGAGCCGCGACCGGGTCCGACGCGGATGCCTTGTGACCGAGCCCAGTTGATGAAGTCAGCGACAACCAGGAAGTATCCGGGAAAGCCCATCTGCAGCACCACGCCGACCTCGAAGTCGGCACGCTCCCGGGCCGCCGCGGGGACGCCACCCGAGTAGCGGCGGGCCAGCCCGCGATCGACCTCCGCGACGAACCAGGTCTCCTCCGTCTCTCCCTCCGGCACCGGGAAGCGCGGCATCAGGTTGCGGCCTTCGGCGAACGCAACGTCGCAGCGCTCGGCGATCAGGAGCGTGTTGTCGCAGGCCTCGGGCAGGTCGCGCCACACCTCCCGCATCTCCTGCGGCGACTTGAGGTAGAAGTCGTCGGCGTCGAACTTGAAGCGGCTGGGATCGGCCAGCGTGGTCCCGGACTGGACGCACAACAGTGCGGCGTGACCGGTTGCCTCCTCGGGCCGGGTGTAGTGCAGGTCGTTGGTCGCGACCAGCGGGAGCTGTAGCTGGCGCGCCAGGCGCAACAGATCGGCACGCACCCGTCGCTCGATGCCCAGCCCATGGTCCATCAGCTCGCAGTAGTAGCTGTCGGCACCGAAGATGTCGCGGAGCTCCGCCGCCGCGCGCACCGCCTCGTCGTACTTGCCCAGCCGCAGCAGCGTCTGCACCTCACCCGACGGGCAACCCGTGGTGGCGATGATGCCCGTTGCATACTCCGAGAGCAGCTCAGCGTCCATGCGGGGCTTATAGAAGTAGCCCTCCAACGACGCGCGGCTGGCCAGCCGGAACAGGTTGTGCATGCCTGCCGTGGTCTCCGCGAGCATCGTGATATGCGTGTAAGCACCGCCACCGGACACGTCGTCCCCACCACCGTTGCCCCACCGCACCCGGCGCCGCTCGAAGCGGCTGGTGCCCGGGGTCAGATAGGCCTCGATCCCGATGATCGGTTTGACCCCGTTCGCCTGGGCTGCACGGTAGAACTCGTACGCCGCGAACATCGAGCCGTGGTCGGTGACGGCCAGCGCAGGCATACCCATGCGCGCCGACTCGATGAACAGGTCCCCGATCCGGGCTGCCCCGTCGAGCATGGAGTACTCGGTGTGGACGTGCAGGTGCACGAACGAACCGCTGCTCGACATCGGTGCTGGGTCTCCTGCTGAGGGGCCGGAGGGGAAGTGCGCGTCAGCCTACGCCGACCGATGATGCCGGCCGGGTCCGACACTCGCGGTCCTCACGCGGGCCACCGCAACCGGATGTCGGGAGCCCGTTCCTCGTTGCCGGCGCCCCCCGTGCGCTCCACCTCGACCAGTCCCCGCCGCAGGTAGAACCGCAGCGCGGCTGCGTTCGTCTGGAACACCCACAGGTCGAACCCGCCGGGTCGCAGCGCCTTGGCCAGCGACAGCAGCGTGGAGCCGATCCCCCGCCCGACATGGTCGGGCAGCACGTACAGGTGGTCGAGCCAGGAGTCGGCCAACACCAGCACCGCGACGAGCTGACCGGCTGCCTCGGCCACCCAGACCTCGCGGCTCACCATGGTCTCCGTGGCGAACCAGTGCGCGACCTCGGCGTCTGCGTGGACCCCAGCCGGGATCGCACCTGCATCCTCGGCGGCGCGCCGGGAGGCCGACAGCACGGCCGCAGCGGCCGCCGCGTCGCTCGGTTCGGCCGGGCGGGCCAACACCACAGGCGGCGCCTCAGGCGACACGGCGGACCACGTCGAGGGCGTGGGCCAGGTCGGTCGGGTACGGGGACTCGTACTCCGCCCAGCTGCCCGTGGCCGGGTGGGGGAACCCGAGCCGCACCGCGTGCAGCCACTGGCGCTCCAGTCCGGTGCGGCGGGCGAGCGTCGGGTCCGCGCCGTACGTGAGGTCGCCGACACAGGGGTGCCTCAGCGCACTCATGTGCACCCGGATCTGATGGGTACGCCCCGTTTCCAGCCGGACCTCAAGCAGGCTGCCGTACCGGTGCGCCTCGAGGGTCTCGTAGTGGGTCACGCTCGGCTTCCCCGACGCCACTACCGCCCACCGGAAGGTGTGCCGGGGATGCCGGCCAATCGGCGCATCGACGGTCCCGGCGAGCGGATCGGGGTGGCCTTGCACCAGCGCGTGGTACGTCTTGGTGACGGTGCGCGACCGGAAGGCCCGCTTCAGCGTGGCATACGCCGGCTCCGACTTGGCGACCACCATCAGCCCGCTGGTGCCGACATCGAGGCGGTGGATGACACCGGCCCGCTCCGCCGCACCGGAGGTGGCGATCCGGAAGCCGGCTGCGGCCAGGTGGCCGACCACGGTCGGCCCCGACCAACCCAGGCTGGGGTGGGCAGCGACACCGACCGGCTTGTCCACCACCACGAGGTCGTCATCGTCGTACACGACATGCAGGTCTGGCACGACCGCAGGCACCACCGCAACCGGACCCGGCGGATCGTCCAGCGTGACCTCGAGCCAGGCAGCCGCGGCCAACCGGTCCGACTTAGCCACGACGACGCCGTCGATCCTCACGTTGCCTGACTCGACGAGCTCCGCCGAACGGGTCCGCGACAGACCGAGCAGGCGGGCCACCCCGGCGTCCACCCGTTCGCCGGCCAACCCTTCGGGCACGGGCAGCGTCCGTTGCTCAGCCACGTCCGGTGACGCCCACCCCGCGTACGGACTGCAGGATGACCATCCCGGCCGCGACCACGATGGCGCTGTCGGCGACGTTGAACACCGGCCAGTGCGGCAGCTGGAGGAAGTCGACGACGTGGCCGCGCAACGGCCCGGGCGACCGCAGCAGACGGTCGGTCAGGTTGCCCAGCGCACCACCGAGCAGCAGCCCGAGCGCAACCGCCCAGCCGCGGTCGCGCAACCGGGCCGCGGTCCGCACCACGACCACGCAGACCGCCGCTGCGACAACGCTCAGCAGGACCGTCAGACCGGTGGCCATGCTGAATGCGGCGCCCGGGTTGCGGGTCAGGTGCAGCTCCAGGACTCCGGGCACCACCTCGACGTCCGGCCGGCCAGTGAGGAACTCGACGGCGAGGAGCTTGGTCACGACATCAGCGACATAAGTCAGGGCCACGACAACGGCGAAGAGCCGGATCCGGCGCGGCGGAGCGGCTTCCTGGTCGTGCGGCGCAGGGTCGATGTCGGGGTCACCGGAGGCGCTCAGCGACGCTCCTCGCGCTGCTTGCATGTCATGCACAGTGTGGCACGGGGGAAGGCCATCAGCCGCTGCTTCCCGATCGGATTGCCGCACGACTCGCAGACCCCGTAGGTGCCATCGTCCAGACGGCCCAGAGCCCGCTGCACCTGGAAGAGCATCTCCCTGGTGTTGTTGGCCAGGGACATCTCGGCGTCCCGCTCGAGCGTCGTGGACCCCACGTCCGCCTGGTCGTTGCCAGCCCCGTCGCCGGTGTTGCGCAGCAGGTCCTGCAGATCCTGCTCGACCGACCGGATCTCGAGCCGCAGCCGGCCCTCGTCCGCCTCGAGCTCGCCGCGAACGTCCGCCAGCTCCCGGGCCATCCAAGGACGCTCGTCGGCCCGGACGACCAGCTTGCGCCCGGTCCGCTTGGCGGGTGCCTTCTTGGCGGGTGCCTTCTTGGCGGGTGCCTTCTTGGCGGGTGCCTTCTTGGCCGAGGTCTTCTTGGCCGAGGTCTTCTTGGCCGAGGACTTCCTGGGGGCGGACTTCTTCGCCGATCCGGACGTGCGAGTTGCGGCCATGTTCTTCGCTCCTACGGGTTCGGGAACCGCCGGACTCTAGCGCCGGCGCAACCAGAAGCGCAGTTCGAGCCCGTCGTCGCCGTGCGCCGCCAGCGAGGCAGCGTCGTCGGGCTCCCTCTCCGTCATGCTGACGGCCAACACCTCCTCGGCGATGAGGTCCCGGTGGCGCGCGACGGCCTCGGCGGAAGCCCCACTGGCATCTAGCCACAAGTCGATGCGGTCGGTCACGTCGAGGCCACCCGACTTGCGCGCCTCCTGGATCGACCTGGCGATCTCTCTGGCCAGCCCGGCGAGGCGCAGCTCGGGCGTGACGTTCACGTCCAGGGCCAACGTCTCACCCGAGTCGTTGACCACTGACCAGCCGTGCCGCGGCCGCTCGGAGACGACCACATCGTTAGCGGAGATCTCCACGTCCTCGCCCTCCACGCTCACCGAGGCGGTGCCGTGGCCGGACAC
>Ga0183260_10001001_pt1 | contig 23956 bp, 23 predicted proteins | sample AntDrymUQ4972206_2_FD_129768 | JGI IMG/M metagenome (GOLD analysis project Ga0183260, IMG submission 129768) | Polar desert sand microbial communities from Dry Valleys, Antarctica - metaG UQ497 (22.06) (version 2) (version 2) | ecosystem: Environmental > Terrestrial > Soil > Desert | place... | reverse complement strand
GGAATCCACCTGGTCGTGGCCGGCGTCCTCGTCGCCCTGTGGGCCGGGTTCGCCGACCGGGGCGTGCTGGTGAACGACGGCTACCTGGTGGTGGCGGGCATCCTGGCGGCGGCGGCCGCCTACTCCTTCGCCGCCGCCCGCCGCCTGGCCGTGCGCGAACTCGACGCCCTGGCCGCGGCCGCCCGCGAGGTCGGCTTCCCGATCGGGCACGCGTCGGCCCAGATGGCGTGGCGGGGCTTCCTGTCGGTCCCCACCTGGCGGGTGCTCGTCTACTCGGCTGACGACCCCCCGACCAGGCGGGGCCTGGTTGTGGTGGACGGCACCACCGGTGAGGTGCTCGGCTCAGCCGTCGAGGACAACCCGGAGGACTGGACCGACCTCGGCTCTTGAGCGGCGGCCGGGCTCAGGCCAGGTGGCCCCGCGGGGCCTGCGGCGTTCGCCGCTCGGACATGGTGGCGTAGACGACGATGTTGTCCGGGTAGCTGCGGAGCTTCTTGTTGAACTTGCCGCCGCAGGTGATGAGGGCCAGCTGCGGCCGGCCGGTGGACTCCCACATGCGGCTCTCGGGCAGCGCGTCCTTGGATTGGCGCAGCACCTCGTCCACCCGGAAGGCCACGACGGCGCCCGACGACATGCGCACCCTGACCTCCTGGCCCCGCTTCAGGGTGTGCAGCTGGGCGAAGACGTCGTAGCCCTTGCGGGAGTCGACGTGGCCGGCGATGACGGCGTGGCCGTCCTGGCCCGGTGAGGGGCCCAGCTTGTACCAGCCGGTCTCGCCGAACGACGGCAGCTCGAGGTCCTGGTCCACCGTCACGCCCCTTGGCGTGACCGGCGCAGCGACCTCGATGCGGGGGATCTCGATCCGCGTGGGCAGGTCGGACGGCAGCTCCACCGTGCTCGGGGCCACGGCCGCCTGCACAGGCTCCGCCGCGACCTTTTCGGACCACCGGGTCGAGACGAGGGTGATGGCGGCGGTGGCCAGCAGGACCACGCCGAAGACGGTGAGGAGCGGGGTGGCCAAGGCGGTGACGCCCGAGGCCGGTTCGAGGACCAGCGGGCGGGAGTGACGGGCGCGCGCCGGAGCCCGCAGCGACCTCCTCGTGGGCGCGGCAGGGACGTCCGTGTCGTTCACAGGGACGCCCTACCGTCTGCGGGGGCCGGTGCGGGCGCGAAGCGGGAAGCTAGGCCTTGGCGCCACGCGCCCGGCGGACGCCGAACGCCGCGCCGAGGGCCAGGACACCGCCGCCCACCAGCAGGATGGTGGTCTCCGAGCCGGTGCCGGCGCTCCCGCCGAAGCCGGTGTCGGCACGGCGGGGGGTGCCTTCATCGGCGACGACGACGTCTTCGTCGTCAACGTCGCCGTCGCCGTCGGTGTCGTGGCCGCAGTGCTTGTTCGAGACCTGAGGCTGGTCATTCCTGCAGCCAGGAACCACGTGAGCGAGCGCCGGCGTCGCCGCTCCGAACGAGATGGTCAGGCCGAGGCCCAGCATCGTGGCCAAGGACTTTGCAGATGTCATGTAGGAAGCTCTCCCAGGTGAGGTGCGGAACCGCCGATGGCGCGAGCGTGCTCGGGGTGGCCGCACCTTAACCACAACGGGGCGCACGGCGCGCGGATGCTCGAACTTCGCGGATCAGGCGCGGGGCGGGACGACACCCGGCGGGCCCCGAAGGCGGCCGCGAGCGACAGGAGCCCGGTGCCCACGAGCAGCACCAGGCCACCTGGCCCATCGCCTCCCATGCCGCCGAGGCCGGTGTCGGCCCGGATCGGGACCACCTGGCCGCCACCCGTGGCCACGGGCGTGACGACGCCGGTGCCGGCACCCCCCACGCCGTTCCCGCCGGAGCCGCCGCCGCCAGGGCCGCCGGGCCCGGAGCCGCCGCCGGGACCGCCGCCAGGGCCACCGCCGCCAGGGCACTCGACCCTGGGCTCCCGGAGGGCCTCACGGGCCAGGCGCAGGGCCTTGCGAGGCGGTGGCCAGCGTTCGTGCCCGCACCAGCATGGATCGCTTCTCCTCTTTCGTGCGGACCCGCCGCCGCCGCGAGCCTCCTCGGGGCAGCCGCACTCCAACCAGACTCTGTTCACCGCCTGCGTGGACCGCCGGGCAAGCTCGGTGGTCCGTCGCCGGTGGAGGGCGGTGCTACGGTTTTGCTTGCTGCAGTTGCCAGCCGGTGGCCAGCACGAGGAGCCCAGCAACGTGTTCGACGGACGCTTTCGCCACGGCGTCGACAAGCGCACCGGACCGGTGGCTGTCGTCGTGCGCCGGACGGGGCTGACGGCCGACCACCTCACGGTGCTGGGGCTGGTGCTGGCCGTGGCCGCCGCCGTCACCATCGGCAGCGGGCGGTTGCTCCTCGGCCTGGTGCTGTTCGTTCTCTCGGCCATCCCCGACCTGCTGGACGGACCGGTGGCCAAGGCCGCAGGCACGTCATCGGTGCGAGGCGCCTTCTTCGACTCGACCGCCGACCGGGTCACCGACGCCTTGGTGCTCGGTGGCATCGCCTGGCACCTGCAGAGCGCTGAGGGCGGGCACTGGGCCATGCTCCCCTTTGCCGTCCTCGGTGTCTCCACCCTTGTGTCCTATCAGCGGGCCAAGGCCGAGTCGCTCGGGCTCGACGCCCGGGGCGGGCTCATGGAGCGGGCCGAGCGGATCCTCGCCCTGTGCCTCGGGCTCCTCCTCCCCGTCCTGCTCATCCCGGTGCTCTGGGTCCTGCTGGCGCTCACCACGCTCACCGCCGCCCAGCGGTTCGTCAAGGTGTGGCGGCAGGCGACCGTGGCCCGGGTGACCGAGCTCGCCGAACGGGGCGTCGAGGTGCCCGAGTCGAAGCTGTTCCGGGCCACCCGTGACGGCGTCGAGCGTGAGCCGGTCGAGGTGCGCCTGCAGGCGTGGCGTGACGCTAACGCCGCCACCCGGGCCGCCCGCCGGCAACGGCGGGTCGCCGCCACCAACCGCGAGCCGCTGGGCTCGCGCTGGCGGGAGCGCCGGGCCGACCGGCCGACCCGCCCCCGCCGCACCCGGCCGTGACCCCGGGGGCGGCCCGGCTCGGGTCGCCCACCGGCCTGTGGAACCCGCTTCTCCCCTACCGGGCCGCCGCCCGGCTGGCCGAGGTGGTGCCCGAGCCGCTCAGCATGGCGCTGGCCACGGCGGCCGGTCACGCCTTCGCCGTCTGGCCGTCCGAGCGGCGGCGCATGCTGCGGCGCCACCTTCGCCGGGTCGTCGGCCCCGAGGCACGCCAGGCCGACGTCGAGGACCTCGCCGCCCGCGCCCTGGCCGCCTACGCCCGCTACTGGGTCGACACCTTCCGGGTCCCCTCCCTGTCGCTCGGCCAGCTCGAGCGTGGGTTCGCCTTCACCGGCCGGGAGCACCTGGAGGCCGGCCTCGCCGCCGGCCGCGGCGTTCTCCTCGCCCTGCCCCACCTCGGGGGCTGGGAGCTGGCCGGCGCGTACGTGGCCCGCATGGGCGACCCCATCACCGTGGTCGTCGAGGAGCTGCAGCCCCCCGAGGCGTTCCGCTGGTTCGCCGACCTCCGCCGGTCCATGGGGATGACCGTGGTGGCGGTCGGAGCCGGCGCCGGGGCCACCGTCGCCCGGGCCCTCTCGGCCAACCACCTCGTCTGCCTCCTCTGCGACCGTGACCTGTCGGGCACCGGCGTGGCGGTGGAGCTCTTCGGCGAGCGCACCACGCTGCCGGGCGGCCCGGCGACCCTGGCCCTGCGCAGCGGGGCGCCGCTCGTCACGATGGCGGTCTACGCCTCCCGGCGGGGCCACGAAGCCGTGATCCGCCCACCGCTCGACACGGCCCGACGGGCCAACTTGCGAGCCGACGTGGCCAGAGTCACCCAGGACCTGGCGTCGGAGCTGGAGATCCTCATCCGCCGCGCCCCCGACCAGTGGCACCTCCTCCAGCCCAACTGGCCGAGCGACCAGGAGGCAGTGGCGTCGTGAGGATCGCCCAGGTGTCCCCGTACTCGCTGACCCTGCCCGGCGGGGTGCAGGCCCAGGTGCTCGGGCTGGGCCGGGCCCTGCGCAGGCTCGGCCACGACGTGCGGGTGCTGGGGCCGTGCGACGGTCCGCCGCCCGAGCCGGGTGTGGTGCCGCTCGGCAGCTCGATACCTCTGGCCGCCAACGGGTCGGTGGCGCCGATCGCCCCGGACGTCTCGGCCGTGCTGCGCACCGTGCGGGCCCTGCGCGACGAGGGCTTCGACATCGTGCACATCCACGAGCCGCTCGTCCCCGGCCCGTCGGCCACCGCCCTGGTCGTGGCGGACGCCCCGATCGTCGCCACCTTCCACCGGGCCGGCCGCAGCAGCCTCTACTCCGCCTTCATGCCCATCACCCGCTACGGCGTGCGCCGCGTCGCCATCCGCTGCGCGGTGTCGGAGGACGCCCGGCGCACCGCCGAGGAGGCCCTGGGCGGCACGTACCTGGTGGTCTTCAACGGCATCGAGGTCGACCGCTTCGCCAAGGCCAAGCCCACCCCCACCGGCGGCCACCCGACGATCTTCTTCCTCGGCCGCCACGAGCCGCGCAAGGGGCTCGAGGTGCTGCTGCAGGCCATGCCGGCGCTCGGGCCCGACGTGCACCTGTGGGTGGCCGGCGACGGCCCCCAGACCGCGGCGCTGCACGAGCGTGTGTCGGGCGATCCCCGCATCGAGTGGCTCGGACGGATCACCGACGCCGACGTGGCCGCCCGCCTCGCCGGCGCTGATGTGTTCTGCGCCCCCTCGCTCGGCGGCGAGAGCTTCGGGGTGGTGCTCCTCGAGGCGATGGCCGCCCGCACCCCGATCGTCGCCAGCGACCTCGCCGGCTACCGCCGGGTCGTGCGCCCCGGGGTCGACGCCCTGCTGGTGCCGCCCGGCGACGTCAACGCCCTGGGAGCCGCCCTTGGCTCGGTCCTCACCGAGGCGGCGGTGCGGACCCGCCTGGCCGACGCCGGCGCCGAGCGGGCCGAGACCTTCTCCATGGACATCCTGGCCCAGCGCTACCTGGACATCTACGCCCAGGCCAAAGTCTCCACGGGGCGACGTCGCCAGCGTTGAGCTTCTCGTCACGGGTGATGATCCCGCTCGCTCGGGGCCCGGGGGCCGGGCGGTCGTCGTTCCGGTGCTCAGCCGGTGCGGGCTGCGTCGCCGTCGCCGCGATCCCGTACCATCTCCCGGCCGTGAAGGACCGCCCGCCGAGCCCGTCCCCGGTCGGGGTGGTCGCGGCGGCGGGACTCGCTGCGGGAGTGGTGGTGGGCCTCCTCGTGCTGGTCGTGGTCGGGCCCCTCGCCGGCCTGATCGCCCTGGTCGTCGTGGCGGTGGCGGTCGCGGTCGCCTGCTGGCTGGCCGCGGGAGCGGTCGTCCTCCGCCTCGTCGGTGGGGCACGGCCGTTGCTGTCTGACCCTGGACCGGCTCGGCTCGCCAACCTGGTCGAGTCCGTGGCGCTGGCCGTCGGGATCCCCGAGCCGACCCTCCTGGTGCGCCAGGATCCGGCGCCCAACGCCTTGGTCACCGGCCGGGATCCCCGGCGGGCCGCCCTCGTCGTCACCTCCGGCCTCCTCGACCGGCTCGACCGCCTCGCCCTCGAGGCCGTGGTCGCCCAGCAGCTCTCGCTGATCCGGGACGGGAGCACCCGGCGGCGGGACGTCGCCGTCGCCGTGCTCGGCACCACCGGCCAGCTGATCCCACCGCTGGGCCGCCTGGCTGCCCGGGCCGCCGCGCCCGAACGGGGCGCCGACGTGGCCGCCGTCACGGTGACCCGGTACCCGCCCGGGCTGCTCAGCGCCCTCGAGGCCGTCGCCGCCGGCCCCGAGGTGCGGTCGTCGCCGGCCGTGGCCCCGCTGTGGTTCGTCCCCCCCGGCTCGGCCCAGGAGCTGGCGCTGCGCGTCGAGACCATGCGGGAGCTGGTTTGAGCGCAGCAGGCAACCGCTTCCGCTCGGATGGGGGCGAAGGCTCGGCACGGGAGGGAGACCAGGGCGGTCGCACCGGGGCCAGCCACGGTCCGAGCGGAGAGCACGACCAGAGCGGGAGCGGGTGACGCTCCCGAGGGGAGGCACGAAGGCTCCCACCGCATCGACCAGAGGAGAGCACGTGAACGAAGTGGGCCAAGCCCGCCGGGAGCACCTCACCCGCCGCCAGGCGCTGACCCTGCTCGGGGAGGTGCTCGGGGGGGCGGCCCTGCTCGCCGCCTGCGGCCGCAAGGCCATACCCCCGGCGGAGCCCGCCCCCGTGGCGGTGACGACCACCAAGGTCGAGCCGGTGACGACCGCGCCCCGCCCTGCCCTGTTCCCCCTCACCGGGCGACCCGTCGACGATCCGGCCCGCGCCACCCGTCCCGCCCTCACGATCAAGATCGACAACGCCCCGGCCGCCCGGCCCCAGAGCGGGCTGGACGCGGCCGACGTGGTCTTCGAGGAGGTGGTCGAGGGCGGGGTGGTCCGGTTCGCCGCCATCTTCCACTCCAGCGACGCCGGCTCGATCGGGCCGGTGCGATCGGTGCGGGCCGAGGACGCCGTGCTCGTCACGCCGCTGCGGGGCTACTTCGTGTACTCGGGTGGCAACGACATCTTCAACGCGATCATCCAGAAGGCGCCGGTGGGCCTCATCAACGAGGACGGCCCGCCAGGCCTGCTCACCCGGCGCCGTGACCGCCGGCAGCCGTTCAACCTGTACACCTCGACCGGCACCATCTACGGCCAGGCCCCCAAGCGCGACGAGGTGCCGCCGGAACTGTTCTCCTTCCGCCCGGCCGGCCAGCCGCTCGGGGGCGGGGCCGGACCGGCCCGGGAGGTCAACGTCACGATGGGGGAGCGCACGACGCTGGTCTGGAGCTACGACGACGCGTCCGGCCGCTGGCTGCGCACCACCAACGGCACCCCCCACGTCGTCGAAGGCGGTGCCCGCTTGAGCTTCCCCAACGTCGTCATCCAGTTCTGCCGCTACCAGCCGACCGGGGTGATCGACGCCAGCGGCTCCAACTCGCCCGAAGCGGTCCTGGTGGGCGACGGCGAGGTCTGGGTCCTGTCGGGACCGGCGCTGGCCAAGGGGCGCTGGGCCAAGCTCAACCCCGCCGCCGTGACCACCTACGTCGACGGCGCCGGCAAGCCGCTGCTGCTCCAGCCGGGGGCCACCTGGGTCGTGCTGGCGCCGGTCGGGGCGCCAACGGGGGTGCGCTAGGCGTCGGCCCCCCGTACGCTCGGCGGTGATGAGCGACAGGGTGGTGGGCGACAGGGTGATGAGCGACAGCAAGCGCACGACGGGCACCGACCGGGTGAAGCGGGGGCTGGCCGAGATGCTGCGCGGTGGCGTGGTCATGGACGTGGTCAACGCCGACCAGGCCAAGGTGGCCGAGGACGCCGGCGCCGTGGCCGTCATGGCGCTCGAGCGGGTGCCCGCCGACATCCGCCGCGACGGCGGGGTGTCCCGGATGAGCGACCCGGCCCTGATCGACGCCATCCGGAGCACGGTCACCATCCCGGTGATGGCCAAGTGCCGGATCGGCCACTTCGTCGAGGCGCAGGTGCTCGAGTCGCTCGGCGTCGACTTCGTCGACGAGTCCGAGGTGCTGACGCCAGCCGACGAGGCCCACCACGTCGACAAGTGGGCGTTCACGATCCCGTTCGTCTGCGGGGCGACGAACCTGGGCGAGGCGCTGCGCCGCATCAGCGAGGGGGCGGCCATGATCCGCTCGAAGGGCGAGGCCGGAACGGGGAACATCGTCGAGGCCGTGCGCCACCTGCGCTCGATCCTCGGTGACATCCGCTCCCTCGGCACGGCCGACGACGCCGAGGTCTACGCCTGGGCCAAGCGCCTCCAGGCCCCGATCGACCTGGTGCAGGAGGTGCGGGCCACCGGCCAGCTGCCCGTGCCGCTGTTCTGCGCCGGCGGGATCGCCACCCCGGCCGACGCCGCCCTGGCCATGCAGCTGGGGGCCCAGGCGGTGTTCGTCGGCTCCGGCATCTTCAAGTCTGAGGACCCGGCCCGCTTCGGCCGGGCCATCGTCGAGGCCACCACCCACCACCGTGACCCCCAGATCATCGCCAAGGTCAGCCGGGGGCTGGGCGCGGCGATGAAGGGCGCCGAGATCGCCACCCTCGACGAGCGCCTGGCCGAGCGCGGCTGGTAGACCGGCTGGCGCCATGACGTCGAGGCCGCCAGCCCATGCCCGCCGCCACGATCGGTGTGCTCGCCCTGCAGGGCGACGTGCGAGAGCACGTCGCCGCCCTGCACGCGCTCGGGGCTGAGGCCCTCGAGGTCCGGGGCCCCGCCGACCTCGAGCGCGTCGACGCCCTGGTCCTGCCGGGGGGCGAGTCGACGGCGGTCTGGATGCTGCTGGCCTGGTCGGGTCTGCGCCCCCCGCTCGAGGCGCGCCTGGCGGCGGGGATGCCGGCCTTCGGCACCTGCGCCGGCATGATCCTGCTGGCCCGTGAGGTGGTCGACGGCCGCGACGACCAGCAGAGCTTGGGCGCCATCGACCTCACGGTGCGGCGCAACGGCTTCGGCACCCAGGCCGACTCCTTCGAGGCCGAGCTCGAGGTGGCCGGCATCGACGGGGGCCCGGTGCAGGCGGTGTTCATCCGGGCCCCCGTGGTCGAGCGGGCCGGGGCCGCCGTCGAGGTGCTGGCCGAGGTCGACGGGCGCGCCGTCCTCGCCCGGCAGGGGAAGATCCTGGTGTGCGCCTTCCACCCCGAGCTCGTCGGCGACCTGCGGCTCCACCAGCTCTTCCTCAACTCGATCGTCACGGAGGTCTAGATGTCAGGCCATTCGAAGTGGGCCACCACCAAGCACCAGAAGGCGGCCAAGGACAAGGTCCGCGGCAAGCTGTTCGCCAAGCTGATCCGCCAGATCGAGGTCTCGGCCCGCGAAGGGGGCGGCGACGTCGAGGGCAACCCCACGCTGCGCACCGCGGTGACCAAGGCCAAGCAGGCCTCGGTGCCGGTCGACACCATCACCCACGCCATCAAGCGGGGGACGGGTGACCTCGAGGGCGTGAAGTACGAGGCCATCGCCTACGAGGGCTACGCCCCGTGCGGCGTCGCCCTCTACGTCGAGACCCTCTCCGACAACCGCAACCGCACAGGCGCCGAGGTGCGGAACGTCTTCTCGAAGAACGGTGGCAACACCGCCGAGCCGGGGGCGGTGTCGTGGCAGTTCGACCGGAAGGGGTCGATCCTCCTCCCCAAGGCGGCGGGGGCCGAGGACGACGTGTTCCTGGTGGCCGCCGAGGCCGGTGCCGAGGACCTCGTCGACCTGGGCGAGGCCTGGCAGGTGCTGACCCCCCCGACGGACCTCCACGTGGTGCGCTCGGCGCTGGAGGCCGCCGGCCTGCCGGTCGACTCGAGCGACCTCATCTTCCAGCCGACGACCACCGTCCCCCTGGCGGACGAGCAGGACGTCCGGAAGGTCCTGCGGCTGATCGACGCCCTCGAGGACCACGACGACGTCCAGAACGTCTACGCCAACTTCGACGCCAGCGACGAGGTCATCCAGCTGGCCGTCAGCTGATGGCCGAGCCCAGCGTGGGGCATCCGGCCCCCGACTTCAGCCTGACCGGCAGCGGCGGGGCCACGTTCCACCTGGCCGACCTGCGGGGGAGCCCGGTCGTCCTCGTCTTCTACCCCGGCGACGACACGCCCGTCTGCACGCTCCAGCTGAAGGCCTACAACCGGGACCTGGCCGAGTTCAGCGACCTCGGCGCCACCCTGTGGGCGATCAGCCCCCAGTCGGTGGAGAGCCACGACGGGTTCAGCGGCAAGCACGGCTTCGGCTTCCCCCTGCTGGCCGACGAGGACAAGGCCACGTTCCGGCTCTACGGCTGCCTCGGCCCCCTCGGCTTCCCCCGCCGCAGCGTCTTCGTCCTCGACCGCCAGGGCATCGTCCGCTACTGCCACCGGTCCGGGGCCGGGCTCGGCTTCCGGAAGACCGACGAGCTGGTGGAGGCCGTGAAAGCCGCCCTGTAGGCGGCCGGACGTCCGCCAGACTGGCCCTCGTGACGGTGGACCCCCGCGGCCCGGCGCGCCCGCTGCGCCTCCTCGCCGCCGTCCCCGGGTGGCGGTGGTGGGTGATCGGCTGCTTCGTGGCCCGGCTGCCCAGCACGATGGTGATCATCGCCCTCGTCCTGTCGGGCAAGCGCCTGGGCGGCTACGGCCAGGGCGCCGCCCTCGCCGGGCTCTACACCGTCGCCGCCGGCCTGGGGGCGCTGTGGCGGGGCCGTTCCCTCGATCGCAGGGAGCTGCGCCGAGGGCTGGCCGGCGAGCTGCTCGGGGCGGCCGGGGCCTACCTGGCGACGGCCGCGCTGGTGGCGGCGCGGGCCCCCCTCCTGCTGGTGGCGCTGACGGTGGTGGCCGCCGGCGTGGCGTCCTCGGCTGTCTTCGCCGGCTACCGGGCGTTCCTGCCGGAGGTGGTCGGCCCCGGCCTCGTCCCGGCTGCCTACGCCATCGACGCCGTCCTGATCGAGGTCGCCTTCGTCACCGGGCCGGCGGTGGCCGGCGGCCTGTCGCTGGCGGTGGGCCCGGTGGGCGTGCTCGTCGCCATGGCCGGCCTCGGGGTGGTCGCCGCTCTCCTGGCCGCGACCCGCCTGCCGCCGCGACCACCCGCCCCGGTGCCGGCGGGCACGGCGCGGGGCCCCGCTCCCTGGTCGAACCCCGAGGTCGTGGCCAACTACGTGGTCACGGCGGCGGTCGGGATGGTCATCGGGCTGATCGAGGCCGGCTTCGCCCCCCTGGCGGTGGTGCTCGGGGCCGAGGACGGGATCGGCGGCCTGCTCTCGGCCGCCTATGCCCTCGGCAGCGGTCTGGGGGGCCTGGTGTTCGCCACCCGGCTGGGGTCGCGCCGTCGTCCCGGCCGGACCGCCCTGGTCCTCACGGTGGTGCTCGGCCTGCTGATCGTGCCGTCGGCCGCCGCCCCGTCGATCCCGGTGCTGATCGCTCTGCTGATCGTCGCCGGCCTGCCGTTCGCCACCGCCAACGCGGCCGCGGCCAACCACCTGCAGACCCGGCTCCACCCGAGCCGGGCCACCGAGGGCTTCGCCCTGCAGAGCTCGGCCGTGCTCCTCGGCCTGGCTGCCGGCAGCGGCGTGGCCAGCGTCGCCCTCGGGTTCGAGGCCAGCCCCCGGGTGCTGTACGTGCTCGCCGCCGTCCCGCCGCTGGCGGCGGTGGCGGTGGTGGCGACGTGGGCGGCGACGTCCGGGGGCCGCCGCGCCGAGCGCGGTCAGGCCTGGCCCGTCACCCCGGCCGCAGAATGACCGGAGCGGTCCACCGGTCCAGCCGCCGGGACCGCTAGCCTCTGCGAACGCATGTTCGTGCTCGGCGTCGACCCGGGGGTGACCCGTTGCGGTTACGGCCTCATCCGGCGCCAGCCGGGGGGCCGGGCCACGGCGTCGGCGGCCGGCGTGCTCACCACCGTGCCGTCAGCACCGCTGCCCGAGAGGCTGGCCAGCCTCCACGCCGACCTCGCCGCCCTCCTGGCCGAGCTGCGGCCCGGCGTGGTCGTGGTCGAGCGGGTGCTGTTCAGCGCCAACGCCCGCACCGCCATGGCCACCGGCCAGGCCAGCGGCCTGGCCCTCGCCCTGGCCCACCAGGCCGGGTGCGTGGTGGCCACCTACAGCCCCAACGAGGTCAAGCTGGCCGTCGCCGGCCACGGCGGGGCCGACAAGCGGCAGGTCCAGCGCATGGTGGCCACGCTCCTCGGGCTGGCCTCGCCGCCCCAGCCGGCCGACGCGGCCGACGCCCTGGCCCTGGCTCTCACCCACCTCGCCCTGGCTCGGATCCCCGCCCTCGAGTCCGCCGGCCGCCACCGCGGGGCCGTCCGATGATCGGCTCGCTGCGGGGCTCGCTCCTCGACCGCCAGCCGGCCCGCACCGGACCGGGGGCCGAGATCACGATCGAGGTGGCCGGGGTGGGCTACCGGGTAGTGGTGGCGGCCGGCGCCCTCGGGACCCTCGGCGAGCTGGGCGGCCCGGTGTTCGTGCACGTCCACACCCACGTGCGCGAGGACGCCATCACCCTCTACGGCTTCCCGAGCCGCGACGAGCGCCAGGTGTTCGAGGCGTTGCTGGGCGCCCCCGGCGTCGGCCCGGCGGTGGCCCTCGCCATCCTGGCCACCCACTCGCCGGTGGCGCTGCGCCGGGTCGCTCGCACCGACGACGTCGGCGCCCTGTGCCTGGTGCCGGGCATCGGCAAGAAGACGGCGGCCAAGCTCCTGCTCGAGCTGCAGGGCCGGCTCGACGTCGACGGCGACGGCGGCCCCGGCCTCCGGGTGGTCGACGGGGGCGGGGCGGCGCCGGCCCGCGACGCCCACGCCGAGGTGCGGGCGGCGCTGGCCGGGCTCGGCTACGGGGCCGACGAGGTGCGCGAGACGCTGCGGGCGCTGCCCGAGTCGGGTGAGGTCGACGCCCTCCTCCGGCGAGCCCTGCAGAACCTGGCCGTTGCTCGCTGATGGCCCGGACCGAGATCCTCGGCGGGCCGCCCGACGACCCGGCCTCCCGTGCCGTCGATCCCACGGCCGACCCGGTCGAGGTGCACGAGGAGACCAGCCTCCGTCCCCGCCGGCTGGCCGACTTCGTGGGCCAGGCCACGCTGAAGGAGCACCTCGGCGTGCTGCTCGAGGCGGCTCGCCGCCGGGGCGAGGCCGCCGACCACGTGCTGTTCGCCGGGCCCCCCGGGCTGGGCAAGACCACGCTGTCGGGGATCATCGCCACGGAGATGGGCACGGCGCTGCGCGTCACCTCGGGCCCGGCGCTGACCCGCGCCGGCGACGTCGCCGCCATCCTCACCGACCTGGCCGACGGCGACGTCCTCTTCATCGACGAGATCCACCGCCTGCCCCGCGACGTCGAAGAGGTCCTCTACCCGGCGATGGAGGACTACGCCATCGACATCGTGCTCGGCAAGGGCCCGTCGGCCCGGTCGATCCGCCTCGACCTGCCCCGCTTCAGCCTGGTCGCCGCCACCACCCGCACCGGGCTCATCACCGGCCCCCTCCGCGACCGGTTCGGGCTCGTGGCCCGCCTCGACCACTACCCCGTGGCCGACCTCGAGGTGATCGTCACCCGGGCCGCCGGGATCTTCGGCGTGGCCCTCGACGCCAGCGGGGCGTACGAGATCGCCCGCCGCAGCCGCGGCACCCCGCGGATCGCCAACCGCCTCCTGCGCCGGGTGCGCGACTACGCCGAGGTGCGGGCCGGCGGCGCCATCGACCTGGCCGTGGCCGCCGACGCCCTGGCCTGGCTGGAGGTCGACCAGCTCGGCCTCGACAAGGTCGACCGGGCCATCCTCGACGCCCTGTGCCGGCGCTTCGGCGGAGGGCCGGTCGGCCTCAGCACGGTGGCGGTCAGCGTGGGGGAGGAGGCCGAGACGGTCGAGGAGGTCTACGAGCCCTTCCTGCTCGTCCAGGGCCTGCTCGTGCGCACGCCCCGGGGCCGCATGGCCACCCCAGCAGCGTGGGCCCACCTCGGCCTCTCCCCACCGGCCCCGGCGGCCGCCCAGAGCCTGTTCTGACGGGATCTGACCCGCCCGGTCCCCCCGGGCCCCGAGGCGTGGTGAAGGAGCCCGCTCCTGAGCGCTGGCCCGCTACAGGCTCCAGTAGGGTGCTCCAGCGCCCATGAAGCGCAACAACCTGCTCTCGCTGGCCTTCATCCTGCTGCTCGCCGCCGGTGGCCTCGGCGCCGTCTTGGTGACCGGCTCCAAGCCCCTCCTCGGCCTCGACCTCCAGGGCGGTGCCTCGGTGGTCCTCGCCCCGGTCGCCGGGTCCAAGGTCACCGACGAGACGCTCGACCAGGCCATCGCCATCATCCGCCAGCGGGTCGACGGCGTCGGCGTCGCCGAGCCGGACATCACCCGCCAGGGCAAGAACGTCGTCATCCAGCTCCCCGGGGTCGAGGACACCGACCGGGTGCTGGCGCTGGTCGGCCAGACCGCCCAGCTGCGCTTCCGGCCCGTCCTGGCCTCGCAGCCGAAGTCGACCCCGGGCATCGAGGCGATCCCGCTCACGCCCCGCGAGGAGGACAAGCCGGAGGCGAAGGTGATCCTCCCCGGCAAGCAGGGAGACGAGGAGTACCTCTTCGAGCTGGGGCCCAGCCTGGCCGACGGCACGATCGTGAAGACGGCCCGGGCCGAGGCGCCCCAGCTGGGCGACGGCTGGAAGGTGGGCTTCGAGCTCACCGACAAGGGCGCCGGCGTGTTCGACGCCATCGCCTCGAAGTGCTACCCCCAGCCGGACCCGAACGTGTGCCCGGCCCCGCCGAACGCCCAGTACGGCAGCGTCGGCATCGTCCTCGACGGCGTGGTGAAGTCGGCGCCCGCCATCAACACCAACAAGTTCAACGGCACCGGCCAGATCAGCGGGGAGTTCAGCGAGCGCGAGGCCAAGGACCTGGCCCTGGTCCTGCGCTACGGGTCGCTCCCCGTCGAGTTCGTGAAGGAGCGCACCGAGGCGGTGTCGGCCAGCCTGGGCAAGGAGTCGCTGCAGGCCGGGCTGGTGGCCGGCGGCGTCGGCCTGGCGCTGGTGCTGCTCTACATGGTGCTGTACTACCGGGCGCTCGGCGTCGTCGTGCTGGTGGGCCTGTGCGTCAGCGGGGCGCTGCTCTACACGATCATCACCTACCTGTCGAAGAGCAGCGGCCTGGCCCTCAGCCTGGCCGGGGCCACCGGCGTCATCGTGTCGGTGGGCGTCACCGTCGACTCGTACATCGTGTACTTCGAGCGGCTGAAGGACGACCTCCGCAGCGGGCGCAGCGTCAAGGCGTCGGTGGGCCGCTCGTTCAACCGGGCCTGGCGGACGATCCTGGTGGCCGACGGCACCTCGTTCATCGGCGCCGCCATCCTCTACTTCCTCACGGTCGGGCCGGTCCGGGGCTTCGCCCTCACGCTGGCGCTCTCCACCGCCCTCGACGTCGTCATCGCCTGGTTCTTCACCCGCCCGATGGTGGCGCTGCTGGGCCGCAGCCGGTTCTTCACCGAAGCCCGGTTCTTCGGGCTCAACCGGAGCCTGGCGGGCCGCCGGACCCCGGCCGTCGAGGCCCCGGCATGAGCTCGCCGGCCACCTCCGCCCGGCGGCCGGGCCTCGGCAGCCGCCTCTACAACGGCGAGACGACGATCGACTTCATCGGCCGCCAGCGGCGGGGGCTGCTCCTGTCGGCCCTGGTCATCGCCCTCGGGCTGGCCGCCCTCGTCCTGCAGGGCCTGAACTTCGGCATCGAGTTCCGGGGGGGCACGTCGTGGGACGTGCCGGCCGACGTCACCGTCCCCCGGGTCAAAGAGGTCATGGCCGAGGCCGGGTTCCCCGACGCCAAGGTGCAGCGCTTCACCCCGACCAGCGGCGAGCCCTTCGTCCGGGCCTCGGCCAAGGTGGAGGGCAAGGATGCGGCGGCGCGCGAGGCGGAGAGCGTGAAGGTGCGCGACCGGCTGGCCACCCTGTCGCCGGGCGAGGCGGTCAGCACCACCGTGGTCGGCCCCTCGTGGGGGAACGAGATCACCAAGAAGGCCCGCAACGCCCTGGTGGTGTTCTTCCTCGCCATCGCCACCTACCTGGCCACCCGCTTCGAGTGGCGCATGGCCGTCGCCGCCCTGGCCGCGGTGGTCCACGACATCCTCGTCACCATCGGCGTCTACTCGCTCACCGGCCTCGAGGTGACCCCGGCCTCGGTCATCGCCTTCCTCACCATCCTCGGCTACTCGCTCTACGACACCGTGGTGGTGTTCGACCGCGTCGACGAGAACGCCAAGGCCCTGGCCTCCACCGGCCGGGCCACGTACTCCGACGTGGTGAACCTCTCGATGAACCAGACGCTGATGCGGTCGCTGAACACCTCCCTGGTGGCCATCCTGCCCATCGTGTCGGTGCTGGTGATCGGCACCTTCGTGCTGGGCGCCACGACCCTGCGGGACTTCGGCATGGCGCTGTTCATCGGCCTCCTGACCGGGGCGTACTCGTCGGTCTTCATCGCCTCGCCGGTCCTCGCCATGCTGAAGGAGCGCGAGCCCCGCTACCGCCAGCTCCGGGCCCGCCTGGAGCAGCGGGGCGGTGCCAGCCTCGGGCTCCTGAGCGCGGCCGGGGCGGCGCGGGCCGGCCTGTCCGGCAGCGGCGGCGGCAAGCCGAAGCCGGTGCCCGCCTCGGTCGGCGGTCGGGCGAAGGCGCCGGCCAAGGCGAAGCGGTCCGCCGGTGGAGGCGGCACGGGCGGCACCAAGTCCCAGGGGGGCACGACCACGGTGGTGCTGAAGCCCGGAGGGCGCCCCACCCTGGTCGCGGCGCCGGACGCCGACGAGCTCGACGAGGCCGACGGGCCCGAGCCGGCAGCCGTCGACGACCCGGCCGGCAACGGGGGCAGCGTCGGGGAGGTCGAGGACGTCGAGAGGGTCGACGCCGGCCCCTCGGGCACGGCCAAGAAGCCGTCGGCCAAGCGGCCTCCGGCCTCGGCCAAGGCCAGGCGCCCCCCGCCGCCGTCGTACAAGAAGGCGAAGCGCCCCAATCGGTGACCGCCGTCGAGCAGCGCCTCGCCGCCCGCATCCGCGACATCCCCGACTTCCCCCGGGCCGGGGTGGGGTTCAAGGACATCACGCCACTGCTCGGTGACGCCTCGCTCCTGCGGGAGGCGGTGGATGCCATGGCCCGGCCCCACCAGGGGGCCGGCGTCACCAAGGTGCTCGGCGTCGAGGCCCGTGGCTTCATCCTCGCCTCGCCCGTCGCCCTGGTCCTCGGCGCCGGGTTCGCGCCCGTCCGCAAGGCGGGCAAGCTGCCGTGGGAGGTGGAGCGGGCCGACTACGCCCTCGAGTACGGCACGGACGTGCTCGAGATCCACCGAGACGCCGTCGCCCCGGGCGAGCGGGTCCTGATCGTCGACGACGTCCTGGCCACGGGGGGGACCGCCGCCGCCGCCGTACGCCTGGCGGTGGCGCTGGGGGCGGAGGTCGTCGGCCTGTCCTTCCTCCTCGAGCTGACCTTCCTGGGCGGGCGGTCGGCCGTGGCCGGGTGTCCCATCTCGTCGCTGTTGTCCTACTGATCTCCTCCCGACGCCCTGCTGACGTCCTCCCGCCGCCGCCCGCAACGGGCCGAACGGCTCCCCGAAGTGCGCGCGGGGGGCCGGTAGCCTCTCCCCATGGCGACGGTGCTGCCCTGGCGACGTGGTCAGGCCTCGCTGGCCGACGACGTCCTCGGCCCGGTGCTCACCGAGTACCGCGCCCGCCGCCCACGGGCTGATACCGGCCTGGTGACCCGGGCCTACCGGGTGGCCGAGCAGGCCCACGAGGGCCAGCTGCGCAAGAGCGGCGAGCCCTACATCACCCACCCGCTGGCCGTCGCCACCATCCTGGCCAAGCTGGGCCTCGACGACATCACGCTGGCCGCCGCGCTGCTGCACGACGCCGTCGAGGACACCTCGGTCACCCTCGACGACATCGTGGCCGGGTTCGGCGCCGACGTGGCCCAGATCGTCGACGGGGTCACCAAGCTCGACCGGGTCAAGTTCGCCTCGAAGGAGGCGCAGCAGGCCGCCACCGTCCGCAAGATGCTGATCGCCATGGCCAAGGACGGCCGGGTCCTGCTCATCAAGCTGGCCGACCGGCTCCACAACATGCGGACCATCGCGGCCATGGAGGACTGGAAGCAGCAGCGCACCGCCCAGGAGACGCTGGACATCTACGCCCCGCTGGCCCACCGCCTGGGGATCCAGGACGTCCGCTGGCAGCTCGAGGACCTGTCCTTCGCCGCCCTCTACCCGCGGCGCTACGCCGAGATCGAGCAGATGGTGGCGACCCGCGCCCCCGAGCGGGAGATCTACCTGGCCCAGGTGCTGGAGCAGGTGCAGGACCGGCTCGAGACCCTGAAGATCCAGGGCGAGGTGACCGGGCGCCCCAAGCACCACTGGTCGATCTACGAGAAGATGGTGGTGAAGGGCAAGGAGTTCGACGACATCTTCGACCTCGTCGGCATCCGTGTGGTGGTCGAGCGGGAGAGCGACTGCTACGCCGCCCTCGGCTGCATCCACGGCAGCTTCTCGCCGGTGCAGGGCCGCATCAAGGACTACATCTCGATGCCGAAGTTCAACCTGTACCGGTCCCTCCACACCACCGTGATCGGGCCGGGGGGCAAGCCGCTCGAGGTCCAGATCCGCACCCGCGAGATGCACCGCTGGGCCGAGTTCGGCATCGCCGCCCACTGGGGCTACAAGGAGGGGCGGGGCAACGGCTCCCGTGACCGGGCCGACGCCCGGGAGAACCGCCTGGGCCGGCCGTCGGGGGCGCAGGTGGCCTGGATGTCGCGCATCGGCGACATGGACGTCGGGGCCGAGGACCCCACGGAGTTCCTCGAGTCCCTCAAGCTCGACCTCGAGCAGGACGAGGTCTACGTCTTCACCCCGGCCGGCGACGTGCAGACCCTGCCCACCGGGGCCACCCCCGTCGACTTCGCCTACGCCATCCACACCGACGTCGGCCACCGCTGCATCGGGGCGCGGATCAACGGCCGCCTGATGCCGCTCGACACCCCGCTCGCCTCGGGCGACACGATCGAGGTGGTCACGGCCAAGGTGCCCTCGGCGGCGCCCTCGCGCGACTGGCTGGGCTTCGTGGCCACCGCCCGGGCCCGCACGAAGATCCGCCAGTGGTTCTCCCGGGAGCGGCGGGAGGACGCCATCGACAGCGGCCGGGAGGAGCTGGTCAAGGCGCTGCGCAAGGCGGGGCTGCCGGTGCAGAAGCTGCAGGGCTCGCCGGAGATGCTGAAGCTGGCCCAGTCGATGAACCACGCCGACCTCGAGTCGCTGCACGTGGCCATCGGCGAGAGCCACGTCTCGGCCACCTCGGTGGTGCAGCGCCTCGAGAGGGAGCTGCGGGGACCCGAGGCCGAGGTCCAGCTCGCGTCGACGGCCCGCCAGGCCCACCGCCCGGGTGGGGGCCGCTCCCAGGTCGGGGTGCACGTCGAGGGGTTGGACGACCTCATGGTGCGCCTGTCCCGGTGCTGCACGCCGGTGCCGGGCGACGAGATCATCGGCTTCGTCACCCGGGGGAGGGGCGTCAGCGTCCACCGGGCCGACTGCCGCAACACCTCGGCCCTCGAGAGCACCGAGGGGCGCATGGTCGAGGTCGAGTGGGACGACCAGCGCCAGGGCAGCTTCGTCGCCTCCATCGAGGTGAAGGCCCTCGACCGGAGCCGGCTGCTGAGCGACGTCAGCCGGGTCCTTTCGGAGCACCACGTCAACATCATCAACTCGTCCAGCCACACCGGCTCCGACCGGGTCTCCAAGATGCGCTTCGAGTTCGAGCTGGCCGACCCGGCCCACCTGGAGCACGTCGTGGCCGCGATGCGCCGGGTCGACTCGGTCTACGACGCCTACCGCCTGCTGCCCGGCAAGGGGGAAAAGGCGGCGACTTGAGGACGTTTCGGGGGAGGATCGGCTCGACGGGGTAGAAAGGGTGCATGCGCGCCACCCGCTGGTCCCTCCTGGTCGCCGCCTCCACGCTGCTCGCGGCCTGCTCGTCCGGCTCGGTCGAGGTGGCGATGCCGGAGCCGCCGCCGGTGAGCGCACCCGCGGACGTGGCCGAACCGGCGGTGGCCGAGGTCGTGACCGAGGCGCCAGCCCCCGCTCCAGAGGCGGTGAAGGTGCTGCCCGCCCCCGCACCCGGCGAGACGCCGGCGGCGACGAACGACGACCCGGTCCCCCTCGGCGCAGGGTCACGGTCCGCCTCCGGGCGCTCGGCGGCACCGGCCGGCGGCGTGCAGACCGCCCACGCCCCGAAGGCGGGCAAGGCGCAGTCGACGGGGCGCATCGAGATCCCGGCCATCGGGCTCAACCACCTGACCTACGAGGGCATCGACCTGGCCACCATCAACAACGGGCCGAGCCACTGGCCGGGCACGCCGCTGCCCGGACAGCGCGGGAACACGGTGTTCCCGGGGCACCGCACCACCTACAGCCGGCCGTTCTGGGACCTCGACAAGCTGGTCCCGGGCAACGAGGTGATCTTCTCGAACGCCGCCGGCCGCTTCACCTACCGGGTGCGGGAGACCCTGATCGTGGGCGCGAACGCCACCTGGGTGGTGAACGACACGCCGGACTACACCTTCACGCTCACGGCGTGCCACCCGAAGGGCAGCGCCCGCCAGCGGATCGTGGTGAAGGGGACGATGGTCAACCCGCCGGCAGCCGCGCCGGCTCCGCCCCCGGCGGCGCCCAGCCCCCCGACGACCGACCGCAAGTTCCTCGGCATCCTCTGATTCCGGGGACGAGCCCGGGAGCGAGCCTGAGCGTCAGTCCTCTTCCGGCTCGCGCTCCCGGCGGCGGACGAGCAGGATGGCGATGCTCAGCACCAGCAGCAGGGCGGTGACAGTGCCGATGCCGAGCATGGCAGAGTCGAACGCCTCCTCGTCCTTGCCCAAGGCGTCCTTGGCCGCGATGCCGAACACGACGACCTCCTTGATCGAGGCGATGATCCCGACCAGCAGGAAGGGCTCGGCCACGATCTTGCGCTGGGTCATCGTCTCCCGGGTGGCGCTGAGGAGCTCGACGAGGATGAACACCAGCAGCAGGGTGTCGAGGGTGTCTCGGATGGCGTCAGGCACGTCCTCGCCGAGCGTCATGGCCAGGTCGTAGCCGGCCTGGGCCAGCAGCAGCAGGGCGGCGGCGAAGAGGACCAGGCTGACCAGGCAGTAGATGACGTTCTCGGCCATGCGCAGGAGCCGGGTGACGAGCGGCGACATCGAGGGGGCGTTGGCGTCGCCGCCACCCTCGCCCCCGGTGTCCCGGCCGGCTTCGCCGTCGCCCCCGGTGTCCCGGCCGGCTTTGCCGTCGGGTCCTTCGTCGGGGCTGTCGGTCACGGGGGCCCAGTCTGCCCGACGCACCCGGCCCCCCGGGGCGGTGACGGCCTCGGGACCCCGTTCGCCGCCTCCGCTACCGTCGCCCCCGCCATGCCCGCCATCCAGCCGCGGACCTTGAAGGGCTTCCGTGACTTCCCTCCGGCCCTGGCCCTGGTGCGCGAGCGGATGGTCGATGTGGCCCGGGCCGTCTACCGCTCGTACGGCTTCGCCCCGATCGACACCCCTGCGCTCGAGCTGGCCGAGATCCTGTTGGGCAAGCTCGAGCCGGGCGCCGAGATCGCCCGGCAGCTCTACCGCTTCGTCGACAACGGCGGGCGGGACGTGGCCCTGCGCTTCGACCTCACGGTCCCGTTCGCCCGGTTCGCGGCCATGCACGTGCAGGAGCTGGGGATCCCGTTCAAGCGCTACCACGTCGGCCCGGTCTGGCGGGGTGAGAACACCCAGGCCGGCCGCTACCGGGAGTTCCTGCAGTGCGACTTCGACACCATCGGCACCACCTCGGAGGCGGCTGACGTCGAGGTGGCGCTGGTCATCCACGACCTGCTCGTCGCTCTCGGCTTCAGCCGGTTCACCGTGCGGGTGAGCGACCGGCACGTCCTGGGCGGCGTGCTCGACGTCCTCGGCGTCGGCGACCGGGCCGCCGGCGTGCTCCGCTCGGTCGACAAGCTGGCCAAGCAGGGGCCCGACGTGGTGCACGGCGAGCTGGTCGACCAGGTCGGGCTCACCCGGGCCCAGGCGGCCGACGTGCTCGACGCCGCCGGCGGCGACCTCGACGCCGTGGGCGAGCGCTTCGGGGCGTCCGAGCGGGTGGCCGGCGGGCTGGCGAGGCTCCGTGAGCTGATCGCCGTGGCCGCCGCCGTCGGCATCCCGGAGGGGCGCGTGGCCGTCGACCTGTCGATCAGCCGCGGCCTCGACTACTACACCGGGACGGTCTATGAGACGTTCCTCACCGACCTGCCGACGATCGGCAGCGTCTGCTCTGGGGGCCGCTACGACGACCTCGCCGGCCTGTACACCAACCAGGCCCTCCCCGGGGTGGGAGCCAGCCTCGGCCTCGACCGGCTGCTGGCGGCCATGGAGGAGCTCGACATGCTGGGACCCGAGACCACCGGTGCGCCCGTGCTGTTCGTGCGCTTCCCGGGCGTGGCCCTCGCCGACCTCCACGGCCTGGCGGCCGACGTGCGCCGGTCGGGCATCGGAGCCGAGGTCTACCCCGACCTCAAGAAGGTCGGAGCGCAGCTCCAGCTGGCCGAGCGGCGGGGGGCGCGGGTCGCCGTGCTGGCCGGCCCGGCCGAGCTGGCCGACAACGTCGTGAAGGTCAAGGACCTGACTGCCCGCACCGAGGCCGCCGTGCCCCGGGGGGGCCTGGTCGCCGAGGTGAGGAGGGTCATGCGTGGCTGAGCCCGAGGTCGTCCCGCCCACGGGTCCGCTGGGGCCGGCAACCGCCCTGCGGACCGACCACTGCGGCGCCCTCACCATCGTCGACGCCGACCGGCGGGTGAGCCTGTGCGGCTGGGTGGCCCGGCGGCGCGAGCACGGTGAGCACCTCGCCTTTGTCGACCTGCGCGACCACACGGGCGTGGTCCAGTGCGTGGTCGACGGGGCCTCCGAGCTGCGCGCCGAGTGGGTCGTCCGGATCACCGGGACGGTGCGGCGCCGGCCGGAGGGGGCGGGCAACCTCGCCATCGCCACCGGTGAGGTGGAGGTGGGCGACGCCGTCGTCGAGGTCCTGTCGGCGGCCGAGCCGCCGCCGTTCTCCCTCGACGAGCGGGGGCCCAGCACCGACGAGGCCATCCGCCTCAAGCACCGCTACGTCGACCTGCGACGCGAGCGCATGCAGCGCAACCTGCGGCTGCGATCGGCGGTGAACGCCGCCATCCGCCGGGCCATGGACGCCCAGGGCTTCCTCGAGGTCGAGACGCCGATGCTGATGGCGTCGACCCCCGAGGGCGCTCGCGACTTCCTGGTGCCGTCCCGCCTGAAGCCCGGGTCGTTCTACGCCCTCCCGCAGTCACCGCAGCTGTTCAAGCAGCTCTCGATGGTGGGCGGCGTCGACCGCTACTACCAGATCGCCCGCTGCATGCGCGACGAGGACCTGCGGGCCGACCGGCAGCTCGAGTTCACCCAGCTGGACGCCGAGATGAGCTTCGGCGGCCAGGAGGACGTGCTGCAGGCGATCTCCCACGCCGTGCGCCTGGCGACGGCCGCCGCCGGGCGGGACCTCGGCGCCATCGGGCGGATCTCCTGGCACGACGCCCAGGAGCGCTACGGCTCCGACAAGCCCGACGTCCGGTTCGGCATGGAGCTGGTCGAGCTCACGCCGCTGTTCGCCTCGACGGGCTTCAACGCCTTCCGGGCGCCGTGCGTGAAGGCGATCGCCGTGCCCGGCGGGGCGTCGCTCGGTCGCGGCCGCACCGACGCCCTCACCGACCTGGCCAAGGGCTTCGGGGCCAAGGGCCTGGCCTGGCTCAAGCGCCACACCGAAGCTGCCGAGGGGCTCGAGGGGCCGATCCTCAAGTTCCTGTCCGAGGAGGAGCGGGCCGGCCTGCCGGGCGAACCCGGCGATCTCCTGCTCTTCGTGGCCGACGAGCGGGCGGTCGTCAACAAGGTGCTCGGCCTGCTGCGCCTGGAGCTGGGGCGGCCGCCGGTGAACGAGGGCGGGCTCCACGCCGTCTGGGTGGTCGACTTCCCCCTCTTCGACGGCGTCGACGACGCCGGCCGGCCCATGGCGGCCCACCACCCGTTCACCATGCCCCACCTCGAGGACCTCGACCGGCTCGAGGACGACCCGCTGGCCGTCCGCTCGCAGGCCTACGACCTGGTCCTGAACGGCTGGGAGCTGGGCTCGGGCAGCGTGCGGATCCACCGCGGCGACGTGCAGCAGCGGGTCTTCCGCCTGCTCGGCATCGGCGCCGAGGAGGCCGAGCAGAAGTTCGGCTTCCTGCTGGCCGCCTTCCGCTACGGCGCCCCGCCCCACGCCGGGTTCGCTTTTGGCATCGACCGCCTCGTGGCCCTCCTCGCCGGCGAGGAGAACATACGCGAGGTGATCGCCTTCCCCAAGACCCAGTCGGGCACCGCCCCCCTCACCGGCGCGCCCGCTCCCGTCGCCGCCCGGGACCTCGAGATCTACGGCCTGCGCCCCCTGCCGCCCCCCATCTGACCCCACCCCCCG
>Ga0183260_10001000_pt1 | contig 23968 bp, 26 predicted proteins | sample AntDrymUQ4972206_2_FD_129768 | JGI IMG/M metagenome (GOLD analysis project Ga0183260, IMG submission 129768) | Polar desert sand microbial communities from Dry Valleys, Antarctica - metaG UQ497 (22.06) (version 2) (version 2) | ecosystem: Environmental > Terrestrial > Soil > Desert | place... | reverse complement strand
GTTGCAGCTTGCCGTCGCCGTCGCCACCATAACGCTCGTCCTCGTCACCGGAATCGAGTCGATCCTCGGGCTCGGGCCCGCGATCTTCCTCACTGCGGGAGCTCTCGCCGCGCTGCCGGCCGGCCGTCTGATGGATCGTCTGGGTCGCGTGCCGGTGATCGCCGGCGGTTTCGTGGTCGGGATCGTGGGGTGTATCCTCACCGCGCTCGGCTGCGTCGTGGACAACGCGCCGCTCGTGATCCTCGGCTTCGCCGGAGTCGGCGCCATGAACGGCAGTGTCCTCCTTGCGCGCACTGCGGCCGCCGACATGTACCCGCCCGAGCGCCGCGCCCGCGCGATCTCGTACGTCCTCTTCGGTGCGCTGTTCGGCGCCGCGCTCGGCCCGCTCGTCTTCCGGCCGCTCTTCGCCGGCAAGGATCTCGAGCTCGACACCCTCGTCATCCCCTGGTTCGCAGCGGCCGCGATGTGCGCCGTGGGGCTCGTCATCGCGCTTCTCATCAGGCCCGATCCGCGAACGATCGCGCTCGAGCTTCAGTACGCCGGCGGGAACGAAGATGAGTCCGGCGTGCGCGAAAGACCAGCGCCGCTGCGGGAGATCCTGCGACGGCCGGGAGTCCCGACCGCGGTCATCGCTGCCCTGGGTAGCTTCGGCGTGATGGCTGGCGTGATGAACCTGACCGGCTACATCGTCATCGGGCACCGCCACGAGCAGGCCGACGTCTTCAGCGTCATCAGCCTGCACATCGTGGGCATGTTCGCCCTCGTGCTGGTGGTAGGGCAGCTCATCGACCGCATCGGGCGGCGGCCTGCGCTGATCGGAGGCCTGGCGATCATGGCTGTCTCGACCGTGATGCTCGCCTGGGTGGAGTCGATTCCCGGGATGTCGCTCTCGCTCTTCCTCCTCGGGCTCGGCTGGAACGTCTCCTACGTCGCCGCGGCGGCGGAGCTCGTCACGCATGCGACTCCGGTCGAGCGGGGGCGTCTCGTCGGGCTCACCGACCTCGGCGCCGGGCTCCTGGCCGCCGCGCTCGCGCTGCTCGGCGGGCTCGCCTATACGGAGTGGGGTGTGGCAGCCGTGGCGATCGGGGCGACGATCGCCGCGGTCGCACCGGCGCTCGTCATCCTGCTCGCTCGCCCGCCGGAGGCGCCGGTCCTCGAGCCCGCGTCGTAATCAAACGGGGGGCGCCTTGTGGCGCCCCCCGTTTAAGCAGTCGGTCTCGGGCTCAGCCCTTGTGGACGACGATGCTTCCACCGGAGATGCCCTGATCGCTCTTGTTGTCGAAGATCATCGTCCCGCTGACCTTCTCCCAGATCTTGATGCGGAACTCGTCGGTTCCCCCCGGCGTGTTGTCGTTCGCGAAGAGCTGGAACGTGTAGCTACCCGTCCCGTTCTCGCACTTCCAGACGCGGCTGTGGCTGTGACCGAGAACTCTCCTGCGACGTCGGGGAGGTCGAAGGAGTCCGAGACCGTGCCGTCGGCGGCTGCGGTGAGGTTCGTCTCATGGGACCACGCGTTGCTCTGGTCGTCGTCGACGAGAAGCTGGACGGCTTCGCCTGCTTGCCAGCCGGAGCCGGAGAGCGCTACAGCGTCGCCGGGCGCATAGTTGGAGCTGTCGCTGGAGATCGAGCGCTGATCGGCGTCCGAAACCACTCCGGCCGCAACCAAGCCTGCCGCAAGAAAAGATCCCAGGACGAGACTGATCTTGAGCAGCCGCCGGTGCTGCCTGGTCCCGGCTGTTGGCCATGATCCCATCTACCCATGCCCCCTTTATCCGCAGGCGGCACTCCCCGTGCTGCACGTACTACGGATCCTCCGTCCTTGCAGGGCAAGTCAACAGCCTGGCGGTCCTGGCTTACGCCACCCATTCGGCTAGGAAAGAGTTGCTAGAATCGACCGCCGGCGGACGGTTGTTCCGCCCTCTTTCTGTGATGAAGACTTATACGGCCAAGCCCGGTGAGATCGAGCGCGAGTGGCTCCTCGTCGATGCAGACGGGCAGACGCTCGGGCGCTTGGCGACCCGCATCGCGGACACACTGCGCGGAAAGGGCAAGCCCGTGTACACGCCGCATGTCGACACGGGTGACTTCGTCGTCGTGGTGAATGCAGAGAAGATCGCAGTGACCGGCTCGAAACTCGACACGAAGATGTACTACCGCCACTCCGGGTACCCGGGGGGGCTTCGTCAGCGCACGCTTCGCGAGCAGCTCGAGCGACGGCCGACCGAGGTGCTCCGTAAGGCCGTGAAGGGGATGCTGCCCAAGAACAAGCTCGCCGCGGCTCAGCTCAGCAAGCTGAAGATCTACGCTGGCACCGAGCATCCGCACGCTGCCCAGTCCCCGAAGGAGATGGATCTCTCGTGAGCGATATCGCCCAATACCTCGGCACCGGCAAGCGCAAGACGTCCGTCGCGCGGGTGATTCTGCGGCCGGGGGACGGGAAGAGCTGGATCAACGGCCGCACGCTCGACGACTACTTCCCGCGCTCCGCGCATCGAAAGATGGTCATGGCGCCGCTCGAGGTCGCCGAGGCAGCCACGACGTACGACTTGAGGGTGCGAGTGCATGGCGGCGGTGTCTCCGGGCAGGCCGGCGCGGTGAGACATGGGATCGCGCGGGCGCTGGTCGAGGCGGACCCCGAGATGCGCATTCCGCTCAAGCGCCAGGGCTTCCTGACGCGCGACGCACGCATCGTCGAGCGCAAGAAGGCCGGCTTGCACAAGGCACGCAAAGCCCCGCAGTTCTCGAAGCGGTAGCTTCCGCCGCCGTGGCGCGGCGCTACTTCGGAACGGACGGGATTCGCGGCGTCGTCGGCGAGGAGCTGACGACCGACCTTGTGGAAAAGATCGGCCGGGCGGCGACCCTCTGGGCGAAAGTCGCTGGAAAGTCCGAAACCGGGTCTGACCCCGGCCGTGTCCTTATCGGACGGGATACCCGTGGGACCGGACCGGAGCTCGAGGCCGCTCTCGCTCGCGGCATCTCCTCGGCGGGCTGGACAGCGCTTCTCGCCGGCGTGCTTCCCACTCCCGCGGTGGCGCTGCTCGCGGAGGACTTGGGGGCGGTCATCTCGGCATCGCACAACCCGCCGGAGTACAACGGCGTCAAGCTCTTCGACGGCGACGGCCGAAAGCTCGCGGACGGGGACGAAGAGTCGATCGAGGCCTTGCTCGAAAGCGCTGAGCGTGAGCCCGAGGGCTCGGTCGAGCGGCTCGGCGACGCCGCCGCGAAGTACCTGCGCCACATCGTCGACGGCTTCGGGTCGGATCTCGCAGGTCTTCGTATCGCGGTGGACTGCGCGAACGGCGCATTCTCGGATCTCGCGCCCGCGGTCTTCGAGGAGCTCGGCGCCGAGGTTCATGCGATCGGGATCGAGCCGGACGGAACGAACATCAACGTCGGCTGCGGCGCGACCGACCTGGCCGCCTTGCAACAGACTGTGACAAGGCTGGGTCTAGATCTTGGGGTCGCCTTCGACGGCGATGGCGATCGCATGCTCGCCGTGGACGAGCAGGGGGAGCCGCTCGACGGAGACCAGATCCTGGCGATCCTCGCCCTCGCCCTCGGGGTCGATCTCGTTGCCGTCACCGTGATGACGAACCTCGGCTTCCACCGCCTCATGGCAGAGCGCGGTATCCGCGTCGTGACGACCCCGGTCGGAGACCGCTATTTGCTCGAGGCACTCCATCGGGACGGCGGGCTGCTCGGCGGCGAGCAGTCCGGACATGTCGTCTGGCTCGGAAACCACGTGACCGGAGATGGGCTCGCAGCGGCGCTCCTTCTCTGCCGCGCGCTCGGCGGCCGCCAGCTGAGCGAGGCCGCAGCGGCGATGTCTCGTTATCCGCAGGCCAAGCAGAACGTGCGTGTCGTCCGCCGTGTCCTACCGCAGTCGATTCTCGACGAAGCGGACCGCATCACCGAGGGGCTGGCTGGGCGAGGGCGAGTCCTCGTCCGTGCCTCGGGAACGGAGCCCCTGGTTCGAGTGCTAGCGGAGGCCGAAACGGCCGAGGTAGCAGGGAAAATCTGTGCTAGCATCGCCGCGCTCGTAGCAAGAGAGCTCGGCTAGCCCAACGAAGGGCGCCGCCGGGCTCTTACGCGTTCTAAGGAGGTTCGAAGGTGTGTGGGATCATCGGATATGTCGGATCTCGTGAGTCCAAGCCACTGCTCCTGCAGGGCCTCGAGCGCCTCGAATACCGCGGCTACGACTCCGCCGGCATCGCGCTCCTCGAGGAGGGCGGTCTCACGTATGTGCGTGCCGTCGGTCCCCTCGAGAACCTGATCAAGCGCGCGACGAACGGTTCCGCCGCGACCACCGGCCTCGGGCACACGCGCTGGGCGACGCACGGGGCGGTCACAGAGGAAAACGCCCATCCCCTGACCGGCTGCGACCCCGAGTGTGTCTCGATCGTGCTCAACGGCATTGTCGAGAACTACCGGGAGCTCCGCGCGAGCCTGACGGAGGAAGGCCACACCTTCACCTCGGAGACCGATGCGGAGACCGTCACTCATCTCGTCGAGCGCCACTACGACGGCGACCTCGTCGAAGCCGTTCGACTCGCGTTCGCGGAGCTCGAGGGCCACTTCTCGTTCGTCGTCATCCACTGCGACCATCCCGACCTTCTCGTCGGCGCCCGACACCAGGTTCCCCTCGTGGTCGGCATAGGCGACGGCGAGACCTTCCTCGCCTCGAACGCCGCCGCCTTTCTCCGGGAGACACGCCTGGTCGAGTTCCCTGCCGACGGCGAGATCGTCGCCATCACGCCCGCCGGCCCTGTCTATGTCAACGTCGACGGGACGCCGGCGGAGCACGAGACGATCGAGCTCGACTGGGACGACGAAGGCGCCGAGAAGGCGGGCTACGAGACCTTCATGCTGAAGGAGATCTACGAGCAGCCGGACGCCGTCGCGGAGACGATCGGCGATCGGGTTCGCCACGGAACCCTCGTCCTCGAGGGCCTCGACATGTCCGGCAAGGACGTCAAGGAGCTCCGCCGCATCGTCCTCGTGGCTTGCGGAACGGCCTACCACGCCTGTGTCGTCGGCCGGTATCTGATCGAGGAATGGGCGCGCATTCCTGTGGAATTCGACATCGCCTCCGAGTGGGTCTATCGCAACCCCGTCATCGACGAGAAGACACTCGTGATCGGGATCACTCAGTCGGGCGAGACTCGGGACACGATCGAGGCGCTCAAGCTCGCCCGCGAGAAGGGCGCCCGGACGGTCGCGATCACGAACATGATGGGCTCGCAGATAACGCGCGAGGTGGACTCCGTGCTCTACACGCGGGCGGGCATCGAGACAGGCGTCGCCGCGTCGAAGACCTTCACGGCTCAGGTGGCTCTCCTGTATCTCGTCGCGCTGAAGCTCGCGCAGGTGCGAGAGACACTTCCGCCCGGGGAGATCGAGTTCATCCTCGACTACGTCTACAAGCTGCCGCGCAAGATCCAGTCCTTCCTCGACGGCGACCATCCCATCGAGGAGATCGCGCGGAGCTACTACGACGCGCCGTTCTTCCTCTACCTCGGTCGCCATATCGGCTTGCCCGTCGCCCTCGAGGGCGCGCTCAAGCTGAAGGAGATCTCGTACATCCCGACCGAGGCGTACTCCGCGGGAGAGATGAAGCACGGGCCGATTGCGCTTCTCGACGAGGCGACTCCGGTCGTCGTCGTCGCTACGAACATCCACGTCTACGACAAGATCGTCTCCAACATCCAGGAAGTGCGGGCGCGCGGAGCGCATGTGATCGCGATCGCGACGGACGGCAACGAGGACATCCAGCATCACGCCGACGACGTCATCTACGTGCCGAAGACGCCGGCGTTCCTCCAGGTCGTGCTGGCGATCCTTCCTCTCCAGCTGCTCGCATATCGCATTGCGCGACTGCGCGGCCTGAACGTCGACCAACCACGCAACCTCGCGAAGACCGTCACGGTGGAATGAGGGCGAAGTTCGCCCCGCCTCCACTCGCCTAAAGCGCGGCATGCCTCGCCCTACGCCCGCGTCGCTGTCCAGCATCTGGGCCTTCCGGCAGCGCTGCTACGGTCGGCTCCTCCCAGCTAAAGCGAGGAGGTAGACGATGCGAGGAATCTCGCTGCGCCGGCCGTCGCCGGCGATGGTCATCGCGTGTGTGGCGCTTGCCGTCGCGCTCGGAGGCACGAGCTACGCGACGGTGCTGCAGGTGCCACGGTCGAGCGTCGGAACCATTCAGCTCAAGACAGGAGCGGTGACGACGAAAAAGCTTGCCTCGAATGCGGTCACGGCGGCCAAGGTGCGGAATGGCTCGCTCCTGAAGGCCGACTTCGGCCCCGGGCAGCTGCCCGCCGGTCCGATCGGCCCACAAGGTCCCGCCGGGGCGCCGGGATTGAGCGCCGTCGAGCGGGTCGAGACCTCGAGCCCGAACAACTCGACCAGCCCCAAGGTCGTCCAGATCGCGTGTCCCGCCGGGAAGCGGCTCATGGGTGGCGGAGCGCGCGTGAACGGCGGCAGCCCGAAGGTCGCGCTCTGGGCGTCGTTCCCGGACAACGACAACATCTACAGGGCGAACGCTTCCGAGACGGACGCGTTCATCCCTGCCTGGTCGCTGACGGTCTATGCGATCTGCGCCATCGCGAGCTGATCGGGGACGGTCTGGGACGTCGATTCCCGCCGATCGTCATAGTCGAGCGGCCGGTTCACTTCGACAGCTTGCGCTTGACGGGTCACGCCTTACCCGTTGAGATCGTCCGGATCCCGGCGAAGCAGCGCACGGGCGAACGCCGAGGCGACCACCAGCACGGTCGCGGCGTTCGCGAGCGGGAGCGCGGCGGTCGGAGCGGGGCCCCAGGAGTTCGGGAGACCTCGCTTCCACCAAAGGATGCTGGCGGCGAGCCAGGCGGTCGCCCCTGCCCCTGTCGCCGCCAAGCCGCGCTGCCGTAGTCGCGGCACGCGTGCGACCGCGAGGGCGACAGCCAGTTCTCCGAGCGCGAATGCCGGGAAGGTGTAGAGGCATTGCCCGAAGCTGGAGGCGACACCCTTTCCGCCCTGAAATCGCACCCAGACCGGATAGCAATGTCCTGCGACGGCCGCGACGCCGGCGACGTGCGCGCCCAGATCCCCTCCGACGACGCGACCGCAGGCGCAGGCGGCATAGCCTTTCCCGACATCTGCGGCGATCACCGCTCGGCCCGGTGTGTTCCCGAGCAGTCGAAGGGCGTTCACGCCTCCAGGGTTCCGGCTCCCGCTCGAGCGGAGATCGACCGCGCCGTCTTTCGCCAGACGTGAAGCCATGTCGGCCGAGGGAATGGTGCCGAGCAGGTACCCGCCCGCCGCAGCGAGGATCAGGCGTGGAAGGCGGAGCCGCATCGTCGCAATGGTGCCTCGCCACGCGTCCGAGCGTCGAAACGTACGGCGTTGACGCGAATTCGGCACTGTCCCGTGACGGGTTGAGGGTACCGTCGGAGCATGCGAGCCCTGTCCGCGTCGTCGTCTAGGTGCAGCGAGAGAGGAGGCTGCAGGAGCTGGACGAGAAGGACTTCGCCGAGATCGACGTCGTGATGCTCTACGTGGAGGAGGCGCGCAAGCGTGCGGAAAGCGCGGCCGCAGAGCTCCGTCGCGATGATGCCGACGCGCATCTGGCCGAGGCGCTCGAGCGGAGCGTCGAGGAGCTCTCGCACGTCGCCAGGCGGCTGCGGCAGGGGCCCTTCTTCGCCGTTCCGAAGGAGCAGCTGAGCATCTAGAGCTCGATGGCGGATCGCGGCGATCCGGCGCGCGGCGCCAGCTTCAGGGATCTCGCGCGAGCGGATCCCGTTCTGCGCTCAAGTAGTGGCGAGGAGATCCGCCGGCGGCTCCGCCTAGCGACCTCCGCGAGCTGCACGACGCGCTCGACGAGGCGGTCGCTGCCGCCTACGGCTGGCCGGCGTCGGCGGGCACGACCCGCAGGAGTCGAACCGGCTGCTGCTCGAGCTCAACCGCGCCATCGCGGCCGGCGAGATCGACTACCGCTCCTTCGGTTGACCCCCGCGCACGTTGGCGAGCCGCATGAGCCAACCGAACCGCCGCGCGTAGCGGTAGGCGGCTTCGGCGGCGAGCAGGTTGATCGAGGTGGTCATCGTCGGATAGACATGGATCAGCGACGCGAGGTCGCGGAGCTTCATGCCCTCTCGGATCGCGAGCGCGGGCTCGTGGATCATCTCGCCAGCGGCGGGAGCCAGGATGTGGGCTCCGACGAGCTTGTCGCGCGCAGTGACGAGCACGATCCGCCCCTCGGCAGTGCCGTCCGCGCGTGCTCGATCCGAGTGGGACAGGTCGGCGCGCTCGACGGCGACCTTTTCCGTACCGTGCCGTTCTCGCGCCTCCTCGGCTGTCAGGCCGACGTGCGCCAGCTCGGGATCGGTGAAGGTCGTCCACGGGACGAGGTCGGAGACTTTGCCCTTGCCAGGGAAGAACATGTCGCGAACCGCGATCGCTCCTTCGTGCCCGGCGGAGTGGGTGAAGTGATACCTCCCCGCGACGTCTCCCACGGCATAGATCGAGGAGACGTTCGTCCGCATCCGGCCGTCCACTTCGATGCCGCGACGTCCGATCGCGACGCCCGCTTCCTCGAGACCGAGTCCGTCGGTCGTCGGTGTTCGCCCGGCGGCAACGAGGATCTCCTCGGCCTCGAAGCGCTCGCCCTTCGAGCTCTCCACGACCTTGAGCTCGCCCGCTCGCGCGACGCGGGAGATCTCGGTGCCGAGGCGAACGTCGACCCCTTCGTCCTCGAGGATCCCGGTGAGGAGCTCGGCGAGCTCCAGCTCGTCGCGCGGTAGCAACCGATCACCCTTCTGCAGCAGCGTCACGCCGATCCCGAGCCGGTTCAGCGCTTGCGCGAGTTCGACTCCGATGGGGCCGCCGCCCAAGATGACGATGCTGCGTGGCGGGCTCTCGAGCTCGAAGACGTTCTCGCTCGTGAGGAAGCCTTCCTCCTCCAACCCGGGCAGCGAGGGCGTCGCGGGGCGGCTTCCGGTGCAGAGCAGGATGTATCGCGTCTCGAGCACCCGCTCGCCGACCGCGACGGCCTTCGCGCCGGCGAGTCGCGCCTCGCCGCGAACGACCTCGATCCCCATCGCCTCGTAGCGGGCCGGATCGTCGTCGGTCTCCGCAATCTGCTCCTGGATCGCACGGATTCGGCGCCAGACGGCTTCGAGGTCGATCTCGGGCTCGACGGCTCTCATTCCGTAGCGACTGGCGGTTCGCAGGTGGTGCGCGATCTTCGCCGAGGCGAGCAGCGCCTTCGAGGGGACGCACCCGGTCCACAGGCAGTCGCCGCCGACGCGACTCCGCTCGACCGCGGCCACCCGCAGTCCCAGCGAGGCGGCGAACTCCCCCGCGACGAGCCCGCCAGACCCCATGCCGACGATGACGAGGTCGTACCGCACTACGTCGTCATGAGCTCGGCCTTGGCGAAGGAGACGGTGAACGCACGGCACCAGATGACGACGGTGCTGTAGCGGTCGGTGTCGGTGCCGGCCGGAATCTCGTACTGCTGCGTGCCTTTGTTTCCCTTCAATCCGCCGAGGTCCACGAAGTCGTCGACGTCACCGTCGCCGGCCACGGGCCCGGCCACCAGATACACCCGCAGGTCGGGCCCGTTGTCGGTATCGAGGTCGGTGAAGGTGAGCACGCGCCCGCCGGTGCCGAGCTCGACGACCGCAGCGGTGCCGGAGGCACCGTGTGCGACGCCGACGAACTGCCCACTCGAGAGCTGCACGTTCCCGCCAGCGCTGCCGCCCTCTGCTTCAGCCGCCGGCTTTCCCGTGGCGATCTCCTCGACCACGGTCACGTTGCGGAACGTGGTCCAGGCGAAGACCGCGCTTGCGAGCACGGCGGTCGCGAGGAACGTCGCCTGCACCGGGAGCTTGAGCGCACGCCGTCCGCGCAGGCCGAATCGGATGCCGAGGGAAACGGCGACGAACCACGCTACACCGAGCGCGATAGACCAGTAGTAGCCCGGAGCCACGACACCGCTCCAGAACCAGAGTCCTGCCGCGAGGATCACGATCGTCACGGGAATCGCGGCGAGTCGCAGCCAGACTGGTGTGCGGTCCGGGAGCGCGGGACCGGAGGCGGCGGACACAGCCATGGTTCACGTCCTTTCGGAGAACAACATGCGGAGCGTGTCAGGCCGGGTGTTGAGGATTTCTGAACTCAGTTGTCGACGATCTCGATGTCCGGGCGGAAGGCGGCCACCGCGAACCAGAAGGGCTCGCTGAAGGGCACCGGCTCGCCATCGAGGAAAACGGCCGCGGCTCCGACGTCGCGCCCGGCCGAGATCGCGGCCTCGTCGAGCGCCGAGGCGACGCCCGGGCGCCAGCGGACGACGACGGTTCCGCCGTCGGTCTCGATCTCGATCGTGCGCTGCTTCGCCAGCGACGAGAACGGAACGGCGAACGCGTCGCCGGAAACCTCCACGTACACGACCCGCTCCTTCGGGAGCAGGCGATCGTCGTCGTCCCCGCGCGTCGCGAAGATCGGCGAGCTCTCGACGTCGTCGTACCCCGGATACGGATTCTCCCCGTAGTCGCGGCTGTGACCCGTCTCCCGATTCAACACGAGGGCGTTGTCGTTGGCGCTCCGAAACTCGTTCCAGGACACGATCTGGGCCGGAAGCTCGCGCAGCTCCTTCCCGGCGAGTTCCCCGACGATCGCGTTGCCTCCGAACTGCTGCCACCAGGACTCCGTCTGACGGTCGTACATGACGAGATCCGAGTCGCGCAGCTTTCCGGTGGTTCCGAACGAGAGCACGTCGTCGTCGACGCGCCGGTCGAACACGATCGCGGTGTTGCAGAGGGGGCAGAAGGTGACCGCGACCGGAGTCGAGCCGATCTCGTCGTTGACGATCTCGTGCCAGGTGAGGATCTGGAGCGGATACGCGCGCGTCTCCCCGTCGACCTCGAGCGCGATCACCGGCTCCTTTCCCTCGAGCCAGTCCACGTCGCTCGCGCGCGTGAACTTGGGAGCGTCGATCGGCGGGATGCCGTCCTTCGGCGGGCCGCCGGACTGGATCTCGTCGAGCGGCACGAGGGCTTTCGAGAAGTCTGTCTCCCATCGCGTCGCGTCGGGAGGCGGCGCGTCGGCCTCGCCGAGCCCGACGAGTGGGCCCTCCTTCTCGAGGATCTCGTCCACTTCCGCGAGCGCCGACTCGACCTTCTCCTCGTCGCTCGGCTCGCCCGAGCCGCCGCAGCCCACGACGGCGATCGCGATGACGAGCGCTGCGAAGGCGCCCAGCAGCTTGCGCGAAAGGCGTTCCACTCTCTCGTTCGATGACATCGTGCCCCTACGCGATTCGCCGGGTTTGGTATCGCCTCGGCGAGGCACCGCCTACGCCGGCAATGCTCGCACCGCGCTCAGGTAGGGCCTCGCTGAGGGTGGGAAACTGCGGGAAGTCGGCCTGAACCGGTCGGCCGAGGATGTCTGCCGCCGCGATCCGTGCCTGGTACTTGCCGACGTGCGTGAAAAGAGCGACTCCCGTGACGTTGCCGATCGCCCACGCGCGGGGAAGGACGCGACAGCGCTCTCGATCGGGATTCCGTCCGCACCCGGCTCGAGCCCGATTGTCTCCTGGCCGATGTCCGCCGTGCGCGGCTGCCGCCCTCCGGCGACCAGCACGACCTCGGCTCGAAGCGCCTCCCCGTCCTCGAGCCGAACGTTGCGAACGTCCGTCGACCCCGCCCGGGCGAGCGAGGCGACCGACGCCTTTGACGACGGTGATCCCCTGATCCTCGTAGTCGGCGATCGCGTTGGCGTCGTCCAGGTTGCGCGTCATCCAGTCGCGGTACGCGGCGATCCGCTCCCAGTCGAGCCCGGGCTTCGCCACGCCCGCGACGCGTGCGCTCGCGTGTTGCGCCTCGGGCGGGCGGAGCAGCGTCTTCGTCTGGATGCAGGCCCAGTTGGTGCATTCGCCGCCGATCAGCTCGCGCTCGACGAGCGCGCAGCGGAGGCATGCGCGGGCGAGGACGCCGACCGCAACCTCGCCCGCGGGGCATGCGCCGAGAACGACTACGTCGAAGCGGTCGGTCATGATCGATGGCCCGTCCTGTGGGTCAGACGAAGGGGCAGTTCACCACCATGGCTGTGCGCTCGACGGTGACGTCGCCCGCCTTGCGCGCTTGCTGCAGCCGCTCGAACGAGCGGACGAGGCTCCGCTGCGCTCCTGCCTTCCACGTCACCTCGATGACCGCCCACAGAGGCGGGTACGCGGTCGTTCCGGGAACGACGTCGGCGATGTTGCTCTGGCCGTCGACGCCGTTGGTGAACGTCCAGATCGGGAGGATCTCGTTGCCCGGCGCGACCTTGACGAGGCCGAGCTCGTAGTAGTGGATCGTCTTGCCCTTCGCGAACCCGGCGTGCCGCGTCTGGCCGAATCCGAGCAGCGCGGCGTTGACGATTCGCGACGTGCTCCTGGTCGTGAGGTCTCCGTCCGCCTGCGCGTTCCTCACCGCCGCGGCCGAGCGGAGAACCCGCGGCGTCGCCGCGGACTTCCAGGTGACGGTGCTCACTTTGTGCAGCGCCGAGTACCCTTTGTCGCCCGGCGCGCTGTCCACGATGGAGCGCTGACCGTCGGCGCCGTTCGAGAAGACCCAGATCGGCGCCACCTTGTTACCGGGGCGGAGCTTGATCAGTCCGTAGTCGAAGTACTTGACCGTGCGGTTCTTGTAGAAGCCGCTCAGTGTCTTCTGCTTCGTGGGCGCGGCCGTGACGCTGACCGCTTCCGTAGGCTGCGCCCCCGCCAGGGTGACGACTGCTGCTGCGGCGACGAGCGCGAGGGAGATTGCGAGAGCCGCTCTCTTCACGTTGCCTCCTTGAGTTGCGAACCAGCGATTGGTTGACAGACGGACCCTCGTTCCGATGCGAGCTCACCGCGAAGCGATTCACAGAACCGGCCCGAACGAGCGACAACCGCGCTCAGACCACTCAGTAGCGCGCTTCCCGCTCGATCCGCTCGATGACGGCGCGGACGGTGGCGGGTGCGGGTGACACCTGCTCGGCGTCGCCCAGCGAGCGGAGCTGCTCGAGCGCTCGGGTCAGCGACTCGAGCAGCGCCTGACAGCGCTTGCAGCCGGAGAGATGGCGCCAGACTCGAATTCGGGTGCGCACGTCAAGCTCGTCGTCGAGATAGTCGGACATGCGCTCGCGGGACTCGCGACACGACGCCATGAACGGTTTCAGAAGGACATCGAACACGTTTGCTTAGACGCAAGAGACGGGCAGTTGGTTTCAGGATCGTACGATGGTCGCGTGGCGCCCGGCGAGCAGTCCGATCGCGAGCTCGTACAGCTGGCGCAAGCTGGAGATCTCGACGCGTTCGCCGAGATCGTGCGGCGGCATGAGCGTCGGCTCCGCATCGTCCTGCTGCGAATCCTGGACGACTCGAGAGACGTCGAGGAAGCCGTACAGGATGCTTTCGTCCAAGCTTGGCGGAACCTCGGTCGCTACCGCGGCGAGGCCGCGCTGTTCACCTGGCTGTACCGGATTGGGATCAACGCGGCGTTGGCGCGGACACGCCGCAGGGAGCATCCCACCGGAAGTCTCGAGTCGTTGCCCGCGGAAGGCGCCGCTCAGGTCCCGCGCGAGCTCGTGCCCGAGCACGCCGTCGAGGCGCACGAACTGCGCGCTCGAGTGCTCGCCGGTCTCGCCGAGCTCCCCTTCGAGTACAGGGAAGCCGTCGTCCTGCGCGATCTGGCAGGACTGTCGAACCAGGAGGTCGCAGCGGCGCTGGGCATGAGCCTCGCTGCGACGAAGAGCCGGATCCACCGCGGGCGGCTGCAGCTGAGGGACTTGCTCGAGGAGCTCAATAGACCTTAGAGGCCGGGTCACCCGTCGACAACCCGGTGCGCCGTGGGCCACCAGAAGGTTCCGAAGCTCACAGGTCCGGTGTGCGCTCCGACAGACGCTCCGACGCGGTAGCGCTCCACGCCGACGACGTGCGTGGAGCGGGCAAGTGCGTTCGCAAGCGAATCCGCGGAGGTCGCGACGACCGCGCCTGCGTGACCGACTGCTGCCTCGACTGCTTGATCCTCGTGCTGAACGCGTGCTGTCATCGCTTCGATCGCAGCCTCCGCACTGTCGCAAACCGCAAGGGGGATTGCGGCACCGTTCTCGAACGTGAGGACCGCCCAGTCGGCTCGTCCGGGTACCCGGCCGTCGGCACCGGTGCGGGCCACGAAGGCGTTCTGCATCCTCGTGCCCAGGTTGGCTGCGTCGTGCGCTGCCTCCTCGGCGGACGCCCCCGCTTCGAGCGCTCGAGCGGCGGCGCGTACGCAGACTCCCACCCCGTAACTCACAGTCGTCGTGTCGACGACGGATACTGGGATCTCGGCCTCACGCGCCGCAAGCTCCGCCGAGCGTGACGTCCCCGAGACCCGGGCGTCGAGATGGATCGAGAGCACGCGCTTGCTCCCACGACGGGCAGCGTCCGCGTAGGCGTCGGCGAAATCCCCGGGACTCGGCTGAGACGTCTTCGCTTCCCCTCCCTGCTCGAGCCGCGCATAGAAGCCGTCCACGTCGCCCGAACGCTCGTCGAACGCTTCGCCGTCCAGGAGCACGGACAGTGGAACGATGCGGATCCCGAGTCTCTCGGCGCGGTCTGTCGGAAGGAGGGCGCTCGAGTCCGTGCAGATCGCCGTCTCGCTCACGGCTTCGCCGCCAGATCGTCGGGATCGCGACGGCACATCGCCCGGGCGAACGCCGAGGCCACGACCAGCACCGTCGCGGCGTTCGCGAGGGGCAGAGCTCGAGTGGGCGGCGGCCCCCACGAGTTCGGGAGGTCTCGCTTCCACCAGAGGACGCTCGCGGCGATCCATGCACCCGACGCCGCTCCCGCAGCCACCAGGGCGCGGTGGCGAACGCCTGGCACGCGTGTTCCCGCGACGGCGACCGCCAGATCCAGGGGCGCGAATGCCGGGAAGGTGTAGAGGCATTGCCCGAAGCTCGTGGCGACTCCCTTGCCCCCGCGAAACCGCCGCCAGACCGGGTAGCAGTGCCCTACGGCGGCGGCAACGCCGGCTACGTGGGCGCCGAGATCTCCTCCGGCGAGCCGACCACATGCGCACGCGGCATAGCCCTTCGCGACGTCGGCCACGATCACCGCTCGACCAGGCGTGTTCCCGAGCAATCGAATCGCGTTCACCCCGCCTGGGTTGCGGCTCCCGCTCGAGCGAAGATCGACCGCCCCACCCGTCGCCAGGCGAGCGGCGACGTCCGAAGAGGGGATCGTGCCGAGCAGATACCCGCTCGCCGCCGCGAGAAGCAGGCGTGGAAGGCGGGAAGACATCGCCGGAATGGTGCCTCCCCGCCCATCCGCTTGTCGAAGCGTCGGACGCTCTCCGGCTACGAGACCCGCTCGACCGTGACCTCGGCCACAGGGTTGCTCCAGCCGTGAGTCGCGGCCGTGAGGTCCACGCCACCCTGGATTCCGGGGTGGTGATGGATCACGCCGCCCTCTGTGAGCGCCGGGTTGCTCACGTCAGTCCCGGGCTCGACCATAACTCCGTGCAGGCCCTGGCACGGCGGAACGATGTCCTTGTAGTCCTCGGTGTTCCTCTCGGTGCCGGCGTCGTAGCCCGCCGTCGAGACGGCGATCTCATCCCCGACATCTTTCGGGAGGCGCAGCGAGTCGACTCCGGTGAAGCCGTCGTTCGTGCAGATGAGCATGCTCGCGAAGGAGAGGAAGTTCGCGCCCTTCGCCGCCGTGACCGTCAACGTCACCGAGCCGCCGAAGAGGAGCGGGCCTGCGACGACCGCGGTGTCGAAGACATGCTTGTCGGAGCCGAGAGCAGTCATCATCGGCCCGAGGTTGCCGTTCTCGGCGATCTCCTTGATCTCGAAGCTCGCCGGCTGTCCCACCGTGAAGATGTCCGTCGCCGCGCGGTGCGTGGCGATTATCGGAGGGGTATAAGGCTGGCCGCCCGTCAAGTTCTCGATCGTCACCTCGTAAGTCGCGATCGGCGGTTCGGCGGCGCCGACCGGTGCGACCGTCAAAGCCGCTACACACGCGATCGCCGCGAGTCCTGCGAGTATTCGTCCTGTCATGTCTCCTCCTTGGGTTGACACGTCAGAAATACCCGGCCCTGCTTAGCGGCGACTGTCGCTGGGATGAACAGACTGTGAAACATTTCGCGAAGGCGCCTCCCTACTCGACGAGCGCGGTGCGAGCGCTTCGGCTTCCGGGCGGGGATGAAGGGGAGGAGCTGCTTGCGGTCGAAGAGCCGCTCGAGATCCGGATTGGGGGCGAGCCGGTGGCGGTCACGATGCGGACGCCGGGGCACGACGAAGAGCTCGCGCTCGGGTTCTGTCTCACTGAAGGGCTCACGCCGGTCTCAGCGCGTGTTCCCGACGACCTTGCAGCCAATACCGTCGACGTCGACGCAGGCGGGCTCGACCCGGAACGCCTCCGTAGGCACTTCTACACCTCGTCGTCGTGCGGCGTTTGCGGGAAGGGAGCGATCGAGGCTGTTCGCGTCGACGCGCGGCGGGTCGAGAGCGAGTTGGTCGTGTCCCAGATCGTCGTCTCGTCACTCCCCGATCGGCTACGTGAGGCTCAGCGCGCGTTCGCCGCGACCGGTGGTCTGCACGCGACCGGCCTCTTCTCGCCCGACGGCGACCTGCTCTGTGCTCGCGAGGACGTCGGACGGCACAACGCGTTGGACAAGGTCGTGGGCTGGGCGTTTCTCGAGGGCCTGTTGCCGCTCGGCGAGCATTTGCTCTGCGTCAGCGGGCGGCTGTCGTTCGAGCTCGTGCAGAAGGCGTCGGTCGCCGGCTGCCCGATCATGGTCGCCGTGGGGGCGCCGTCCTCGCTCGCTGTCGAGCTCGCTCACGATCGCGGCATCACGCTGTGCGGATTCGTCCGTGAGGGGCGCGTGACGGTCTACACCGAGCCGTGGCGGATCGCGAGCTGACGCCCACTGCGGCGAGGCGCAACCGCGTCCTGGCGGTTGTCGTGGCCGTTCTCGTTCTCGGCGGAGTGCTCGGCGGGTTGGCCATGCTGCTCGACCGCGACTCGACGTCGATTCCGCGGATCGCACCCGCCACCGGCGAGCGGGTCGAGCTGACGTTGGGCGCGACCATCCAGCCGTTCGCGGCGGATCGCGCCTGTGGGGTCTACGTCGTGCCGGTCGACGGTACAAGCGAAGGGCTCGCAGCCCGTCTGGCGCGGGCGCTCCCGCGCCGAGCCCCGGTCGAGGCGTGCGTGACCCCGTCGTTTCGGCTCGACCTCGCGGCTTTCGATCGCCGGCGGGAGCAGATCGACGCTGTCATCGTCGCGGATCAGCTCGCGCGAGCCTTCCAGGACGCCAGAGGAATCGCGCCCTCGACGATTGTCGGAGTGACCGCTCTCGACATCTACTCGTCGGCGTTCCCCGACGACGAGTTCGGCTTCGGTGTCGCGAAGAAGTTTCCGCAGAAACAGGGCTTCGCGGTCGTCTCCACCGCTCGGATGGATTCGGGCGCGGATCTGTTCGGGCGGCTCGAGACGATGGCGATGCGCTACGTCGGCCTTCTCTACTTCAACCTTCCGGAGAGCTCGAGCCCGACGTCCTCGCTCGCCCCGGCGCCCGTCAATCTCGAGGAGCTCGATCTGCTTCGTCCGGAGTTCTCCGATCCGCCACCTTCGACCGAAGAGCTCATCGCTGCGCGAAAGGAGTTTCTTTCGCAAAAGTGACCTCGTTCAGCGGCATTCTCCTGGTCGGCGGCGCGTCTGAGCGCTTCGGCTCGCCCAAGGCGTTCGCCTGCTTTCGTGACGAGAGTCTCGCCGAGCGCGCGTGGCGGCTCCTGCACGAGGTCTGCGACGAGGTGCTCGCGGTCGGGAAGACCGCTGATGCGCTCGAGCTGCCGTTTGCAGTGCTCGACGATGGCTCGGAGGAGCGGGCAGCCGTCTACGGGGTGATCGCGGGCCTGCGCGCGTCCTCGAACGATGTGTGCCTCGTGCTTCCCGTGGACTGCCCGCTCGTGACGGCCGAGATGTTGAGGGTGCTCGCCGAAGCGGTCGCCGTCCCGCAGACAGGCCCGCTTCCCGGCGCGTACGCGAAGGAGATGCTCCCGCAGCTGGAGGCGCGCGTCGACCGGGGCGAGCTCTCGCTGAGGGGTGTCAACACGAACGCTCTCGAGTTGGACGAGAAGCTCCTGGTGAACGTCAACACCCGAATGGATCTGATCGCCGCGGCAATCGCCGACTGGGCGCGGGATCGGGCTGACGTCCGAGCGGCGATCGTCGTCGGCTCGCAGGCGCGCGTTCAGGCGCCCGCCGACCGCTGGTCCGACCTCGACGCTCTTCTCTTCGTCGACGAGCCGCGGCGATTGGCCGAGGACACGTCGTGGGTCGAGGAGTTCGGCGTTCCGGTGCTCACGTTTCTCGAGCCGACCGCTTTCGGAGATCGGGTCGAGCGCCGCGTCCTCTACGAAAACGGCGAGGACGTCGACTTTCCGCTGCTCGAAGCGTCCGGCTGGCGCGAGCTTGCGGCCTCCCCGGAGGCCACGGCGCTCGTCGCGCGTGGCTATCGATTTCTCTACGACGACCTGGGCATGGAGGGCGCGCTCGAGCTGCCAGCGCCGGATCGCGAAGGGCTTCCGAGCGGCGCCGCGTTCACCGAGCTCGCGAGCGACTTCTGGTACCACGCGCTCTGGACCGCGAAGAAGCTTCGTCGAGGCGAGGTCTTCATCGCGCTCGAGTGCCTCGACGGGTATCTGAAGGTGCGACTCGTGACGCTCATCGAGTGGCACGCGCGCTCCGTCGATCCCGCGGTCGATACGTGGCATGGTGGACGCTTCCTCGAGCGGTGGGCGGACCCGGGTGCATTGACTGCGCTCGAGAAGGCGTTCGCTCACTACGACGTGCGTGACGTCGCTCGCGCGCTCTGGGAGACGATCGACCTCTGGCAGGGCCTGGAGGAGGAGACTGCCTCGCGGCTGGGGCTCGAGCTCGCTCTCGACCACGCCGACCTGCGCCGGCGCGTCGCCGAGGTCGTGCCCGATCCGCGTCATGCCTCTACGCTCTGGCCGTGACGCGGGCGCTCGTTGTCGTTGCAGTCCTCGCCCTTGCCGTGGGTTGCGGAGGAGGAGCGGACGAGGTGGCGCCGTCCGCGGAGATCTCAGAGGGCCGGGTCTACTTCCTCCGCGACGGCAAGGTATGGCCGGCGCTGCGAGTGATCTCGCAGACCGGTGACGCCGTGAACGAGCTGGCTGCCGAGTTGCTGCGAGGACCAAGTGACGACGAGCTCGAGCTCGGTTTCACGACGGCGCTCTCCGACGAACTCGAGCTTTCGGAGATCGCAATCGACGACGGTGTCGCTCACGTCGACCTCGATACCCAGCTTCCCCCCGAGGGTCTTGCCCAGCTGGTGTACACGCTCACGCAGCTTTCGACTGTTCGGTCGGTGGACTTGGAGGGCGCCGCATACGTCGTCACCGGATTCGACCGCGACGACTTCGAGGAGCACACGCCGGCGATTCTGGTCGAATCCCCGCTCTCGCTGGAAGACGTGATGAGCCCGCTTCGCGTCACCGGCACGGCCAACACATTCGAGGCGAATTTCCAGTACGAGCTGACCGACACCGACGGCCGGATCATCGCCGAGCACTTCGTCACGGCCACCTCGGGCACCGGTACACGCGGAACTTTCGAGTTCAGTGTGCCCTTCGAGGTGAGCTTCGACGGCGTCGGCGAGCTGATCGTCTTCGAGGCTTCGGCGAAGGACGGCTCGCGCATCAATCTCGTCGAGGTCCCGCTTCGGATGACGCGGTAGCTCGGCACGGCCTCAGGTGCTCCCCGCCGCCAGCAGCCCGCAGTTCGCGCGGCTGCGAACGCTTCCCATGCCGTCGTCCTCAGTCGGGCCGATATTCGTGAATATTGGCCTTCCCTGCGTCCTAGACCTGCTCGGTTCTCGCCTGCGAAGCACGACCGTACTGGCGGCGGCAAGCACTAAGCTCCCGTGGATGCCGGACGCTCCCTGGCGCTGCTCTCAGTGCGGAACGATCAACGAGCCCGTGGCGAACTCGTGCCGCACGTGCGGCAAGTGGCCGAGCCTCTTCGACCTCCAGGACAGCGTGGTCGAAGACGCCGAGTACGACCTGCCGCAGCGCGATCTCGGCGAGCCTCAGGCGTACGTACCGGACGTCTACGAGCACGAGACGATCCAGGAGCCCACGACCTTCGAGCCGGAGGCCTTCGAGCCGGAGATCGACACTGTGTCGGAGGACGAGCCGGAGGGTGGGCGCCGCGCCAAGTGGACCTCCGCGATCGTTCCGCTCGCGCTGCTCGTCTACTTCGCGATCTCGTTCTTCTTCAACGACCGCTAGCGCGCGAACAGCACCTCTCCCGACTCGAGCGCCTTCACCTCGCCCGAGTCGGTCTCGATCTCGAGCCGGCCGTCCCGAAGGATCTGAACCGCGGTCGCCGGCTCACCGTCCGCGGTGATCCGGCGCCCGCGCAGGAAGTCGCGGGCGCCGAGCCCGCCGTAGACGCCGTCCAGCCCTGCGTCCAGCCACACGTCGTACATGCGCTCGAGCCGTGAGAGCAGCGACCCGAGCAGCACCGCGCGGTCGTACGTCGTGCCGGTGGAGGTCCGGAGCGACGCGAGCTCGGTCGGGGAGTCGCGCGGGAGCTCCTCGCGCGTCTGATTCACGTTGATCCCGATGCCGACGACCACGGTTCCGTCGGAGAGCTCGGAGAGGATCCCCGCCACCTTGCGCCGGTTGAGCATCACGTCGTTCGGCCACTTGACCTGGGCGGCGAGCACGACCGCGATCTCGACGGACTCCGCCACCGCGAGCGCGGCGACCAACGAGAGCTCGGGGAGCCTTCGCTCCGCCGGGGGATGGAGCAGCACCGAGACGAGCACGGAGGTCGCCGCCGGCTCTTCCCACGTCCGTCCCAACCGCCCGCGCCCTGCGGTCTGGTGGTCGGTTGCGGCCACGGCTCCCTCCGGCAATCCAGAGCCGAGGAGCAGCTGCTGGGTCGACTCGCACTCGGCCTCGTACAGGTACGGCTTTCCGAAGCGGCCGCTCAGGTACGGCGCGACCGCTTCGCGCGAGAGCGTGTCGGTCACGCCGCGCGTTCGACCCGCACCGCGCTCACCTTGAACTCGGGTGTCCCGATGAGCGGGTCGGCCACGTCGTGCGTGAGCCAGTTCACCTTCTGCTCGGCGAAGTGCAGCGCCATCCAGACGAGGCCGGGGAAGACGCGGTCCGAGATGTACGTTGCCGCGTGGAGCTCCCCGCGGCGGGAGACGAGCCGGGCGAGATCGCCGTCGGCGAGGCCGAGCGCGGAGGCATCCTCCGCCGAGATCTCGAAGAACGGCTGCTCCTGCTTGTCCGTGATCCCCGACTCGCGCATCGTCATCGTCGCCGAGTTGTAGTGGTAGAGCGTCCTGCCTGTGGAGAGGACGAGCGGGTACTCGGAGTCCGGCTCCTCGATCGGCCGCTGGTACTCGACGGGGAAGAATTTCCCCTTCCCGGGCGGGCGGGCAGGCGCCGGCGCATGGAGGAACGGCGTGTCGGGCCCGCCGATCTCGGTCACCGGCCACTGGATTCCGTTCTCCTCGAGCCGGTCGTAGCGGACGCCGTTCCAGTTGGGGGAGAGGTCGGCGAGCTCGTTCCAGACCGACTCGGCGTCCGGGTACTCCGGCCAGTTCGCCCCGAGCGCCTCGGCCAGCAGGATCACGATCTCGCGGTCGCCCTTGGCGTTTCCAGGGAGCGGTGCGGCTTCGCGAACGCGGCTGATGCGTCGCTCGGTGTTCGTGAACGTGCCGTCCTTCTCCGCGAAGGACGATGCCGGAAGCACGACATCCGCGAACTTTCGCGCTGTGTCCTGCAGGAAGATGTCCTGGGAGATCAGGAACTCGAGCTTGCCGAGCCCCTGCTCCACATGGTGCGCGTTGGGCTCGGTCTGGGCGGGGTTCTCGCCGATCAGGTAAAGCGCCTTGACCCGGTCGTCGTGAAGGCCGCTCATCATCTGGTCGAGCCGGTAGCCGGTCGCCTCCGGCACCTCGACACCCCATCTCTCGAAGAACTTCTGCCTGACGTCGGGATCGTCGACCGGCTGGTAGCCCGGCAAGTAGGACGGGTTGGCGCCCGAGTCGTTCAATCCCTGGACGTTGTTCTGACCGCGTAGGGCGTTCAGACCTGTGGACTCGTACCCGAGGTGGCCGGTCATCAGCACGAGGTTCGAGAGCGACCAGATGTTGTCGACTCCGCACGCGTGCTCGGTGATCCCGAGCGTGTAGAAGACCGCCGCATGGCGTTCGCTCGCGTACTCGCGGGCGCTCGCGCGAATATCCTCGGCGGGAACTCCGGTGACCTTCTCCGCGTCCTCCGGCGAGTAGCGCATGACGATCTCACGGACCGCGTCGAAGTCCTCGGTGAACTCGCGGATGTAGTCCTCGTTCTGGAGGCCCTCGGAGAGGATCGTGTGCATCATCGCGTTCAGCAGCCAAACGTCGGTTCCAGGTCGCAGCTGGAGGTGGCGCTTCGCGAGCTTCGTCAGCCAGATCTTGCGCGGGTCGGCGACGACGAGCGTCGCGCCGTTTCGCACCGCCTTCTTGATCCTGAGCGCGAGCACCGGATGCGCCTCGGTCGTATTCGAGCCGATGACGAAGAGGAAGCGCGCGTTCTCGATCTCAGGGATCGAGTTCGTGCTGGCTCCTCTGCCCAACGACCTGACCAGGCCGTAAAGAGTCGGAGCGTGTCAGGTCGATTCGCACGAGTGAACCGAGTTGGTTCCCACCCCCGTGCGCGCGAGCTTCTGGATGAGGTAGTTCTCCTCGTTCGTCAGGCGGGCCGACGAGAGAAAGCCGACCGCCTGCGCGCCGTGACGCTCGACGACGCTGCGGAGACCGGTCGCGGCGGTCTCGATTGCATGCTCCCAGGTCGTGGCGTGGAGCTCGCCGTCCTCTCCCCGGACGAGCGGCTCCGTCAGCCGGTCGGGGTGGTGGACGAAGTTGAAGGCGAAGCGGCCCTTGACGCAGAGGTTGCCCTCGTTCGGGAGGTACTCGTCCTTCGAGGTGACCTTGACGATGTGCTTCGTCTCGGGATCGAGGTTGAGGTCGATCTGGCAGCCGACGCCGCAGAAGGTGCAGGTCGTTCGCACCTGCTCGAGGGCGTGCTCGGGACGTTTCGTGCCCTCCTCGAACTTCTCGTAGATCGCGCCCGTGGGGCAGACGGAGAGACAGCCGCCGCAGAGCTCGCACTCGGTGTCGAGCCAGGAGAGACCCCAGGTCGGGACGATTCGCGCTTCTCCGCCGCGACCCTCGAGCGAGAGCGCCGAGCACTGCATGACCTCCTGGGTGTAACGCACGCAGCGGTTGCAGAGGATGCACGCGTCCGGGTCGTAGCCCATGAGCTGATTCCGATCCGCGTACTCCTCCCGTTTGGCATCGGGAAGGATCAGAGGGGCCTCGGCGCCGAGCTCGTTCGCCATGTCGATGAGCTCGTTCGGCCGTCCTCCGGGTGAGGCGTTCAGGTGCTCGGAGAGGAGCATCTCGGTCAGCGTCCGCTGGAAGTCGGTGATCGGGCCGTTGGTCGAGAGCACCATGCCCTCGGTGATGCGGGTCGCGCAGGCCGGCATCGGCCGCGGCGCGCCCTCGACGTCGACCACGCACATGCGGCAGCCGCCGTACGGATCGAGCTTCGAATCGTGGCAGAGCGTGGGGATGAACGTCCCGTGCCGCGCTGCCGCGTGCACGATCAGCTCCCCCTCGGGCGCACTCACCGTCCGGCCGTCGAGGGTGAACTTGACCATCGGATGATCGTACTCACGTCGCACTAGCGAGTGCGGCCGCAAAGCGGCCGCCTTCAGGGATTTCGCGCGACCGGAATCTGCGCTAGCGGATTCCGGTCTTGCGCACTAGCTGTAGTTCCCAGACACGTTGTTGACGGCATGAAGTAGCAACGAGCCCTCCTAGGGTGCGGCTTGTCAAAGAGTCGCGGCCCAAAGGAGGGCTCTTATGGATCTTCATGCAAATGCGGC
>Ga0183260_10000999_pt1 | contig 23977 bp, 24 predicted proteins | sample AntDrymUQ4972206_2_FD_129768 | JGI IMG/M metagenome (GOLD analysis project Ga0183260, IMG submission 129768) | Polar desert sand microbial communities from Dry Valleys, Antarctica - metaG UQ497 (22.06) (version 2) (version 2) | ecosystem: Environmental > Terrestrial > Soil > Desert | place... | reverse complement strand
TGGTCGAGCTCACCCGATCGGCGAAGGAGTGGCGAGCCGAGGCCGACCGGCTCGAAGGCGACGGGCGCTGGGCGGAGGGCCTCCGGTGCCGGCACCGGGCGCTGGTTGCCGATCTCGTTCGCGGCGGCGCCATCCCCGAGCAGGCCGGTCGCACCGCCGGCGAGTACGGGCGGGACGTGGCCGGCTCGCTCCCGGACGCCGCGCCGGCCATGGCCGCCGCCACCGAGCTGTTCGAGGCGGCCTGGTACGGCGGGGCCACCACCGGCGCTTCCGAGGCTGCCCGCTTCGCCGATCTCGAGGCCCGCGTCCTGGCGGTGCGGGTCTGATGGCCGCGCCGTCGCGGGGCGTGGTGGTGGCGGGGTGCGTGGGCGCCGGGCTCCTGGCCGTCACCCTGCTCGGCGGACGCCCGAACGACGGCCCCCCGCTCGATCCCCGCTCGGACGGCCCGCTCGGCACCAGCGCCCTCGTCGCCCTGCTCGACCAGCTCGGCGCCGATGTCGAGATCTCGGTCGGTCTCCCCGATCGCCAGGATGACATCGCCCTCCTCCTCGCTGACCAGCTCGATGAGGAGCAGACCGACGACGTCATGTCGTGGGTGCGACAGGGCGGGACCCTGGTGGTCACCGATCCGAGCTCGCCGCTGACGCCAGAGGTGTTCGGTACCTCCGACCCGCTCGCCCCAGAGGACGTCGACCGGGGGGTGTGCAGCCTGGGCGCCCTCGACGGGGTGGAGACGGTCGACGGGGGTTCGGCGTCCCGGTTCGACACCGGTCGGGGCTACGCATCGTGCCTCGGCAGTCGCGACTTCGCCTTCGTGGTGGCCACGGGGGAGGGCGATGGCGACGTCGTCGCCATCGGTGGTGCCGCCTTCGCCACCAACGACCGCCTCGCCGAGGCCGACAACGCGGTGCTGGCGGCAGCCCTCCTGGCCCCGGAGCGGGGCACCCGCGTCCGCTTCGTCGATCCCCCCATCCCGGCCGGCGGGGGCGACAAGACCCTCTACGAGCTCATCTCCGATGGGGTCCGGCGGGGCGGGCTGCAGCTCGGCATCGCCTTCGTGCTGTACGCCGCCTGGCGGGCCATCCGGCTGGGGCGACCCGTGCGGGAGACCCAGCCGGTGGAGATCGCCGGCTCGGAGCTGGTGGGCGCCACCGGCCGGCTGCTGGAGCGCGGTCGATCCCCGGACCCGGCCGCCGAGGTGCTGCGCGACGGCCTCCGTCGCGCCCTCCGAGCGCGCCTGGGCGTACCCAGCCACGCGCCACCCGAGGCTCTGGCCCTCGTGTTGGCCGAGCGCACCGGCGTCGACCTGCAACAGGCCCGAACCGCGGTGGGCGATCAGCCCGTCACCACCGATGACGAGCTCGTGGCTGTCGCCCGGGCCGTCTCGTCCGTACAGGAGGCCCTGCGTTGACCGATCCCGTTCTCCCCGCCGCCGATCCCCGAGCCGCCGTGCTGGCCATCCGGGAGGAGGTCGGCAAGGTCGTGGTCGGCCAGGAGGGCCCCCTCTCCGGGCTGGTCACCGCCCTGCTCGTCGGCGGTCACGTGCTGCTCGAAGGCGTGCCAGGGGTGGCCAAGACGCTCCTCGCCAAGGCGTTGGCGGCGTCGCTCGACCTCGACTTCGCCCGGGTGCAGTTCACCCCGGATCTGATGCCGGCCGACGTCATCGGCCAGGTGATCTTCCGCCAGGGGACCGGTGCTGGCGCGACCGGAGAGTTCCACTTCCGCGAAGGACCCGTCTTCACCAACCTGCTCCTGGCCGACGAGATCAACCGCACGCCGCCCAAGACCCAGTCCGCCCTGCTGGAGGCCATGGAGGAGCGCCAGGTCACCATCGAGGGCCAGGCCCGCCCGCTGCCCGATCCCTTCATGGTCGTCGCCACCCAGAACCCGATCGAGTACGAGGGCACCTACCCGCTGCCCGAGGCCCAGCTCGACCGCTTCCTGCTCAAGCTCCAGGTCAGCTACCCCTCCGCCGATCAGGAGCAGGAGGTGCTGCGCCGCCACGACGAAGGTCTCGACCCCCACGACGTGGCGGCGGTCGTGCGGCCCGTCGCCACGTTGGCTGACCTGTCGGCGGCGCGGGCCCTCGTGGACGAGGTGCGGGTGGAGGCACCGGTGCTCGCCTACATCGTCAGCCTGGCCCGCGCCACCAGGGAGTCTCCGTCCCTGTCGCTGGGCGTCTCGCCGCGCGGGTCCTCGATGCTCCTGCACTCGGCCAAGGCCTGGGCCTGGCTGAGCGGCCGGGAGTTCGTCACCCCCGACGAGGTCAAGGCCATCGCCAAGCCCGCCCTCCGTCATCGTGTCCAGCTCCGGCCGGAGGTGGAGCTGGAGGGTGCCACGGTGGACGGTGTCCTGGAGGGCATGCTGGCCACCGTTCCCGTTCCCCGATGACGGCGGGCGGGCCGTGAGGCCCATGCCCACCCGGCGGACGGCATTGGTGGCGGCCGGGCTGGCGCTGGTGGTGCTCGCCATCCCGGCCGACGGCCTGCTGCGGGTGCTGCTGATCGCCAACGTGGGGTTGCTGGCGGTCGTCCTCGTCGACGTGGCCCTGGCCACCGATCCGATGCGGCTCGACGTCCGTCGATCGCTCCCGCCGGTCCTTGCCCTGCGGGGCGAGGGCGAGCTGACCTGGACGGTGCGCAACCCCACCGACCGCCGCCTCCGGGTGGCCCTGGCCGACGACCTGGCGCCCTCGCTGCGGGCCACCACCCGCCGGCTGCGCGGCACCCTCCCCCCGGGAGCCACGTTGCGAACCACGACCGCGTTGCGGCCGAGTCGGCGCGGCCGCTTCGAGATCCGCCACCTCGTGGTGCGGGTCGAGGGGCCGCTCGGGTTGGGGGGGCGCCAGCGCCGCTTCGAACGGCCAGAGGTGCTGCGCGTCCACCCGGCCTTTCCCAGCCGCGAGGAGGCGGAGCTCCGCATCAACAAGGCCCGCATCCTGGAGGTCGGCCTGCGCTCCGCCCGGGGCCGCGGGGGCGGCACCGAGTTCGACCAGCTGCGCGAGTACGGCGTGGACGACGAGGTCCGGCGCATCGACTGGGCCGCCACTGCCCGCTCCGGCAAGGCCATGGTGCGCACCTACCGTGCCGAGCGGAACCAGAACGTGCTCCTGCTCCTCGACAACGGTCGGGTGATGGCCGGCCAGGTCGCCGACGTCCCGCGGGTCGAGCACGCCATGGACGCGCTGATGTGCCTCACCACCGTTGCCACCCGGCTGGGTGACCGCTGCGGTCTGGTGACCTTCGACCGCACCGTCCGCTCGGTGCTCCCCGCCCGGGCCGGACGAGGCCAGCTGGGCCGAGTTGCGGAGGCCATGTTCGACCTCGAGCCGGCCCTGGTCGAGAGCGACTACCGCGGCGCCTTCACCCAGGCCCTGGCCCGCTTCCGCCGCCGCTCCCTCATCGTCTTGTTCACGGACCTCGTCGAGCAGGCGGTGGGGGAGTCGTTGCTGCCGGCCCTGCCGCTGCTCGTTCGCCACCACGTCGTGCTCATCGCGGCGGTGCGCGACCCCGACGTCGTCCGCTGGGCCACCCAACCGCCCGAGGAGTCAGCCGACGCCTACCGCGCCGCCGCCGCCACCATGGCCCTCGCCGAACGGGACCGGGCCATCGCCCGCCTCCGAGGCATGGGCGCCGTCGTCCTCGACGCCCCGCCCGGCCACCTCGCCCCCCGCCTCGCCGACACCTACCTCAACCTCAAAGCCAGGGGCGGGTTGTAGAAGTCTCCGGCGGAGCCTCTGCCCCCCACTCCCCCCGCCGAGGGCAAGGCCATCGGTGGGCGAGCTGATCAGGCGGCGGCCGTCACGAGTTCTCGGGCCCGTTGCTTCTCGAGGTGCTCGTGTTCGCCGAAGGCGCCGGTGTAGCCGAGGCTGGCGGCTCGGCGGCCGAGGACCAAGACGTAGGTCCAGAAGGCGACGAAGACCGTGGTGCCGATGGCGATGCGCATCGACGTCGGCAGGGCGCTGGGGGTGACGAAGCCCTCGATGGTGCCGGCCACGATGAAGGCGAGGACGAGGCCGAGGGCGATCACGGCGGAGCGGCGGCCCTGGTCGGCCAGCGCCTCGGTCCGGGTGCGGTCCCCCGGGTCGATGATGGCCCAGCCGACGGCCAGACCTGCCCCTCCGGCCACGATGATGGCGGACAGCTCGAGGAGGCCGTGGGGAAGTATCAGGCCGTAGAACTTCGGCTGCTGGTCGACGGCCGCGAACAGGCCGGCGGCCTGACCGATGTTGGCCCCGTTGAGCACGAGGATGAACGCCGTGAAGACGCACACCAAGATCCCCGCCGCGAAGGCCAGGAACCCGACCTGGATGTTGTTCACCGTCACCGAAGTCGCGAACTCACCGGCGGGTGCGGAGGAGTAGTACGCCTCGAAGTCATCCTCGACGTACGCCTCTCGCACCGCGTCAGGGGCCGACGCCTCGAGGGCGACGTCGGACTGCGCCAGCCAGGTGCCGACGAGGATCGCCGGCACCAGGAGGAGCAGGGCGGACACCAGCACGAACCGGCGGGCATGCCACACGGCGGCGGGGAAGCTGGTGGTGAAGAACCGAGCAGTGCCGGCCAGCGAGCGGGAGCGGGTGCCGTACAGCACGCCACCCGAGGTGGCGACGAGGCGGGTCAGGCGGGCCACCAGCGCAGGGTCGGCGCCCTGGGTCCGGGCGTGGGAGAGGTGGGCGGAGGCCCGCTGGTAGAGCTGCACCAGCTCGTCCACCTGAGCCGGTGGCAACCGGCTGCCACCGGCGCCGGCTGATGCTGCGAGCTGCTCGAGGCGGGCCCAGCTGGCCTGGTGGGTGGTGATGAAGCGGTCGACGTCCACGGTGAGGTCGGCCACGCCGCAATGGGTGGCCGCCGGTACCGTAGCGATCGAGATGGCCACCAACCCGCGCGGCATCGTCACCCCCGAGGCCGTCGTGCTCGACTTCGAGACGGCGGGCATCGCCTCGCGCGCCCTGGCTCGGGTCCTCGACGCCCTGATCCAGGCCGTCGCCCTCTTGGCCGTGGTCCTCCTCGCCGTCAACCTGCCCGGGACGGTGACGGTCGTGGTGGCCATCGTCGGCGTGGCCCTCATCGTCCTCGGCTACCCGATCTTGTGCGAGACGCTCATGCGGGGCCGGTCGCCAGGCAAGGCGGCCCTGGGGTTGCGCGTGGTCACCGTGGAGGGCGCACCGGTGGCGGGCCGCCACGCCTTCATCCGCTCGGCGCTGGGCATCGTCGACTTCCTCCTGCCCCCGGGCGGGCTCTTCGCCACCATCTCCGCGCTCATGTCGCCGAGAGGCCAGCGCTTCGGCGACCTGGTGGCCGGAACCATCGTCCTCCGGGAGCGGACCGCCGCGGCGCCGGCCATGGCCGTGTGGTTCAACCCTCCGGCCGGGCTGGAGGGGTACGCCCAGTCGCTGGATGTCACGACGGTCACCGACGCCCAGTTCGGGGTGGTGCGGTCGTTCCTCCTGCGGGTGCACGAGCTGGCCCCCGAGGCCCGCCGCGCCTTGTCACTGCGCCTGGCGTCGCCGATCGCGGAGGCCATGCACCACCGGGCGCCCGCCGGCGTGCCCCCCGAGCTGTTCCTCGTGTCCGTGGCGGCGGCCTACCAGCGCCGGCGTTCGGCGGCAACCGCGGCGCCGACGGTGTCGCCCGCGCCCCCACCCTTGCCCCCGCCGTCTCTCCCCCCACGCCCGATCGGGGCCTCCGCCGACCCGGCCGCCTACGCGCCGCCGAGGTGACATGGTCGACGCCTGGCACTACCTCGATCACGCCGCCACCACGCCGTTGCGCCCGGAGGCGCTCGACGCCATGCTGCCGGCGCTCCGCGGCGAGCACGGCAACCCCTCCGGCGCCCACGCGCTGGCCCGCCAGGCCCGGGCCGCCCTCGACGGCGCAAGGGAGGACCTGGCTGGGGTGGTCGGGTGCGAGCCCGGCGAGATCGTGTTCACCAGCGGCGGCACCGAGGCGGACAACCTCGCCGTGCGCGGTGTCCTCGCCGCGCGACCCGGCACCGTCGTCTGCACCGCCGTCGAGCACCACGCCGTCCTCCACCCGGTCGAGCGCGCCGGTGGTCGGACGGTGCCGGTCGACCGTCGCGGGGTCGTCGATCTCGATGGGCTCGCCGCTGTCCTCGACGACGAGGTGGCGCTCGTGTCGGTCGGCCTGGTCAACAACGAGGTGGGCACCATCCAACCGCTTGCCGAGATCGCCGCGGTCGTGCGGGAGCGGGCCCCCAAGGCGCGGCTTCACACCGATGCCGCCCAGGCCCTCACCTGGCTGGACCTGTGCGAGCACGCGACCGCCGCCGACCTCGTGACGCTGGTGGCCCACAAGTGCGGCGGCCCGGTCGGCACCGGAGCGCTGGTGGTCCGGGCGGGCACCGCGCTGCACGCCCAGCAGCTCGGCGGCGGCCAGGAGCGAGAGCGGCGCAGCGGCACGCAGGACGTCGCCGGCGCCCTCGGCTTCGCGGCGGCGGCGGTAGCGGCGGCGGGCGAGCGGGCGGCACTGGTGGAGCGAGCCGGCACCTGGCGAGACGAGCTCGTGGGCGCCATCACATGCGCGGTGCCCGGCGCCGTCGAGAGCGCGGTGCCCGCCGGCGCCAGCACGTCTCACCTCGTGGCCGGCATCGCCAACCTCTGCCTGCCCGCCGTCGACAGCGAGGCGCTGCTGTTCCTGCTCGAGCACGACCACCGGGTGCTGGCCAGCGCGGCGTCGAGCTGTGCCAGCGGGGCCCAGGAGCCGTCGCACGTCCTGGCTGCTCTCGGCCTGCCCCGGGACCTGGCCGCCGGGTCTCTGCGCCTCTCGATGGGCTGGTCCACCACCAAGGCCGACGTCGCCGCCGCCACCGCCGGCGTCCCCGACGCGGTGCGCCGACTCCAGGCTCACGCCCGCGACGGGGCTCCGGCATGACCGAGCGGGTGCTGGTGGCCATGTCCGGCGGAGTCGACTCCTCGGTAGCGGCCGCCCTGCTGGTGGAGGCGGGCCACGACGTCGTCGGCGCCACGCTCAAGCTGTGGGGGGGCGATTCCGACTCCGGTTGCTGCTCGGTGGCCGACGTCGACGACGCCCGCACCGTCGCCCGCCGTCTCGGGATCGAGCACCACGTCTTCAACTTCGGCGACGACTTCGATGAGCACGTCGTCGAGCCCTACGTGGCCGACCACGCCGCCGGCCGCACGCCGAACCCGTGCATCGAGTGCAACCGCCACCTCAAGTTCGACCGCCTCCTCCGGCGGGCCGACGCCCTCGGCTTCGATGCGGTGGCCACCGGCCACCACGCCCGCATCGTGGTGAGAGCCGACGGCCCGCCCCGGGTCGCTCGCGGCGTGGATCCGGCCAAGGACCAGTCCTACGTCGTCCACGTGCTCACCGAGGGCGCCATGGGCCGGGTGCGCTTCCCCGTCGGGCACCTCACCAAGGCGGAGGTGCGGGGCGAGGCCACCCGCCTGGGGCTGGCCACCGCCGACAAGCCCGACAGCCAGGACGTCTGCTTCATCACCGCCACCGCTGGCCGGGCCGCCTTCCTCAGCAGCCGGATCAGCACCCGACCTGGCACCGTCGTCGACCAGCAGGGGCGAACCGTGGGTTCGGTGCCCGCAGTGGAGCTGGTGACGATCGGACAGCGCCGCGGCCTCGGCCTCCAGGGTGGCGGGGACCCCCAGTACGTCGTGGCCGTCGATGGGCCAGGGGCGACGGTGACCGTCGGTTGCCCGGCCGACCTCTTGGTCGACCACCTCCGCCTGGAGGCTGTCGCGTGGGTCGGGGCCCCCGTCCGTGGGCCGTTGCTGGCTCAGGTGAGCGCCCATGGCGAGCCGCGGCCGTGCTGCGTGGTCGATCGAACCGTGCGCTTCGCCCGCCTGCAGCGTCGAGTGGCGCCGGGGCAGAGCGTGGTGCTCTACGAGGGCGACCTGGTGGTGGGCAGCGGCCTCGCCGCCTCGTGACCTGAGCGGTCAGCCGTCGGACTCGGTCCGGAGCCCCGACATGGCCCGCCACTGGTCGTCGTTCGAGGTGGCCCAGTCGTAGAGGCTTCCGCCGAGCGCGGCCCGGGCCTCGATCGCCCGCACCATGCCCGCCACCTGCTCCGTCGAGATGCTGTCGGCGATCCCGCCGACGGGGTGGATGGGGATGTCGGCGTCACCGGTGGCTGTCCGGATCAGATCGATGTTGTCGCCCACGTACCGCTCGCCGTCGCGCAGGGCCGCGTCCCGGATCGACCAGTACGCCATGGGCTGGATCACGTCGTAGGCGTCCGCCAGCTCCGCCCAGGGGAACGCCGGCCAGAAGGCGGGGTTGACGACCTGCAGGTGCACGGCCGACGGCGTGATGGCACCCAGCGCCTTGTCGGGGCCGACCTCGGTCCGCAGGCGATCGGTGAGCTCGAGCAGGCGGCGGTTCCGGTCGGCCACGTCGGCGACCTCGACCGACTCGATGTCGACGCCGAGGCCGTCGACGGGCAGCTCGGCGGAGTCGGTGAGGCGCCGGAGGTCGGCATCGAGGTCGACGAGGGGCGGAAGGACCCACGCCACCACGTGGAGACCGCGCTCGTGGGCTCGCTCGATCAGGGCCTCGACGCGATCTCCGTCGATGACCCCGGGGGCGGCCGAGCGGTCGTGGGCGGTCTGGAGGAACACGGTGTCGATGCCGAGCTCGGCCATGCGGTCGATGTCGTCGAGGCCCACCGAGGGGTCACCGTTGGTGAACTCGTCGGTCCAGTCGTACACGTCGATCCAGGCTCCGAGGCCTTCGTAGGGGGCGAGCGTCCACGCCTCGGCCGCCAGCTCGGCCCGGACGGCATCGGCCTCGTCGGGGTCGTCGTCACTGACGACCCATGCGAGGGTCAGGGCACCCAGCGCCGCCGCGACCAGCGCCGCGAGCGTCCTCCGCCGGCGCATCGACGGCTGGCGGGCGGGGGGTACCATGCCCTTCTGCCTACCCGCGCTGGCAGTCAGCGCGCGTGCAGCGGACGCATGGCCTCCCACAGGGCCGGGTTGGCGGTGGCCCAGTCGTAGAGGCTCCCACCCATCGCTCCACGGGTGGCGATGGCTCGCACCATCCCCTGCACGTCGGCCTCCGTGGTCCCGTCGGCGATGCCCCCGATCGGGTGGATGAGCACGTCGGGCCGGCCGGTGCTGGCCCGAATGCGGTCGATGTTCTCGCCGATGTAGCGCTCGCCGGAGCGCCACTCGGTTCGTCGGATGGACCAGTAGGCCATGGGCAGGATGGCGTCGTAGGTGGCGGCCAGCTCCGGCCACGGGAACCCGGGCCAGAAGCCAGGGTTGATGACCTGGAGGTGCACGGCGGACGGGGTGATGGCCGCGATGGCCCGGTCGCCCACGGCCTGGCGCAGACGCAGGGACAGGTCGAGCAGACGCCGCGTGCGCTCGGCTGGGTCGGCCACGTCGCGCGATTCGATGTCCACCCCCAGCCCGTCGATGGGGAGCCGAGCGGCCGCGAGCAACCGGCGCAGGTCGACCTCCACGTCCTCGAGGGTCGGGAGGTACCAGGCCACCACCGCCATGTCGCGGGCGTGGGCCCGATCGATCAGCTCGCCCAGGCGATCGGGTTCGATCACGTCGGCGGCGGAGCGACGGTGGGCGGTCTGGATGTAGATGGTCTGCACGCCGAGGTCGGCCATGCGGTCGATGTCGGGCGGGAGCACGCTGGGCTGGCCGTTGGTGAGCTCGTTGGTCCAGTCGTAGACATCGATCCACGCGCCCACGCCGCGCAGGGGACCAACGGTCCACGGACCGCTCGAGTGTTGGGCGGTCAGCGCCGGCTCGTTCGCGGGTGACGGTGCGGCCGTCGTCTCCGAGGTGGTCGGGGAGGGCGGGGCCGGCGTCGACGGCGGCGGCGATGTGGTTGGCGGCAACGTCGTCGTCGCAGGGGCCGCGGTGGTGGACGGGAGCGACGTCGGCACGGGGGCGGAGGTCCTCGGCGGACGCTCCGCGGCGGCCACCCCGGCGGGCTCCCGATCGAGCCGGCGCGTGATCACGACGACGAGGTCCATGCTCGCCACCAAGAGCGCGACGGCCAGCATCCCGGCCGTCGTCTGTCGCATCCTCCAGCTCAACGCCCACCCCTTCGGCAGAGACCTGCTGCTCGCCGCCCCGTCCCTTGTGGGCAGGAGCGTATCGGCCGGGCCGCCTCGCCCATCGGCAGGCTGATCAACCCCGGGCGATGCGGCGGTCGGCGGCGGCGCGGAGCACGGCTCCCGGTCGCGTCGGGGTCAGGAGCAGGCGCTCCACCGAGCCGACCGCCACCGACCTGTCGCTCCGTCGGGGGGAGATGGCGACCGGCTGGTCGAGCTCCAGCAGGAGAGCCAGGCCAAAGGCCCGCTGGGTGAGGTCGAGCGCTCCCGTGGCCTCGTCGATCGGGGCCGGGGCAAGGCGGCGGATCGTCCGGCCGGGGAACAGCACGGGCTCGGCGAGCACATGCTGGTCGTGCAGCACGACACCGGCCGGCACGAGCACCAGCCACCGTCGAGCCAGGCCGTGGAGGGCCCGAACCGCGACGAATGCGACCGGCAGGCCGGCCGCCAGCGCCAGCGCGCCGAGGGCCCACTGCTCGGCGGCCAGGAGGAGCGGTCCGGCGACGGGCCCGGCCACGGCGGCGGCCGCGGCAAGGGGCACCGGGCCGAACACGAGGGCGCCGGGAACCCGAAGGGGGAGGCGGCGCTCATCGCCGTAGGACGAGCCGTTGACGAACACGTCGCCCGTCGTGGGTGAGAAGGCCGCGACCACGGCCACGGCGGCGCCGCCGACGGCCAGCGCATCCGGGACCCCCGGGTCGCCTGCCCAGGCTGCCCACAGGGATGCCACCAGGGCCGCCGGGCTGGCGATGCGCACCGCCGTCAGGCTCACCGTGGTGGGCACCATGACGGCGACCAGCCCCCCGACCCATGTGCCCCAGGCCAGCACCGAGCCCGTGCGGGCGACGGCCAGGCTGTGCTCGGCGAGGGCGCCGCCGAGGGCCGGCCCGACCAGGAGCGGCAGGAGCGCCCAGGTGGCGCGAGCGGGCCAGGGACCGGTGAGGAGCGGCATGAGCAGGTTCGAGATTTGCCCACGCGCGACGTCGATGGCCATTCTCAGGGTGTCCAGACCAGGGGGAACGGTGGCTTGGGAGCACGAGCGAAGGTGAAGGTCATCGACCTGCCCCGTGGGGTGGCCAGCTCCGTCGGCAGCCTGCCGCACACGGATCCGCGTGCGGCGGCGGCGTTCGTCCTCGAGCGCCAACCACGTCTGCCGGCCGCTCCCTCGCTGCCCAACCGGTCGGGGATGGAGCGCATGGTCGCCCAGGCGGCGTGGGGGATCGCCGGGGTGCAGGTGCTGCCGGATGGCTCCCTCGGGCTCGACGACCCGATCCTCGACCCACGCTCACCGCTCACCACGGCCGGCATCGATGGCGAGCCCTTCGTGAGCCTCCGTGGCTTCCTGGGGGCGGTGGCCGGACGGCGCGCTCCGATCAAGCTGCAGCTCACCGGCCCCATCACGCTCGGCATCGCCCTGCTCAACCTCGGGGTGCCGGCCCGCCAGGCCTTCGCCGTGGCCGGATCGGCTGTCCGGGCGCGCGCCCGATCGGTGGTGGCGGCGGCCCACGAGACGGCCCCGATGGCGCCACTGGTCGTGTGCGTGGACGAGCCGGGGCTCACGGCGGCCATGCACCCCGGGTTCCCCCTCCACCCGAACCGCACCATCGATCTTGTCTCGAGCGCGCTGGCCACGCTCGAGCCGCACGCCGTCACGGGCCTCCACTGCTGTGGGTTGGCCGACTGGCGCGTCGTGCTGCAGACCGGTCCGCAGATCCTGTCGCTGCCGCTCGAGACCGGTGCCGTCGAGCACTCCGGCGCGCTGAGCGCCTTCCTGGAGCGGGGCGGCTGGGTGGCCTGGGGTGCGGTGCCCACCACCGGGCCGTTGGGCTCCACGCCGGATCGCCTGTGGCAGCACCTGTCAGCCGAGTGGTGCGCCCTCACCCAGGGCGGCTGCGACCCCGTGCTCCTGCGCGAGCAGGCCCTCATCACCCCCGCCTGCGGCCTGGCCCTGCACGGTGAGGTCCAGGCCGATCTCGTGATCGGCCTGGCCAACCAGGTCGCCCGACGCCTGGAGACGCAGAACCAGGGCATGCGCCTCACCGTCGGTGCCTGAGCAGGGCGATGGCCGACCTGGAGGTGGAGGAGCGGGCCCGCTCGTTGCGGGAGGTGATCGCCGGGCACGACCGGCGGTACCACGAGCTCGACGAGCCGTCCGTCTCCGACGCGGAGTACGACGAGCTCGTACGGTCGCTCCGAGCGCTCGAAGAGGAGTTCCCGGAGCTCATCACGCCGGACTCGCCGACCCAGACCGTCGGCAGCCGACCCAGTGCCACCTTCGCGCCGGTGGTCCACCGGGTGCCGATGATGAGCCTCGACAACGCCTTCGCGGAGTCCGAGCTCCACGCGTGGGGCGACCGGTTGCAGCGGCGCCTGGACGAAGGCGACGGACCCGTGTCGGTGGGCTACGTCTGCGAGCCGAAGATCGACGGGCTGGCCATCTCCATCCGCTACGAGGACGGCCGCTTCGTGCAGGCCGCCACCCGGGGCGACGGCCGCACCGGCGAGGACGTGACCGCCAACATCGCCACCCTCGGGGAGGTGCCCGATCGTCTGGCCGGCGGCGCGCCATCGGTCCTCGAGGTCCGGGGCGAGGTGTACATGTCGATGCCCGCCTTCGCAACGCTCAACGAAGGCCAGGTCGACAAGGGCCTGCGGCCGTTCGTCAACCCTCGCAACGCCGCCGCCGGCGCCCTCCGCCAGAAGGACGCATCCATCACCGCCAGCCGGGAGCTGTCGCTGTGGAGCTACCAGCTCGGTGAGATCGTTGGCGGCCCGCGGTTCACGACGCACCACGAGACGCTCGACTTCCTGGGCGAGCTCGGCTTCCCGGTGAACCCGGAGATCCGCACGCTCACCACCCTCGACGAGGTCTACGCCTACTGCGCTGACCGCCAGGCCCGTCGCCACGACCTGCCCTACGAGATCGACGGTGTGGTCGTGAAGGTCGACGACCTCGCCCGTCGTGCCGACCTCGGCTCCACCTCCAAGGCCCCCCGCTGGGCCATCGCCTACAAGTTCCCGCCCGAGGAGCGCACCACCAAGCTGCTGGACATCATGGTGTCGGTCGGGCGCACCGGCCGGGCCACCCCGTTCGCCGTGCTCGAGCCTGTGTTCGTGGGTGGCGTCACGGTCAGCAAGGCCACCCTCCACAACCAAGACCAGGTGGAGGCCAAGGACGTGCGGCCGGGCGACACGGTGATCGTCCGGCGGGCCGGCGACGTCATCCCGGAGGTGCTTGGCGCCGTGCTGGCCGACCGCCCGAAGCGGAGCCGCCCGTGGGTCTTCCCCACCGACTGCCCCGTGTGCGGCCAGGGGCTCGTGCGTCCGGAGGGGGAGTCCGACACCCGCTGCCTCAACCAGGCCTGCCCGGCCCGCTCCCACGGATCCATCGAGCACTTCGCCAGCCGCGGCGGCATGGACATCGAGGGCCTCGGGGAACAGCGGGTGCGCCAGCTGGTGGAGCTCGGGCTGGTGCGGGACCTGGGCGACATCTACTCGATCGACTGGGACGTCCTGCGCCCGCTGGACGGGTGGGGGGAGACCTCGATCGCCAACCTGCAGTCGGCCATCGAGGCCTCGAAGGAGCAACCGCTGGCCCGGCTGCTCGTCGGCCTCAACATCCGCCACCTCGGGCCGGCCGGGGCCGAGGTGCTGGCCGCCGCGCGCGGCCACATGGATCGCATCCTCGACGCCGATGTCGACACCCTGGCCGGCGTGGAGGGCGTCGGTCCGGTGATCGCGCGGGCGCTCCACGAGTGGCTGGCCGAGCCGGCCAACCGCGACGTCATCGAACGGTTGCGAGCGGCGGGGGTCAACCTCCAGGGTCCCGAGGTGATGGACGTGCCCCAGACGCTCTCCGGCCGCGCCGTGGTCGTCACCGGCACGCTCGAGGGGTTCAACCGGGACGAGGTGGAGGCCGCCATCAAGCTCCGGGGCGGCAAGGCTCCGGGCAGCGTCTCCAAGAAGACCACGGCGGTGGTGGTCGGCGACGGCCCCGGGGCCTCGAAGCTGGCCAAGGCCATCGAGCTGGGCGTGCCCGTGCTGGACGAGGCCGCCTTCGTGCGCCTCTTGGAGACGGGCGAGCTCCCGTAGGGCCCCGTCACAGCGCTCCGAAGCACCAGGTGTAGGACCGGTCGTCGGCCGTGCCCCGACCCTGGGAGGACTTCCACACCTGGGCCGTCGCACAGTTCGGTCCCGCCTGCAGCCGCTCCACCGCCTTGCCATCGCCGGGGGTGAAGTACACCTGGTTCTGCTCGGGCACGAGGCGCAGCTCCTCGCCGGGGATGGGAACGCCGTTGATGACCAGCGCGCCCTCGTAGCCCGGGGCGAGGTCGATGCCGAGCTCGGCCTGTCGGATCACCTCGTCTCCCTCCTGCGGGATGAGGCGCTCCACGATGTCGGATCCCCCCGGCACCGCGACGGGATCGCCGTGACCGGTGTCGGTTGCCCGAACGCCGGCGTAGATCGCCCCCAGGGCGGCCACCAACAGCAGGGCGAGCAGGAGGCGGTAGCGGCCCTCGGGCATGCGGGGCGGGTGGTCGGGGCTGGGCGTCGGCACGGGTCAGGCCTTGGGGAGGGTGGGGGAGGGGAAGGCGTGCAGAGAAGATGACAGCAGCACCATCACCGTCAGCGCCACCGCACCCAGGGCGAGGCGGGCGCCGTGGGCGGCCTCGACCGCCCCGAAGGCGGCCACGATCGTGGTGCCCTCCAGCATGAGCAGCCCGAGCATGGCCCCTGCGCTCAACCGCAGCACCCGCCAGGCGAACACCCACTTCAACGCCACGCACAGCACCAATCCCGTGCGCAGTCCCGTGGTGAGCTCAGCCCGGCCCGCCACCACGATGGCCTCCACCAGCGCCTCGCCCGAGACCACGGCGACCGCCGTCCGCAGGGTCCACGGGACCATCATCGGCTCGGTGGCGGGCATGCCGCCCAGTCTGACCGGTGGGTGGCCGGGGGGTGCACCGGCGCCGACGGGTCACCGGATACCCTCGCCCGGTGGTCATGTCCCGCATGGCGGACCAGATCGGTCGCGTCCTGAGCGGGCGGTATCGGCTCGTCGCCCCCGTCGGCACAGGTGCGTCGGCCCAGGTCTTCCTGGCCGACGACGTGCGCCTGCGGCGCCGGGTGGCGGTGAAGGTCCTGCACGCTGCCCTCGCCGACGACGATGCCTTCCTCCGCCGGTTCCGGGCCGAGGCACAGGCCGCCGCGGCCCTGAACCACCCGAACATCGTGGCCGTGTACGACTGGGGCGACGACGATGGCGCCCCCTACATCGTCACCGAGTACCTCGGCGGGGGCAGCCTCCGCTCCGTCCTCGACAAGGGGGTGCACCTCACCCAGTCGCAGGCCCTCCTGGTGGGCCTCGAGGCCACCCGTGCCCTCGACTACGCCCACCGCCGGGGGTTCGTGCACCGGGATGTGAAGCCCGCCAACATCATGTTCGGCGACGACGGTCGGTTGCGCATCGCCGACTTCGGCCTGGCCCGGGCCCTCGCCGAAGCGGCCTGGACCGAGCCACAGGGCGCCGTCCTCGGCACCGCCCGCTACGCCTCGCCGGAGCAGGCGCAGGGCCAGGCCGTCGACGGCCGGGCCGACGTGTACTCGCTCGGCCTGGTCCTCATCGAGGCGGTCACCGGCTCGGTGCCCTTTGCGGCCGACACCACCATCGCCACCTTGATGGCCAGGGTCGGCAAGGCCGTCGAGGTGCCGGCCGCCCTCGGTCCCCTCCAGAAGCCGCTCGCCCGGGCCGGCCTCCCGGACCCGGCCGACCGGCCCGACGCCGGCGAGCTGGCCATCGCGCTCATGGCCAGCGCCGGGGACCTGCCTCGCCCCGAGCCCCTGCCGCTCGCGGCCGCCACCCCGGTCGTCGACCGGACGGCCGCAGAGGATGCCCAGGACGTCACCATGCTCGGCCCCGTCGTCGGCGGGTCGCGGCTGGCGGAGCCGGGGGAGGCCACCGCCGTCGAGGCGGCCGTCGCTCCCGTCTCGCTTCCCGAGCACCTCCACGACGACCTGGCGGCCGACCCGCCAGAGCGTCGCCGCCGCCGGTGGCCCTGGGTGCTGTTGGCCACCGTACTTGCGGTGCTGGTCGGCGGCGGCGCCGCCTATGCCTGGTCGGAGGTGCGCACCCCGGTCTACGAGGTGCCCACCCTCGTCGGACTCACCGAGGAGCAAGCCCGGGGGAAGGTGGAGCCGTTCGGCTTCGAGGTGGAGCGGCAGGACCGTCGGGAGGACGGCAGCGTGCCGGGCACGGTGCTGGCCACCGACCCCGAGGCCGGCACATCGCTCGACGAGGGCGGCCCCCTCGTGCTCTACGTGTCCATCGGCAACGAGCTGGCGGCGGTGCCCACCGACCTCGTCGGGAAGTCGATCGACGACGCCACGGCGGCCCTTGATGCCGCTGGGCAGTTCACCGCGCCGGTCACCGAGGTGGAGTCCGAGGATGTTGCCGCCGGCATCGTGGTGGCGGTGGGCGACGGCGTGCCGGAAGAGCTCCCGAAGGGGAGCGAGGTGCCGCTCACCGTCTCGAAGGGGCCGGCGCCGAGGGAGGTCCCCACGGGCCTGGCGGGCCAGACCTACGAGGCGGCGGCGGCCGCCGTGGAGGAGGTGCAGCTGGTCCCGGTGCAGGTGGAGGCGTTCAGCGACGACGTGCCGGCGGGTCAGGTCATCACCCTCCGGCCGGATTCGGGCACGCTGCCCCGGGGCAGCGAGGTGGAGATCGTCGTCTCCAAGGGCCCCGACCTGGTGGCGGTGCCGTCGGTGGCGGGAACGACCCTCGAAGAGGCGGTGGCTGCGCTCGAGGCGGCCGGCTTCGCGGTCGGGGACGCCTTCGGGCCGGCCAACGGCCAGCCCTTCGAGACCGATCCGCCCGCCGGCACGATGCTGCCTCGGGGAACGGCGGTCGACATCTTCCTCCGCCGGTAGCCACAGGTAGGGTGCGCCGGCGCCGCCCGACCGGGCTGGCGTTCGCCACCGCGTGGAGGGGACAGCGTGGGTTCACTCGAGGGTCGCGTGGCCATCATCACCGGAGCGGGTCGCGGGCTCGGGCGAGAGCATGCCCTCCTCTTTGCGGCCGAGGGGGCCAAGGTGGTGGTGAACGACCTCGGAGAGGTGGCCGAGGAGACCGCCGCCGAGGTGCGGGCGGCGGGCGGCGAGGCCATCGCCTCCAACCACGACATCACCGACTGGGACGGTGGCCGTGAGCTCGTCGCCGCTGCCGTCGACGCCTTCGGGCAGCTCGACGTGCTCGTCAACAACGCCGGCATCCTGCGCGACCGCATGCTGGTGTCGATGTCCGAGGAGGAGTGGGATGTCGTGGTCGACGTGCACCTCAAGGGTCACTTCGTGCCCACCCGCTTCGCCGCCGCCCACTGGCGCGAGCAGGTGAAGGCCGGACGCGACGTCAACGCGTCGATCATCCACACCTCCTCCACCTCCGGTCTGCTCGGCAACCCGGGTCAGACGAACTACGGCGCCGCCAAGGCGGGCATCGGGTCCTTCAGCATCATCTGCGCCCAGGAGCTGGCGCGCTACGGCGTGCGCTCCAACTGCATCGCTCCCGCCGCCCGCACCCGCCTCACCGAGGCCACTCCGGGGCTCGGTGAGGTGGTGGCCGCCCCCACGGAGGGCTTCGACCTCTGGGATCCGGCCAACGTGGCACCGCTCGTCGCCCACCTCGCCGGTGCCGACTGCGACATCACCGGTCGCACGTTCTTCGTGCAGGGCGGCACGGTGCGGCTGATGGAGCCGTGGCGCATGGGCGACAAGCTCGACCACGACGGTCGTTGGAGCATCGGCGACCTCGCCGAGCAGCTCCCCAGCATCCTCGGGTAGCGGCCGAGGGGGCGGCGATCCTCGGGTGTACCATCGCCTGTAGGACATGTGCCCGGCTCGCTGGGGCGGCGTGCTGGACGTGGCGTTCCCCAGCCGCCGCGATGAGGCCGCCGCCCCAGCCGGTCGGGCACGTGCGCAGCCGGTTCAGGTCAACACCCGGCTGATCAGTCGGAGGTGATCTCCTTGATCTTGGCGGCGATCTCGGCCTGGGTGGGATCGGGGGTGCCGGACTGCATGGCCATCATCTTGGTCATGTCGCCCTGGACCTTGATCTTGCCGGCCATGAACGCCTGCATCCCGGCCTGCGGGTTGCCGTCGACGAGGATGGCCTTGGCGGTGACGTAGTCGAGGGTGACGGTGAGGTCAGGGTTCTCGAGGTGGCCCATGTCCATCTGCATCTCGCCACCAGAGGTGTCGAGGTGGGCGTCGATGCTGCCGTCGCCGAAGGGGACCTCGGTGATGATCTGGTTCATCCGCACGGCATGCGCCGGCGGCGAGCTCTTGCCGGCGTACTCCTCACGGATCTTCTTGGCGGCCTCGAGCCACTCATCGGTCAGGAATGCGTACTGCGCCACGGCGGCGGACCTCCAGGGTCAGGATGCTTCGGTGCGAGCACCCTAACTCGATTGCACTGCGCGTGCAGGAAGTCTCGGTCAGGGCTCCAGGTGCCGTCGGGCCACCTCGTCGAGGCGACCTCGCCGCTGATCCTCGGATCCGACGATCCGATCCAGCAGCCGCCGCACCCGTGCGATGTCGAACCGGGGTCCGGCACCGAGCAGGACCTGGTCGATGTCGATCCAATCCTTGGGGCGATCGAGCACCGCCTTGCAGAAGACGAGATCCTCGGCGCACAGGATCGGCAGGTCGATGTCGGCGAAGCGCACCATCTCCACCCCCTCGGCCATGGTGTGGTGCACCTCGTCGTAGGCGAAGAACAGATCGACCGGTGTGCGTCCCCACCACAGCCGGACCTGGCCGTCCCGTTCAGCCGCGGCCAGTCGATCGAGGCTCACCCCGAGCGGTCCGAGCGCCTTGCCGACCGCGGGGGCTTCCGAGGGCGCCACGAACACGTTCACGTCGATGTCGACGGTCATCCGTGGCTCGCCGTGGTAGGCGAGGGCCAGCGCCCCGCCGATGGCGTGCGGAAGACCAGCGGCGGCCAGGGCCACGTGGATCGCCACCACCTTGTCGGCGAGCGACGGCTCGGGCTGGCTCATCGAGCCTCGAATCGGGGGTAGCGCAGAGCACCCCGGTGGGAGGGCGGAAGGGCATCGGAGACGCCGAGGAGGTCGACGAGCGCGATCGCACGGGCGCCCTCGGGGGCACCCAACCACGGGAGCATGGCCATCAGGTGGTCCTCGGCCTCGCCGTCACCGGAACCCTCTGCGTCGAGCGCCTGCCGCAGCACGGCGGCGACCGCGACGGGAAGGCGCTCACCTTGGCCCTGGGCCCGCAGGAGGTCGTGGGCCGCCGCGTGGCTGAGGGGCGGCGCGACGTGGGCGCCCATGGCCACCGCGCGCGCTCGAAGCCGAGCTCGATCCAGCCCACCGCGGGCTCGTTCCTGCGCCCGGTCGAGCACCTCATCGGACATCTCGACGAAGGAGACGAGGGTTCGGGCGCGCGGCCCGCGCGACGTCGCCGTGCTCTCGCGGATCTCGAACCGATCCGCCGGGCGCCTGACGATGAACGCCATAGTGGGAGCCTACCCACTACACGCCCCCGATGTCGGCGAGCGGCGCGCCCAGGGCGTCAGGCAGGAGCGGCGGTGGCAGCGCCTCGGAGGGCGTCGGCGATGGCGTGCTCGTCGGCGGCCACGGAGTGCACGACGTAGCGGGCGACGAAGGGGGCCAGCTCGTCCAGCGGCACCGTGATCCGGCCGGTGCGGTGGAAGTGGGAGAAGTGGCCCACGGAGCCGACCACGCCCAGCGCCATGAGGGTGGGGTCCTCCTCCCGGATCGTGCCGTCGCTCTGGCCGGCCCGGATGATGCGGACCATGTCGCCGATGTGCTGCTGGGTCCCCTTCCGCAGCACCTCGGTGAAGTTGCGGCCCTCCACCTCGAGCAGCGAGAAGAAGTGGGCGTGCTCGGCCATGAAGTGCACCGACGCGTCGGTGCCCCGGTAGAGGTTGACGAGGGGTTGAGCCTCCGGATCGAGGGCGGCTCCCTGCTCGCGTCGCAAGCTGAGACGGATGTTGCCGGCCAGCTCCTCGAACAGCGCCTCCTTGTTCTCGAAGTACCAGTAGAAGAGGCCCTTGGCCACGCCGGCCGCCCGCACGATGTCGATCACCCGCGTCTCGGCGTAGCCGCGCTCGGCGAACAGCTCGGCGGCCCGGTCGAGGAGCTGCTGCTTGCGCTCGAGGCCCTGGGTCGTCAGGCGCCGGTCGGGTTCCACCGGGGAAGCGTGCCCGACCCTTGACCCGTGGGTCAATGCTCCGGGTCCTGCTGCTACCGTCGATCGGGATGGTTGCGACCACCCGACCCGAGCGGATCGCCGACCGCGAGCGGAACCCGAAGTGGAAGAACCCGCCGCTGCTCATCGACATGTCGATCTGCATCAACTGCGATACGTGCATCCGGCACTGCCCGCCCCAGTTCGGCGCCATCTTCAACCACGGGATGGACGTCATCATCATCCCGGAGCTCTGCTCGGGCTGCGACAAGTGCCTCGACCCCTGCCCGGTCGACTGCATCTACCCCGACCCCGACTGGACCCCGTCCGGCGAGGACTGGTGGCAGGAGCCAGCCACCGACGACCCGTACCGGTAGTTCGTCGTCGCTCGCCTGCGGCGAGCTCCTCCGAGCTTGTCTTGTGCGGCCTGCGGCCGCGCTGAGTACCGGCCGCTCAGGCACGGCAAGCCGCACCCTTCGCAGGTGGGGGCTCCGGCGGAGCCTCTGCCCCCACACCCCCGCCTAGTTCGTCGATCCCGACGAACTGCGTCGGGATCGAGCCATCCCGTGCGGCCTTCGGCCGCGCTGACTGCTCGTCGCTCAGGGTCCGGCGGAGCCGGCCCTTCGCAGGTGGGGGCTCCGGCGGAGCCTCTGCCCCCACACCCCCGCCAAGACCAGCGCACTACCGTCTCGATATGCCGCGTACGCCTGATGACGACGTCCACCCGATCGTGCCTGGGTGCGAGGCCTGGTCCTCGCCCGGCGGGGGGCCGCACGGAGCGCTCGTGCTCCACGGCTTCACGGGCAGCCCGGTGTCGATGCGGCCGCTGGCCGAGGCACTGGCGACCGCCGACCTCGCCGTCGAGCTGCCGCGCCTGCCTGGCCACGGGACGGCCGTGTTCGACATGGTGGAGACGGGTTGGGACGACTGGCTCACCGAAGCGGAGCGGGCCCTGGCCGCCGTGCAGTCGCGCGCCACTGGCGGCAAGGTCGTGGTGGTGGGCCTGTCGATGGGTGGGGCCCTCACCGCCGCGCTGGCCCAGGGCCACCCGGAGCTGGCCGGCATCGTGCTGATCAACGCGCCGGTCGCCGTCCCCAGCGAGCTGGCCGACGCCGTCCGGGAGATGCTGGCCGGAGGGCTGGAGGTGATGGACGCTATCGGCAACGACATCGCCGACCCCGACGCCAACGAGGCCTCCTACGACGAGACGCCGCTGCGGTCCTTGCTCACCATGATCATGGCCGGCGAGCAGGTGCGCGAGCGCCTCCCGGAGATCCAGGTGCCGACGCTGATCATCACCAGCAAGCAGGACCACGTCGTCAACCCGGACGACTCCGATGTCCTCGCCGAGCACATCAGCGGCCCGGTCGAGCGCCTGTGGCTCGAGAAGAGCTTCCACGTCGCCACCCTCGACTACGACCGGGCCGAGGTCGAGTCCGCCACGGTCGCGTTCGCCCAGCGGGTCACCGCGGGCTGAGCTCAGCCCGCCGACCAGCCGGTGGTCTCGGTGGGGGTGAGGACGAGGGCGCCGGTGACCGTGCCGACGTCCTCGTAGGAGGGGAAGGCGGCGGCCAGAGCTGAGAGGTGAGCGGGGCTGGCGTCTACCTCCACTGCCTCGCCGTGGATGCGGACCCACCAGAGGCGCGACCAATCGTCGTCGTACCGGTCCACCAACAGCACCACCCTGGGGTCCGCATCGACGTTGGCCAACCGCTGGAGGCGGCGGCCGGCCTTGGCCTTCGCCGTGTCGACCGGGACTACCACCTGGCCGTCGACGACGACGAACACCACGGGAACCGCGTCGATGCCTCGCTCCGGGTGGACGGTCCCGAGCGTCCCATGTCCGGCCAGCCCGATCCGGGACCAGCAGGAGGGGGCGTCGAGCCGCATCGGCCCACCCTCGCAGGTGGCGGAGCTCAGGTCTCGTCGTTCAGCCGGTAGCCGACGCCCGGCTCGGTCACGAGCCGGGGGCGCTCGGGGCGATCCTGGAGCTTCTTGCGCAGCTGGCTCGCGTACACGCGCAGGTAGTGCGTCTCGTGGCCGTACTCCGGGCCCCACACCTCTTGGAGGATGGCCCGGTGGGTGAGCACCCGTCCGGGCCATCGGGCCAGCAGGGCGAGGAAGGCGAACTCCTTGGGCGTGAGCTCCACCTCCCGGTCGGCCACCGAGACCCGGTGCCGAGCCAGATCGATCCGGAGGTCGCCGACCTCCAGCACCGCCGGATCGTCTTCACCGTCGGCTGAGGGTCGGTGTCGGAGGGCCACCCGCACCCGGGCGAGCAGCTCGGGCATCGAGAAGGGCTTGGTGACGTAGTCGTCGGCCCCCTCGTCCAGCGCCAGGACCTTGCGATAGTCCGACGCCTCGGCCGACAGGACCAGGATGGGCACCTGGCTCCAGGCGCGGATGCGACGGCAGACGTCCACCCCATCGATGTCGGGCAGCCCGAGATCGAGGATCACGAGGTCCGGTGGGTCTTCGGCCGCCGACGCCACCGCCTCCTGGCCGGTGGACGCGACGCGCACGGCGTAGCCCCGCGCCGAGAGCCCGGCGGAGACGGTGCGGCGGATGGCCGGCTCGTCGTCGACGACCAGGACCGTGGTCACTCGGGCACCGAACCGACGTGGACCGGGAGCGTGAAGGCGAAGGTCGCTCCGCCGCCGAAGGTCCGCTCGACGAGGATCTCGCCGCCGTGGGCGGTGACGATCGCCTTGCAGATGGCCAGTCCGATGCCCGTCGACCGACTGCCCTCACCGCGTTGGAAGGGTTCGAAGATGCGCTGGCGTGCGTCCTCCTCCACGCCCTTCCCTCGGTCGGACACCTCGACTCGCACGACCTCGTCGCCGGCCTGCGCGACGACCCACACGTCGGACCGGGTGGGGGCGTGCCGAGCCGCGTTGGCCAGCAGGTTGGTGAGCACCCGCTCGACCTGCCCGTAGTCAGCATCGACCAGCGGTAGGTCGGCCGGAACCTTCGTCCGGAGGGTGAGGCCGGTGAAGAGCGGGGCCAACCGGTGCAGGCGGTCGCGCACGAGCTCGTCGAGGTCGACGGCCTGGCGATCCGGATGGAAGGCATCGGCCTCGATCCGGCTCAGGCTGAGCAGGTTGTCGACGAGGCGGTCGAGACGGTCCACCTCGTCGCAGACCATGGTGAGGAGCTCGGATCGGGTGGCTTCGTCGTAGACGACACCGTCGCGGAGGTCGGTGGCCACGGCCCGGATGGCCGAGAGCGGTGTGCGGAGGTCGTGCGAGACCGAGCGCAGCAGGGCGCTGCGCTGGTCATCGAGCCGCGCCAGATCGTCGGCCCGCTCAGCCCGCTCGGTGAGGGCCATCCGCTCGTCGTGCATCTCCTGCAGCTGCTCGTTGAGCACCCGCAGCTCACCCTCGCGCTGCTCGGCGACGCGCCGTCGGTCGGCTTCCCGGGAGACGAGCGCTCCCACCGTTCCGGCGACGAGCAGGAAGGTGCCCAGGGCGACGCTGTCCTCGAGGGTGAGCACGCTGACGGCGCCGTAGGGGCGCAGGAAGAGCAGGTCGAGCAGCAGGGCGGCCACGACTGCGACCACCACGGCGGCCGCCGCGCCCCCGACCAGAGCGCTGGCGCCGACCGCGACCGTGAACGCCAGCGCCGGCGTGGCCGGACTGATGTGGTCCCGTAGCGGCAGGAAGACGCCGACGATGGCGCCGGC
>Ga0183260_10000998_pt1 | contig 24006 bp, 18 predicted proteins | sample AntDrymUQ4972206_2_FD_129768 | JGI IMG/M metagenome (GOLD analysis project Ga0183260, IMG submission 129768) | Polar desert sand microbial communities from Dry Valleys, Antarctica - metaG UQ497 (22.06) (version 2) (version 2) | ecosystem: Environmental > Terrestrial > Soil > Desert | place... | reverse complement strand
GACTTCGGCATCGTCGGGACGTTGAGCGAGAGTGACAAGAACTATCTAGCCCAAAATTTTCTTGCGTTTTTTCAGCACGACTACAAACGCATCGCCGAATTGCACATAGAATCGGGCTGGGTGCCCGATGACACGCGCGTTGACGAGCTGGAAAACGCGGTACGCGCCTGCTGCGAACCGGTGTTCGACAAGCCGCTCAAAGACATTTCGCTTGGCCAGGTGCTGATGCGTCTTTTTCAGGCGTCACAGCGATTCAACGTTGAAGTGCAGCCGCAACTGGTGCTGCTGCAAAAGACACTGCTTAACATTGAGGGGCTCGGCCGCCAGCTCGATCCCGAGCTTGACCTATGGAAGACGGCCAAGCCCTTTCTCGAGCGCTGGATGGAAAATCAGATTGGCTGGCGCGGCATGGAAGTGCGATTGAAGCAGGAAGCGATGCAATGGAGTTATCTGCTGCCACAGCTGCCGCGGCTGGTGCATGCTGCATTGACGCGCCATCGCGACGCTGACCGGCTGATTGACGAAGTTCGTCTGCTGCGCAGTGAGCAGCGCGTGACCAACCGTTGGTATGCGGCCGCAACCCTACTTTTGCTGGTCGTTGTCGCTCTCGCCGGGTGGGCAATGTGGCAACGGTGACCTATAGGATTAATCGACCATGAACGCATTGACCGCGTTGATTCGCCCAGTACTTCTGCTACTGATTGCCGTTGTCGCGGCGTGCGGAGGCGGCAGCGATTCCAGTCCCCCGCCGCCGCCACCCATGCCAGCGGCTCCGTCATTGGGTGCTTCGACGTGCACCGGTACGGAAGCATTTTCCGTGGTGGCCGATGCCAGCGCGATGGTCGGCAAAGTGGCTGGCGCGGTCCTCGCGGGGTGCAGCGGCCCGGTGGCGAATGTGAACTGGACGCAGACCGCCGGCGTGCCGGTGACGCTGTTGTCGTCCAGAACGCAGGCGATCAGTTTCGAAGCTCCGGCGGCCGGCACCTACACGTTCACAGTCACGTTCGTCGACGCGAATGGCGCTTTGAACAGTGCCACCGCAAGCGTCAATGCCGTTGCTGCAGTGACTGCAACGCCAGTGATGATCCGCGTCGACCATGCCGCGCGCAAGGGGGGCAATGTGTCGCTGCGGGCGTGGCCCCCACTCGCACCAGGAGAAACCAACACGTGGGTACAGATCGCCGGACCGCCAGTCACGCTCGATGCGGGCGATCCGAATCGGGTGCTGTTCGTTGCGCCCGATGTCACGCGCGACACGGCGCTGATCTTTCGAGTCACGCGCAGAAGCGCGAGCGGTGCGACGGACTCCGATGATGCCTATGTGCTGATCGAAAACTACATGCAGGCGCCGCCGGATCCCAACGGAACGCTGCCGCACGTGTTCAGCGATCTGCACGTTTCGCGCACCTATCCGTACCGCGCCAATGGGCCATTTGCAGGTGCATTGGTCGGGTGCACTTACAACGCCGCTTTGGAGTACACCGGAGGTGGCGCCAACCTTTGCTCACTGTCGACACTGCCTTTGTTGCACCAGACGACTTCGGGCGCGCTACCCACCGCGGACCAGATCATGGATCGTGTGATCGTGTCGCACGACTGGATGGGTCAGGTATTCGAACAATTCGTCCGGACCCAGGCCACGCCCGACATGCTCCGGCTGCTGAACGGCGTGACCGCCATTGTGATCGGAGCCCAGGTGCGCCCCAGTTTCTATTACGCGCTGACCGGGGCGATCTATCTCGACGCCGATAACTTTTGGCTGACCGCTGCGCAGCGCGACGTGATCAACGAAGCGCCCGATTTTCGCTCTGACTTTGATCGCGATCTGATGTATTCGGGAGTGTGGCGCTACGCCGGGAACAATCAAAGTATTTTTCTGCCGTTTCCCGCCACATCGAGAATTTCGCGCGACATCACCTATCTGCTGCAGGAGGCTGGGTGGTTGATGTATCACGAGCTTGCTCATGCGTCTGACTTCATGCCGCCTGCAGCGCGCGCTTCGCTGAACAACTCGCTGTCGGCTTGGCGCAACATCGAACCGCGCTTCCCGGCGCTGCTGCCGTCGACGCTGATGACCAACCTGTATCCGCTGCAGTCCGCTCAAATGGCGGGTCTCGCGCAGGTTAAATTCTTCGGCGCCACTGCCACTGCCGCGCAACGCGCCTACACGCCAGCGGACGTTGCGAATTTCTTTGCACCCGATCGCGCAACCGATGAATACAACTATTCGACGCCGCGCGAGGACCTTGCGATGACGTTCGAGGAATTCATGATGACGCGCAACCACGGTTGGCGTCGCGACGTCGCGATCACCGACAAGATCACCGCAACCACTACGAGTGGAACGTTAATTGTTCGGTGGGGGCAGCGCGGGAGGCTGGGTGAGGCGTCCATCAAGCCTCGCGCGCGTTTCGCGGTCGAGCAGATTGCGCCTTGGGTCAATCCAGTCGAGGTTGATAACCTGCCGGTGCCGATTGCGATGCGAGCAGGCGATAGTTGGGGGAGCAACCTGGTTCTTCCTGTGCTGCCTGGCGGACTCGCAGGGCCGCTTGCGCTTCGGTTGGAAACTGACCTCGCGTCCGAGCGCGTGATGCTGCAGCGTGCAATGACGGTTGGCCGTCACGGAACGCACGGTGATGGTCATTGGACGCCGAATGAGCGCTGGTTGAAACAGACCGCTCGATAATTCGTGCGGCCTGCACAAGGATTGAAATCGAACGCCGCGACGGTACGCGCTTGCCTCATAATCCGCGCCAGTTTTTCAAGGCTTGAGCCGGATCGATGACACTGCTTGCAATGATTGCGCTTTACCTCGTCGCATCGATGGGTGTGGGCGTGTACGCGGCAATGCGGGTGAAAAACACATCGGACTACGCGCTAGCCGGGCGCTCGCTTCCTCTGTACGTGATCGTCGCCACCACGTTCGCCACGTGGTTCGGATCAGAAACCGTGCTTGGCATTCCTTCAAAGTTCGTCGAAGGCGGCTTTCGAAACACCGTGGAAGATCCATTCGGCGCGGGCCTGTGCCTGATCCTCGTTGGAATGTTCTTCGCGCGCAAGTTGTACAAGATGGAGCTGCTGACGATCGGTGATTTTTATCGGCGGCGTTATGGACGCGTCGTCGAGATTTTCAGCTCCATCGTGATTTTGATTTCATACCTCGGTTGGGTCGCAGCACAGATCACTGCACTGGGTCTGGTGTTCAATCTGTTGTCGGCGGGCAGCATCAGTGTGGTTGCAGGCATGGCGCTGGGCACGGCCATCGTGCTCGTCTACACGCTCTTTGGCGGCATGTGGTCGGTTGCGCTCACCGACACGTTTCAGATGGCCATCATCATCGTCGGCTTGTCGCTGATCGCCATTTTTGCCGCTGATCGCGCGGGAGGCGCTGACCGGGTAATTGAATTTGCGCAGTCGCGCGACATGTTCCAATTTTTCCCGAGTGGCGGCTTGCACGAGTGGCTTTTCTGGACTGGCGCAGCCATCACGATCATGATCGGCTCGATCCCGCAGCAAGACGTATTTCAGCGCGTGATGTCGGCGAAAGATGCCGACACGTCGGTCAAAGGACCGATCATCGGCGGCATCTCGTACATGGTGTTCGCGATGGTGCCAATCTTTATCGGGCTATCGGCATTTCTGGTGATGCCCGATGTTGCCAACGCACTGCTGAAGGAAGACTCTCAGAAGATTTTGCCAACCCTGGTGATGGAACATATGCCGGTCTGGCTACAGGTGGCTTTCTTCGGTGCGCTGCTGGCGGCGATCATGTCGACCGCGTCTGCCACGCTGCTGGCGCCATCTACGACGTTTGTCGAGAATGTTTTGAAAAACTTTGTGAAGATGAACGACAGGCAGCAGCTGCGGAACATGCGGATCACGGTCGTGGTGTTTACCGGGTGCGTGATGATTTATTCGATCATCATGGAAGGCACGCCGATTTACGAGCTTGTGTCTAAGGCCTATCAGTTCCCCGTCGTCGGCGCCTTCTGGCCGCTGGTGTGCGGGCTTTATTGGCGGCGGTCAACGACGCCCGGCGCAATTGCTTCGATCGTTTTGGGAATGGGAACCTGGACACTGCTTGAGCTGACGCCGCTGGGGCAGCAGTTCCCCGCGGTGCTCGGAGGATTTCTGATGGCCGCGCTGGGGATGTTTGCCGGCTCGATCGTCACGCAAGGGAAGCAACGGCCACAGCCCGTCGCGTAACCGGCGCACAGGCCTTATGCGTTACCCGTTTCGAGCGGCAAGCGATTTGAAATCCTGCCCGTAATCGTTCAATTTTCTATCGAGTGCGGCGCGTTGATCGGGTGTCGCATGATTGATCAACTGCGCTATCAGCTCCGCGCTCCCCCGCCGGTATGCCTCCGCGCGTGCACGGCGTTCGGCTTCCGGAGCCGCATTCAACTGCGCAAAATAGGCGCGGACCCACCTTGTCGCAGCTTCCTCAGCCGGCCGATCTGCCTGAATCTTGCGTAGCAGTGCTATGAATTCGCGCTGCCGACGCTCCTTCTCGTCGATCCACCAAGTCGCGTCCTGAGGTCGATTCGCCATTGACTTGCGAATGATTTCCTTCTGCTCGTCGGTCAGGCGTCCAAACCACGATTCGGCTCGCTCGCTGTATTTTTTGACGCGCTCGGCGCCCGCATGCTGGTCGCCGTTGCGAACCAGCTCACGGCGCGCCTTGGTGGCATCGGCGGCGATTTTTTTGGCAGCACGATCGATCTGGTCGGGATTCAGGGTCAGCGCAAGGTGTGCAATATCCGGCGCCGCCTTTTCACCGGCAGTCATCATGCGGGCGTTAAGTTGATGATTGAACTCGATTACATCAGCCGCGCTGACCTGCCCGCCCACTTTGGCGCGGGCGCGATCGATAAACGCCGCGTAATCGCGCAACTGGGTTGACCGATGCCACGCAATCAATGCGTTGACGCGCTCCTTAACCGTCTGTTCCTGCTCGGGATTAAGCTCCAGATAACTGTTCAGCTGAAAAAGAGCGAGCGTGTCCGCATTGTTGTAGCCAAGCTTCATCGCCGCACAACTTGCGATAAGAACGACGGCAGCCGTAACCGTTAGCAGGCGCATGGCGCGCATCGTGCCAAAGCGTGTCACCGGTGAACTAGAATCGTTTAGCACTCACACACCTCCGCTGACTGTCCCCACCCGGATTGCATCAGTCGGCAATCCCGCGACCTAATCAAGACTGCCGCATGAATATCGTGATACTTGCCGCCGGACAAGGAAAACGCATGGGGCCACCCAGTCAGCATGCGTTACCCAAAGTGCTTCACCCCGTTGCAGGCCGCCCGATGCTCGCCCATGTTCTTGACGCGGTTCGCGCCGCAACGGCTGACCTGCACCCGAATATAGTTGTTGTGATCGGTCACGGCGGGAAAAAAGTGCAAAAAGCGTTCCTTGATAACACGCTCGACGGCACTGGAGTTCGCTTTGTCGAGCAGATTCCCCAGCTAGGCACCGGCCATGCAGTGCAGCAATCAATTCCGCTGTTAGATGACGCGGTGCCCACTTTGGTTCTATACGGAGATGTTCCGTTGATCGGATCAGCCACCCTGCGCCGCTTGCTCGATGCACGGGTCGACGTAGCCTTATTGTCGATGCAGCTGGCGGAACCCGCGGGCTATGGCCGCATCGTGCGCGGGCGCGATGGCACCGTGCTACGCGTGGTCGAAGAGCGCGATGCTACGGGCGAAGAGCGTGCGTTGAGTGAGGTCAACACTGGAATCCTGATTGCACCGACGATTGAGCTCAAGCGGTGGTTGAGCGCGTTGTCCAACAGGAATACACAGGGCGAGTATTACTTGACCGACATCGTGGCGCAGGCAGCAGCGGAGGACCGCAGCGTCGTAGCGGTTCAGACCGTTAATGCAGAGGAGATGCTGGGCGTGAATAGCAAGGAACAGTTGGCCGCCGTTGAACGTATCGCACAGAGGCGCGCCGCGCAGTTGCTGATGGAGCGCGGCGCAACATTGGCCGACGCGGCGCGTATTGACGTGCGCGGGACCGTTAATGTCGGCGCCGAGGTGTCGATAGACGTTGGATGTGTCTTCGAGGGACGGGTCGATCTAGGCGACGGCGTCCGCGTCGGCGCGTATTGCGTGCTTCGGGACTGCTCGATTGGTGCCGGCGCGGAGCTGTTGCCGTTTTCGTACCTTGACGGCGCTACGGTAGGCGCGGCCTCGCGCATCGGACCTTACGCACGGTTGCGCCCCGGTACGCAATTGGGGGACGAGGTTCACATTGGCAATTTTGTCGAAGTCAAAGGAAGCACACTGGGCCATGGCTCAAAGGCGAACCATCTGGCCTACATCGGTGATGCAGTAGTGGGAGCGCACGTCAACATTGGCGCCGGAACGATCACGGCTAATTACGACGGTGCGAACAAGCACCGCACGGTAATCGAAGATGATGTTTCAATCGGCTCCAACGCAGTGCTCGTTGCGCCCGTCACGATCGGCAAAGGCGCCACAATCGGGGCGGGGTCGACGGTCTCGAAGAATGCCGCCGCGGGGAAGCTCACCGTGGCTCGCGCAAAGCAGACCACGCTAGACGGCTGGCAGCGGCCGGTAAAAGAAAGGAAAGGCTGACATGTGCGGAATCGTCGCCGCCATCGCGACGCGCGATATAACGCCGGTGCTGGTGGAAGGTCTGCGGCGCCTTGAATACCGCGGATACGACTCGTGCGGCGTCGCGTTGCTGCACGACGGTCTGCTGACGCGTTCGCGCAGTACTGCTCGCGTCGCCGAGCTCGAAGCGCAGATCAGCAAGGCGGCGCTCGGGGGTCCGGTCGGCATCTCTCACACGCGTTGGGCAACGCACGGCGCTCCGGTGACTGGCAACGCGCATCCACACTTTTCGCGTAACGAAGTCGCCGTCGTCCATAACGGCATCATCGAAAACTATGAATCGATCCGGAGCGAACTGAAGCAAGCCGGTTACGAATTCGAAACAGAAACCGACACCGAAGTGATCGCGCATCTGGTGCACCGGCTTTATCGCGGCGACCTCGCCGCCGCAGTGCGCGGTGCGGTGGCTCGCTTCAAGGGCGCCTATGCCATCGCGGTGATGCATAAGTCCGAGCCGCAAAGATTGCTCGGTGCGCGCAATGGATCTCCATTGGTCGTTGGCCTCGCCGAAGGCGAAAATTTTCTTGCATCGGATGCATTGGCATTGGCCGGCACCACTGACCAGATCATGTATCTCGAAGACGGTGATGTCGTCGACATCGGGATTCATCATGTGCAAATCACCACGACTGCAGGAGCGCCGGTCGAGCGCACCGTGCATACGGTAAAAATCGTCGCCGGTGGCGCCGAACTCGGGCCTTATCAGCACTACATGCAGAAGGAAATCTTTGAGCAGCCGCGCGCCGTCAGCGACACCATTGAAAGTGTGGATGCAATTTCGCCTGAGCTGTTCGGTGAAAAGGCGGCAGATGTTCTGGCGGCGATTGACTCTGTGCTCATCCTTGCATGTGGCACGAGCTACTACGCAGGCCTGACCGCAAAGGTTTGGATCGAATCGATCGCGGGAATCGCGACGCAGGTCGAGATTGCAAGCGAGTATCGCTACCGCGTCAGCGTGCCCAACGCGCGCACGCTGGTTATCGTGGTATCTCAATCGGGCGAAACCGCCGATACGCTGTCCGCGTTAAAGCATGCTCAGGCGCTTGGCATGAAACATACGCTGGGCATCATCAATGTAGCGACGGGCGCAATGGCCCGCCAGACAGAACTGCAGTTTTTTACGCGGGCGGGAGTCGAGATCGGCGTAGCGTCGACCAAGGCGTTTACCACTCAACTTGTCGCGTTATTTCTGTTGACGTTGACGCTCGCCAAACAGCGGGGGCGCCTGGATGACGAAGAAGAAAAGAAACACATTCGCGCGCTGCGACATTTGCCCGCCGCGCTGCAGGCCGTGCTCGCGCTCGAACCGCAAGTGATCGCCTGGTCGCAGGAGTTTGCGCGCAAGGAAAACGCATTGTTTCTCGGCCGCGGCCTGCACTATCCGATCGCGCTTGAAGGCGCGCTAAAGCTAAAGGAGATCAGCTACATCCATGCCGAGGCGTATCCGGCCGGTGAACTGAAGCACGGGCCGCTTGCTCTGGTGACCAGCGAGATGCCGGTGGTCACCGTCGCGCCCAACGATGCGCTGGTCGAAAAGCTGAAATCGAACGTGCAGGAAGTGCGGGCGCGCGGTGGGGAGCTTTACGTGTTTGCCGACGCCGATACTCACATCGAGTCAGCCCCGGGCGTGCATGTGATCAGGCTACCCGAGCATTACGGCGCGCTCTCGCCGATCCTGCACGTTGTTCCGTTGCAGTTGCTTGCTTATCACACGGCAGTCGCGCGCCGAACGGATGTTGATAAGCCAAGGAATCTGGCCAAGTCGGTGACCGTCGAATAAATTGCGGGTGGCGTGGGCTGTAGCTGACGAACCGCAGCGATTCGTCGGGGTCGAACTGTTTTGGCTCCAGGCAACTGGTGTAGATGCGTACGACGATCAACCGGGTTCGCGCTTCCGGCCCGGCGCGCGCAATTGACGTGCTCGCATTCCCGCCCGACCAAGCGCGGCTCGATCAGCAGCGAATTAAGGAGGCATGCGCGTGGCGAGAGCGTGAGCGCCGTGCGCGCGTGGTTTATTTTCTTGGCGCGGGAATGTTTTTGGCATGGGCCGCGGGTGTCGGCGCTGCCTTTGATCTAGCTGACTCTGGCGGCTCGACCTTCTTTGGTGTCGCGAGCGTCCCGCTCGCGCTGATCGTGGTGACGGCTTACGTCTACGGGCGATGGGCGATCGAACGCGCAGTCGATGGTATTGCTGACATGCGCCAGCAATACAGCGACGTCACGCTGCGCGAAGCTGCGCCTTTGTTGAAGCTAGCGCGCGAACATGCGCCCGTCGCGCAGTACCTGCGATGCGTCGGGCGGCAGGGTCGACCGCTCCTCAAATGTGAGCAAGTGGCCCTGCACGCGTGGGTCAATCGGTACGGCAGGCAGTCGGCGGCTAAATCGCCGCCGCGCGGTTAGCGGGATGCCTTCTTCACATCGCTTTTGATGTCACCATAGGTAGAGCGGACTTTTCCGCCCGCCTTCTCGACTGTACCTTTGACCTGCAGATCGGTATCTCCGGTGGCCTTGCCCACTTCTTCCTTGATCTTGCCGGTCACCGTATTTGTGCGGCCTTTGACCTGATCTTTATTCATGGCGTTCTCCTGATATCGGGGTCGGCCCCGTGCGCTATCCGATGCAAACGGCGTGCCACTGTCCCGTCGCTAGCGCGCTTTGGCTAGAAGTTGCTCGGGTACGGTCGCCGGATACAATCGCTGAAGCGTCGCCACGGTTGTTTTTTGAACGGCATCCTGTAGTGCGCTGATGAGTTCGTCGCATATCGGTTTTGCCACAGCGGTATCCCATATCGCGCGTAAGTTTGTCGCTTGCGCCGCATGCTGCTGCTCGACTTCCTCGCGCCAGAAAGCAGGCGCTTCGCCTTCAACATACCTGCCGCGGCCACGCCCGAAATGCGCAACTGCCAGGTAACGCAGCACGCTCGAGCGCGCAAGGGCATCAAGAAAATCAGACGACCAGCGCACTTCAGGATGTTCGGCGCGCGCTAGCCGGTTCATGCCGCGCGCCACGCCCGCGCCCGTCAACCCGCCGATCAACCCGCCGGCCAGCATGCCGCCGCCCAGCGTCAGTCCGCCGGTCGCAATGTCGGCCTTGAGCCCGGTTAACGCGCCCATGATGACGCTGCCGAACAGCGCGCTGCGGCCCTCGTCAACCTTTTGCTGGACCGAAAAGTGGGTGCGCAGCCGATCCAGCACGGTCTGTGCGGCGTTACCGTCAAGTCCGTGCAGCGCAGTGAGCGCGTCAGTCGCGCCGCGGATGCGCGTTTCCAGACGCTCGGCCAATGTCTTCATCGCACGCTCGTGCGCAGCGTCACGTTCAGCATGCTTGAGTCCGACGGAATGCATCAACTTTTGCATCGCGGTCGTGGATGGCAAGGTGAGCCGCTCGCGGTCGCACGCCGCATGCGCTAGCTGCTCGGCGAGCACCCGCATCGATTCGACAAATCGCTCGACATTGCGCGTCGTCCACGTTTCGACCAGTCGCGCGTGCGCCGCGCGCTTGTGCTCGGGCAGGTGGCGGCCGACGGTATCGAGCAGCACACGCTCCTGCACCCAGCACCGTGCAAAAGCATCGAGCGTCAGCACGTCGCTCTCCACGCCGAGCGTTTTCAGATGCGTGGACCAACGCTGAGCGTCGGCCTGTTCCTCAATCGCGGGACGCGGTGGGCCGACCTGATTCAACAACACGACAACGGGCTTATCGACCCACTGCAGCACCTGCGCCTCGTAGCCGACATACCCTGCATCGCGCGGGTCTTCTGCGGCGTTGACCAGATACAGAAGCACGTCTGAACTGTCGCGAGCGGCGCGCACTGCCTGCTGGCTGCACCAAAACGGGCGATCGAGATATCGATCCCACACTTCGCGCAGCAGCCAGCCGATCGGGTTGTCGGCGAGCCGCAGCCGCTGCACGAGGCGCGCGGAATCGCCAAAGCCCGGCGTGTCCCACAGCCGCAGCACATCGCCCGCCTCTGTCTGCAATAGTGTGTGTGCTTCGGCGATCTCGGTGACATGCGGTGCGTCGCGCACCTCGCCGATGTCACGGCCAAGCAGCGTGCGTGCAAGCGTGGTCTTGCCCGCGTTGGTGTGCGAGATCAACGTGATCTCGATGGTGGCGCTGTCGGCGGTCATTGATCCGATGCCGCGGGTGTCGCCGAAACTGCGTGCTCGAAATCGCGCTCGATTGCGGCAAGGTCGGGCGCCGATAGATCGTTGAAAACGACGTCGGTGCCGACAGTCTTGCAAAAATATCGCCATGCATCGCGCCGCTCGGCTAGACGGCGCTCCGCACTGCTGTCGGAGCCAAGCCGTTGCCGATAACCGGATTCGTCAACCAGCACCGCGGGTTGCGATCCAAGTGTTGAGCGCAGCATCTTTAAAAACACGCCGTGATTCTCCGGCTCTGGCGTTGCAGCGAGACTGAAAAGCGCCAGCGTCAACGCCGCCGGGTGAGTTGCCTTGATCAGCGCATCATTGATGCTCTCTTCGGCGCCAAACGCTACCGGTGCGTGCAGCATGACTGCAGCCTCGTCTCCTAGCAAGGCGCGAGCAATCGTTCGCAAACCATCGTGCGCGGCCTCATCGACGGTAAAGCTGTATGGAATCACGCGCAGCGAAACGGGCGCACCGCCAAATGCGCCCGTAAGGCGACGAAAGTACGGTTCATTCAGGTCGAACGAAAACGCATGCATCCGGCGTTGCTCGTGCAGTCGTGCCACGAGCGCCAGCACGAGTCGCGGCACGACGACAACCGCTGCCACCGTGATCGCGTATAGATGAATCCAGCGCGCTGCGTTGGCCGAGGCGGCATTTGGCGCGCCACTGGCAAACCGCATCGCGGCAACTTCATCGACACCTGGGAACGGCATGCCGATCCAGTGCGCGGCGGGTGAAAGAAACAACGACAGGATTGCGTGCACAACCGGTGCGTCGAGAAACGTGCTTTCCCAACCGGCCCGGTACTCGAATACCAGCCCGCGCACGTAAAGGCCGCCAATTGCTCCGATCGCAAAGAGTGCTGCGGCCAGATGCAGAACACGGGCCGCTCGCGCGGCCATCAGCGATGCCACGCGCGTGCTCCACTGTGAGACAAAAGCATCAATGGCCGTCGCCCCCGGCCCGGAGTTGGCGCGCGGCAAGCGCTTTCCGATGGCGGTGATCCAGCGCCGTGGGCCGCGTGAATCCACCGACCTGTCCGCGCCGGTGGCGCGCAGCACCCATGAGATTGCAAGCAGCGCGTAAACAATGACATTCCACAGCACGATCGCCAACAGCGGAAACGCCAGGATGTTGACGTGCTGCCGGTCAGCGATGTGCTCGATCAACGCGCCAGCGGCGAGTGCCAATGCCGGCAATGCGAGGCCTATCCAGGCGGGCCAGTTGAATGCACGCGCCGTTTGCGCCAGCGCGGGCGCACGGCGGGTCAGCGTGTTGGCAAGCAACTCGGCGCGCTTGCCGATAAAAGCTTCCGCCGAAGCGGGTTGTCGGCGTTCCGTTGCCTGCCATCGCGCAAGCTCGGCAGCCGCCCTGCCGGCATAAGCACGATCATCGTTGGTGAAAATAGCGCGCTCGCTATCGGCGCTCTCGATGGCGCGGATCAAGACAACTTCGCGGGCTGCGTGTTCGTTCACGGCTCATTATCGCGGCACGCGCCGGCAGGCTCGGTACTCTTGTTTTCCGCACGGCACTCGCCGGAAATTATCTTGCCAGGTCGCGGGCATCGCGCACGCTCTGTTTGCAGCGCTGGAAGCCGAATTCCCCCTGAGTCCACGCTCTACACGCTGTATCTGCAGCGCGCCGCGACCTATGCAGCGGATCCGCCGCCAGCGGATTGGGACGGCTCGACCCTTTTACTTCCAAGTGGAAGCGCCAGCGGCACCCTCACTGAATCAGTCGCAGCAGTAAACCTATCAGTGCGCAGGCGCCAATGACCTGCACCACATTTGCCTTGAAGCGAAACAGCGCAATTGCAGCGCTGAGCGCTAGCAAAGCGGCGAACCCGTCGAACGCGCGGTCAAACCCGCCTGGCCACAGCGCGTGATATCCAAAGAACAGCGTCAGGCTCAGGATGCCGCCAACGACAGCCGCCGTGATAGAAGTCAGCGGCGCCATCAGATGTAGATTCTGGCGCGTGCTCTCGACCATCGGGCCCCCGGCAAGGATGAACAGAAACGACGGCAGGAATGTGAACCACGTCACCAGCGAAGCGGCCAGCGCTCCAGCGAGGAAGAGACGATCCACGCCGAAAATCGCGTCACCGTACGCGCCGACAAAGCCCACAAATGCGACCACCATGATCAGAGGTCCCGGCGTTGTTTCGCCCAGCGCGAGTCCGTCGATCATCTGCGTAGTTGTCAACCATCCGTAATCGACCACTGCGCCCTGATAAACATAAGGGAGCACTGCGTAGGCGCCGCCAAAGGTCAGCAGCGCCGCCTTCGTGAAAAACCAGCTCATCTGCGTCAGCGTGTGATCCCAACCGCAGACCACCACCAGCAGCGACATTGGAATCAGCCATAGCGCGCTGCCGATCAGCACTATCGCGATCAGGCGAATCCAGCTGAACCGGGCGTGGTCGGGTCTGGGCGTGTCATCGTCGATGATCGCCGCGCCGAAAGATGCGCTGGACGCGGTATGCGCTGCATTGATCGAAAACTTCGCCGGCGCGAGGCGACCTCCGACGTAACCGATCAAGCCCGCGCTCGCGACCACGGCAGGAAATGGAGCGTCGAAAGCGAACAACGCAACGAAAGATGCCGCGGCCATGGCCCACAGAATTCCATTCCTGAGCACGCGGGAGCCGATGCGATACGCCGCGTGCAGGACGATCGCAGCAACCGCGGGCTTGATGCCATAGAACAAGCCTGCAACCCATGGCAGATCACCGAGAGCAACGTAGATCCACGACAGCGCGATCAGGATTACAAGCGACGGCAGCACAAACAAGGTTCCGGCAACTATGCCGCCCCAGGTGCGATGCATCAACCAGCCGATGTATGTCGCGAGCTGCTGCGCCTCCGGCCCCGGCAGGACCATGCAGAAATTGAGCGCATGCAGGAAGCGCCGCTCTGAAATCCAGCGTCGCCTCTCGACCAGCTCGTGATGCATGATCGAAATCTGCCCAGCGGGCCCGCCGAAGCTGATAAAGCCGAGCTTCAGCCAGAATCGGAACGCATCGTAGAAGCTGACGGCCAGCGGCGCCGGCGCAAGTTCAAATGCTACTGCCGCGTTCTTCTCGCGGTCATGCGCTGCGCCGCTCATCAGCCGTCAAGCCGCTCCTCACGTACCTTGGCGCGCATGTTAGCGCCGACAGCCAACGACGCCGCGATGAAATTCCGGCAAGCCGATCGATGCGTTGATGTTGTAGCCGAGGCCCACGCCTGTGCCCGTGTTGCCAACCAGGAATCCGTCGAAGCCTCCGGTGCGTGCCGCTGCGAGCCATTGCCCACACAGCCAATGGTGGCTTGGTTGGTCGAAAAGCGGCCTCCGGGAAGCAATGCCGCACCGCCGCTCATCCTGTACTCGGCGTTGGTAAGCCCGTTCAGGACGCGCACGGCAATGACATAGCTACGGCGAAGTTGCGGCAGCGATCGAGATGACTGCACCGACTGTCATGGCACTGCGCGCGTATCCGACGCTGCGCACCAGCGGCCCCGCCGCGCCGCAGATCGGCAACGATTTGTCGCTGCTGAGAACGCCTGACAGGGCGGCGCAGCTTCGAATGGCGCGAAGGAAAGTTGTATCAGCGCTCTGCGCTCGACCTACAGCGCGAGTGGGAGATGTCACTGGTCAAGGATTCGGTGACGCCGGGCCATGCGCAATACAACGAAAAAGCCGCCCGCGCCAAATTACTGGGGCGTCTGAATCCAGCGGGATTGCCTATGCGATGGGGACCGGGCGTCGACACCAACGTACTCGCGCATAGTGACGAGAAGATGGCGTGTTACACGTGCCATCTGTCGTGGACCACCAGCTGCGCCGGCTGTCATCTGCCGATCCAGGCCAACTGGAAAAAACGAAAGCCTGCATTACGAAGGCGGATCAACGCGCAACTATGCAACCTACAACCCACAGGTTGCGCGCGATGGCGTGTTTTAGCTCGGCCGCCACGGTGACGCCAAGGGGTAAAAGATCGCGCCGGTGCGCTCGAGCTCCGCGCTGGTGTTGTCATCGACCGACACAACCGAGCGCGCATCTACATTCAGCAGTCGCCGATCGGCTGCAGGCTATTCGTCGCAGGCATTCGCGCCGCACTATCCGCACATCGGCGCTCCGCGTTTCACCCGAACGATTTTCTGGATTACGCGGGCAACGGGCGAAAGCTATCGGTGAGGCCAGTAACTTTCTAGCCCACAGAGATCAGAGACCAGGCATTGGGCTCTTTCGAGCGCCAATGCCGTCTAATCACAAAGCCTGCGGTTCGGTGCCGTCGTCGGTTGGGGGTGTAAACGTGCCCAGCGCCAACGGCTCGGCTGTGTCGTTCACCGCTAGCGTCAGCAGAAAAGCGATGAAAGCTGCCACCGACGCACTGGCACTTGGCGGGACTTCCGCAGTAGGCGGAGCCGCCGCCGTCCCGTTGTCGTCGTTCGAACTACCGCACCCCGTCATACCGATGGTCAGCCCGACGGTTGCTGCGGCGATAATGATGTGTCGCTTATTCAACATGGCGCCCCCTTTAGTTAAACGAGCCGGGGATCGGCGTGTTGAAGTACGGGAACGCGGGTCTGAAGTTGGTCGCATCCCTGCGCACGCCGTCGGTAAACGGCAGCCCGCCCGAAGGAGCCGCACCGGACGCGCAACCTACGCCGAACGTGTCGGTCGGCCCGGTCAACACGCACAACGCGCCCATCGCGACTCGCAACGTCAAGTCGACCACATCGTCACCCGGCCGCCGGCCGTTTGGAAAACCCGCTGCGTCCATCGCCGCGAGCCCAAGCGGGTTTTGCTGCGCCTGAGGAGTCGCTGGTGTGGACGTGTTCAGCCGCATCATTTCCGAAGGTACGACATTGGCCGGACGATTCACGCCGGCAAGCCCAGTAAGATACGCTGCAACCAAGTCGGTGCGCGGAAAGTTCGTCGGCGCCGTGACGGCGGGGAACAGGCTCTGCACCAGCGCGGGCACCGTCGGATTGGTCGCGTACTGAAGAAACTGAGCGTCGTTTCTCGGCTTCGAGGCGTTGAACTTGTCCTTATCGTCCAAACCGATCAAGAGCTCGTTGAACAACGGCATGGCGATCCGTGAAACCTGCGTCCACGCGCCACCGCTTCTGACTACCCCATTGATCGACGTGCCGGGCGAAGGATCGAGCAGCCGTCCCTGCCGCAGACTCGACGTCGTAAACGCGCCGATGACGGGATCGCTGGCCACCAGGCAGCTGATCGGCAATTCGAGTGCGATGCTGGTGATGTTTTTCTGTTCGAGATCGTTGTTCTTTCCGGTCTGCGAACCGAGCGGATCGTAGTTGAACAAGTCAAAGATGTCGCCGACGGCGATGAAGAATGCCTCCTTGCGCTGGCCGACAAACATGCGTCCGTTGGCGCAGCCGGGGATGGCGATGTCGTAGGTGTGGGCGGCGGCATACGCGTCGTACGCGGTGGGAGCACCCAGGGTTTTTTCACCGACGTAATCGAGCGGCTTGTCGAACTGGTTGGCGCCGCCCGCAGCATTCGTGATGCGCCCGCTGCGCGTCCCGCCGCGGCGATCGCCGCGAACGACTTCAACCGCATACGTTTCGCGCCGGTTTAGCGTGGCCGGATTGACACCGGCTACCGGTCCCGAATTAATCAACGGAATGCGCACGTTCTGACCGCCCACCATCAGCGAGGCGCCCTTCGATGTATTGGTAAAGCGGAACTGGAACGTGAGGTCTTCTCTGCCGTCACCGTTGTTGTCGAAATGTATTTCGTACAACGCGTTCTGGTTGAAGGGGTAAAAGGTGGGACCGCCCTGCGGATCCTGGAACGGAATGTAATCGGCAATGACGGTGACGAAGCCCTGCCGACCTGGCTCGTAGCTGCGGAACAGATACAGGTCGGTGCCGTCCACTGTGGGCTGGCTGCTGATAAACGGCGCTTCGCGGTGACTCGACGCAAAAGCGGTGCCGCCTATCGCGACTGCCAGAGCGGCGGATGCAAAGCGGGCCAGCCGGCGTCTGCAGGCGGATCTTTTAAGACTCATTTGTTTCTCCAGTGAATGAGGTCAAGCACAACCGGCTCGATCGGCGCTGAGCGCCCACGGGAGAGTCGGCAAGCCAAGGGCCCACGCGCACAATTGGCTCCGACTTTATTTTTTTCGCAAGGCACGTCCATGCGCCGTACTGAACCGTACGCGACGCGCGAAGCCCAACAATTATTGAATTACTCGGGCGAAATGCGGCAGTATTGCGCCGGAGGCGGCCGGTCCCGAGCCGCGCCCGCGATCGTTTGGCCCAGATGATGTGGCACGCGCGCTGATAAGCAGCGCGCATCGACGCAAGGTGAAAAATTTCCGGGCGCAGCATCAAAGTTTGGAAAAACTTGCTGCGGCGCTCGTCGAAGAATTGCCAGGCTGCAGTGTCGTCATCGAGCGCGATCAACGGCGCTGCTCGGCGAATACTTCCCAGGAGTAGCGTTCAAAGTCGGCGGGTGGAACGCCGAGCCGCATCAGATCAAGATCCAGCACTGCGGTTGACTGTAAATGGCGCGGCACGTGGTCCGTGGAGTCGATCACGATTGCAAATGCCGCATCAAAGTACTCGATCGCGACGCGTGGCGCGTACACGCGCATCAATTGCGCTGATAGTGTTCTTCAAAACGGTATCGTTATTCCATCAATATGCAGCACCATCCAGCGCTATGATTCTCGCGCTTAGTTGCCTCGGAGATCTGCTTTGCTTCCGTTAACTGGCTCTCCGATAAAGGCGCCGCCCCGGTCGCGTGGATCGCAGCTGACCGCGATTGCAATGTTCGTCGTGATTACCGGCATTCTCTATTTCGGCCGCGATGTGCTGATCCCGGTGGCGTTATCAGTGCTATTGAGTTTTCTGCTGGCTCCAGCGGTACGTCATCTCGAAAAGGCCGGACTGCCGCGCGTCGCCGCTACCACCGTGATGGTCGCTTTGTCGTGCTGGGTCATCGCTGGCGTAGTGTGGATATCGGCGGTTCAGATGCTGAATCTGGCAGCGCGTCTGCCCGAATACAAAAGCAATATTCAAAGCAAGGTCGCAATCTTGCAGTCGTCGGATCCTGATGGCAGCCTAAGACGGGCGCGTCGGACGATCGACGAGATCGGGACCGAAATGGCGAAGCAGCAGGCGGCCGAGGCAGAAGCCGAGGCAAGGCGCCAGCCTTCGGGACGCGCTGCGGCGGCGACCGAACGTCCGGCGCATGTGATTGTCGATGCGGCACCGCAGACTCCATTCGACTTCTTGAAGTCGATGGTGGCCCCGCTCGTCGTGCCGCTCGCTACTACGGGTGCCGTGATCCTCTTCACGTTCATCATGTTGTTGCGGCGAGAAGATTTGCGCGATCGCGTGATCCGCCTGGTCGGTCATCGTCAACTGAACACCACCACACAGGTTTTGGAAGAAGCTGCAGGCCGCGTGAGCCGTTATCTGCGCATGCAGCTGATCGTCAACGTCACCTACGGTCTGCCGGTGGGCATTGGGCTCTACGCACTGGGCGTGCCAAACGCCGCGTTGTGGGGTTTGCTCGCAACGCTGCTGCGGTTCATACCCTACATCGGCGCGTGGATCGCAGCCGTGATGCCAATCGCGGTGGCGTTTGCGATTTCGGATGACTGGTCGCTGGTCATATGGACCATCGGCATTTTCGTGGTGCTCGAGCTTGTCAGCAACAATATCGTCGAGCCGTGGGCGTACGGTGCCAGCACCGGCATGTCGGCGATTGCAATCATCGTGTCCGCGATCTTTTGGACTTGGCTGTGGGGTGCCGTCGGCTTGCTGCTCGCGGTCCCGTTGACGGTGTGCCTGGTGGTGATGGGACGCTACGTGCCTCAGCTCGCTTTTCTCAACATCATGCTTGGCGATGAGCCGGTCCTGTCCGTTCAGGACCGCATGTATCAGCGGCTGCTCGCGCGCGATCAGGATGAAACCGCGGAACTTGCCGAAGCGTATGTCGACGAGCACGGTCTTGAAGCACTTTACGAAGACGTGCTGATACCGGTTCTAAACCTGGCGGAGCGCGACCGGCACGACGACGCACTTTCCGACGACCGTTCGAAATTCGTGTTCGACAGCATGCGGACACTGGTGGAAGACCTGTCCGAACGCAGCGAGGCTGCCGCCAAGACCGCGGAGTCGGGTGAGGAGTTGCAGCCAGAATCAAGGTCCGAGGTGCCGGCGCCGCCAGTTACGGTGTGCATCGTGCCTGCACGCGATGAGGCCGATGAAATTGTAGGTGCGATGTTGTTGCGATGCCTGAACGCGCGGAACGTCGGCGCCAATTTGGCGACCACCGGGTTGCTCAAGAGTGAAGCGCTCGGAAGAGTGGCGGAACTCGATGCGCAAGCGGTGTACATCTCCGCCCTGCCGCCTGCTGCTGTGCTGCATGCCTCGTTTTTTTGCAAGCGTTTGCGAGCGACATTTCCAGAGCTGAAGATAGTGGTTGCGCTGTGGAATGCGCATGGCGACCTTGAGAAAGGGCGTGCCCGATTGGTCGCCGCCGGTGCAACCGAGGTTGTCACAACCTTGAAGGCCGCGATTGAAAAGCTTCCGCCGGCCGCAACGATCAACGCGACGAAGCCGCCTGACGCCCAGGTCCAGGGCACTAACGCCGCGGCTGCAAACCCGCGCTAGCTTTAACATTTCCTCGCGCGCGTCTTCTCCGTGCGCCGCACCCAGAGATTAAGTTTTCTAAACAGTCGGCGGATCCATTTGCCGTTCGAAGTGCCGATGGCGCGCAATTGCCTGTACAAACGCGTCGGCTACTGCGGCGTTGTCTTCTTCATCAACCACGAGCAGACCGGGATCGTCGCTGCCGTCGGGTAACCGTGGCGAAATGCCGGCACCCTCCAGCAATGCGCGAGCGCCGTTGAGCGCAAGGATCGGCTTGCAATGCCGGTACTGGAGCTTTATGAATTCCATCGCCTGCCCGCTTCGGCCCAGAATCTCGACCGCGTTCTTGCCACCCGGTAGCACCAACGCATCGAACAACACGGCCGGCGCAGTTTCCATCGTAACTTCCACTTCAATCGGACCCGAGTCCGACTGCACCGCACCGAGCCGATGCCCGACGTAATTGGCCACAGCGCCCTCTGCAGTCAGCGTGTCGTATATCGCTTGCAGCGAAGCGGCCACGACGCCGTCCGCCACCAGCAACGCGATACGGCGCGTGCGAATCGAGCCATCGCCGGGCCGCGCAAGCAGCGATAGCGCGCCGGAACTTGTGACTTCCGGTTTAGCCGGTTTGGCCAGAACGCGTGGCAATGGGTCAGGCAAATCGATGCCGAGCCCTTGTGCAACTTTCGATGCGAGATTGCCGTCGACGTTTAAAAGTCCCGCAACCATCCGTGCACGGACGGCAGGCGTCTGAACTTTGGTCAACTCGAACCGAAACGCCTCGATGATGTGATTCTGCTCGACTGCTGTCTGGCTGTTAAAGAATAAAGTGGCCTGTGTGTAATGATCGGCAAACTTCTCAGGTTTGCCGCGGAGCTTGTCATCACGTATCGGCTCGGGAAAAGACCTGAATCCCATTGCGCCGGCCTGGAACGGACATCCGCCCCCAAGCGAATTCGGCTCATAGGCAACGCGTCCGCGCGGAATTGCCTGACGGTGGATGCCGTCGCGCTGATTGTTGTGAACCTCGGCTACAGAAGCATTGATCGGAAGTTCGTGAAAGTTGGGTCCACCGAGCCGGCTTAGCTGCGTGTCGAGGTAGGAATGGTTGCGTCCCTGCAGCAAGGGGTCATTACTGAAGTCGATGCCGGGAATGATGTGATGGGTCGCAAAAGCCACCTGCTCGGTTTCGGCAAAAAAGTTATCAGGGTTGCGGTTCAGGACCAATCTGCCGACCGGACGCAGCGGCACCAGCTCTTCGGGAACGATCTTGGTCGAGTCCAGCACATCGAAACTGAACTCTTCTGCCTGCTGTTCGGTAAAGACTTGCAAAGCGAGCTCGTATTCGGGATAAGCACCGCCCTCGATCGCTTCCCACAAATCCCGGCGATGAAAGTCGGGGTCGGCACCGTTGATCTTGACCGCCTCGTCCCACACGACCGAGTGCGTGCCCAACAGCGGGATCCAGTGAAACTTGACGAACACCGACACGCGCTCCGCATTGACCATTCGGAACGTATGTACGCCGAAGCCTTGCATCATTCGGTAGCTGCGCGGTATCGCACGGTCCGACATCACCCACATCAACATGTGCGTGATCTCGGGCATCAAGCTGGCAAAGTCCCAGAAGGTGTCGTGTGCGCTCGCTGCCTGTGGCATCGCGTGATGGGGTTCAGGCTTGACTGCGTGTATCAGGTCCGGAAACTTCATCGCGTCCTGAATGAAGAACACCGGAATGTTGTTACCCACCAGGTCCCAGTTACCCTGATCGGTATAAAACTTGACGGCAAAGCCGCGCACATCGCGCGCGAGGTCAAACGAGCCGCGTTCGCCGGCGACGGTCGAAAAGCGCACGAATACGGGGGTGCGTTTACCTGCTTCGGCAAACGGCGCAGCCATCGTCAGGTCGGTCAACGCCTCATAGCTTTCAAAGTAACCATGCGCGGCCGAACCGCGTGCATGCACGATGCGCTCTGGAATGCGCTCGTGATCGAAGTGCGTGATCTTTTCGCGCAAGACAAAATCTTCGAGCAGCGTTGGCCCGCGCAAACCTGCTTTCAGCGAGTTCTGGTTGTCTGCAATCGGGACGCCATGATTAGTCGTCAGCGCTCGGCCTGCAGAATCGACGCGCACTCTTTCGAGTGGCGCATTGTTTGGATTCAGGCCGGCACTGGCCGCGTTGCCGGTCTTGTCGTTGGCGTTGGTCTCTGTGATAGTGCTGGCAGCGACGTCGTCCGACGGTGGCGGTTCGTTCTGACCCTGCGGGGGGTTCAGTGCACCCCGACGACCAAATTCTGCAGGCTTCACGGTATTAAACGGAAAGGACCGCGCCAGTTGATCGGTGCCCGCCATTTTGTCGGCAAGCCGGGCAGCTGCGGCTTCTGCTCGAACGTCGGGACTGCTGCCATCGATGCCGTCAAGCATCGCGGACGCCGCGCGCGAAACGACGCCCATGGCACCACGGGCCGGTGTCCGCGCGGAGGGTCCGCTGGCAGTTTGCTTATCAGACCCGCCTGCTGCGGGACTTTTGACCTGCCGAGCCGTAGCCGGGGGCGCCTTTGCGCCCGAACGTTTCGTTGCCATTGTTTCCTAGGATTAGCGGAGCTGAGAGGGCCCGCGTAGCAGGCCCCGTGCCGGTCAAACGATTACCGGGACTTGCCTTGCATGATTTCCGCCTTGCGCGCGGCAATTTGTTCGCCGAGTGCCACAGTGTCGAGCTTCGCCCGGCGGACCTTTGGGAACATCTCGCCTTCTTCTTCCTCGACGTGATGGTTGATGTATTCGCCGAGCACTTTGACTTTTGCGTCGTAATGATCATCCGATGGCGATGACGACTCGATCTGCGCGATCAAATCTTTCGCGCTGGCATGTTCGACGTCAGCTTCGTCAACGAGATCCGGTTCAGGCAACGCAGAGCGAGCGGCGGGATAAAAAATTTCTTCTTCGGCTGTGGCGTGTGCCGTCAATTCGGCGCAGATCATCGTCGCCAGTTCCTGCTTCTCGCTATCGTCGGCCTCGGCCTTGGCTAGCTTCTCGTACTGCTTAAACATTTTCTTGACGCGCGCGTGATCCGCGGTGAGCTGCGCGATCGCCTCATTCTTGGATGCTTTGCCCGCAGGCGCCCTGCTCGAAGCCGACTTCTTTGAAGCGGACTTCTTTCCGGCCGATTTGGCCGATGATTTTGATGACTTCTTGGTGACCATGTCGACTCCGTATGAATTACAAATGAGAAACCCCGCCGTAGCGGGGCTGCTTCGAGGCTCTTAACGCTCAATACTCTGTGTCCCAGCCAGCGCGTGTTGCGCGCTTGGCTTTTTCCCAACCAAGACGAGACTTGCCCTTCACCGTTTCATAATCGCTTGCAAGCGAATGCTCAACGGATTCGAAGGAAGACCCTTCATTACGCCGACGAGCATCGGCCCCGAGGCGATAGCCCGGCGCGTAGTCGTCATACGTCATACCGCTCTCAAAATAAGGCTCGCGGTCATAGCGGCCACGCCAGTGGGAATCGACCACGGTTGGATCGATGCTTTCGGCAACTGCCTTACCCGCGAAGCCGCCGGCTACTGCGCCGATGGCCGCACCGACCACGGTGCCTATAGGCCCTGCTGCTAACGTGCCTGCCGCGGCGCCTGCGGCTATGCCGCCGGCAGCTGCGCCAAGTCCAGTGCCCACGGGGTGCGAACCCGGCGCGCCACTCAATGGATCACGGTTGGCATCAGGAGTTTTGTCGATTGTGTCGCGATTCATGTTGATCTCCCTTGTAATAGGAATAAGTTATTAACGTACTTTGCCGCGGCGAAACAGGTTAACGATCGCCAACAGAATGACGGCACCAATTAACGAAACAACCAGCGCGCCGATACTGAATGCGTCTTGGTTGATAGTCGGGACACCCACAAGCGGGCTGATTAACCAGCCACCTAACAGTGCGCCCACAATGCCGACCACGATGTTCAGGAAGATGCCCTGCTGTGCGTCGGTTTTCATAATCATGCTTGCGACCCAGCCAATCAATCCGCCAACGACGATCCAAATAATGAAATTCATGCTGAACCCCTTTCCTCAGTCAGTGTGTTTGAATAAAGCCCAAACGGTGTTGCAAAGACCGTGCCCAATTAGTTTTACGGCGATGAAGTTCACGACGGAGTCATTGCGTGGCCCTTGAACAGTGGGACACCATCATCATCGGCGGTGGGCCGGCCGGGTTGTCCGCAGCACTTGTGCTGGGCCGCTGTTGTCGGAAAGTTCTTGTGTGCGATGCGGGCGCGCCGCGAAACTGGGCAGCGCACCATATGCACAGTTACCTGACGCGCGACGGGGTTCCGCCCGCCGAGTTCAAGGAGTTCGCGCGGCAGGAATTAGCCCGATACGGCAACGTGCACTTTTGGGAGGGCGAAGTTACCGACGTCGTGCGAACGCCTGAAAATACGTTCCGGGTAAAGCTCGATGAAGATCGATCTGAACTCGCGAGGAAGCTTTTGATTGCGACCGGCGTAAAGGATCAGTTGCCCAATCTGCCGCGCATTGATGAGTTTTGGGGAACCAGTGTTCATCAGTGTCCTTATTGCGATGGCTGGGAATTGCGCG
>Ga0183260_10000997_pt1 | contig 24019 bp, 28 predicted proteins | sample AntDrymUQ4972206_2_FD_129768 | JGI IMG/M metagenome (GOLD analysis project Ga0183260, IMG submission 129768) | Polar desert sand microbial communities from Dry Valleys, Antarctica - metaG UQ497 (22.06) (version 2) (version 2) | ecosystem: Environmental > Terrestrial > Soil > Desert | place... | reverse complement strand
GACGGGACGATCCTGATCTTCGAGAAGATGTTCGAGAACCGGCTGTTCTTCGTCGACAAGCTCGTCGCGATGGGCGCTCGGATCACGCTGTGCGATCCCCACAGGGCGATCGTCAGCGGTCCGAGCCGGCTTCACGGCGAGCGCCTGGAGAGCCCCGACATCCGCGCCGGGATGGCCATGCTCATCGCGGCCCTGGCGGCCGAGGGCACCTCGGAGATCGGCAACATCGCCCAGATCGACCGCGGCTACGAGAAGATCGACGAGCGCCTGCGCGACCTGGGCGCCCGCATCGAGCGCGTCTCATCTGAGCGCGTCCCCGCGTAAGCATCCACCGGCATCTCCTCGGCTTTGCCTGCGGGGATGCCGGGTCGGCACACGGTCCGGAGGGATGCTGAGGCTCCGCTTGCGCCACGCAGGCGGGTCATCCGTAGATTGGATCGCCGTATGAGGCACCCGATACCCCCGGGCACCCGGGACATCCTGCCTGACGAGATGCGTGAGCTCCGTGAGCTCCAGGCGACCCTGACCGAGGTCTTCGAGAGCCGCGGCTACGGCCAGGTGGCGACGCCGACCCTGGAGTACGACTCGGTGCTCTCGCGCGGCGAGGGCCGCTCGGGCGTCGGCGCCTACCGCTTCTTCGACGAGCGCGGCGAGTTGCTGGCGCTGCGCTCGGACATGACCATCCCGATCGCCCGCCTGGTGGCGAGCCGCTTCGCCGACGCCGAGCCGCCGCTGCGCTTCTCCTACATCGGCAACGCCTACCGGGTCGTTCGCCCCCAGCGCGCCCAGGTGCGCCAGTTCATGCACGCGGGCGTCGAGCTGGTCGGCGCCGGCGCCCCCGACGGAACCGCCGAGGTGATCGAGGTCCTGAGCGCCGCACTCGACGCTGTCGGGCTGAACCGCGCCGTGGTCGGGCTCGGCGACGCCGACCTCTACCGCCAGCTGCTGACCGAGCTGGGGGTCGACGACGAGCCGCGAATGCGGATCCTGGACCGCCTGGCGATGCACGACCTCGTCGGCCTCGAGGGGGAGGTGGACCGCGTCGAGGGCCTGCCCCCCGACGGCCGCGAGACGCTGCTGCGCCTGCCGGGCATGCGCGGGGGCGCAGAGGTCCTCGACCAGGCGCGCGAGCTCGGGGGCGGCGCCGTCGAGCGCGCGGCCCAGCGCCTGCAGGCGACCTACGACGCGCTCGTGGAGCGCGGCGTCGCCGACCGCGTCCAGCTCGACCTCAGCCTGCTGCGCGACCTCGGCTACTACACCGGCGCGATCCTCGAGGTCTACGACCCCGCGCTGGGCCACATCCTCGGCGGCGGCGGCCGCTACGACGACCTTCTCGGCCAGTTCGGCGCGCCGATGCCCGCCGCGGGCTTCGGCCTCTACCTGGAGCGAGTGCACCTCGCGCAGATGGAGGAGGAGCGCATCTCCGAGGAAGAGACGAGCTGATGGCCCCCACGGTCGAAGGCCCGATCCGCGCTCGCACCGGCGGGCCGATGAAGCTCGCGATCCCGCGAGGAGCCCTGTTCGGCCCCACGCTCGACGCGCTCGATTCCATCGGGTTCGACACCTCCGAGATGCGGGGCGACTCGCGCTCGCTGATCTTCTCCCTCGACGGCCTGACGGTCGTGACGATCCGGCCTTCGGACGTGCCCACCTATGTCGAGGCCGGCGCCGCCGACCTGGGGATCACAGGCAAGGACGTGTTGCTGGAGCAGCGCGACCGCGTCGTCTACGAGATCCTCGATCTCGGCTACGGCTCCTGCCGGATGGTGCTCGCCGCGCGCGAGGGCGACGAGTCCCTCGACGAGTCCGAGCGCCGGCTGGGGGCGATGCGCATCGCCACCAAGTACCCGAGGATCGCCGAGCGCCATTTCGACGAGACCGGCCGCCAGGCCGAGATCATCGACGTCAAGGGGTCGGTCGAGCTGGCGCCGCTCGTCGGCCTGGCCGACGGCATCGTGGACCTGGTCGCGACGGGACGCACGCTCTCCGAAAACGGGCTCGAGGTCCGCGAGGAGATCGTCACCAGCACCGCGCGCCTGGTCGCCAACCGCGTGTCGCACAAGCTGCGCGCCGCCGAGGTCGACGACCTCGTCGAGCGCCTGCGCCCCAAGGGAATGTGAGCGGCTCGTGAGGCCGGAGCGAATCGACTGGGACGGGTCGGACCCGCGAAGGCTGGCCGAGCGCCTGCGGGCGCTGCAGCCCGGCCTCGACGAGGTCTCCGATGCGGTCGCCGAGATCGTGGCCTCGGTCGCGAGCGGGGGGGACGAAGCCGTGCTCGACGCCGAGCGGCGCTTCGGCGGCTGCGCACCGGCCGATCTGGTCGTCGGCCGCGACGAGCTGGAGGCCGCGCGGGACGCGATCGCCGCGGACCTGCGCGACGCGATCGAGCTCGCGGAGCGAAACGTCAGGCGGGTCGCGGAGGCCGAGGCCGAGGCCGACCTGCGCGTGACCCTGGAGCAGGGCCAGTCGGTGCGGCTTCGCAGCGTGCCGGTTCGCTCGGCGGGCGCCTATGCGCCGGGCGGCACGGCCTCGTACCCCTCTTCCGCCCTTATGTGCACCGTCCCGGCCGCCGTCGCCGAGGTCGAGCGGATCGCCGTGGCGAGCCCGCCGGGCGAAGACGGCAGGATCGACCCCGTCGTGCTGGCGGCCGCCGCCATCGGCGGCGCCGGCCGCGCGTTTGCGACGGGCGGCGCCCAGGCCATCGCCGCGATGGCGCTGGGAACCGAGTCGATCGATCCCGTCGACGTCGTCGTGGGGCCGGGGAACCGCTTCGTGCAGGAGGCGAAGCGCCAGCTGAGTGGGCGCGTCGGCATCGACGGCGTCGCGGGGCCGAGCGAGCTGATGGTCGTCTTTGACGAGAGCGCGGAGCTTCGCTGGCTGGCGCTGGACCTCTGCGCTCAGGGTGAGCACGGAGACGACGGCCTGCTTGTCGCAGTCAGCGACGACGCGGAGCGCCTCTCCGAGATCGAGCGGCTGGTGGCCGAGCTCGCCCCCGAGCGGGACAGCGTCGCCTCGCCGCCGATCGCCTTCATCACCGCACCTTCTTCCGAGGCCGCCCTCGAGCTCGCCAACGAGCTGGCGCCCGAGCACCTCCAGATCGCCTGCGAGAAGGACCTATCGGCTGCTGTGACCACCGCCGGGTGCGTCTTCGTCGGCGGCGACAGCGCCGCGGCATTCGGCGACTACGCCGCCGGCTCCAACCACGTCCTGCCCACGGGGGGCGCCGGGCGGTTCACCGGGCCGCTCGGCCCATCCACCTTCAGGAGGCGGATGGCGACCGTGCGCGTCACGCACGAGGCCGCCCGGGAGCTCGCTGGGCCTGTCGCTACATTGGCCCACATCGAGGGCTTCCCGGTTCACGGCGAATCGGTCGAGGCCCGCCGCGACGAACGCGTCGACGACCCGGACCGAGGAAAAAACTGATGGCCGCCAGCCGCAGCGCCGAGATCAGCCGCGAGACGAAGGAGACGAAGATCTCCCTGAAGCTGTCCCTGGACGGCGGGAAGTCGAGCGCCTCCACTGGGGTCGGGTTCCTCGACCACATGCTCGACCTGCTGGCCCGCCACGGCCGGCTGGGCCTGGAGGTGAAGGCCGAGGGCGACCTCGAGACCGGCGCGCACCACACGACAGAGGACGTAGGCATCGTGCTCGGCCAGGCGATCGACGAGGCACTGGGCGACCGGGCGGGGATCCGCCGCTACGGGTCCGCGGTGATCCCGATGGACGAGGCGCTGGCCGAGTGCGCGATCGACGTCTCAGGCCGTCCGTTCACCGTGTTCGACGCCGACCTGCCCGACTTGAGCATCGCCGGCTTCGATGCGGAGCTCGCCGAGGAGTTCTTCCGGGCAGTCGCCAACAACGCGAAGATGACCCTGCACGTCCATGTCCACTACGGCGAGAACGCTCACCACATGATCGAGGCCGCGTTCAAGGCCTTCGCCCGCGCGCTGCGCGAGGCGCTGTCGGTCGACCCCGACGAGAAGGGAGTGCCCTCAACCAAGGGCACTCTGAGCTCATGACCCACATCGCCGTTCTGGATTACGGGATGGGGAACCTGCGCTCGGTGGAGAAGGCGTTCGAGAAGGTCGGGGCCGACGCCGAGATCACCAGCGACCCCGCTGTCGCCGAGGCGGCCGACGGCGTCGTCCTGCCCGGCGTGGGCGCGTTCCCGAAGGCGATGGGCCGCATCCGGGAGCTCGGGATCGACGAGCTCGTCTCGGGCCGCATCGAGCGGGGCGCTCCCGTCCTCGGGAGCTGCCTGGGGATGCAGCTGCTCTTCGACGACTCGACCGAGAACGAGGGCGACACGGGCCTCGGCCTCATGGACGGGCCGGTCGGGCCGCTCGCCGCGAACGGCTACAAGGTCCCCCACATCGGCTGGTCGCCGGTGCGGTGGGAGCGCGACTCCCAGCTGACCGACGGGCTCGGCCCCGAGCCGCCGTTCTACTTCGTCCACTCGTTCGTGCCCCGCCCGGGCAATGAAGCGGACGTCCTCGGCACGGCCGCCTACGGCGAGCGTTTCGCCTGCGCAGTCGAGCGCCCGCCGCTCTACGGTGTGCAGTTCCACCCCGAGAAGTCGAGCTCGGCGGGCTTGGCGCTGCTCGAGAACTTCACGCGCATCTGCGCTTGATCCTCTACCCGGCGATCGACATCCGCGACGGCCGCGCCGTCCGGCTGGTGCAGGGCGACTACGACCGTGAGACCGCGTTCGACGACGACCCCGTGGTGGCGGCCAGGCGCTGGGAGGCCGAGGGCGCGACGTGGCTCCATGTGGTCGACCTCGACGGCGCGCGAGCCGGCCAGCCGCGGAACCTGGATCACGTCCGGCGGATTGACGCTGCCGTGGCCATCCCGATCCAGCTCGGAGGCGGGCTGCGCGACTCCGGCAAGGTCGAGGATGCGATCAGGGCCGGGGTCGAGCGCGTCGTTTTGGGCACGTCTGCCGTGCGCGACCCCGACCTCGCCGAGGCGATCGTGGCCGCTCACGGGGACCGCGTAGTTGCGGCGGTCGACGCCCGGGCAGGCAAGGTCGCCGCCGAGGGGTGGACCGAGCCCTCGAGCGTCAGCCCCGCGGACCTCGCGCGCACGCTCGCCGAGCGCGGCATCCAGCGCTTCATCTACACGCCGATCGAGGTGGACGGGATGATGGAGGGGCCGGACCTGGACTCCCTGCGCGAGGTCGCGGCAGCCACGGACGCCGAGATCATCTATTCGGGCGGGATCGGGACCCTCGACCATCTGCGCGAGGTCGCTTCGCTCGGCATCCAGAACGTCGGCGGGGTGATCGTCGGCCGCGCCCTGTACGAGCGCCGCTTCACCGTGGCGGAAGGCCAGGCCGCCCTGGACGGGTAAATTCTCCCGATGCTCGCGCGCCTCTTCGGGATCTTCTTCACCTTCGCCGGGATCATGCACTTCGTGAAGCCGGGCTGGTACGAGGCGATCATGCCGCCCTGGCTCCCCGCCCACACCGAGCTCGTCTACGCGAGTGGCGTGGCCGAGGTCGCCGGCGGGCTGATGGTCCTGAACCCCTCGACCCGGCGGATCGGGAGCGCGTTCAGCGTCGCGACGCTGCTCGCGGTCTTCCCGGCGAACGTTCACATGGCGATCAACGCCGAGGACTTCAAGCACGTGGACGAGGGGCTTCTGTGGGCGCGCCTCCCCGTGCAGGCCGCATTCATCGCATGGGCATGGGCGGCCGGCGGGTGGGACGAAGAGCGCTGACCAAGGGCGTCGGGCTCGCCGTCCTGGCGCTGCTGGCGGTCTATGCGCTGCTCGGCGGCGACCTGGGCGAACTGGGCCTGAACAACGACTCGACGACGACCGAGTCGCAGCCGACCGTCTCGACCACGGCGGAAGCGCCCGATGGGTTCTCGCAGGAGGAGGCCGACGGGATCGCCGGCACCCTCGCCGCGATCGAGGCCGGGGGAGAGCTCCCCTACGACCAGGACGGGACCACGTTCCAGAACCGCGAGGGGCTCCTGCCCGACCGCGAGAGCGGCTACTACCGCGAGTACACGGTGGTCACGCCGGGGTCCGACGACCGCGGCGCCCGCCGGCTCGTGATCGGCGCGGACGGAGACACCTGGTACACGCGCGACCACTACGACTCGTTCGTGCAGATCGACCCGGAGCAGTTCCGATGACCTCGACTACCGACCTCACGGCGCCGCCTGCGGGCGGGTTCGCCAGCGTCCATCTGGATGAGGCCGCGCCGGGCCGGGCCGCGCTCGAAGCGGCCGGGATCAGGGTCGCTGCAATCGACGGCGCCGCGGCCGGGTCGAAGCAGGACCTGATGTCGGCGCTGTCGGAGGCGATGGAGCTACCCGATTGGTTCGGCGGCAACTGGGACGCGCTCGACGAGTCCCTGCGCGACCTCTCGTGGCTGGACGCGGCGGGGCACGTGCTGGTGATCGAGGGGGGAGAGGTCCTCTGGCGCCGGCAGCCCGACCTGGCGGGCACACTGGTCAGCGTCTGGACCACCGCCGCGAGCGACTGGGCCGCCAAGGGAGTCCCTTTCCACCTCGTCTTCGTCCGCTGACTCTCGCGGCCTGGCGGCCGGCCGCCGCTAGATTCGCTCCATGGTCCTGAAGCGCGTCATTCCCTGCCTCGACGTCGACGCCGGGCGCGTCGTCAAGGGCACCAACTTCGTCGACATCCGCGACGCCGGCGACCCCGTCGAGCTGGCCGAGCGATACGACGCGGAGGGCGCCGACGAGCTCGTCTTCCTCGACATCACCGCATCGCACGAGTCGCGCGACGCGGTCGTCGACCTCGCCCGCCGCACGGCCGACAACGTCTTCATCCCCTTCACGATCGGCGGCGGCATCCGCTCCGTCGAGGACGCGCAGGCGGTCCTGGACGCGGGCGCCGACAAGGTCTCGGTCAACTCGGCCGCGCTGCAGCGCCCCGAGCTGCTCAACGAGCTGGCCGAGGTGTTCGGCGCGCAGTGCGTCGTGATCGCCATAGACGCAAAGCGCGATGGGGATTCCTACGGCGTCTTTCTGAACGGCGGGCGGGTCGCCACCGGACGGGACGCGGTCGAGTGGGCCGCCGAGGCGACCGGGCGCGGGGCGGGGGAGGTCCTGCTGACGAGCATGGACCGTGACGGGACCAGCGATGGCTACGAGCTGGAGCTGACGCGCGCGGTGGCCGACGCGGTCGACGTCCCGGTGATCGCCTCGGGAGGGGCGGGCGAGCTCGCTCACCTGGTCGAGGCGATCGAGGACGGCCACGCCGATGCGGTGCTCTGCGCGTCGATCTTCCACTACGGCCGGCACACGGTCGCCGAGGCGAAGGAGAAGCTGGACGAGGCCGGTGTCCCGGTCAGGCTCGCCGAGCCGGCCTGACTACTGCTTCTTCTTGCTCTTCTTCTTCTTCTTCGTGCCCCCCGGCTGCGGCTTCAGCGCGTAGACCTGCTTCTTGCCGGTCACGTAGATGAGGTTGCCGTCGGAGATCGCCGGGTTGTAGGCGCCGTCGCGGAAGGACCACACCTTGGTGCCGGTCGCGGCGTCGAACGCGAAGGTCTCTGTGGTCTCGAGGTTGGCGACGTACACGTTCTCGCCGATCAGGCTGGCAGCCCCGATCACCGAGCCGCCCGAGTCCGCCGACCAGCGCTCGTCACCGGTGCGCGCGTCGAGAGCGTAGAACGTGCTCCCGCCGAAGACGCCGAAGTAGACCGTGGGCTCGGAGTTGGGCGTGTCGGCCGCCACGGCGCCGGCGTAGACCTCGCCGCCGATCGCGTGGCGCCAAGCCAGGTCGCCGCTGTCCTTCTCGAAGCTGTAGATCGAGCCGTCCTTGGAGCCGGCGTAGACGCGGCCGAACGCGACCGCGGCCGTTCCATAGAAGTCCCCGGCGCCGCCGTAGGTCCACTTGACCGACCCGTCGCTGATGTTGACCGCGGACATGTTGCCGCCGTAGTCGCCGATGTACGCGACCCCGTCCCTGACGGCGGGAGCGGCCTTGAGCTCGCCTCCCAGGTCGGCCTCCCAGACGGTCTTGCCGGTCACCCGGTCGAGGGCGAAGAGCGTCCCGCACTCACAACCCGCGATCACGAGGTCGCCGACCACGACCGGCGAGGACTCGGTGCGACCCGGCAGCTCGCGCCTCCACCAGCGGCGGCCGTCCCGGGCGCGGAGCGCCTGGACCTGGCCCGGCTCCAGGTTCGCCAGGAAGATGGTCCCGTTGCTGTAGGCCGGCGCGGAGGCGTTCAGGGCCGCGACCTCCTTGCGCCAGCGAACCTTCCCGTTGCGCGTCTTGACCGAGAACGCCTCGCCGTTGTTGTTGATGCCGTACATGGAGCCCCCGACCAGGATCGGCGAATACTCCAGGAGCTTGCGGCCGTTGAAGCGCCACTTGACCTTCAGCGGAGGCGCCACGTCCTCGGTGGAGAGATAGCGGGTTCGAGCGTTGTTCTGGCCGTAGGTCGGCCAGTTGGCGATTCCGGGGATAGCCTTCTGCTGATCGCCCTCGACGAACTCGGCGTCGGCGTTGGAAACGTCCTCGGGCGGCTGCCTCTCGAGAAACACGGCGAGCGCACCCGCGGCACCGATCACCCCGGCGAGGGCGACGAGCAGCACGACGGGCTTGTGGTTCTCCCAGATTTCCTTGGCTTTCCCCATCAAACAGCGGCACATGCTAGGTAAGTCGTTTCACGTGACCTCAAGACCGGACATCGACCCCGCAACCCTCCCCGAGCGCCTCGAGGCGCTGCCTGGAGTGGCCGAGCTGCGCGAGGCCGCGGGCGACAAGCAGGCCTATCTGGTGGGGGGCGCGGTGCGCGACCTGCTGCTCGGCGCGAAGCGGGCCGACCTCGACGTGGTCGTCGAGCAAGACGCACGCGGCCTGGCGGCGGCGCTGGGCGGCGAGCGGGTCGAGCACGATCGCTTCTCGACTGCGAAGGTCGCGCTGGGCGACGACCTCGACATCGACATCGCCCGAGCCCGCACCGAGACTTACGAGCATCCCGGCGCACTGCCCGAGGTCCAGCCCGCATCGGTCGAAACCGACCTGGGCCGCCGCGACTTCACGATCAACGCCATGGCGCTGCCGCTCTCGGGCGAAGCCGAGCTGATCGACCCCCACGGCGGGGTAGACGACCTGCGCGCCGGGGTCCTGCGCGTCCTGCACGACGCGTCGTTCGCCGACGACCCCACTCGCGGCCTGCGCGGCGCCCGCTACGCCGCCCGGTTGGATCTCGAGCTCGACCCCGAGACCGAGCGCCTGCTGGGCAAGGCCGACCTCTCGACCGTGTCCGAGGACCGGGTCATCTCGGAGCTGGGCCGCACGGCGGTGGAGGAGACCCCGAGCAGGGCACTGGCCCTCGTCGCCGACTGGGGGTTGATGGACCTCGACCCGGGGCCCCGGCTCGCGGCCGCGATCGAGCGCCTCTATCGGGACCACCCCCGCTGGGACGAGTTTGCCGACCGCGGCACCGTGGTCCTGCTCGCCGTCGCGCCCGGCGACCACCCCGCGCGCCTGCGCGGGCGCGCCGCGAAGCTGGCCCGCCACGCGACGCCCGGGTCGGCCGCTCAGATCCAGGTGCTGGCCCACGACCACGTTCCGGCCGTGCTTGCGATGGCCCGCGCCGCGGGGGCCGACTGGCTCGACGATTACGTCGACCGCCTGCGCCACGTCGAGCTCGAGATCGACGGCTACGACCTGCTCGAGGCAGGCGCCCCGCAAGGGGCGGCGGTGGGCACCGGCCTGAATGCCGCCCTCGAGGCGAAGCTGAACGGCGCCGTGGACGGCCACGAGGACGAGCTGCGAATCGCCCTTGACGCGATCCGGGCCGCTGATAAGGGCTGAATGGAGTGGCGCGAAAGGGACGGGGTGCGCTGGCTCGAGGCCGAGCTTCCGGGCGCCCGTGCTGCGTTCTCGACCAGGGTCGGGGGTTTGAGCGACGCGCCTTTCGACGCGCTGAACGTGGCCGTCAAGACCGGCGACGAGCAGGGCAGGGTCCACGACAACCGGCGCGCCCTCGCGGCGGCCCTCGGGATCGCGCCCGAGAACGTCGTCATGGGCCGCCAGGTCCACGGTGCCGAGCTGCACTGGCACGATGGCCCCCAGGAGCCCAGGGTGTTCGCGGATGTGGTTCGCAGCCCGATCGAGGTCGACGCCCACGCCACCAACCAGCCGGGGCTGGTCCCCTTCGTGATGGTGGCCGACTGCCTGCCGATCGCGATCTCCGGGCCTGGCGGGGTCGCGGCGGTCCACGGCGGGTGGCGCGGGCTCGCCGGCGGAATCGTCGCCGCTGCGGCGGAGCGGGTGAGGGGCACCGACGCCGCGGTCGGCCCTGGGATCGGCCCCTGCTGCTACGAGGTCGGCGACGAGGTGCTCGCCGAGTTCGACGGTATCGAGGGCGCCGCCACGGGGACCACGAGGGAAGGCGGGCGGATGCTCGACCTCCCGGCCGTCGCGCGGGCCCTGCTGGGGCGCGCGGGCATCAGCACCGTCGACAGCGCGGACCTCTGCACCGCCTGCAATCCGGACCTCTTCTACTCCCACCGCCGCGACGGCGAGCGCACCGGCCGCCAGGCGTGCCTCGCGTGGCTCGAGACCTAGGTCATGAACCCGGCGACCAGCCAGTTCACCGGCCTGGACCCGGAGCGCATCCGCGGCCGATTGGGGAAGGTCCAGGAGGTGGCGGGGGAGGGGGTCGAGATCCTGACCGCAACGAAATACGTGCCGGTGGAGGAGATGGGCGCACTCGAGCAGGCGGGTATCCGGCTGGTCGGCGAGAACCGCCTTCAGGACCTGGAGGCGAAGCGCGAGCGCTGGGGCGACGCGTTCACCTGGGATTTCATCGGGAACATCCAGAGCCGCAAGCTGAAGTCGATCGTCCCGCTTGTGCGCCTGGTGCACTCGCTGGCGAGCGAGTCGGCGCTGGCGAAGCTCGATTCGTTGCCCCCCGATACCGCGGTGCTGGTCGAGGTCAACCTCTCCGGGGAAGAGAGCAAGGGCGGGGTCGAGCCCGAGGCGCTGGGCGACTTCATCGCGCGCTGTCCAGCGCAGGTCGAGGGGCTGATGACCATGCCGCCCTTCGCGGAAGATCCCGAGCAGTCACGTCCGCACTTCGCGCGGCTGGCGGAGATGGCGGGCGAGCACGGGCTCGAGCGCCTATCCATGGGCACGAGCCAGGACTGGCGGGTCGCGGTCGAAGAGGGCGCCACGATCATCCGCCTGGGGTCGACGCTCTTCGAGTGATTTATCCTGTGGGCGGCAGGAATAACCATCGGAAAGCCGAATCTGAGCCGCATATGGGCATGAAGGACACATGGAGACGTTCACTCGAGTACTTCGGCCTCGTCGAGGGCGACTACATCGAGGAGGGCGAGTACGCCGAGGACGGCACCGATCCCGAGATGTCGCTCGACCAGACGCAGGTCTCGCCGCGCGAGGCCGGGCCTGCCTCGGGTATGCGGGGCCGCAGGGCCCACCGCGATGAGTCCGACGACATCTTCGCCGACGACGACGAGCCGCCCAGGCGCAGCCGCCTGCGCTCGGTCGAGGGCGATTCGCCCCGCAGGGGGCGCTCATCCGCGCCGCCCGCCGGCAACGGGGGCGGGAGCGGGGGAGGCACGGGCGACTTCGCGATGCACGTCGTCACCCCGCGGAGCTTCAACGACGCCCAGCAGGTCGCCGACGAGTTCAAGCGCCAGAAGCCAGTGATCATCAACCTTCAGTCGACCGACCGAGAGCTCTCGAAGCGGCTCATCGACTTCGCTTCCGGCATGACCTATGCGCTCGGCGGGGGCATGCAGCGCATCTCGCAGGGCATCTTCCTGCTCACGCCCGACAACGTGTCGGTCTCCGCAGAGGAGAAGGCGCGGATGCTCGAGAGCGGCTTCTTCAACCAGTCCTAGCTGCGGCAAGCCCCGCAACTAGAGTCCTCCGCATGAAGATCGGGTTCATCGGCGCGGGCAACATGGCGACCGGGATCGCGCGCGGCTGGGCCGCCGCCTCGGGCGAGCCGGAGGCTCCGGACGCGATGCTCTTCACCGACGCCGCGCCAGACAAGGCCGCGGCGCTCGCCGGCGAGGTCTCGGGCGAAGCGATCGACGGCGCGCGCGCGCTGGCGGAGGCCTCCGACCTCGTCGTGCTCGCGGTGAAGCCGAACGTTCTGGACGAGGTCGCGGGTGACCTGGAGGGCACGGGGGTCCCCGTGATCTCGATCCTCGCCGGGACCACGCTCGGCAGGCTTCAGGAGGCACTGCCGGGCAGCGAGCTCGTGCGCGTGATGCCGAACCTGGGCGCCCAGCTTCGCAAGGCGGTCCTGTGCACGGCGTTTCCCGAGGGCACCGGCGACGAGCTCCGCGAGCGGGCCACGGGGCTCCTCGCGCTGCTCGGCGACGTGGTCGAGCTCGACGAGGGACTGATCGACCCCGCCACGGCGATCATGGGCTGCTCGCCCGGCTACCTCGCGCTGATGGCCGAGATCCTGGTCGAGGAAGGGGTCAGGCAGGGCCTCACCGAGGACCAGGCGCTGCGGATGGTCTCGCTCTCGATGACCGCGACCGGCGAGCTGTTGAAACACCACGAGCCCGCAGCGCTCAAGAAGGCGGTCGCCTCGCCCGGCGGCATGACCCAGGCGGGGCTCGATGCCCTCGAAGAGCGAGACCTGCGCGGCACGCTCCGAGCCGCCGTCGACGCTTCGCTGGAAAGGGTGCAATGAACCGCGGCGACATCGCCAACTACGTCAACGCGCTGTTCGTCGTCTACATCATCCTGATCTTCATCCGGGTGCTCCTGTCCTGGATCCCCCGGATGCCGTACAACCGGGCCCTCGCGGCGGTCGTCGACTTCGTCCACCAGACGACCGACCCCTACCTGAACATGTTCCGGCGCTTCCTGCCGCCGATCAAGGGCGGCGGGATGATGTTCGACCTGAGCCCGATCATCGCGATCATCCTGCTGTTGGTCGCGCAGGGGATCGTCGTCGGCTTGATCGCGGGTTGAGGCCCCACCGGGTCCTCATCAACGGACCTTCGTCCTGGTGGGCGAGAACTCGATGAGCGGAGCAGACCTCGTCCGCGGCCTGCTCGTCTGCGCGGCCGTCGTCGCGCTCGATCAGGCCTCGAAGGCGATCGTCGTCTCCGAGATCGCGCGCGGGGACCAGGTCGAGGTCCTCTCGTTCCTCGACATCTCCAACTCCCGGAATGACGGCGTCGCGTTCGGCCTCGCTGGTGGAGTGTCGCCGGCGATCATCGGGGCGGCGCTGGTCCTGCTGCTGGGATTGCTCGCCTACCTGGGCGCGCGGACCAGCTCGGGCTGGGCCGTATGGCTTCCCGCTGGCCTGCTGATCGGCGGCGCCGTGTCCAACCTGATCGACCGGATCGCGCGCGGATCGGTTGTCGACTTCATCGAGCTCTCCTTCTGGCCGACCTTCAACCTCGCCGACGCTGCGATCGTCGTGGGGGTGGGCCTGCTGATCCTCGCGCCGTGGCGGGAGCCGGGGGAGCCGTGACCGAGCCGCCGGAACCGCGGATCGTCCACTCCGACGACTCGATCCTGGTGATCGACAAGCCCGCCGGCCTGGTGGTCCACCCGGCGCCCTCCCACAAGGGGCCGACGCTGGTCGACTGGCTCGGCGAACGGGCCGGGGGAGGGCCCGGCGAGCGCCCCGGCATCGTCCACCGCCTCGATAAGGACACGTCGGGCCTGATTGTCGTCGCGCGCACCGAAGAAGCCCACCGCGAGCTGTCGCGCCAGATCAAGGCCCGCGAGGTGGAACGCCGCTACCTCGCGCTCGTCGAAGGCCACCTGAGCGCGCGGACGGGCACGATCGATGCCCCGCTGGGCCGCGACCGCCGCCGCCGGACCCGCCGCGCCGTGCGAGGAGCCGGCGAGCGCGAAGCGCGCACCCACTTCGAGGTCGTCGAGCAGCTTCCGGCCGACACCTTCCTCCGAGCCACCCTCGAGACCGGCCGAACCCACCAGATCCGCGTCCACTTCCAGGCGATAGGCCACCCGGTGGCCGGAGACCGCGAATACGGCGGCTCGGACCGCCACGGCCTGACCCGCCAGTTCCTGCACGCCGAGCGCCTGGCGCTGGCGCAACCGGCCACCGGCGAGCGCCTCGAATGGACCTCGGAGCTGCCGCCGGACCTCAACACCGCATTGAGGGAGGGCCGGCTGCCGTGAAACTGCGTTCGGATGCCGATCGTGGTCGCTGGCTATGCCCATAGGCATAGTCACGCACCACATTCCGGTCCTCGTGCTCATCGTCCTAGACTGTGCGCCGACCGCAGTACCAAACCAACCCTCTTCGCTTGGCGCGGGGAAGCTGCCCGGGGTGCTCCCCGGGTCCCCACCGCGGCGTCGAGGCCATTGCACAACACAAGCGATAGCGAGGCGACATGGCCGACGTAGGTCTGAGAGAGCTGCTGGAAGCCGGAGTCCACTTCGGCCACCAAACGCGGCGCTGGAACCCGAGGATGCGCCGCTACATCCATGGCGAGCGCGAGGGGATCCACATCATCGATCTCCTGCAGACGGACGAGCTGTTGAAGGACGCGACCAAGTTCGTCAGCGAGACCGCCCGCAGGGGCGGCGTGATCCTCTTCGTGGGGACCAAGAAGCAGGCCCGCGACTCAGTCGAGGAATGGGCCGAGAAGTGCGGCATGCCCTACGTCAGCAGGCGCTGGCTGGGCGGGCTGCTCACGAACTTCAACACGATCAAGCTGCGGATCAAGCGGCTGCACGAGCTGCGAGGGATCCAGGAGGACGGCAGGATCGACCTCCTCCCGACCAAGGAGCGCATGGGGATGCTCGCCGAGCTGAAGAAGCTCGAGTTCAACCTCGGTGGCGTCGCCGACATGCAGCGGCTTCCCGATGCGATCCTGATCACCGATTTGAAGACCGAGGAGATCGGGCTGCGCGAAGCCAAGCGCCTCGGCATCCCGATCATCGGCCTGGTCGACACCAACTGCGACCCGGGCCCGGTCGACTTCGTGATCCCCGGCAACGACGACGCGATCCGCTCCTGCGGCCTGATCGTGAAGACGTTGGGCGAGGCGATCGAGGGCAATGCGTCCGAGTGGCGCGAGGAGGAAGCCCGTCGCCGCGCCGAGGAGGAGGAGCGCAAGCGCAAGGAAGACGAGGAGCGAAAGAAGCGCGAGGCCGAGGAGAAGGCCAAGCAGGAGGCCGAGGAGAAGGCGAAGGCCGAGGCCGAGGCGAAGCAGAAGGCCGAGGCGGAGGCGAAGGCGAAGGCCGACGCAGAGGCCAAGGCGAAGGCGGACGCCGAGGCGAAGCAGAAGGCCGAGGCCGAGGCGAAGGCGAAGGCCGACGCAGAGAAGCCGGTCGTGAGCGCCGCGCAGATCGAGAAGCCCTCCGAGGCGAAGCCCGAGGCACAGACAGAACCGCCCAAGGAGCCCAGCGCGCCGGAAGACGCACCCGGCAGTGCGGACGCCGAAGGCGGAGCAAATACCGGTGAAGGCGATGCCGATGGCTGAGACCAAGGTCAGCGCCGCCGACGTCAAGGCCCTGCGCGACCGCACGGGCGCGGGGATGATGGACTGCAAGGCGGCCCTGCAGGAGACGGGCGGCGACGCCGACAAGGCCGTCGATCTGCTCCGCAAGAAGGGCGCCGCGTCGGCCGAGAAGCGAAGCGGCCGCGGCACGGGCGAGGGCTACGTCGCCTCCTACACGCACGCGACGGGTCGCGTCGGCGTGCTGGTTGAGTTGCAGTGCGAGACCGACTTCGTCGCGCGCAACGAGGAGTTCCAGGCGTTCGCCCGCGACATCGCGGTCCACATCGCCGCGATGTACCCGAAGTTCGTCGACCTGGACGACGTCCCCGAGGACGTGCTCACCTCGGAGCGCAAAGTCCATACCGAGAAGGCCGTGGCCGACGGCAAGCCCGAGAACGTGGTCGAGAAGATCGTCGACGGGCAGATGCGCAAGTGGGCCTCCGAGCCCGGGCGCGTCCTGCTCGAGCAGCCGCACTTCAACTCGGTCAAGTACGAAGGCAAGACGATCGAGGAGCTCCGTACCGAGATCGCCGCCAAGACGGGCGAGAACGTCCAGATCGGGCGCTTCGCCCGCCTCGAGGTCGGGGCAGAGGAAGAGGAGTAGTAGCTCGGTGCCGGAAGCCAGCTTCAAGCGGATCCTGCTGAAGCTCTCAGGCGAGGCGTTGATGGGCTCCCTGGAGCACGGTACGGACCCCGAGCAGATCCAGCGAATCGCCTCGCAGGTCAAGCAGGTGCACGACCGCGACGTCCAGGTGGCGATCGTGGTCGGCGCCGGCAACATCTACCGGGGCCTCGAGGGCGCGGCGAAAGGCATGGACCGCGCCACGGCGGACTACATGGGCATGCTCGCGACCGTCCTCAACGCTCTGCCGCTTCAGGACGCGATGGAGAAGGTGGGCGTCCACACCCGGGTCATGTCGGCGATGGCCGTCACCGAGGTCGCCGAGCCCTACATCCGCAGGCGGGCGATCCGCCACCTCCAGAAGCACCGGGTGGTGATCTTCGCGGCCGGCACCGGGAACCCGTTCTTCACCACCGACACGGCTGCCGCCCTGCGCGCGCTGGAGATCCACGCCGAGGCGATCCTGATGGCCAAGAACGGGGTCGAAGGCGTGTACGACTCCGATCCCTCGAAGAACCCGGACGCCGCCTTCATCCCCGCGATCACCCACATGGAGGCGATCGAGCGGGGCCTGAAGGTGATGGACTCGACGGCGCTCTCCCTGTGCATGGACAACGACCTGCCGATCTACGTCTTCAACATGGCCGACGAGGGCAACGTGGATAGGATCGTCGGCGGAGAGCGGGTCGGCACCCTCGTCTCGAGCGAGGCGGGCGCTGAGCGTGAAGCGAAGCGAAACGCGAAGACAGTGGTGGATGCCCGGGACCAGGTGAACAAATGACCGAAATTATCGACGACCTGCTGGCGGACGCCGAAGAGCGGATGAAGAAGTCCGTCGAGGCGACCCGCAACGAGCTGACCACGGTCCGCACCGGTCGCGCTTCTCCCCACCTGCTGGACCGCGTCATCGTCGACTACTACGGCGCCGAGACGCCGATCAACCAGCTGGCGCAGGTCGCCTCGACAGACGCCCGCATGCTGACGGTCACCCCTTACGACAAGTCCGCGATCGGCGCGATCGAGAAGGCGGTCCAGGAGTCCGACCTGGGGCTGACCCCCTCCAACGACGGGAACGTGATCCGCCTGGGGATCCCCGAGCTGACCGAAGAGCGCCGCAAGGAGATGGTGAAGGTCGTCCACGGCGTCGCTGAGGAGGGCAAGGTGGCCATCCGCAACATCCGGCGCGACGTGATGTCCGACCTGCGCGAGCTGAAGAAGGACGGCGAGGCCGGCTCTGACGAGGAGCACCGCGCCGAGACCGGGCTCCAGAAGCAGACGGACGGGGCGATATCCGAGATCGACCAGCTCCTCAAGGGCAAGGAAGAGGAGATCCTCGAAGTCTGAGGCTCCTCCCATGTCCGCTCGATACGTCGCGATCATCACTGACGGCAACGGCCGCTGGGCCCAACAGCGCGAGCTGCCCGTCGTCGAGGGCCACCGCGCCGGCGCCGACAGGGTCAAGGAGCGCCTGCGCGACGCCGCCGAGTTCGGCGTGAAGGAGCTGACCGTGTACTCGTTCTCGACCGAGAACTGGTCCCGCCCGCAGGATGAGGTCGAGGGCCTGATGGCGATGTTCGCCGAGCGGATCGACGGCGAGACCCCCGAGCTGAACGAAGAGGGCGTGCGGATGCGCTTCATCGGCCGCCGCGAGGGCGTCCCGGACGCCCTCCAGGAGCGCATGGACTGGGCCGAGGCCGAGACCGCCTCGAATCAGCGCATCACCCTGTTCGTCGCCTTCAACTACGGGGGCCGCGCCGAGATCCTCGACGCCGCCGCCAAGTTCGGAGGCGGGGACGAGGATGAGTTCCGCAAGGGCCTGTACGCCCCCGAGATGCACGACCCCGACCTGCTGATTCGCACCAGCGGCGAGCAGCGCATCTCCAACTACCTGCTGTGGCAGTGCGCCTATTCGGAGTTCGTCTTCTCCGATGAGCTCTGGCCCGACTTTACGCGCGAGGCCTTCGAGCGCGCACTGTCGATCTACGACGAGCGCCAGCGGCGCTTCGGAGCGCGCTGAGCCGATGACACCACCTCTAGACGACCTGGACCCACCGACGTTCCAGTTCGGCCCCGAGGGCCGCAGGCGCCGCAAGGAGCAGGAGGCCGAGGCCGCCCACGCGCCGGCGGAAGACCCCGCCGAGGACTCCGAGCTGGAGATCCCCAGCTTCGACGAGCCGGTGCCCGGGTCCCCCGACGAGCCGGGGGAAGACAAGGCCCACACGGGGCCGATCTGGCAGCGGCTGCCCTTCGCCAAGGGTGAGACCGCGCAGCGGGTGATCGTCGTGATCCCCTGGCTCGTGTTCGCCATCACGATCGTCGCCGTCGGAGGCGAGCTGTTCATGCTGGGGATGATCGGCCTGGCGGTGCTCGGACTGCGGGAGCTGTTCCGCATGACCGCCGCGTTCGCTCCGGTCGAGATCCCGGCCTACCTCGCGGTCGCGGCGATGATCATCGCCGCCAACTACGGCACGGCGTTCAACATCCTGCTCGTCATCGCCGCGGCCTTCCCGGTGATCTTCTTCTTCGCCGCGCGCAGACCGAGCCACGACAACGTGACGATCTCGCTGGCGGTGACTTTCTTCGCGATCGCATGGCTCGGCCTCGGCTTCATCCACGCCGTGTTGCTCCGCGACCTGCCCGACCACGGCGGCGCGCTCCTGATCGACGTCCTCGTCGCCACATTCGTCGGCGACACGGCCGCCTACGGCGCCGGGCGCCTGTTCGGCTCGCGCAAGATCACGCCGCGGATCTCTCCGAACAAGACCCTGGAGGGCCTGATCGGCGGGTTCATCGGCGGCACGATGGGCTTCTGGTTCGCCGGCCTCTACCAAGACTGGCTGCCCGGCTTCGATGCCCTCCTGATGGGCATGGTCGTCGCCGCGATCGCGCCCATCGGCGACCTGTTCGCGTCGATGCTCAAGCGCGACCTGTCGGTGAAGGACACGGGCACGCTCTTCGGCCCACACGGCGGCGTGATCGACCGCCTCGACGCGGTCCTGTTCACGGTCGTGGCCGGGTACTACCTGAGCGTCGCCTTCGTCTACTGAGCGTCACCTACTGAAAACTTTCGCCCGCGGCGCAACTTCCGCCCTTGAGACTGTTACGTGAAGGGATGCTCACAACGCAGGTCCGAAAGGGAGTGACTGCAGATGCGCAAGATGTTCTCTAAGCGCCCGTCGCCGGCGATGATCGTGGCGATGATCGCGCTGGTCGCAGCAAGCACGGGCGGCGCCATCGCCGCCACGAAGTCCAAGAAGGTCGAGTACAAGGGGCTTTCGAAGGACGCCAGGTTGAAGGTTCTGCCGTTCTCGAAGACGGTCACCGGCTCGGCCTGCAACCCGACCGGTCCCGCAGCGACGTTCACCGACTGCGCGACGGTCAACGTCACCGGCTCGACCGGGTTCCCGCGCAAGTACTACATCTCGTTCGACGGGAACTTCGACAATGCCACCAACATGCCCGCCGCAGTGGCTCGCGGCGACTGTCGACTCGAGCTCGACAACGTTCCGATCGTGGGCGCCGAGATTCGCGTTCAGACACCGAACCATCAGGCCAACCACGGCGATGGCTACGGCATCAACGTGATCACCCCGCCGGCAGGCGGGACCCACGCGATCTCGGTCGCGTGCAACGAGACGGAGAACGACCTCCGTGTCCAGCAGTTCCAGCTCTCGGCCTTCCAGGTCCGCTAGAGCACCAGAACCGAAGTCATGGGCGGGGGGCCGAAAGGCCTCCCGCCTAGACTTTCGGCCGTGAAGAAGGTCCTCATACTCGGCTCGACCGGGTCCATCGGAACGCAGGCGCTCGAGGTGATCGCGGCCTCGGAGGGTCTCGGCGTCGTCGGGCTCTCGGCCGGATCGAGTTGGGAGCCGCTTCTCGAGCAGGCGAAGCGATTCGGCGTGCCGATGGTCGCCCTCCAGGACGCCGCCGCCGCCGATCGCGCGTCGCGCGAGTGGGACGGCCGGGTCCTGCCGGGCGAGGAGGGGATCCGGACGCTGATCGACAAGTCGGGGGCCGACCTGGTGCTGAACGCCATCGTCGGAGCCGCCGGCCTGGGCCCCACGATCGTCGCCCTGACCGAAGGCATCGACGTCGCCCTCGCCAACAAGGAGTCGCTCGTGATCGGCGGCGAGCTGGTTACCGCCCTCTCCGAGGCGACGGGGGCCCGTCTGATCCCGGTGGACTCCGAGCACTCGGCGCTCCACCAGCTGATCCGCTCCGAGCCCCAGCCGGGGACCGTGACCAAGCTCGTCCTGACCGCCTCGGGCGGGCCCTTTCGCGGCCGCACGGACCTCTCCGGGGTGTGCGTCAAAGACGCGCTCGCCCACCCGACCTGGGACATGGGGGGGCGAATCACGATCGACTCCTCGACCCTGATGAACAAGGGCTTCGAGATGATCGAGGCGGCCCACCTCTTCGACGTCCCATACGAGAGCATCGAGGTCGTCGTCCACCCGCAGTCGATCGTCCACTCGCTGGTGCACTTGAACGACGGGGCGACGCTCGCCCACCTGGGTTACCCGGACATGAAGGTCCCGATCTCCTACGCCCTTCACCTGCCCGAGCGCGCCGACGTGGACGTGCCGGTTCTGGACCTGGCCCAGGTCGGCAGCCTCGACTTCGAGGCGCCCGACGAGAAGACCTTCGCGTGCCTGCGCCTCGCGCGCGAGGCGGGCGAAGCGGGGGGGACCGCGCCCTGCGTCCTGAACGCCGCCGACGAGGTCGCCGTCGAAGCCTTCCTCGCGGGCAAGCTGCCCTTCACCGGCATCGCCGATGTGATCGACCACTGCCTCGACGAGGTCCCGACCGGGCCCGCGGTCCACTTCGAGCAGCTCTTCGAGACCGACGCCGCGGCGCGCGAGCACGCGCGGGGCCTGATCGAGGGTCTGGCCGTCGCGTGAGCTGGCCGGCATGAGCTGGGTCTTGGCGTTCGCCGGGTTCGCGGCGCTGATCGTCCTGCACGAGTTCGGGCACTTCATCGCCGCGAAGTGGACCGGGATGCGGGTCGAGCGCTTCTTCCTCTTCTTCCCTCCCAAGATCTGGAGCTTCAAGCGCGGCGAGACCGAGTACGGGATCGGAGCGATCCCCCTCGGGGGCTTCGTGAAGATCACCGGGATGAACCCCGACGAGCTCGAGCCTCAGGCAGACCGGGAGGAGATCGAGGAAGAGGACAAGACCCCGACCGGGCTGCTGAACCGCGTCGAATCCTCAGGGCAGGACCTGAGCGAGCCGCTGCCACCCGACGTCCTGGAGCGCGCTTACTACAACCAGCCGGTCTGGAAGCGCATAGTCGTTATCGCAGCCGGCCCCGCCGTGAACCTGGTGATCGCCTTCGTGATCCTGTTCGGGCTGGCATTCGGGGTCGAGGAGATCACGGGCAACGGCGCCGGCGTCGCCGAGCTGACCGACGACGCCCCAGCGCAGGGGATCATCGAGGCCGACGACCGGATCGTCTCGGTCGACGGGATGACGTTCGCGAACCTGTCCTTCGAGGACCGCGCCGACGCGTTCCGGGAGCAGATCAAGACCCACGAGTGCGCAGCGGGCGAGACCGAAACCGGCTGCGAGGCCGCCGCCCCGGTGCAGCTGGTGGTCGAGCGCGACGGCGAGCAGCGGAGCCTCGAGGTGACGCCCGTCTACGACGAGGCAGCCGACCAGGTCCTGCTCGGCGTCCGCTTCGAGCCCACCGACGTGGGAGCGGCCGACTTCACGGTCCCTCAGGCGGCCGAGTGGGCGGTGGACCGCATGTGGTTCGTCACCCGGGAGTCCATCTCGACCATCGCCCAGCTCTTCAAGCCCGAGAAGCGCGAGCAGCTCTCGGGGGTGGTGGGCAGCTACGAGACGACGCGCCAGGCGATCGACTTCGACACCCGCACAGCGCTCGGGGTGCTGGGCCTGATCAGCCTCTCGCTCGCGATCATCAACCTGTTCCCGTTTCTGCCTCTCGACGGCGGCCACATCTTCTGGAGCATCTTCGAGAAGGTGCGCGGCCGCCGGGCCTCGTTCGCGACCATGGAGAAGGCGGGGGCGATCGGCTTCGTCCTGATCCTGTTCCTGTTCTTCATCGGGCTCTCGAACGACATCGGCCGCCTGAGCGGCGACGGAATCGACATCCAGAACCCCGACCCCTAGGCCTGCGATAGCTTTCTCTTCCGCAGTCCGAGGAGAGGAGATGCTGGTGGAGGTCACGACTTCAGAGCGATACGCGAAGGGTGCCGAGCTCGGGGACCTGCCTGCGCAGAACCTGATCAAGGCCTTTGACATGACGGTCGATCGCCTCGGCGACGACCCGGCGATCCGCACCCAGGACGACTCCTACTCGATCAGCTGGAACGAGCTCCGCGACAGAGTTCACAGGATCGCCGGAGGGTTGGCGAAGTTGGGCGTGACGAAGGGCGACACCGTCGCCCTGATGCTCAACAACCGCCCCGAGTTCATGCCGTGCGACCTCGCGACCGTAGCCCTGGGCGGCATCCCCTTCTCGATCTACCAGACCTCCTCGCCCGAGCAGATTCAGTACGTGTGCTCCGACTCCGAGTGCAAGGTGGCGATCGTCGAGACGATGTTCCTCGAGCTGTTCGAGAAGGCGCGCAAGGACCTGCCCGAGATCGAGCACGTCATCGTCGTGGACGGCGACGGCGGCACACTCACGCTCGCCGAGGTGGAGGAGATGGACCCCGGCTACGACCCGGCGCCCGTCGTCGACGAGCTGCAGCCCGACGACATGCTCACCCTGATCTACACCTCCGGCACCACGGGCCCCCCCAAGGGCGTGCAGCTCACCCACCGCAACCTGATGGGCCTGACCAGCGGCGTCGATGAGATCTTGAACTTCCCCGAGCGGGGAGCCAAGGTGATCTCCTGGCTGCCCGCCGCCCACATCGCCGAGCGCGGCGCGCACTACTACCTGCCGGTGGTCCGTGGGGTCGGCGTGACCATCTGCCCCGACCCGCGCAAGATCGGTGAGTCGCTGGCGGCTGTGCGCCCGACGTGGTTCTTCGCCGTGCCCCGCATCTTCGAGAAGATCAAGTCCGGGATCGAGGCCAAGCTCGGCTCGCTTCCCGACGCCGAGCGCGAGGCGTCTCAGCAGGGTGTCGCGGCCGCGATCAAGAAGGTCCGGCTCGAGCAGGCCGGCGAGGAGGTTCCCGACGAGCTCGCCGCTGGGGTCGCCCAGGCCGAGAAGACTCTGTTCGCGCCGCTTCGCCAGCAGCTCGGGTTCGACGAGCTGGTCGCCTGCAACGTCGGCGCAGCACCGACCCCGGTCGAGGTGCTCGAGTTCTTCCACGCCATCGGGATCCCGATCGGCGAGCTCTGGGGGATGTCGGAGACCTGCGGCGTCGCCACCTGCAATCCGCCAGAGAAGGTCAAGATCGGGACCGTCGGCCCGCCGATCCCCGGGGTCGAGATCAAGCTGGCCGAGGACGGCGAGGTGCTGGTCAAGGCTCCCTCGGTGATGCCGGGCTACCGCAACCTGGCCGAGAAGAACGCCGAGACCTTCGACTCGGAGGGCTGGCTCCTGACCGGCGACATCGGCGAGCTCGACTCCGACGGCTACCTGTCGATCGTCGACCGCAAGAAGGAGCTGATCATCAACGCCGCCGGCAAGAACATGTCGCCAGCCAACATCGAATCACACGTCAAGTCCGCCAGCCCGCTCATCGGGCAGGCCGCGGCGATCGGAGACCAGCGCTCCTACAACGTGGCGCTGATCGTTCTCGATCCCGACTACGCGCCCGTCTGGGCCAAGCAGAACGGCCTCGAAGGCAAGTCGGTCGAGGAGCTGGCGGGAGAGGACAAGGCCCGCGAGGCGATCCAGGAGGCGATCGACGAAGCCAACGCCAAGATGGCCCGCGTCGAGCAGATCAAGAAGTTCACGATCCTCGAGGCCGAGTGGGAGCCGGGCGGCGACGAGCTGACCCCGACGATGAAG
>Ga0183260_10000996_pt1 | contig 24039 bp, 23 predicted proteins | sample AntDrymUQ4972206_2_FD_129768 | JGI IMG/M metagenome (GOLD analysis project Ga0183260, IMG submission 129768) | Polar desert sand microbial communities from Dry Valleys, Antarctica - metaG UQ497 (22.06) (version 2) (version 2) | ecosystem: Environmental > Terrestrial > Soil > Desert | place... | reverse complement strand
CTTTGAGCGGAGGGACGAATTCCGGGATAACGAAATACCAGAGAAACATCTGCACCAGCAGCGGGATATTGCGAAAGAGCTCGACCCAGCCGTTGCCTAGCCGGACCAACCACTTCTTATCGGTGGTTCGCACCGTGCCGACGATCGTGCCGAGCACCATCGCAATGATCCACGCGGCGGCGGAGATAGCGAGGGTCCAGTAGAACCCGGCAAGGATCCATTCCCAGTAGGCGCCGTCACCATCGGGCGTCTGCTGGAAAAACACGCCCCAGTTCCAGTTGTAGTTCATCGACTTCACCCGCTCCCGGGCGAAGCTTGCCCCAAAACCCCGCCCTTTGGAACTGCGCTAAACGATGCCCGCTTCGGGATACGGTTCACCGCGCACGACGCGGGCAAATCCAAAGCGCGACAGATCGAGTGTCTGAAATTCGCCATGCGTAATCAATTCTGCGATCGCACGCCCCGCGGCGGGCGCGTGCATCATGCCGTGCCCCGAGAACGCAGAGACCACGTAAAAATTCTCCAGGCGTCCCTTCCAATTCCCAATGATCGGATTGCCGTCGAGCTCGCACTGCTCGTACAGCCCCGACCATGTGCGATGGCACTTGGCCGCCTCCAATGGCGGAAACCGGTGCGCGGCCGCGGGCCATACGACGCGTTCGAAGTAATCGTGGTCCACCTCGAAGTTGAACCCGCGTGGTTCGTCACTATTGACGAGCCCGCCAGAAAATCCAACACCTTCCGAACGAAAGGCAAGGCGATCCACGTCCTTTACGTAGGGCAGCCGCTCCATCGGTTTGCCTGCCGTGAAGTAGTGCTCAAAGCGGCGTAAGGGCGATACCGGAAGAGGCATGTGCACCATGGCGCAAAGTTGCGCTGCCCAAGCGCCCGTAGCGTTGACGAACGCGTCCGCAGAAATCGTTCGGCCGGACTCGAGTTGCGCGTCGCGTACCAAATGGCGCGAAGACGAAAAACCGATCACGCGATCTTCGATGTAGTCGGCGCCCAAGCTGATCGCTTTGCGCCGGAATCCTTGCAACAGCCCATTGTGGTCGCACCATCCGTCACGCAGTGAATGAACGCCGCCGGCCAAATCAGCCACGGACATCGAAGGGAATCGGTCCTTGAGTTGCGCTGGACTCAACAGTTCAACTTCGCAGCCGTACTGCAATTGCCGTTCGAAGTTCGACTCGAGCAACGCCATCGCATGCGGCGGCACGATGAAGAGGTAACCGCCCTCCACCCAGTCGACCGGTGCAGAGCAATCGCCCACTGCCATCTCTTGCGGAAATCGCTGAATGAAACTACGGCCAAACTTGGACATCTCGATGTTCTCGGGGCACGAGAACAGCACGCGAACGCCGCCGGAGGCCCGCAACGTCGAGCAGAACTCGTAGGTCGAATCGGGCTCGACGACACAAATCGATGCCGATGGCGTGAGCATCTTCAGAAAGTACGCGGCGCTCGAGCCCATGATGGCCCCGCCCAAAATGGCAATGTCGTAGCGCACGGCCAAGTGTAAGTGTCAAAAAAAACGCCGGCGTTTGTGCCGGCGTTGGGTCACGCTAACTGATCGCGATCGACTATTGCACGCCCTTGTCGTTCGGATTCTTGAACGCTTCAGTGATGGCTGGCGTTTGCGGGAAGTTCATGCTGATATTGCGCGGAGGGATCGCGCTGGTAAACCACTTCGCGTAGATCTTGTCGATCTCACCCGACTTGTACACCGCCGCCACCGCGCGATCGACCAGCGCCTTGAATTGCGGGTCTTCCCGGCGCAGCATCATGCCGTAGGGTTCCGTGCGAAGGGATTCTTTCAAGATGGTGTACGCGCCGGGATTCTGCTGGTTCGCAATCTGTCCCGCGAGCAGGATGTCGTCCATGATGAAAGCCTGTGCGCGATCGGTTGCAACCAATTGCATGGCTTCAGCGTGGTCCTTTGCCTGCAGCTCCTTGAAATCTATTCCCTTCGCCTTCTCGTAGCCACGCAAAAGAGGAATCGAAGTGGTACCCGAGGTCGACGCCACTGTCTTGCCGTTGAGATCAGCAAACGTCTTGATGCCTGAATCTTTCTTGACTGCTGCTGACACATTGATCACGAAGTACGTCGGCCCAAAGGCCACCTGCTTCTGGCGCTCCACCGAGTTGGTGGTCGAACCACATTCGAGATCGATCGTGCCGTTTTGCAATAGCGGGATCCGATTAGCCGAGGTCACTGGCTGATACGCAACTTTAAGGCTCGGCATCTTCAGCTCTGCCTTGACCGCATCGACCACTTTGCCGCAAAGCTCCATCGAATACCCGACTGGCTGCTGCTTGTCGTCCAGATACGAGAACGGTATTGACGACTCCCGATGGCCGATCGTGATCGAACCGGTGTCTTTGATTTTCTTTAGCGTGCCGGTCAGCTCCTGCGCGTTTGCGCACAGACTTACGGAACTCACCAGGCCGACGCCGGCAAGTGTGGTCAGAAAGCGGGAAAGCGTCATCTAAGGTCTCCTCGGAAGAATCGAAATCAGTCTAACAAACGACCGCACAGGCGCGCCGTTGACCCGGCCGAGGGTTAACACGGTGGGCTAGTGTCTTAGAGCGAGAGCTGATCTGTCGAAACCAGCGGCGCTACGCAGCCGCCAGTGTCCCTTCAACTTTCGCTTGCTCACGACTTTGTATCTCCCACATCGACGCATACATTCCGCCCCGCGCGATCAACTCAGCATGCGTCCCGCGTTCGACAATGCGGCCATGATCCATCACGAGAATCTGATCTGCATGCACGATCGTAGAAAGTCGGTGCGCAATCACCAACGTCGTGCGGCTTTCGGAGATGCTGTCCAGCTCCTGCTGGATTACGCGTTCGGTGCGCGAGTCGAGCGCGGACGTGGCCTCGTCAAAAACCAGGATTGCCGGATCCTTCAACAGCGTCCGCGCGATCGCCACTCGCTGCTTTTCGCCGCCTGACAACTTCAGTCCGCGCTCGCCGACGCGAGTTTCGTACGCGTCGGGCAGCGATTCGATGAAATTATGAATGTGCGCGGCGCGCGCTGCCTCGGCAACCTCTTCGCGTCCGGCGCCCGGTCTTCCATAGGCAATGTTGTATTCGATCGTGTCATTGAACAACACCGTGTCCTGCGGAACGATTCCGATCGCAGCGCGCAAACTTTCCTGTTTCAGCGAGCGCACGTCCTGACCGTCAATCAGAATGCGGCCCGCATCGACGTCATAAAAGCGGAACAGAAGCCGCGCCAGCGTCGATTTGCCCGAGCCGGTTGATCCGACCACAGCGGTCGTGGACCCGCCGGCGATGGTCAGGCTCACGTCATGCAGGACCTGACGACGGATGTCGTATGAAAAATCGACATGCTCGAAACGCACCTCGGCCGTTCGTAACGCGATCGGCCGAGCCCCGGGATCGTCGGCGATCTCGCGGTTCTGCTCGAGCAACATGAACATGCGATCCATGTCGGCCAGGCTTTGTTTGATCTCACGATAAATCACGCCGAGAAAATTCATCGGGATGTACAACTGGATCATGAAGGCGTTGACCAGCACCAGATCACCGATGGTCATTCGCCCTTCGACCACGCCCAATGCTGCGCGCCATAGGATCAGCGTCAGCGCCACGGCGATCAGCGCCTGCTGACCCGCGTTTAAAACGTTCAACGATTGCTGAGAAAGCACCGCGGTGCGCTGAGAATCGGCCAGCGTTTCGTCATAGCGCCTCGCCTCGTAGTTCTCGTTGCCAAAGTATTTGACCGTCTCGAAGTTCAGCAAGGAATCGACCGCGCGCGATTGCGCCTTGCTCTCAAACTCGTTCCAGCGCCGCCGCAGCGCCGTGCGCCAGTTGGTCACCGCCACCGTGAACGTGATGTACACGGTCAGGCTGACACCCACGATCGCAGCAAACCAGATCTCGTAATTCCAGAGCAGGTAGCCAAACACCAGGGCAATCTCGATCAGCGTCGGCAGGATTGAATAGAGCGTGAAACTGATCAACGAAGAAATTCCGCGGATGCCCTGGTCGATCTCGCGTGTGACGGCTCCGGTGCGGCGTTCCAGGTGGTAGCGCAATGACAACGAATGCAGATGGCGAAACGTTTTCAGCGCCAGCGTGCGTGTGGCCGCCTGCGTGACCTTGACGAAGAAAAACTCGCGCAACTCGGTGAATAGCGATGTGGAAAGCCGCAGCACACCGTAGCCGACGATCAGCGCAATCGGCACCAACAGAACAGCGCCGACCGACTGCGCGGCGGGCGACAGCCCATCGACGATGTTCTTCAGCAGGATCGGCACCGACACGGTTGCAAGCTTCGCCGCGACCAGGCAGGCGAGCGCAAACAGCACGCGGCCCTTGTAAGCCCACAGGTACGGCAGCAGGGTCTTAAGCGCTTTCCAGTCGTTGCGATCCGCGCGGTCGGCCGGCAGCGCCTCTCGAGGTGGGGACCAGCGCATGGTTAAACGGTTACGCTTCGCATCGATTCATTATCCGGTAGCCATGTCCGAGGCCAATCAGCTCCCTGTTGACCGCATCGCAATGCTGCGCATGATGCCGATGCCGGCCGATGCAAATGTGCATGGAGACGTGTTCGGTGGCTGGATCATGTCGTACGTTGACGTGGCCGGGGCAATTCCCGCCGCGCGTCGCGCCGGTGGACGCGTCGCAACGGTTGCCGTGACATCGTTTGTTTTTAAACACGCGGTGTTTGTCGGTGATCTTGTCAGCTTCTATGCCGATATCGTAAAACTCGGTACCACTTCGATCACTGTCGACGTCGAGGTCTACGTTGAGCGAAACCGGTTACAGAAGGAAGTCGTCAAAGTGACCGAGGCAACACTGGTCTATGTCGCTACCGACGAAAGCCGCAAGCCGCGCGCATTGCCGCCTACATAGCGACCCGCCAGACGCGATTACCGCGCGACCACTTCTGCTGCCGCCCTGCCTGCAAGATAACCGCCGACAACAGCAGTCAAAAGACCATTGCCTTCCAGATAACCACCAGCCGCGTCGCCCGAGACTCCACGAGCGGCCCCACCGGCCGCAAACAAATTCGAAAAGAGCGATCCATCGTCGCGCATGACGCGACCTGAAACGTCAACTGCAAGACCGCCTTCGGTTCCAAGCAGCGCAGCAGTGACGGGCACACCGTAATAAGGTCCCAGCAGCATCTGGGTGGCGCGAAATTCCCGCCCAAATTCATCTGCAGCATCATCAAAAGCCAACGCATTGACCAGCCCGATGGTCGCTTCCAAACCCTCCCGCTGCACGCCGAGTTGATCAGCAAGATCACGTAGCGAGGTGCCCCGTTTAACGATGCGCGAGGTCACCGCGGTCGCATAGTTGGGCATCGTCAAGCCGATCTCGTGGACTCGCTCGTCGTAAATCATGAAAGCCATCGATGCGGGTTGAGCGAGCACGAACAACGCCGACTCGGAGTATCCCTCGTGCTCGTTGATAAACCGCTCGCCATCGCGATTCACCTGAACGGCGCCTTCGGTCATCAGCGACCACGGCAAGGGTAATCGATGCGCAAGCACTACGGCCCCGTGGGCCAGAAAGCCGTCGATGTCCGCCAGCTTTGCGCCGAGCTCGGTTCCCCACGAAAGCGCGTCGCCCCGGCTTCCATCATGACCGGCGAACGGCAGCGCGCGCACGTCGGGCAGGTGTTGGGCTATCAGCTCGGGGTTGCCGGCAAACCCGTTGCAGGCGAGTATCAATGCCCCACATCCCACGGCCTCGACGGCGCCGTTGCGCTTGTAGCGAACTCCGAGAATCTTCTGCGCGTTGTCTACGACCAGATCAACGACTTCCGCACTCGTGCGCATTCGCACTCCGTGCGCACCCAGTGCTGAATACATCGCCGATAGCAGCGTCGCACCTCCGCGATCTGCCAACGCATGCATTCGCGGTACCGAATGCCCCGGAGCAACGCCTTCGACCAGATCGAAGCGAATCTTGTGCTGCTTATGCAGCCACTCGATTACCTGCGCGGACGCAACCGTAAGGGCCTCGACACGCGCCGCATCCGCAGAACCATTCGCCTTGGCCTGAATATCCTCGGCGAATTTTTGAGCTGAGTCGGCAATGCCGCGCGCGATTTGTTCTTCGGTCCCGGCGGCCGGCACCATGCCTGAGGAGCACGCCGTCGCGCCTCCCGGGGCGGCGTCGCGGTCGAGCAGCAGCACGCTGGCACCCGCACTGCTGGCAGCGAGTGATGCAGTCACCCCTGCTCCGCCGGCACCAATCACGACCACCTGAACGGTCGAAGCAAAGCGCGCATCGGGGTCAACCAGAATGGGCATCGATTAGTTGCTCGCGTGTAGAAGCCGCTGTTCCAGCCAGTATGCCGCGGCCAGTACACGTGCATCGTCACCCGGCCGGCCAACAAGCTGAACCCCGAGCGGCAGATTGGATTTGGTGTGCGTCATTGAGCGCGGCAGCGGCACATTGATTTGCGGACCGCCGAGAAGATGCCAGGGCCGATTGAACGTCGGATCCCCTGTGCTTTCGAGGCCGTAAGGCGCTTCGCCCGGCGCGCTGGGCGCAAGCACGACATCAGCATTCCCAAACAGACCATTGACCTCGCGCGCGCACCGACGGCCGCTAGCCAATGCGCTCACATAACACGCAGGCTCGATCGAGCGACCTTCATCGATCAGCGCCGCAAGCGGAGCGGAAAGAAGGTTGCCTGCGGCTTCTGTTTCCGCCGCAAAGGCGCGTGCCGTCTCGAACACCTGCACGGTGCGCTGCGCGTCAACGAGCGTGGCAAACATGTCGGACCACATGGCCCGACGAACAGACGCTCCGCTGTCCGAGCACAAGCGCACGACGTCGCCGAGCGATTTGGCCATTGAAGTCGTCAATTGCGCCGCCCAAGGCGTGTCGGTCCATGCAATCGAAGGTGCCGTGGCGTCATCGAATGCGGCGTCCGCAACACGCATTGAAAGCACTGCGTCGAGGAAAGCAACATCTTCAACTGAATGAGCGAAGCAACCAATCACATCGAGCGTATCGGAGACCTGCAAAACGCCCGAGCGCGGAATCGCACCGCGCGTGGGAACAAATCCAACGACGCCACAGAATGCCGCGGGTCGAATCACCGAGCCCGCCGTTTGCGTGCCGAGCGCGAATGGCGCCATGCGGGCCGCGACCGCTGCGGCAGACCCGCTCGACGAACCGCCGGGGGTATGCGCGGGTGCGTGCGGATTGCGCGTGGCGCCCGGAGTGAAATTCGCCAGCTCGGCCGTTACGGTCTTGCCGAATACGTAGCCGCCGGCCGCGCACGCCGTGGTCACGCAAGCGGCGTCAGCGTGCGGAATGCGGCCCGCGTAAATCGGGGAGCCGCACTCGGTCGGAATCCCGGCCGTATCAATCACGTCCTTGACCGCGATGGGCAGGCCGGCGAGTGGACCGAGCCCCCCGTTCCGGTCGAATTCGCGCGCGATGTTCATGGCGCGCGCAGCATCGATCCACGCAAATGCACGCACTTCGGCATCACGCTGCTCGACAGCATCGAGAAACGAATGCGTGACCGCCTCGCACGTGACGTCACCCGCTCGCAGCATGCGCGCGAGCTTGATGGCCGGGAGCCGGTTCAGTGGAAGTTGCATTGCGCTGATTCGATAGGTTCAGGCCAGCCGCATCAGATAACCGCGTTAACCGCTAGCCTGCGTCAACAAGGATAACCGCGGTCGCGCGAAAAACGCCGCAAATCGAACCGCGCGGGAGGCCGCACGGCTTCTATAGAAACAAGTCGGGCACCAGCTGCGTGCTGCCCGCAACCACCGAATACTTGCTCAAGTCGCTGATTCCAGCTTGCTGAAGCACTTCATCGTCGATGAAAAAATTCCCGGTGGTGGAAGCAGCATCAGAAATCAGCACCTGGTACGCAGCGTCGGCCATGATCTCGGGGTCGCGGCAATGTTCGGGCTTGACGCCCGGGATCATCTTCAAAGCGGCGGTGTCGATCACCGTGCGCGGCCACAGAGCATTGACCGCAATGCCGTAAGATCGAAACTCCGCCGCATGGCCAATCACGCACATGCTCATGCAGTACTTCGCCATCGTGTAGGCCACGTGCGGCGCAAACCAGCGCGGATCAAGATTTAGCGGCGGCGCCAGCGTAAGCACGTGCGGATTGCGTTTGCGCTCTGCCGAAGTCTTCAAGTAAGGCAGACACGCTTGCGTGCAAACGAATGTTCCGCGCCCGTTGACGCCCATCATCAAATCAAAACGCTTGACGGGAGTGGCTTCGGTTCCGGTGAGGCTGATCGCGCTCGCGTTGTTGATCAGAATATCGATACCGCCAAAGGTTTCTGCGGTTTGCCGCACTGCAGCCATCACCTGTTCCTCATTGCGAATGTCGCACGCCAGTGCCAGCGCTTTGCCGCCGGCCTGTTCGATCTCCGCAGCCGCGGTATGGATCGTGCCGGGCAATTTCGGATTCGCTTCGACTGTCTTGGCGGCAATCGCGACATTGGCGCCATCGCGTGCGGCACGCCTGGCAATCGCCAACCCAATGCCGCGCGATCCGCCCGAAACAAAAATCGTCCTGCCACTCAGGTTCATCCGCGTTCCTTAGGCCAGAGAATCATCTGCGTACAGCGAAAAAGTGCAACCGTCTTGCTTGAGTCAACATGGGTCACGGTCGCGTCCCACACCTGCGTGGTGCGGCCCTGATGCGCCGCACGCGCCTCAGCTCGCAACGTGCCGGTCAGCGCAGTACCCAGAAAATTTGATTTCAGCTCGATCGTTGTGAAGCTGGTCGCACCCTCGGGCAGATGCGCAATGGTTGCGTATCCCGCCGAGGTGTCTGCCAACGCAATGACCGATGCAGCGTGCAGGTAGCCATTGGGGGCGAGAAACTGTGGCCGGATCGTGCACTCCATCACTAGTGTGCCTTCTTCCACCGCAACAACACGCATGCCGTACCACCCCGGCAGGTTATCGTCGCGAGTGCGTTCGTTTAATTTGGCCAGCGTGACATCGGGGCGCAAGGGCATCGCAACGACCCAATCAACTGAAACGAGAAAAATCGGGCTTGCGCCGCTCAAAAAAAGCAGCAAAAGCTTCCTTCGCTTCGTCGCTGCGAACCATTGCACCAAACAGTTTTGCCTCGTCGACGATGATTTTTTCGGTCAGCGCCTTGAACCCCGAGCGCAGCAGGCGCTTGGTGGCGCGAACCGATGCAGGGGGAAGTTGACCGAAGCGCTCGGCCTGTCGAGCGGCAAAATCGAGCACCTCGCCGCGCGGCAAAGCCCGATTGACGATCTTCATCTCGACCGCCTCAGCAGCACTGATCGGATCGGCCAGCAGCAGCTTTTCAACCGCCTTGTGATAGCCGGCGTTAAGGGGCACCAGCAGGCTCGAAGCAAACTCAGGGCATAAGCCCAAGGGTACGAACGGCATCGAGAACACCGAATTGTCGGCGCAGTAGACAAGATCGCAGTGCATCAGCATCGTGGTTCCGATGCCAACCGCTGCACCGTTGACCGCGGCAACCACAGGTTTCTCGGCGTACCCAAGCGCCTGCATGAATTTGAATACCGGCGCATCCATGTCGGCCGGTGGATTCTTCGCAAAATCCTCGAGATCGTTGCCAGCAGTAAAAACGTCCGGTTGCCCGCAGATCAGGATCGCGCGCGCTGCAGCGTCGTCGTGCGCGGAGGCTATCGCGTCAGCCATCGTTTGATACATCGCGGCGGTGATCGCGTTTTTCTTTTCGGGACGGGCAATCTCAATTCGAGCGACGCCGTTGATAGTGGCGGTGATGATGCTCATAGCGCGGTGCGTCTCCCAGGCGCGCTAGCTGCGGTCCGGCGTGCTGACCTTGCGCGCGAAATCGCGCAGCGAATCAGAGGCGCGCGCGCGTATCTTATTGCGCACCATCGGCGTCCAGCCAAGCAGGACACCTTTGGTGCCGAGCGCCTGAGCGGACCAGTACCACAGGCTGAACGTGTCCTGCTGGCGCACGATTTTGCCCGCGACGAGCTGCATGCTGGTTTGAACGCGATTCGTCACTGGCCGGCCGGTGCCTGAAAATGTATATCGCGCCACCCAGTTGACGCGGCTGCGTGCCGCACTGTCCTCGAGGATGTCGACATCGACCTCAAAGTCCTCGGCGCGCGACAACAGCATCTGCCACATCAGTCGCGTGCCCTTCGCATTGAGCAGCGGAAATACGGGGTCGCTGAAGGTGGCATGTTCCGCGTACAGCAGGCTGATGGTGTACCAGTCGCGGACGCTGAAAGCGTCGTAGAACCGCTGCGCTATTCCCATCAGCGATTCATTTCAGACACGCTCATAGATCCCTGCAGCACCCATTCCGGTTCCCACACACATCGAAACCATTCCGTATTTGAGATTATTACGGCGCATTGCATGAACGACGGTAGCAGAGCGAATGGCACCGGTGGCGCCAAGCGGGTGACCGAGCGCGATCGCCCCGCCCATTGGATTGACCTTGGCAGGATCGAGGCCAAGATCGTTGATGACTGCAATGGCTTGCGCTGCGAACGCTTCGTTCAGTTCGATCCAGCCTAGATCATCTTTGCTGATACCGGCGAGTCTCAGCGCGATGGGAATCGCTTCTTTCGGACCGATGCCCATGATTTCCGGCGGCACTCCGCGGAGCGAGAAGCTCACGAACCGCGCCAGAGGCGTCAGGTTGAATTGTTTGACTGCACGCTCGGACGCCAGAATCAGCGCACCGGCGCCATCGGACGTTTGTGAACTGTTACCCGCGGTTACGCTGCCCTTTTGCGCGAACACCGGCCTCAGCTTGGCTAGCGAGTCCAGACTCGAGTCGGCACGCGGGCCTTCGTCCAGATTGACAGAGCGCGAACGCACTTCGAGTTCGCGGGTGCCAAGGTGCGGGAATTTCTCGACGATCTCAACCTTTGTCATCTCGTCTGCAAACAGTCCGGCTTTTTGAGCCGCGATCGCCTTCTGATGCGACGCGTAAGCGAACTCGTCCTGCATCGCGCGCGTGACCTTCCACTGGTCGGCAACCTTCTCGGCAGTAAGCCCCATACCGTAGGCAATGCCGATGTTCTCGTCTGCTTCAAATATGCGCGCATTCATCGACGGCTTGTTTCCTGTCATCGGAACCATGCTCATCGACTCCGTACCGCCGGCAATCATTACATCGGCTTCACCGACACGAATGCGGTCCGCCGCCATCGCGACCGCATTGAGTCCCGAAGAACAAAAGCGATTGATCGTCACCCCTCCCGTGGAATTCGGCAGGCCGGCCAGCAGCACGGCAATCCGCGCAACGTTGAGCCCTTGCTCCGCTTCGGGCAGCGCGCATCCGATGATCGCGTCCTCGATTGCCTTCGGATCAAGATTGGGCACCTGCGCGATCGCGGATCGAATCGCCGCAACCAGCAAATCGTCGGGCCGCGTGTTGCGGAACATGCCCTTCGGCGCCTTGCCGATCGGTGTGCGCGTGGCAGCAACGATGTAGGCGTCTTGTATCTGCTTCCCACCTTGTTTCATATCAGTTCCTTACCGGCTTGCCCGTTTGCATCATTCCCATCATCCGTTCCTGCGATTTCGGATGATTAACCAGTTCGGTGAAAAATTTGCGTTCAAGATCAAGTAACCATTGTTCGTCGACGGCCGCACCTGACTCGACATCGCCGCCACACATCACGTTCGCAATGCCCGCGGCCAGAAAATAATCGTGCTGGCTGATAAAACCGCCATCGCGCATGTTGACAAGCTGCGTCTTGATGGTCGCAACGCCGGTGCGCCCCGCGACAGAGAACGAGGGCAGAGGAAGCGGGGGGCGATAGCCGGCCGCATGCATTGCGGCAGCCGCGTGGACCGCCGTCCATAACAATTCATGGTTGTTGAACACGATGGGATCGGTCGCACGCAGATAACCCATCTGCCTGGCTTCGAGTGCCGATTTGGAAACATTCGCCATTGCGGCATTCAGGAACCAGCTCTTGATGAACGGAAATACATCGGTCATCCCAGCCGTCTGAGCGGCTTGCGCAGCGCGCACTGCACCCTCCTTCAAACCACCGGCGCCAGGAATCAGCCCAACGCCAACTTCGACCAGGCCGATATAACTTTCGATCGAAGCGACCGCCTTCGAGCAATGCAGTATCAATTCGCAGCCCCCGCCCAAGGCCATTCCGCTAACCGCAGCGACCACCGGCACCTGCGCATACTTGATGCGCATGAATGCGTCCTGCATCTTTTTTTCTTCTGCATCGATCGCTTTCGCACCGCCGGACATGAACACGGGCATCATCGCCTGCAGGTCGGCGCCCACTGAAAATGGGTCATCGGGCGACCAGATGACGAGCCCGTGGTAACTCGATTCCGCGAGCTCCACGGCTTTTAGCAAGCCCGCGATGACTCCGGGGCCGATCGCATGCACCTTGGTCTTGATCGACAGAATCAAGACATCGGGCGTATCGCCAGCGCCCAACTTCCAGCAGCGCACCGACTCATCTTCGAAAAGGGTCTCGCCGTTAGAAGCGCCGGTCGGTGCTCCCTCGCCGATGAGCGTCGCACGAAAAATTTGCTTCGCGTAAACCGGCAACGTCGAGCGTGCAATGAATCGACGCTGGGACGGTGACCAGGAACCGGCAGGCGTATGTACGCCATTGGCCTCGGCCACCGGTCCCTCGAATACCCACTGCGGCAGCGGTGCGCGAGACAGCGCCTCACCGGCGTCGATGTCAGCCTTGACCCACTCGGCGACCTGCTTCCAACCTGCGGCCTGCCACGTTTCAAATGGCCCCGTCGACCATCCAAATCCCCAGCGCAACGCAAAGTCGACATCACGCGCGGTGTCCGCAATGGCTTCCAGATGAACCGCGATGTAGTGAAAAGCGTCGCGAAAAATTGCCCACAGGAATTTCGCCTGCGGATGATCCGATTCGCGCAGCAATTTCAGTCGCTCGGCCGGATCTTTTTTCTTCAGAATGCGCCCGATCAGATCGTCGGCCTTGCCAGAGCTTTCAACGTAGTCGTTGGCCCCAGGATCGAGAACCTTGATGGCCTTGCCGTCTTTTCGATAAAAGCCAGCACCCGATTTTTGTCCGAGTGCTCCCTTGTCAACCAGCGCCTTCAGCACGGGCGGTGTCGCGAAGTGCTCGGCAAACGGATCGATCGACGCAGGCAGCGTGTCCTGCATCGTCTTGATCACATGCGCCATCGTGTCGAGGCCGACGACGTCGGCGGTGCGAAACGTTGCGCTTTTCGCGCGACCCAGACGGACGCCAGTCAGGTCATCGACCACGTCGTACGAAAGCCCGTATTTCTCAGCTTCCTTGATCGTTGCCAGCATGCCGAAAATGCCAACCCGGTTCGCAATGAAGTTGGGCGTGTCTTTCGCACGCACCACGCCTTTACCGAGTGTCGAAGTCAGAAAGGTCTCGAGGTTGTCGATGATCTCAGGGCGGGTTGCAGACGTTGGAACCAACTCGACCAGATGCATGTAGCGCGGCGGATTAAAAAAATGCACGCCACAAAATCGCGCTCGAAGCTGATCGTCAAACGCTTCGGCCAACTGAGCGATCGGCAAACCCGATGTGTTCGAAGCAAAAATCGCATCAGGCCCTACGAACGGCGCAACCTTGCGATAAAGGTCGTGCTTCCAGTCCATCCGCTCGGCAATCGCTTCGATGATCACGTCGCAGCCGCGCAGCAACTCCAGATTCACTTCGTAATTGGCCGGTCGAATGTGGAGTGCGTCGTCGGCGTTGCCCAAAGGCGCCGGATTCAGCTTCCTCAGATTTTCGATTGCGCGCAACACGATGCCGTTCTTGACCGGACCTTTGATGGAGGGGGACGGGGCCCCTCCGCCCGTCCCGTCCGGCAGATCGAACAAGACAACCGGCACTTTCGCATTGACGCAGTGCGCAGCGATCTGGGCACCCATGACGCCTGCACCGAGTACGGCGACTTTTCTCACCAAAAAATTATTCATGATCTTTCTCTTCAATTACTAGAAGCGTTCAGCCGGCAACTCCAACAGACTCTTGACACCCGACCGCGCCGCGCGAATGCGAGACGCGGTCTCCGGCAACAGGCGCTCGAAATAGAAGCGGGCAACCGAAACCTTGTCACGATAAAACGGGTCGACGCCCTCGCCGTCAGCCTTGATGCGGGCCAACGCGACCTTCGCCATGCGTGCCCAGAGGTACGCGTAGACCAGATGTCCGATGATGCGCAGATAGTCGACCGCCGCGCCCCCCGCTTCGTCCTGATTGGCAAACGCCTTGATGCCGATTTCGGTGGTGAGCTTGGTGACCTTGTCGCCCAGCTCGGCCAACGGCGTGACGAACTCGCTCATCTCGCTCGCGGTGCCGTTTTCTTCGATAAAGTCAGCCACAACTTTTCCAAATGACTTCAACCTTGCGCCGTTGTCCATCAGCACCTTGCGGCCCAGCAGATCGAGTGACTGAATGGTGTTGGTGCCTTCGTAGATCATGTTGATGCGCGCGTCACGCACGAATTGCTCCATTCCCCATTCACGAATGTAGCCGTGCCCACCGAATACGCCGAGGCACTCGGACGCGCACGAAAATCCATTGTCGGTCATGAACGCCTTCACGATCGGCGTCATCAGGGCCATCATGTCGGCGGCGAACTTTTTCTGCTGCTCGTCAGGATGATGAAACTGCACATCGGCCATCAGCGCGACCCAGTACGCGAATGCGCGGCCGCCTTCAGCGTACGCGCGCGCGGTGAGCAGCATGCGGCGCACATCAGCGTGCACGATGATTGGGTCGGCTGGCTGGTTGGGCGACTTCGCGCCCGATAACGAGCGGCCCTGAATTCGATCTTTCGCGTAAGCGGCCGCGTTTTGATAAGCCACCTCAGTCAGTCCTAGCCCCTGTACACCGACCCCAAGCCGCGCGCCGTTCATCATCGTGAACATTGCATTCAAGCCCTTGTTCGGAGCTCCAATCAGGTATCCCGTGGCCTGGTCGAGAACGATCTGGCACGTGGCATTACCGTGAATACCCATCTTGTGTTCGATGCCGCCGCAATACAGGCCGTTGCGGGCGCCCACTGTTGCAGTCGCGCCGTCGCCTTCGGGCAGGAACTTGGGGACGACGAACAGCGAAATTCCCTTGGTGCCCGGCGGGGCGTCAGGCAGGCGCGCTAACACCAGATGAACGATGTTGCTCGCAAGGTCGTGTTCGCCCGATGAAATAAAAATTTTCTGACCGCTCAGCTTATAGCTACCGTCAGCCTGCGGTTCGGCCTTGGTGCGCAGCATGCCGAGATCCGTGCCGCAATGCGGCTCGGTGAGACACATCGTTCCAGTCCACTCACCCGAGGTCAGCTTCGGCATGTACAGGTTCTTCAGCTGCTCGGATGCATGCAACAGCAAGCACTCGTAAGCGCCGATGGTCAGCCCCGGATACATTGCCCACGCCTGATTGGCCGAGTACTGCATCTCATAAAACGCGATCTGCAGCAGGTGCGGCAAGCCCTGTCCGCCGTATTCAACCTCGGCCGTCAGCCCGGCCCAACCCGCCGCGCAGAATGCGTCGTACGCCTTCTTGAAACCCTTCGGAGTCCTGACTGACTTGCTGCCGGCGTCATAGGCACATCCCTCTTCGTCGCCCGATTGATTGACCGGCAGCAACATCTCTTCACAGAACCGGCCCGCTTCCTCAACGATCTGATTTGCAGTATCGATATCCAGCTCGGAATAGCGCGGCATCGCCTTCAGTGTGTCTACCGCGCCCAGCACTTCGTGCATCACGAATTGCTGGTCGCGCAACGGCGCTTTGTAAATCGGCATCCTCTGGTCTCCTAACTATTCGATCGCGCGGGCTGCGTCGATCAGGCGCCGCAAACCTGCGCGAGCGCGTTTTGCGCTGTCGGCCGATCTGAGCAGGCGTGCGTCCTGATGCATGGCAAGCATCAGACCGTAGATTTCAAACACCAGCTGGTGCGCGTCGACTCCGGGCCGAAGATGGCCTTCAGCCGCCGAGTATCGAATCGCTTTGGTCACCTCGCCCTTCCAGCCGGTGATGATTTTGACCATTTCGTCGCGCAAAAGCCCGGGGACGTCGTCGTACTCGAATGCGCCGGCGATCATGATGCAGCCGCGCGTCATTTCACGCGCGAGAAAGGCAACCCAGCGCTGCAGGATCGCTTCGAGGCGAGGCAGTCCGCGCGGCTTGCGAACCGCCGGGCGCAAAACCTCAGCGACAAAACGGTTTACATACTCCTTCAGCACCGCAAGCTGAAGCTCCTCGCGTGAGCCAAAGTGGGCAAACACGCCGCTCTTGCTCATCCGCATCTGTTCGGCAAGGGTGCCGATCGTCAGTCCCTCGAGCCCATCGCGACTGGCAGCAAGCATTGCTGCCTCGACGATCGCGTTCCGCGTCAAAGCGCCTTTACGCACACCACGTAACCGACCTGCTGATGCAGCAGTCGTCGTCGCAAGCTCCAAATCAACCGCCTCTAATTTAAACGAACGTTCGTACTATTCCAGACTACAACGGCGGCGTCAAACGTAGTGTTAGAGCGTCGCGACTATGCCGCGCTGGAACCGAAGCTGTCCGCGATGAAATCGACGAACAGGCGGACCTTCAGCGATAGATGCCGGCGACTTGGATAGACAGCCCAGATGTCCCCACTCACCGCATCAAAGTCAGGTAGCACGCGGGTAAGCCGACCGTCGGCGATCGGGTCCGCAACCAGGAAGTCGGGCTCGCAGATGATTCCCAGCCCCGCGACGGCGGCGGCCACCAGCGCATCGCCGCTGTTTGCGTGCAGGCTGCCCGTTGTGACGCGTACCTCCTGCGCCTGTCCTGAAGAGTCTGTAAATCGCCAGCTGCGCGGCGTGCTCGCATAAGCGTACGTCAGCAGGTTGTGCGTCGTCAGATCCATCGGCGACATTGGGGCGGGCCGCCTCTGCAAATATTGGGGTGCGGCGCAAGCGATCAACGTCATCGATCCCAGTCGCCGTGCGACGAGCCGGTCGCTGCCGACTTGTCCGACGCGAATCGCAAGATCAAACCCCTCATCTACCAGATCGATCAGACGATCAGAGACGACCATTTCGAACTTGACATCGGGATAGCGCTCGACGAAAGCGGCGATTGCCGGCGCAACACGCTTTTGCGCCATGTTGTGCGAGCAAGTCAACCGCAACGTGCCGCGTGGCGCCACTGCAGCTTGACCTACCAGCGCCTCGGCTTCTGCCAGGTCTCCCAATAAGGCAACCGTGCGTTCGTAAAAGGACTGTCCGCTTTCAGTTAGCGAAAGGCGGCGTGTCGTCCGGTTTAACAGGCGCGCACCGAGATGCTGCTCGAGCTCCGAAATCTGCCGCGACAGCGACGACGTCGATGTTCCAAGACGCTCGGCGGCCGCGACAAAGCTGCCGCTCTCCACCACGCGCGCGAACGATTGCATCGCAGACCAGCGATCCATCGCCGGATTCTCCCGTATTTCGGCACACACATTTGGGCTGCAGCTGCTTTTTCGTTTTTGCGTGCAGTTCTACATTTGCTTTCCGGCTCTTGCTGCCACCAGACGAAGGAATTTTTTATGATCGATGCTAAACGCGCACCTTATGCAGCGCTGGTTCTGCGCGTTGCACTGGGCACGATGTTCATTGCCCACGCGTTGTTAAAGCTATTTGTGTTCACGTTGCCTGGAACTGCGCAGTTCTTTCAGTCGCTGGGTCTACCTGGTTTCCTGGGTTACGCGACGTTCGCAGCCGAGTTGTTCGGCGGAACGATGATTCTGCTCGGCGTAAAGACCCGGTGGGTCGCTGCCTTGCTCATACCCATCTTGCTGGGCGCCACCTGGGCGCACTCCGCAAATGGCTGGATGTTTGCGGCGCCGAAAGGCGGTTGGGAATATCCGGCATTTCTAACCGCGGCGGCGTTGGTCCAGGCGCTGCTCGGAGACGGCGCCTTTGCACTTTCTTCCGTATTTAACCGCAGACCCGTTGCGCAATTGCGCACGGCCTGACTTACAAAGGAAACGACATGAAGCTTTATTACGCTTCAGGAGCTTGCTCGCAGTCTCCGCACATTGCGCTGCGTGAAGCCGGTCTCGCGTTTACACCGATCAAGGTCGATCTGAAAGCCCATCAAGTCGAAGGGGGCGGCGATTTTTATGCGATCAACCCGAAAGGCTACGTGCCGGTCCTCGAACTTGACGACGGTACAACGCTTACTGAAGGTCCAGCGATCGTGCAATACATTGCCGACCAGGCGCCGGCGACCCAGTTGGCGCCGCCCAATGGCACGATAGCGCGCTACAAACTTCAAGAGTGGCTGAACTTCATTACGACCGAGTTGCACAAGCAGTATTCGCCATTGTTCGATTCAAGCTCGACCGAAGAAGTCAAGACCAAGCAGCGCGACAAGATTGCTAAACGCTACGAGTACGTCGCGCAGCAACTCGCGGATCGCGACTACCTGACAGGCTCAACATTCACCGTTGCCGACGCCTATCTGTTTACGGTGACAAACTGGGCGCGCTCGACCGGCGTCGAGCTGACGCGCTGGCCGGCGTTGCAAGCTTTCATGAAACGGGTCGCGGCTCGCCCGCATGTTCAGGCAACGCTGAAAGCAGAAGGCCTCGTTAAATAGGGTAATGAAAACCTATCCGACCGTGTTCGTGTCGCATGGCTCGCCGATGCACGCTGTCGAAGCGGGGCGCGCCGGCGAGCGCTGGGCCGAGCTGGGCACCACGCTCCCACGTCCTACTGCGGTCCTGATTGCATCAGCCCATTGGGAAACCCTGTTGCCGATGCTGTCGACCGCGCGGCAGCCGGAAACGATTCACGACTTCGGAGGTTTCCCGGACGACCTTTACAGGATCCGGTATCCCGCGCCCGGCGCAAGCGAAGTCGCAGCGAATGCCGTTCAGTTGCTGCAGGCTGCTGGCTTTGCTGCGACCACCAACGGCTGCCGTGGCCTTGACCATGGCGCCTGGGTTCCGCTGCGCCGGCTCTACCCGGATGCAAATGTGCCAGTGACGCAGATCTCGATTCAGCCATCGCTCGACGCCGAGCACCACATGCGAGTGGGGGCAGCACTCGCGCCTTTGACGCGCGAAGGTGTGCTGATCATCGGCTCAGGTCATATGACGCATAACCTGCGCGAGTGGATGTCGCGCGCGCGGCAGACATCAATGGGACTTGCGGAGTGCCAAGCCGAGCCCTATGTCACCGAGTTTCGCCAGTGGATCGCGTCGGCACTCGCGCGCAACGATCGCGCGAGCCTCGCGCGCTGGCAGCAACTGGCGCCGAATGCAGCGCGCGCTCACCCGACGCCGGAACATCTGATGCCGCTCTTCGTTGCGTTCGGTGCGGCAGGGGAAAAGTTGGTTCGTGTCGAGCCGATCGATGCAGGAATCGACCATGGCGTGCTCGCAATGGATGCTTACGTATTCTGGCCGCAGGCGTGACGCAGCGCCGGCACTTCAACGACCCGGTCGTCTGCCGCTGCAATCACGCGATCGCCATATTCGCGCGATATCGCCGCACCGCCAGTAAAGCTTCCAAACGCCGGCAGAACCATTAAGCCTGTCGATCCGCCGCGCCACCAAAAACACGGCAGGCGAATGCTGTCGGCGGCGCGCCCCTGCAGGCGAATCGCAGGATGAAGGTGGCCGGCGAGCGCGAACGCAGATTCGACAAAGCGCGGATAGTGGCAAAACGCGAAACTTCCGACACGCCACGGATCTGCCTGGGTCTGAATGCGCAGCGCGGCTGGCGTTGCGCCAGCCGAACGATCGTGGTTGCCTTCCACCAGTATCAGCTCTAGTTCCGGATAGCGCTCGCGCCATTCATATAGCGCGGCAAGCGTCGCTGCAGCGTGCGCCTCCGGCGCGTGAAACAAATCGCCGAGAAACACGATTGTGGTCGGGTCAAACCGGTCAACCAGCCGGCTCAGCCGCGTTAAGGTGTCCGATGTCGTGCCATGCGGCACCGGCACACCCAGCGCGCGAAAGGTGGCCGCTTTGCCGAAGTGCACGTCGGCAACGACGAGCCAGCGCCGCTCGGGCCAATAGGCGGCACGCTCCGATAACAGCAACCACGGCGCACCATTGATCTCGACCCGCAGCTGCGCCCGCATCAAACGATCAATTGTCGCAACTACTGTTCGGTGAGCGTGTAACCGCGTGCCCGCAGCAGCTCCACCAGACCCTGCGGGCCGATCAGATGCAGTGCTCCAACGGCAAACATGTACGACTTGCCGTCCGCCATCATCGTTTCTATCTTGCGTACCATTTTCGGATGCCGACCGAGCAGGATCGTGTCGATCGTGAAGCGCGACCCGGTTGAAGATTGCGCGCGCATCTCAACCAGCAGGCGTTCGAGAGAAACGCGGTCTGCCGTCTCCCAGGCCTGCACAATCCGGTTGAGTTCACGCCGTGCTCCACGGGTCTCGACGGCCTTCAGTGCTTCTTCCAGAAACGCGACCTGAGTTGCCCAGGGCGCTTGCTCGAACAATTCAAATTGCTGCTCGATCCCCTCGAATTCGAAGACCTGCTTGTTGTCGGCCTTTGCCACTCTCAACAGATAAGCCTCCACGGAAAGTGCCGGCATGTAACCGGCCTGCGCAGCTTCGAACAGCGCGAGCACATTGGCGAGCATCCACGGCTTCATCCGCATCATCGGCACGGGATCGAGCTGATTTCGAGCAAGCACCGCCTCGATTCGCTGGCGCAGTTCGGGCGCGAGCCGGGTATCAAGCCCCGGTGCCCCCTCGGGGTACAGCGCGTACTTCTGAGTGGCTGAAATCGCGCGCGGAGTATCGGATATGTCGGCCTCCAGCACGATCGCATCGGCTCGCTTGAGCAGCGCAAGCCGCGACGCCGGCAGCGGGTAGAACTCCGGACGACCGACGTGAATGGTGCCAAGCAGCCAGGCGACCTGCTTGCCCTTCCGCACTTCCCACAACAGGCCGCGCCGATCATTGGTCTGCGCTGCGCTGTCGCTGATCAGAGTCAACGACGCAAGCACGCAGCACAGAAACGCAACGGTCAATCGGTTAATAAGGGAAGAATCAGACATGACGTAAACATTGTACGTTTGACGTTGCCCGCAACGGGAGGTCTGATTAGACTGCGCCGAACTTAAGAACAGAGGGAGCAGGTATGCGGAAATTGTTGATGGGCATTTTATTGGCCGGTGCGGCGGTATCCGCCACAGCGCAGCAACAGCCGTTGCAACCTCCGGGTTATATCGGCGCGGGTTACGGAATTTCGCGCTATCACGACTTCTGCGGGTTTACGCCTCCCGGCTTTACGTGCGATGAAGACGGATCCGCGTGGCGCGCGCAAGCCGGCTACATGGTCCGGCCTTGGCTGGGTCTCGAGGGCGCCTATATAGATTTTGGCTCCGCGCATGCCCCTGGGTTTCTGGTGTCACCGCCTGTCGGCACACGCTCGCTCCCCACCGCCAGCGATGGCCGCACGCACGTGTTTGCATTGCTTGCCGTGTTTCGGGCGCCTTTGGGCCCCGTTGGCCTGCAGGCAAAGGTTGGATACGGTGCGGTGACATCGAAATTCGTCGCGAGCTCCGCGGTTCAAAACACCACTACCGGCGCGGTTTCCTTTTTCAGCTCGTCGGCGCGTGAAACAAAGGGCCGCGTGGTGTATGGCCTGGGTGCCACCTACGATGTCACGCGACAATGGCATGCGCGGTTCGACTGGGATCGCACCGAAGGCAAGGACAACATCAATCCGAAATACGACGTGGATGCGTACACCCTTGGAATCGGCTATCGCTTCTAGTCGGCGCCCAAGCAATTGCATGCAACGGCCCCGCCCTGCGGGGCCGTTTGCTTTTTGGCGAACGATTCTTGCTGAGCGTCTGAGATTCTGCTCATCGTTAGAATCCATTCAAGCGCCTCACCGTGCCGCTTCGGGGAAGTAAAGGCCCGGTCACAAAACTTTTAAAAGCAGCAGCTGACCTTCTCCACGCTCGCATATGCCGTTGCAAAGTTCTTCACAGCCCTCGTCCGGGGAAGGCGTCAGCCGCTTTCGGGGATCGGTACGCGCCACACTGTGGCCAACCCGCTCACTGTCTGGGAGCGAGCATTGGTTTGACGAGCTGTACCTCTGGACCGAAGGGGGCAGCGCATCGACGACCGAGCGTGCAGGCATTCAGTTGCATGCGTTGCGGAGTGCTTTCGACTGGCTCGCATACGACCTGATTGATCGTGTCGGCGTCACGGTGTCATTCGGTACTGTGGAGCGTTCTCTCGATCCGCTGATGGAGCTTTTCGAGAGCAATCTTCTGGTGGCGCATCGAATGTTTGTGATGCTGCGAGGCACGCCGCAACGTTTGCGTTCTCGTTACCGACTTCGCGCGTTTGCGGACATACTTCGAGGATGGCAGTTTCCGGTGGGCTATCGTATTTCTGCACCGCGCGTGAGCATGGAACTCTCCGGCATCGACCTGGTGCAGCCCATTTTCGCCAAGGTGCTTGCAACAACCTCCGGGCGATCGGATGCCTGGAATGATCTTGCGCTCGAAGTGCGGGCGCTGTCGCTCGATACGAAAAGCACGGTTGTAGGCGCAGTTGAAACACGTCAGCAACAGCAGGCAGCGAGTCGGGTCGGATTCGAGCTCGGTCAAGGGCGCGCGATATGTATGCCGTATCCGCCACCTACGCTACCCACGCGAAGTTAGTACTCCGCTGCGCGCAGATTTAGCAGAGAATCGGCCAAGCGTCGTCGAGGCCGAGTTGATCTCCTAAATGGCAAGTAATACCTTCAGGTCCCAACCCCTTGGCAGCAATCAAGTCGACCTTGATCCCACCGTTGATTCTCTGAGTCGCTTCGGTTCTCGTGTGCGCGCGCTGGTCTGGCCCACGCGGACACTGGTAGGTTCGCAGCGCTGGTTCGATGAACTTTATGTCTGGACCGCGGACTTCGAGCCCGATCGCTCACTGCGGTCGCAGATCCAACTCGCCGCCATGGAGCACGCATTTTCGATGCTCGAGCACGAGCGCGTCGAGCGCGTCGCGGTCACCGTATCGTTCGGTTCGGTTGAGCGATCGCTTGAAGCGTTTGCCAGCGTGCTCGATGCGCATCGATATACGGCGCATCGCCTGTCGGTTCTGCTGCGCGGTGCTATGGAGCGATTGCGCTGGCCGTATCGCGTACGCGAATTCATCGACCTGTTGCGCTCGTATCAGATCCCGGTCGGCTATCGATTCGCCGAACCGCGGCCGAGCATGGAAATGGCCGCGATAGACTTTATCGGACCCGACTTTGCAAAGATGCTCGCGCCGATCAGTTCGCGTGAAGAAACGTGGCAGGAGATGTCACGCGAGGTCAATGCACTCGGCCTGACGCGCGAGACATTTGTGCTGGCCGGCATCGAACGCGAAGAGCAACTGAACCTAGCTCGCAACACCGGCTTCGTGCTGGGCCAGGGCCGCGCGCTTAAAAAGCCGTATTTCCCGCCGCGCGTTCTGCGTCCGCGATAGTCGCGGATTAGTTCACCCGTACACGGAAACGCGCTTCAAAGCTCGGGTTGTTGGCGCCACTGGCAGCAGCGAATACACCCTTTGGATTGATGCGGATGCAGGTCACGGCCGCATCGAATCCATTGATATCGGGGACCGGTGTGTAGTTAGTAAAGGGCAAGCACCCTGTATTCGAAAACGATAGGTCGTCTGCCAGATTGGCCAGGCTGGTAAACGTATACGTGAGCCCGCTCGAAGGTGTGCCGTTGACGAATGCAATTGGTCCGGAGCCCGCAACACCCAGATCGCCTACGAAGAGCCGCGTGTTGGTCGGAATCGCATCGGTGATCACTGTACTGTCGGTGGTGGCCGTTGCGGCGCCGCTATTGGTGACTAGTAACGAGTACTGCGCTACTGCGCCGGGAATAGCCTTAGGCAGCGTCGCTCCGTTGACTGGGTCCGACACCAGCAGCACGGTCTTGGCGACTGTGAAAAACGGCAGTCCCACCGTCAGAGTGGCGTTCGCAGCCACCGTATTGCTTCCGCCGCCGGCGACAGTAAGCCCGCCAACAGGGATCGTGTTCAAGTAGCTGCCGGCGACTGTGGCGGTGACAT
>Ga0183260_10000995_pt1 | contig 24043 bp, 28 predicted proteins | sample AntDrymUQ4972206_2_FD_129768 | JGI IMG/M metagenome (GOLD analysis project Ga0183260, IMG submission 129768) | Polar desert sand microbial communities from Dry Valleys, Antarctica - metaG UQ497 (22.06) (version 2) (version 2) | ecosystem: Environmental > Terrestrial > Soil > Desert | place... | reverse complement strand
CTGTGGATTGACCACAAGATCACTTCTCTGGGCGCGGGCGGACCTGTGGATTGACCACAAGATCACTTCTTTGGGCGCGGGCGGACCTGTGGATTGACCACAAGATCACTTCTTGGGAGGGGGGAGGGGGAGGGGGAAGGGGGATAGAGGGAGGGGGAAGGGGGAGGGGAAAGGGGTCAGCCGGCGGCGATGGCGTCGATCACGGCGAGCGGGGCGTCGGGGTTCTCGAACAGCAGCGGGGTTCCCGCGACGCGCACCCGGATGTGGTGCCGGCCCGGTGACGTCGTGCCCTCCCAGATCACCTGGCGCTGGATCAGCGCGTCGGAGCGCGGCGCGACGTTGGCGGTGAGCACTCCATCGAGCCAGATCTCCAGTTCGGCGAGGTCGGGCCCGGTGGCGCCGATGATCGCGAAGCGACTGCCCTCGGCGGTCGTCTCCGCCCACGCCCCGGCGCGACGCGTCGTGTGCGTTCCACCGAGCCAGGCGCCCGGGGTCGCGACCGCGTCCCACCCTGCGTCGAAGCCGACGTCGGGCGTCGAGTCGTCACGCGGTACGACGGTCCGCCGCGCGGCGGACCACTCGCCGTAGTTGCCGGCCCGGTCCACCGCGCGCACGCGCACGTCGTGGCCGCCGGCTCCGTTCAGCAGGAGCCGGGCGGTGTGCTGCGTCGGCGGGACGCGCAGCGGAGTGGTCCACGCGCAGCCGTCACAGTTCACGCGGGTCGAGATCTCGACCCAGTCGAGACCCGCGCCGGGCAGCGGGTCGCTCGACGCGAGCTGCAGCGTCGCGGCCGAGGAGGCTGGGTCCTCGAGGGTGAACACCGGCGCCATGGTGATCTCCGCGGTGGGTCGCGCGGCCTGGTGGATGGTCCACGTCGACGACGCCGCGACGCCGGCCAGCGGCCGACCGGCGTAGGCGAGGGAGAACGACTCCTGCACGGTCTGGCTCGCCGAGACGAGCGCGGCGCGGACCGGGAAGCTGACCCGCGCGACCGCGCCGGTCGGCACAGTCGCGCGCAGCGCGGTGGGCGCCGACGCCGATGTCCACGTGGCGTCGACGAGGGCGCTCTGCCGCCCGCCGGGAGCGGTCACCACGGACACCTCGCTCGGCTCCCACGCCGACCAGCCGAGGTTGCGTACGGCGTACGTCACGGTCGCCCGCTGCCCGCCCTCGAGGGTGCGGCCCGGCGTCACGCTCGCGTGCAGTGCGAGCAGGTCGGCGCGGGTGGTCCGCGCGCGGGTGGTGCCCCCCGTCGACAGCCACCGGCCGTCGAGGTGCGCGACGTACGCGTACGACGACGTCGGCCGGTAGCCGGGGATGGCGTTCTTCGGGCTGTTCACCGGCACCGGGGGGCTGTAGGGGCGGATGCCGTCCGGCGGCGTGACGATGTAGCGGAAGACCGAGTCGACGTATGCCTCAGCGCGCGGTCCCGAGCCGTTGTAGCGGTACGTCGCGCGGTACCAGTTCTCGAGCACCCGCCGCTCGTCCGAGCCGAGGCTCGGCGGCACGTTGGCGCTGGACTGCGCCATCTTCGCGGCGAGGGCCTGCGCGCCGGCGTCGACGTTGTAGAGGTAGTCGCGGCCGAGGCGCGCGTAGTCCCAGCGGCCGCCGGTGATCTGCATGATCCCGACCCCGCAGTCGCCGCTGACCTTCGCGCGGCCGTCGGACCAGAACTGCCCCCAGCCGGACTCCTTCCACGCGATCGCCTTCAGCAGCGGGGGCGGGACCCGGCGGCGCTGCGCGGCCGCGTCGATCGCGGCGCTCACCTGGGCGTAGCTCGGGTTGCGCCCGCTCTGTGCCCGGGCGAGCCCGCAGCCCCCGGCGGCGGCCGGCCCGGCGGTGGTGGCGACGGTCGTGACGACCAGTGCGACGGCGAGCGGAAGACATGCCAGAACCCGGGGAAGGCGCATGAGGGCCGGACTTCTGGGCGGTAAACGTCCATCCCTTCGAACTACATTCCTGTAATTCGGACTTCTGCCCCAAGAGTTCCGCACAGAGGAGATCGGAGGCGGCGCGGAAGCCGTGTTCAGCGCCGGCCGAACTCCCCGGGCTCCGGCGCCCGGCCCGCGCCGTCCGGGTTCTCCGGCGTGCGGTTGGGCGGCGGCATGACGGCGATGGGCGTGCCGTCCATGCGTGACCTATCGCCGGTCCACTGCCCCGGTACGGCGGCGGTGCGGTCGGCGAGCGCGTACGCGATCGACTCGTAGTTCACCCGCCACCCTCGAAAGTGCGGCCACGCCTCCGCCGGCGTGCGCTCCATCGGGAAGTTCTGCATCCGCATCCGGGCGATGCCGGCCAGGTACTCGTCGTAGGTGAGCTGGAGCGGCGCGTCCGGCAGCGGGTCGGGGTCGTACTCCAGATCCAGCGCGGTCGCGATGTCGCGCATGCACGTGAAGCCCATGCGCAGCGACAGGCGGGTCGACGACGGCGCAGTCGAGGGGCACAGCGCGAGGTAGAGCGCGGCGGAGTCCAGCACCGCGAGCAGAGCGACCACCCAGGAGCGCAGCGCCTTCGGCGACCGGAACGACACGAGGATCGGGTAGTTCGTGTGCGACTCCGCGACGTCGGCCGCCCACGCCTCCCACTGCGTGTAGAGCGTCGGCAGGTTGTCGATGCTGTTCACCAGCGCGTGTCGGCTCAGCAGCTCCGGGCCCCACGCCGGTACGCCGGCCCGCGACTCGAGCGTCGTGACCAGGACCTCGCGCCGGTTGAAGGCGGCGTACAGCGTCGGGAGGTAGGCGATCTGCAGCGCGACGATGACCAGCCCGACGGCGGCTGCGACGACGTCGATGACGGTTGCCGCGCCCGTGTCGGTCGTCGCGAACCCGAGGGTGAACAGCGACGACGCCGCCTCGCGCATCGCGCCACCGATCGGTAGGTCGGCGGCGCCGCGCAGCAGCAGGCCGAAGCCGACGACCAGCAACCCGAGCCAGGTCGCGAGCAGCCCGAGGAGGATCGCGGGGGCCTCGGTGGCGAGGATGCGGTCCTTCGACTCGTACGTCGGCACCCGGCCCACGATCGCGTGGTAGACGCCGTGCACCGTCTTCTCGACCGCCTGCGTCAGCCGCGACGTGAACCCGCGCGGGATGACGAGGGTGCGGACGACGCTGCTGAGGGTGGCGAGGACGACGAGGCCGCCGGCTGCGCTCACGACGACCCGTGCGGCGACGCTCACCTGGTGGCCTCGTGCGCAGCGGCGGACGCCTCGGCGAGCACGGCTTTGACCGGGCGACCGCTCGCCGCCGCGGCCGCGGCCACGTCGTCGAACTCCGGCGACGCGTTGACCACCCGCCCCGCCAGCCGGGCGACCTTCACGCGCACCTCGGCCCCGTCGCGCAGCGCCACGGTGATGACCTCGCGGTCCAGTGCCCGCTTGGTCACCGCGTGCTCGCGTACGCCGATGGTCGAGGTCTCCTGGAACAACACCGTGCGGACCGGCTCGAGCGCGTCCGGGTCGCACAGCGCGGCGACGGTGACCGCCGGCCGGCCCTTCTTCATGTGCATCGGCGTGAGCCACGCGTCGGACGCGCCGGCGGCGAGCAGCACCGCGATGACGCCGGGCCACAGCCGAGGGTCGAGGTCGTCGACGTTCGCCTCGACCACCACCGCGTCGGTGCCGGCGGTGGCGGCGGTCGGCCGGGCCTCGCCGATGACCAGCCGCAGGACGTTGGCCATCTCGTCGAGGTCGCGGGTCCCCGCACCGACGCCCGTGCGCTCGACGACGAGTGCCGGCAGCTCGCCCCACCCCGACACGACGCCCTGCAGGATGGCCGCGCCGGTCGGCGTGCAGAGCTCGTAGGGCACCCCGCCCGAGTACGCCGGTGCGCCCCTGAGCAGCTCCAGCACCGCGGGGGTGGGGACCGGCAGCAGGCCGTGCTCGCTGCGGGTCATCCCCATGCCGGTGGCGACCGGTGACGCGGTCAGCTCGTCGAGCTTCAGGTGGTGCAGCCCGGTCGCCGCGCCGACGACATCGGCGATCGCGTCGAGTCCGCCGATCTCGTGGAAGTGCACCTGGTCGACGGCGGTGCGGTGCACGGCCGCCTCGGCCGTCGCGAGCCGCTCGAAGATGCCGAGCGCGGTCCGTCGTACCGGGTCGGGGATGTCCGCCGACTCGAGCAGGTCGCGCACGTGCGGCCAGGTCCGCACCACGGTCGACCGCTCGACCGCGACGTGCACCTTCGTGGCGCCGAGGCCGTGCCGCGTCACCTGCTCGGCGGTGAGCTCGACCCGCTCGATCGGCAGCCCGTCGAGCACCACCTGGAGTGCCTCCAGCGGTACGCCGGCGTCGACCAGCGCACCGAGCACCATGTCGCCCGACGCACCGCTCGCGCAGTGGAACCAGCCGACCCGCGTCACGCCGCCCCCTCGGCCGGACCGGCCGCGCGCCGGGCGACCCGTGCCGCGAACACCCCGGCACCGAAGCCGTTGTCGATGTTGCAGACCGCGACGCCCGGCGCGCACGAGTTGAGCATCGCGAGGAGCGCGGCCAGCCCGCCGAACGACGCGCCGTACCCCACGCTGGTCGGAACCGCGACGACCGGCACGCCCACGAGCCCGCCGACCGCTGACGGGAGAGCGCCCTCCATGCCGGCCACGACGACGAGGCAGTCGGCGCGGTCGAGCTCGGGCTGCGCGGCGAGCAGCCGGTGGATCCCGGCGACACCGACGTCGCAGACGCGCTCCACCGCGGCGCCGAACGCGCGCGCGACGAACGCCGCCTCGGCCGCGACCGGCGCGTCCGACGTGCCGGCGCTGACGACGACGACCAGCCCGCGCGGCGCGGGCATCGGGCCGACCGCCGCGCACCGCGCGACGTCGTCGACCACCACGTCGAGCACCTCGGCGCGCAGCCGGTCGAGCAGCGACGCTCGCGCGCGGGTCACGAGAGCGGGCCGCGACGAGCCGGCCGCGCGCAGCGTGCGAAGGATCTGCATCGCCTCGTCGTCGGCCTTGCCCTCGCCGTACACGACCTCAGGATCGCCGGTGCGCAGCGCCCGGTGCTGGTCGACCCGAGCGAACCCGAGGTCGGTGAAGCCGGCGCCGACGAGCGGCAGCGCCGCCAGCGCGCGCACGGCGTCCTCGACGGCCGTGCCGCCCGTGGCGACCTCCTCCAGCAGCCGACGAACCTCGTCTCGGTCCACGTCCCTCCCGGTCGTCCTGGGCGGCGGTGAGCCGCGGATGCCTCGTTATACTCGCCGCACATCGGGCGTCCCGCCCAGCCGAGTACGACGTCGCCGAGGACCTCAGCCTGTGCAGCTCGACCGTGACACCGCTGATCTCCTCGCCGCCGTCGGCGCCATCGCCGGCGTACTCGGCCTCCTGCTCGGCCTCGCGGCCCAGCTGCGCATCTGGCGGATGCGCAAGGCGTACTCGGTGCTCCAGGGCCATGGTGACGACGCCGACTTCGTCACTGCGGTCAACCGGCACCTGGCCGAGGTCGGCGCCCTACGCGGTGAGGTGGGCTCGATCCGCCGCGACGTGACGGACCTGCGCACCGACCTCGCCGACGCGCTGCGGCACGTCGCGGTCGTCCGGTACGACGCCTTCCCGGACATGGGCGGGCGGCTGTCGTTCTCCTGCGCGCTGCTCGACGACGCCGGCGACGGCCTCGTCCTCACCTCGATCAACGGGCGCAGCGAGACCCGGACCTACGCCAAGGGCGTCAAGGCCGGCAAGAGCGAGCACTCGCTGTCGCCGGAGGAGACGCAGGCGCTGTCGTTCGCGACACGAACCGGCCGTCGGTGACGGCCGGGTTCCGGCGTACCGCTGCGGCACTCACCGTCGCTGCCTCGCTGTCCGGCTGCGCCATCGGAGACACCGACGACCAGGACGCGACGGCTCCCCGCGCGTCGTCCCCGTCCGCCTCGCCGGTCAGCCTGCTTCCGTCGCTCGCCGGGCCGAAGACGCTGTCCGCGTTCGAGTTCATCCGCGCGTTCGGCGTGCGGCCGGGCAGTCGTGACGACCTGATGATCCGAGACCTGATCGCGGTGGCGGAGGCGCAGCGAGCGCACCTCGCGGTGCACGGTCGGCTGGGCACGCTCGAGGAGGTCCAGCAGGCGACCGGCGTGAAGCTGCGCGGCGGTCAGCTGCAGCTGGTGAGCGGCACGGGGCAGTCGCCGCGGTTCTGCCTCCGCGCGTACGTCAACGATGAGGACCCGCGGCAGTGGTACTTCGACACCGACCGCGTGCTGCCGCGTGGCGAGTCCTGCACCTGACGGCGCCGGCCCGACCGGCCCGACCGCACCGATATCCTCTGCGGGTGATCGACCCCCGCCTTCTCCGTGACGAGCCCGACCGGGTCCGCGCGTCGCAGCGCACCCGCGGTGACGACCCCGGGCTCGTCGACGTGGCGCTCGACGCCGAGGTCCGCCGCCGGGCGGCCGTCACCCGCGCGGATGCGCTGCGCACCGAGCAGAAGTCGCTCGGCAAGGGCGTCGCGTCCGCGCAGGGTGACGAGCGGACCGAGCTGCTCGCGACGCTGGGCCGGCTCGCCGGCGACGTCAAGGAGGCGGAGGCCGAGGAGACCGAGGCCGAGGCGGCGTCCACCCAGGCGCTGCGTCGGATCGACAACGTCGTGGAGGACGGCACTCCGGCCGGCGGCGAGGACGACTACGTCGTGCTGCGCGAGGTCGGGGCGGTCCCGTCGTACGACGGATGGACCCCGCGCGACCACCTCGACCTCGGCACGCTGCACGCGGCCATCGACACCGAGCGCGGCGCGAAGGTGTCGGGCGCGCGCTTCTACTACCTCACCGGGATCGGCGCCCTGCTCGAGCTGGCGCTGGTCAACCTGGCGATGGCACAGGCGGTCGAGGCCGGCTTCGTCCCGGTCATCGCGCCGGCGCTGGTGAAGCCCGAGGCGATGGAGGGCACCGGCTTCCTCGGCGCGCACTCCGGCGAGATCTACCACCTCGAGACCGACGACCTCTACCTCGTCGGGACCAGCGAGGTGCCGCTCGCCGCGATGCACATGAACGAGATCCTCGACATCGGTGACACCCCTCGGCGATACGCCGGCTTCTCGTCCTGCTTCCGGCGCGAGGCGGGGTCCTACGGCAAGGACACCCGCGGCATCATCCGCGTGCACTGGTTCGACAAGGTCGAGATGTTCTCGTTCTGCCCGGCGGACCAGTCCTCCGACGAGCACCTGCGCCTGCTCGCGTGGGAGGAGGAGATGCTGGCCAAGCTCGAGCTGCCCTACCGCGTCGTCGACATCGCCGGGGGCGACCTCGGGTCGTCGGCCGCGCGGAAGTTCGACTGCGAGGCATGGCTGCCCAGCCAACAGCGCTGGCTCGAGCTGACGTCGGCGTCGAACTGCACCGACTACCAGGCCCGCCGGCTCGGCGTACGTCGTCGCGACGAGGACGGGAAGCCGCAGCTCGTGCACACGCTCAACGGCACGCTGGTCGCCGTCGCCCGGTCGATCGTCGCGCTGCTCGAGAACCACCAGCGCGAGGACGGCTCTGTTCACGTCCCGACCGCGCTGCGACCGTGGCTCGGCGGTCGCGAGGTCCTCGTGCCGGAGACCGCCGGCGCGTGACCGCGGTCCGGCTCGTCGCAACCGACCTGGACGGGACGCTCGTCCGCAGCGACGGCTCGATCTCGTCGCGCACGACCGCCGCCGTGCGGGCGGCGCAGGACGCCGGGATCACCGTCGTCGCGGTCACCGGCCGCCCGCCGCGGTGGATGACGGAGGTCGGGCACGTGCTCGGCGACGGGCTGGCGATCTGCGCCAACGGCGCGTTCGTCATCGACCTGCGCTCGTTGGAGATCGTCCGCAGCTTCCCGATGGAGTCCGCCGTCGCATACGACGTGGCGCGGGCGCTGCGGGCCGTCGTACCCGGCGCGGTGTTCGCCGTCGAGAGCGGTCAGGCTTTCGGCCACGAGCCGACGTACCCCGCGCGGTGGCCGACGCCGGGTGACACCGTCGTCGCCGAGCTGGAGCGCCTGCTCGAGGCGCCGGTGAACAAGTTGCTGGCCCGCGCCGGGGACCTCGACCCGGACGAGTTCCTCGACCTCGCGCACGGCGCGGTCGCCAGCCTCGCGACAGTGACGCACTCGAGCAACGACGGGCTGGTCGAGATCAGCGCGGCGGGGGTCACCAAGGCGTCCACCCTCGCGGTCCTGTGCGAGGAGCTGGGTGTCGACCCGAGCGAGACGGTGGCGTTCGGCGACATGCCCAACGACCTGCCGATGCTCACCTGGGCCGGCCGAGGCATCGCGGTCGCCAACGCCCACCCAGCGGTGCTCGCCGCCGCCGAGGAGGTCACGGCGAGCAACGACGACGACGGCGTCGCCGTAGTCCTCGAACGCCTCCTGTGCTGACCCGGCTGACCCGCGCCGGCCGCCCCATCCGGTTGGGGTTAGAGGTAGGGGCCGCCGCTGGGCGGGCCGGCCTGGCCCGGCGCGCCCGGCAGCGCGCGCCGCTGCTGTGCCTCCTCCAGCTGGCTGCGCATCGCCATCTGCTGGGCGAACAGCGCCGTCTGGATGCCGTGGAACACGCCCTCGAGCCAGCCGACCAGCTGCGCCTGCGCGATGCGCAGCTCGGCGTCGGTCGGCGTCACGTTCTCGTCGAACGGCAGGGACAGCCGGCTCAGCTCCTCGCGCAGCTCCGGTGCGAGCCCGTCGGCCAGCTCGCGGACCGACGTCTCGTGGATCGCCCGCAGCCGGCTGCGCGACGCGTCGTCGAGCGGGGCGGACTTCACCTCGTCGAGCAGCTGCTTGACCATCGTGCCGATACGCATCACCTTCGCCGGCTGCTCGACCAGATCCGTCAACGCGGATCCCGCGTCGGCCGACGACGGCTGCCCTTCACTGGGGGGTCCGACGGATGAGTCGACGATCTCGACGAGTCGCTCAGGCTGCTCTGTCATGCGCTCATCCTGCCCCACTTCTCGGCTCCGACTCGGCCGCGGCGCCACGCATGGCGGTGACCGCCGGCGGGAAAGCCATTGGTTATGACTGACGAGAAGCGCTGCATCGTGGCCTGCACCGACGACACCGGGCGGTACGCCGCCACGGTGGCCGCCGCCGGCGAACGTGCGAAGGGCAGCGGCGCGTCGGTGATCCTCTACGACGTCGCCGCGCCCTCGGCGTTCACCGACGCGCGCCCGAACATCTGGGCCGGCGAGGGCGAGCGAGAGGCCTACGACCATCCGCTCGACCCCGTCGAGCTCGAGAAGCTCGGCCGGCACGACTTCGCGATGCAGGTGCACCAGCTGCGCCAGCAGGGCATCGACGCCTACGGCTGGCTGCCCGAGAGCTCCGGTGGCGCGGCGCTCGCGGCGTACGCCGCGCGGCAGGGCGCAGACCTCGTCCTCGTGCCGGCCGAGATCGACCAGCCCGACTACCTCACCGTCGGGGACGGCGCCTCGGCGTCGTCGATCCAGGTCGAGGTCGTCTGACGTTCGGTCGTGCCGACGTAGGCTGGCGCGCATGCGCCGCGCCGTCCTGCTCGTCCTGCTCGTCCTGCTCGTGCCGTCGGCTCTCGGGGTGCTCGGCGCGTCCGCCGCCGCGCAGGAGCCGGGGCCGACCGTGCGGGTCGTCGACAACGCCTACGAGCCGCCGTCGGTGACTGTTGTGGTCGGCACCACCGTGCGGTGGGAGTGGACCGGGACGGGGACCCACACGGTCAGCGCCCGCGACGCGAGCTTCCGGTCCGGCCAGAAGGGACAGGGCGGTGAGTTCGCGACCAGCTTCCGCACGGCTGGGCGCTACGAGTACTTCTGCGAGGTGCACGGCGACTTCATGTCCGGCGTCGTGACGGTGCAGGCGCAGGCGGCCCCGTCGTCGCCGTCACCGAGCGCCGCGCCGCGGTCAGCCGTGGCCTCCCCGACCGGCGCGTCGGTCCCCCCGTCGGCGAGCCCGGGGCGGTCCGTCACCACACCGTCGACGCCCTCGCCCTCGCCGTTCGACCTGGTGAGCCTGGACGAGACGCCGCCCCGGGACCGGACGGGTCTCGCGATCGCGCTCGGCCTGGTCATCTCCGCGGCGGGCATCGGGACGGGTGCGACCCTGCTCCTTCGCGGGCGGCCGCGCCGCGCGCCGGCCGGCGAGTGACCGCGCCGCGCTCGCGCTAGGCGACGGTCGCGACCGGCGGGTCGACGACCGGACTGGTACGGCGGCGGCGCGCGACCACCGCGATGCCGCCCGCGACGCCCAGCAGGACGGCGAACGGGAGAACCGCGCCCAGGACGGTCGCCGCGACCACCAGCGTCGAGGTGAACGCGTCCCACCCTTCACGCAGGCCGGCCAGGAAGCCGCGGTCGTCGTCGGCCGCGACGAGGTCATCGCGATCTGCCGAGAGCAGGACGGTCAGGGTCGCGTCCTCGACCCGGCCCTCGAGGCTGCGCAGCCGCGCCTGCATCGACTCGACCTCGGCCTCGCGGGCGGCCACCTCGCGCTCGAGCGTGACGATCTCGGTGATGCTGCCGGCCCGGCCGAGCAGCGCGCGGACGCGGTCGGCGCTGGCCTTGGCCGTCCGCAGGCGCGCGTCGAGGTCCACCAGCTTCTCGGTCACGTCTTCCGACGTCACGGTCTGGCCGAGCGGCTCACCGAGCTTTCCCAGAGCCCCGAGCAGCCGGGTGAACTGCGCCGGCGGAACCTTGAAGGTGAGCATCGCCGTGGCACCGTCGCCGAGCGACGTCTCCTGTGCGGAGAGCGTTCCGCCCGCGCCGGCGACCTGCGTGATCGCCGTCGCGCTCGCGGCGCTGACGTCGTCGACCTCGACCCGCAGCTCGCCGACGTACGCGATCGCCCGGTCCACGGCCGCCGGCCGGCCGCGGGTGAGCACGACGCGGTCCGCGGCCTTGCCGCTTCCGGCGCCGCCCTCGTCGGGAGCCAAGGCGTCCCCGTCGGCGACGGTGCCGCGCTCGGCCGATCCGGCCGAGGTGCCGGTGGCGTCGTCCGCGCCGCCGCTGCAGCCGGCCAACGCGAGGATCAGGGCAGCTCCAACGGCTGCGGCGACGGTCGGCGTGCTGCGCATGGCGGTCTCCATTCGTGGATGACGTCCTTCGGCTCGGACGCACCGGGCGAGCCCACGGTTGCGCTCCGACGGCGCGGGCGGGCGTCGGCTCGGTTGCGGTTCGGTGTCGGCGACGCGCGTCAACCCCGCCCGGGCGGGGTAACCCGACGGCATGGCCCTGTCGTTCACGCCGCCGCCCGCGCTCGCCTTCGACCCCGCTTCGGGGCTGACGCGCGCGCTGGCCTTCGTGGCCGCCGCGCTCGGTGGCTTCGTGCTCATGGGCTTCCTCACCCTGCACATCTGGCCGGCGGTGCTGCCCTACTCGCGGTTCCTCGTGACGCAGGGCTCGGGTCTCGTCCTCACGCTGTGCGCCGCGCTGCTGTTCGGCGTGGCCGGCCTCATCGCGTGCGTCGCCTGGTGCGACTCCGCGGCCGACGACTGACCCGCGGGGTCGAGTCGCTCAGACGATCTGGTCGAGGTACTGCGGCAGCATCGCCCGCCAGGTCGGCCAGTTGTGCTCGTACGCCGGACCCCAGCCGTCGACGCGGTTGGGTATCCCCTTCTCGCCCAGCACGGCCGCCACGCGCCAGGACTGGCCGATGTCCTCGTAGTCACCCTCGCCTGAGGAGAGCAGGACGAACCGCGAGCGGAGCTGCTCCAGCTGCGGCCCGTCCATCCCGGGCAGGAAGTGCAGCGGTGACGAGAAGAACAGGTCGTCGTCCCACTGCCCGGACATGAAGCGGCTGATGTCGTACGTGCCGCTCATGCAGATCGCGTGCGTGAACGCGTCGGGGTAGCGGCACTGGACCGCGAGGGCGTTGAACGCGCCGATCGAGGACCCGGCCGCGATCACGCCGATCGAGTCGTTGGCGCAGTCCGAGCGGATCGCCGGGACCAGTTCGTGGTAGACGAACTCGTGGAAGCCGTTGAGCAGCCACGTGCGGTAGCGCGGCGTCCCCTCCTCGTTGACCATCGCGCGGCCGGCCACGCTGTCGCAGGAGTACACCTTGATCCGGCCGCCCTCGACGAGCGGGTCGAGGGCGTCGAGCAGCCGCATCCGCTCGATCTCCTCGGCGTCGCCGCCCGCGGTCGGGAAGACGAGCACGGGCAGGCCGTAGGTGCCCCATCGCACGACGGTGACGTCCCGCTCGATCCGCGGTGAGTACCAGCGGTTCACGCTCTTCATGAGTCTGCCTCGCGTTCGGTGAGGTCACGTGACGGTTCGACTGCGCCTTCCGTTTTGCCTTACTCGTAGACGAGGCGGTGGGGCCCGGGGAAGAGCCAGGTGAGGCCCTCGCGCAGGCGGTCGCGCCAGCTGTGCCAGTTGTGCCCGTCCCGCGACTCGACGTAGCGAACGTCCATGCCGGTCGACTGCAGGAGCGGCACCATAGACCGGTTGGGGTAGATCAGCGGCTCGTAGATCCCGCAGCTCATGAAGACGCGGTCGGCGACCTTGCGCGGGCGCTCGCGGAACGCGTTGACGAACTTCACGACCGGGTCGAACACCGGCCCGCCGCCGTGCTCCATGCCGATGTCGGTGAAGGCGACCGAGGCCGACTGCAGCAGCAGCGAGCCGTACGCCTTGGGGCGGCGGACCGCGGTCGACAGGGCGGCGACCCCGCCGAAGCTCGAGCCCATGAGCGCTCGGCCGGACCGCTGGCCGACGAGCGGGAAGATCCCCTCCATCTCCGACACCAGCTCGTCGGTGACGAAGCGCGCGTGGGCGGCGCTGTTCGCGTACTCCTTCAGCCGGTCACCGGGGTGGAGGAGCGCGACGACCACCGGGGCCATCTCACTGCGGTGGATGAGGTTGTCGAGGACGGTCCCGAGGCTCGCGTAGTCGAGGTAGTCGCCGCCGTCGTGCACGACGAGCAGCGGGTACGCCGCCGCGCGCCGGAAGCGGGCGGGGACGTAGACCGTCACGGGGCAGTCGCGCTTCATCGCCCGGCTGGGGACGACGAGCTGCTCCAGGACGCCGGGCCGGGCGTCCGGGTCGTGCCCGGCCCACTCCGGCGGCTCGTAGCCGAGGGCGCGGCAGACGGAGCTGCTGCCGATCGGGTTGGCCGCGCGCCGCGGGTTCAGCGGGTCGTCGATCAGGTCGCCGCGCCCGGCGCGGACGACGTCGAGCTTGTACTCCACGCGCGACTTCTCGGGCAGGTGGACGACGACATACCAGAGGTCGGTGCCACGGATGCGCTTGAGCGACTGGCCGTCCGGCAGCCCGTGCACCCGGTGCTTGAGCCAGACCGAGTCGGCCTCGCCGCGGTAGAGGAACGTGACCCGGCTGCCCTCGACGACCGGCACGTCGTGGGTCGCGAGGAACTGGTCCACGGCCGCGCTGTCGAGGTGCTCGCGCTCCCGCAGCTGGTTGATCGCGAGCTTGCTGCTGCGCGTCGGGCTCACGCGGCGGCCCCGGTCGTGCGCCCATCGGTGCCGATCGACCGGGCGCCCTGCAGCGACAGCGACCCGCCGTCGATCACGGCACGGCTGCCCTCGTCCAGCGTGACGCAGGTCAGCGGCGCGAACCGTCGCGCGAGCGCCGCCATGCGGTCGTGGTCGGCGAGCCGGAGCCGCCGGTGCGCATCGGGCAGCGGCAGCACGCCTCGGCACAGGCCGATCCCTGCGTCGAACAGCTCGGCATGGCCTGGCCCCTGCGGCGCCCGGTCGTGGAAGAGCACGATCCGCTCGGAGATCGCCATCGCGCCGGCCGACCAGGCGACGACCGGGCGCTCGCCGATCGACGCCGCGACGTTGAACATGTGCAGGCACGCCTGCAGCACTCCCACGTGACCGCCCGCGATCGCGAGCGACGCGGAACGCCCGAGGAGCGTCGCGACCTCCTCGCGGTGGGCGACGACCGCCGGCCGGGTGTGCGGCGGCCAGCGGTCGTAGGACTCGTCGTACACGTCGCGGGACACCGCGAAGTGGTGCTCGTCGAGCGCGCGGACGGACTCGATCGCGTCGGCCAGCTCGGTCTCGTGGATCGCGGGGTGCCCGGTACGCCGCTGGATCGCGTAGACCGCCTGCATCGCGTGGTCGAGCCGCAGGTTGTAGACCTCCTGCATCTCGAGCAGCACCGCGTCGCGCCGGCGCATGGCGGCGTGGAACTCGGGGTCGGCGTGCAGCACCTCGACCCAGCGACGGAACAGCTCCAGGTTGATCGTGGCGCCGCCGACGGCAGCCTCGACGACGTCGGAGTCGAGGTCGGCGTCCTCGCTCTCCCGCTCCTCCCAGCCGGCGGTGATGGTGGCGATCGGACCCGGTATGTCGAGCGCGGCCAGCGTCTGGGGCAGGTTGGGCCGCGGGCCCTGGGGCCCTAGGAGGATGACGCTCATCGAGCCGGCTGGCCCGTCGGCGAGACGCGAGTCACCGGGCGTGCACGCCCACGGAGCGTCCGATCGCGTCCAGGATCCGGTGGCACTCGTCGAAGTCGGGGTGCTTCACCCGCACCCACGCGTTGGCCATGTAGCCGGCCTCGACCGGCGCAGTGCCGCTGCCGACCGGCGGCAGGTGCGCATCGATGATCCACTCGCCGTATGCCCGCTGCACCTGCTCGACGCCGGTGTAGCCGGCGATCGTGCCGTCACGGTCCGGCCGCAGCGCGACGATGCCGGCCGAGTACTGCCGCGACGGCCGTTGCCCCACCTGTCCGTGCACGATCGCGTTGGCCCATTCGCGGTAGAGGTCGAAGTCGTTGGCGAGGGAGTAGAGGTCCCACGCGCCCACCCCGGGAGGGCGCGCGCCGATCTCGGAGAACTTGAGCCCCTTCGGCCCGTAGAACCACTCCATGTGCGCCGCCGAGGTGCCGATGCCGAGCGCCTGCACCACTCGCCGGCCCATCTCCTTGACCTCGTCGTACGCCGAGGACGAGTCGACCTGGTTGGTGCAGATGAACTCCGGCGAGACGTTGCGCGTGCGCATCGCGTCGAGCACGTTCGGGTAGTAGTGCGACGCGAAGTCGAGGACCGGAGTGCCGTCGAGGCAGAGCGTGTCGTAGAACCCCTCGTGCCCCTCGACGAACTCCTCGACCGCGATGCTCTCCGCGCCGTCGGCCCCGAGCTCGCCGAGCGCGCGGTCCAGTCCCGGCCCGTCGTCGACGCGCACCGTGCCAGAGGCGCCGGCACCGCTGCGCGGCTTGAGGATCAGCGGGAACCCGACCTGCTCGGCGAATGCGTGCACCTCGGCCGCCGACGACGCGGCGGTGCTCTGCGCGCACGGCACACCGGCCTCGCGCAGCACCTCCTTCATCGTCGGCTTGTCGCGGCAGAGGTACGCCGTGCGCACCGACGTGCCCGGGATGCCGCACGCCTCGCGTACCTGCGCGACGGTCATGATGTGCGCCTCGACGGTGGCCTCGAGGCGGTCGACCCACAGCCTCGACTGCACCCAGCGCACCGTCTTGGTGAGCCAGTCGACGTTGGTCACCGAGCCGCAGTGCTCGTAGTGGTCGAGCCAGCCCTTCAGCTCGTCGTCGAGCCAGTCGGCCGGCCGCTCGCCGACCCCGATGACCGTGGCTCCGGCCTCGGCCAGCGCACGGGCGAACTGCCGCTGGTTGGCGGGGAAGGCCGGCTCGACCAAGATCACATTCACGACCCGCGAATCCTACCCAGCCCGTCCCCCCGCCGAACTCTGACCCAATCTGCCCGCCCTCCCGCACGCGCACGGTCATTGTTCGGGGCCGAAGCGCACAGCGAGGGTGACGCTGACCGGCCTAGGCTCAGGCAGGTGACCGCTGTCGTGTTCGTCGCGCCGTTCCTGATGGACGCGACGCTGCGGTTCGTGGCCGCCGCCGCGGACCTGCCCGGCATCCGCCTCGGCCTCGTCAGCCAGGACCCGGCGGACCGGCTGCCACCGGCGCTGCGCGCGCGAGTCGAGGCGCACCACCGCGTCGACGACGGGCTCGACGCGCAGCAGATCGCCGACGCCACGCGCGCGCTGGCCGGACGGATCGGCCCGCCGGCCCGGCTGGTCGGCGCGCTCGAGCAGCTGCAGGTGCCGCTGGCCGAGGTGCGCGAGGCGCTCGGCATCCCCGGCATGGACATCGCGACCGCGATGAACTTCCGGGACAAAGCGCGGATGAAGACCGTGCTGCAAGCCCACGGGCTGCCCTGCGCGCGTCATGCCACGGCCGGGACCGTGGACGACGTCGAGCGCTTCCTCGACGCGGTGGGGTTCCCGGTCGTCGTGAAGCCGCTGGCCGGCGCGGGGGCGCGGGCGACCTATCGGCTCGACGACCTCGACGCGACGAGGGCCTGGCTCCGTGCGCAACCTCCGTCGCCGCAGGACCCGGTGCTGTTGGAGGAGTTCATCACCGGCGAGGAGCACTCCTTCGACAGCGTCTTCGTCGACGGACGGCCGGTGTGGCACTCGGTCTCGCGCTACACCCCCGCGCCGCTGGAGGTGCTGCGCAATCCGTGGATGCAGTGGGTCGTCATGCTCCCGCGGGAGATCGACGGACCGGAGTACGACGACATCCGCGCCGTCGCCGCCGCGTCGCTGCGCGCGCTCGGCCTGCGCACCGGCCTGACGCACATGGAGTGGTTCCGCCGCCCGGACGGCTCGGTCGCGGTGTCCGAGGTCGCGGCGCGTCCTCCCGGCGCCCAGATCACGACGTTGCTGTCCTACGCGCACGACACCGACTTCTACTCGGCGTGGGCGGGGCTGATGGCCCTGGACCGGTTCACGCCGCCGGAGCGCAGGTACGCCGTCGGCGCGGCGTACCTACGGGGTCAGGGGCGGGGCCGGGTGCGGGCGATCCACGGCCTCGACGAGCTGGCGCGCGACCTGGGCCACCTCGTCATCGAGGCGAAGCTGCCGGAGGTCGGGCAGTCGCCGACCGGGACCTACGAGGGCGAGGGCTACGTCATCGTGCGTGACCCGGACACCGCCGTCGTCGAGCAGGCGCTGCAGCGCATCGTCAGCACGGTGCACGTCGAGCTCGGCGACGGGTAGGACGCCGACGTGAACGTGCTGCTGATCGCGCCCGGCTTCCCCGCCGAGATGCCGTTCTTCACGCGCGGCCTGGCGCGCGCCGGCGTACGCGTCGTGGGCCTCGGCGACCAGCCCACCTCCGCGCTGCCGGACATGGCCCGTGAGCACCTCGCCCACTACATCCAGGTCCCGACCTTCACCGACGAGGACGGCATCGTCGCCGAGGTGCTGCGCCAGGCCGGCTGGCTGAAGATCGCGCAGGTCGAGTGCCTGTGGGAGCCGATGATGGTGCTCGCGGCACGGCTGCGAGAGGCGCTCGGGCTGCCCGGCATGACCGTCGACCAGACGATCCCGTTCCGCGACAAGGAGCGGATGAAGCAGGTGCTCGACGCGGCCGGCGTCCGCACACCCCGGCATTTCTCAACGACGACCGCGGACGGCGTACGCCGGGCCGCCGAGGCGATCGGCTACCCGCTGATCGTCAAGCCGATCGCCGGTGCCGGCTCGGCGAACACCCACCGGGTCGAGTCGTTCGCGGACCTTGAGCGGGTAATCCCGCTGCTGCGTGGCGTGGCCGAGGTGAGCGTCGAGGAGTTCATCGACGCAGAGGAGTTCACCTTCGACACGATCTGCGCGAACGGGCGGGTGCTCTACTACAACATCTGCTGGTACCGGCCGCGTCCGCTCATCGCGCGCCAGCTCGAGTGGGTCAGTCCGATGACGGTCGCGCTGCGCGACCCCGACGTCGACCACCTCGCCGGGGGCCGCGAGATGGGCTGGCGGGTCCTCGAGGCGATGGGGTTCCGCGACGGCTTCACGCACATGGAGTGGTACCTCAAGCCCGACGGCGAGACGGTCTTCGGCGAGATCGGCGCGCGGCCGCCCGGCGCCCGCACGGTCGATGTCATGAACTTCACCGTCGACGACGACCTGTACGCCGCGTGGGCGCACGCCGTCGTGCACGGCTCGCTTCCGCACCCCGTGCACCGCCGCTACAACGCGGCGTCGGTGTTCAAGCGGGCATCCGGCCAGGGTCGGATCCAACACATCGAGGGGCTCGGCCGGCTGATGGCCGAGTACGGCGAGCACGTCGTCGCACTCGACCTGCTGCCGATCGGGGCGCCGCGGCGGGACTGGCTGCAGACCTTGATCTCCGACGGGATGGTCGTCGTAAGGCACCCGGAGCTGTCGGCGACGCTGGAGATGGCCGACCGGTTCGCCGGCGAGCTGCGGCTGCACGCCGGTTGATCCCTGTTCGTCCCGATACGCCGTACGGCGGAACGCCCGCGCGGCAAAGGCCAGCGCCAATGCGCTGATCGGGTCTTGGCTCCCGACCGACCGGTCAGCGAGCATGGGTAGTGATTGCCTCGACCCCAGACTGAGGCACCGGGAGGCCGCCATGCACGGCAGTGGCAGCAAGTACGACTACGACGCGCTCGCCTACCAGGCCGACGACGACGCGAAGCACGACGCCTACTTCGCCGACACCCCGTGCCGGGCGGTCCTCAACGCCGCGACTCAGTTCGCCTCCCCGCGCACGGCCGCGCCGGCCGCCGCCAAGCCGTCGTCCCTGCGTTCCGTCGCGAAGGGCCTGCTGCGCCGGTAGCCCCACGCATCGTCGGATCCGCGCCCCTGTCGTGTGTCGTCATACGGTTCCGCTGTGAGCGAGACCGACCGGCTGATCGCCAACGCGGCGACCGACCCCGAGCGATACGACGCCGACCGCCCGCTCGTCCCGAGCCTCGGCGTCGCGATCGTCGCCTGCATGGACGCGCGCCTGCCGCCGTTCGGCCTGCTCGGGCTGCAGGTCGGCGACGCGCACGTCATCCGCAACGCCGGCGGCGCCGTGACGCCGGACGACCGCGTGATCATGCGCAACAACGCGGACACGAAAACGCTCTCCAGGCCGACGACGCTGCCCTCGGCAGACAACAAGTTCACGGACGCCTTCCTAGCGTGCGCCTGACCCAGCTCCACGGCTTCGCGCGCGCCGCGCGCGGGTCAATTCGGTCGCCTGCTCGTTGGGTACGATAGAGGTGCCCGACGAAGAAGGGCTCGGATATGTCTCGGGGTCGCTGCGGGGTCGCTACGGCGATGCTGCTCGCGGTGTTGAGCACGATCGGCGATGTCCAGGCCGCGTCACGTGGCTTCGTGTCGCCGAGAGCCTCTGGAGTTCATCTGTGCCACGTCCGGCCCTACCACCACGACGTCCTGCCGGTGGCCAGTCCAGTCGATCCGCAGGGTCGGCAGGTCGACTCCTGCCGAGACGACACCTCGGCGGAGTCGATCGGTCGGCTGATCCGTGACCTCAATGCCCAAGCCCCGGCTCGGGGCACCACGTGCCCGAACAATGACGGCGAATTCGTCAAGATCGAGTTCAGGTATCCCGGCGGACACCGCGAACGCGTCGATGTCGAGTACTCGGGATGCCGCTGGGCCCACGCGCGCGCAGCACGGCGGGACACCACGCAGCAGGTGCGCGACGACATTCTCCGCCGATCGGGCGCGCCGAGTTGCCCCTACCCCAAGATGGGCGGCCTTTGGCCGCGGAACCTCGAGCCGTGCAACGCGCTTCCCTGGCCGCTACCTACCCCACCAGCCGGACCGCGTTCGGCTGGCGGCGCTGATTAGGCCGACGGCGTCACGTCCCTAGCAATCTCCCTCGCAATCGCGCAGGTGGCCAGAGACGACGAACCCCGCCGAGCCGCGTTATCGCAGGTCAGGCGGGGTGCCGGTGAGCGCGCTCGGAGGGACTCGAACCCCCAACCTCTTGATCCGTAGCCGCTCCGCTGGTCGTCATCGCGTGACGTCAACGTTCGTTTCGTGCTCGCTGGTCCGTGCCGACCAACCGGTCGTGACGTGCCAACGCGCCCAGTATCCCGCATCCTCACGCCGTTCGTTAGACACCCGTTAGACGTCTGTGGCTCACAGCGACGGGCACCGGCAGGTCGCCTGGTCGCAGCCACCTCACCCCGTACGTAAACTCGAGATGCATCGGGTGGGGTGGTATCCGGACGAGCGTTGGGCTGTGGCATGAGTTGCCTGATGAGACGCGCCCTAGCGGCCGTACTGGTGCTGCTGCTCGGCGCGTGTACCGGCAGCTCACCGTCGACACCGCAGGCGTCTGGGTCGCCGCCCGGGGCGTCACCGCAAGCGCCGCCGCCGCCGCCGAGTACGCCCACCGCCACGTCCACGGACGTCGTAGCGATAAGCCCGTCGCCAACCGCGTCACCGTCGCCGTCGTCGCCGCCGACGGTGTCGGTATCGATCACCGACGTCGCGGGCGTAGGCATCGGAATCGAGGCGGACGCAGCTGAGGCCCGGCTGAGGCGGATCCTCGGACGCCCGGACTCGGTCCGGCCGCTCCCGGGGTGTACCGGCGAGGTCGGGCGCTGGGTGACGTGGAGCACGCTAACGGTGCTCTTCGTCGACGACTTCGACACGTCGCGAGGCGTGGCAAGGCTGGCGGGCTGGAGCGTGTCGCCTGGCCGCGCCCGATTCCGATACGTGCTGCCCTATGGGATCGCGACCGGTACGCCGATCCGCACTGTGCTGGAGCAGGTGCCCGGGGCGGAGGAGTTCACCCCACCCGACTTTCCGGGCGCCTACAGCGTGCACACCGAGCGCACGCCGCACCTCAGCTGGTACTCGTCAACATCCGACCGTCGAGGCGTTGTGTCCGATGTGGAGTACCACGGTTTCGAGTGCGACTGACAATGGCCGATTTCGGGTTCTGCGATCACCGAAGGATCGCGTCCGGTTGCTCCACCACTACAACCACCACCGGCCCTACACCGCGATCGGCAAGGTCCCGCCCATCACCCGCTTGACCAACCTGTCTGGTCAGTACACCTAGCCGTCGCCGTAGAGGCCATTTTCGTACTACACTTATTCGGTGTGGAGATCCACTCATCAGCTCGTCGTCACGGTATCGGGGACGGCGACATCAGGCACGCCCTCGACCAGGCAGTCGCCTGGATCGAGCTCGGCGATGACCCGGCCCGGTTCCTGCTCGCCGGACCAGACTCAGCCGGCAATCTGCTCGAACTGGTCGTCCTCTCGCTTTCGGGGCAACGAGTGCTGGTGATCCACGCCATGAAGCTGCGTCGCAGCACGGCGGACGAACTGTTCGGAGGTGCCAGATGACGACCCACAAGACTTACGGACAGACCGGCGACGGCACGCCGATCGACGACGCCTTCATAAACCAATTGGCCGATGAGGCCGAGCGGGGCTACGGACCCGAGCAACTGAAGGGCAAACCGCGAGGCCGAGGGCGGCCTCCGCTGGGCGAATTGGTCAAGGCGGTGGGATCGGTCCGCCTAGACCCTGAGCTGCGGGAGCAAGCCGCCGCCCGTGCGGCAGACGAAGGCGTAAGCGTCTCCGAAATCGTGCGCCGGGCCCTGCGCGAATACCTGCGCAGCGCATAGCGCCAGCGGTGGGGATATGCCGGTGATCGTGTCGGCTACCGCGGGATATGCCGGTGATCGTGAGGGTCTGCTGCGGTGTGCTGCTCGCCAGCCGGGCAATGACTGTGCGGCCGCTGGCGCCGACCCCGACGATCATCCGCGGGCGCCCTATCCTGGCGCTCATGAGCGACCCAACGGCACGACGAGCATGGCTGATGCCGCCGGCCAACGGTGTGGTCGACGGGATCAATCTGAGCCTTCTCGACCCGGAGGACGAAGGCGACCGTCACTTCCTGTTGCTGTCAGAGCACCCAGAACTGGCCGAGGCCTTCGAGAACGACGTGGACGAGATCGAGCTCGACGGTGGCACGATCAGCCCTCGTCTTCATCTGGCCATGCATGAGGCGGTCGCCAACCAGATCTGGAACGACGACCCGACGGAGATGTGGTCGACGGCCCAGCGGCTCACCCAGGCCGGGTATGACCGACACGAGGTCCTGCACATGCTCGCCAGTGTGGTCAGCACCGACATCTACAACGCCATGACGGACAAGGCCGCGTTCGATATCGCTCGTACGCGTCGGGAACTTGCCGCCCTGCCCGACAGCTGGGAAGCCCTGCGGGCGCCGGTTCCGCAGAATCGTGCCGCCCGCCGAGCACACCCGAGAAGGCCGCAACACTGACAGGCGCGGCGCCCGTCAGAGACGCCAGGAGCAAGCTGAAAGACCACATGTAAGCGTTCTTCGCGGTGCAGGCAGCCGGCACTATCCGCAGCGAACCCAGACGGTTCATGCTGCGTCCTATGAGCATGAACGCACTGGCCATCGGGCTGGCTGGCCTCGCCATTGCTGCGTGTAGCAACCCGGAAACCACCTCGGTCGTTCTCCTGCATTGTGGGATGAAGCCGGTGACCGTAGAGGGACGACTATGGGAGGCACCGCCGCAGACCGTCGATGATGATTCGATGTTGCCGCTTGATGCAGGCAACCGGCCCGATGACTGGGTCGGACAGGGAACTGTTGTCGTCACCGACGACCGAATGACGTACACGGACCAAGGCGGCGAGGTCGTCGAGTTCGTTCCTGACGACGGCATTCCGTTGGGGGTGTGCATGTGACGGCTCCCGGGCCATCGGCTAGCGACGGTTGAGAACCGTCACTATCTACAAGGGGGAAGTCGCTTGACGAACTCGCCAGACTTCCAACCGTGACTTCGCATCCCGGTCCACCGGCAACCGTCCGCGTAGAGCGTGCCGAAGAGCGCGATCTCATTCGGACGGTCGTTGCCACAGCCTTTGATGACCACGGCGAGACGGCGGGGCTGGTCGACTCCCTCCGAAACTCGTCAGCATTTGTCCCAGACCTGTCGCTGGTCGCGACGCTCGACGACGTCGTCGTCGGCCACGTCCTGCTCACTAGCGCTGAACTCGTCGACGAAGGCAACGACCGTCACCGAGTGCTGGTGCTCTCGCCCCTATCGGTCGCGCCCCAGCAGCAGCGGCGAGGCATAGGTGCCGCGCTTGTCAGGCACGCGCTCGATTGTGCTGACACGATGGGTGAGGAGATCGTCGTTCTCCAGGGCAGCCCCCGGTACTACCCGCGATTCGGGTTCCGCGACAGCAGGACCCTCGGGATCTCGATGGACCTTCCTGACTGGGCACCGCCCGAAGCGGGTATGGCGTGCCCGCTGTCCGCTCACGTTGCGTCCACTCGCGGTCGTCTGATCGAGTCGCAGCCCTTCCTCGATCTGGCGGCCGGCTAGTGGGTTGGCTCGTAAGGGCATAGGTGCCGCTCTTCGCAGAGCCGCTGATAGCCAAGATCAGGCGGCGTTCTTCGCGGTGGAAGGAACCGGCAATACCCGCTGGACGGTTCTGTGCAATCGGCAAGACTGTCGCCTTATGAGCAGCACGACGCCCGCCGACGTGGTCGATCCGGCGGCGTCCTGTAAGACGGCGGACGAGTCGCCTGTAGCGAACCCCTTCATGCCCTAACGCCTGCTATATGCCGTTCTTCACATCTAGAGCTGACCGGCTTAGCCTCCGACCCGTGGCCTTTCAGTTCGGCGACCGCGTTGTCCTTGCAGACACGGCGCACAACCGCGAGAGCGGACAGGTAGGTGCTGGCGGAGTCGTCGTAGGCATCTCCTATGAGCATGACGACCACGGGGAGCATGTCGGCTACGCGGTCACGCTCGACACAGATGGCATGACCTACTCCGTGCTGGTAGACGGGCTGGTCCCGGCACGCGGGTAAGTGCCGCTCGGCCCCTGAGAAGTGCCGCTCCACGCTGGGCTGCACGGCTCACTATTCGACGCTGGGCACTCGCATTTGAAGGCGTAGCACGGCGGCCTTGAGAGGCTCGAGGTCGTTCTCCACGGCGCCGGCCACTTGGCCGTGCGTGGTGTCGAAGTAGCGATGGGCGAGGCGGTCGCGCATTCGGGCGATGTCCGTCCACGGGTGGCCTGGCTCGGTGTTGAGCAGCTCGGGTGAGATGGCCTTGATGGCTTCCCCGATCTCGATGAGACGGACGCGTACGGCATCGAAGATGAGGCCGTCGGACAGGTCACCTCGTGCGACATGACCCTTGATGGCTTGGATGGCGTCCAGGATGTCCTGTAGTCGTTCAGGATCGCGGCGGCTCACAGTGCGACCGCGTCGGCCAGAGCCTCCGTGCGCACCCTGGGCTTGAGGCTGGCAACGGGTGCCAGATCGACCTTCACCTTGAGGATGCGCGCCAAGCT
>Ga0183260_10000994_pt1 | contig 24044 bp, 26 predicted proteins | sample AntDrymUQ4972206_2_FD_129768 | JGI IMG/M metagenome (GOLD analysis project Ga0183260, IMG submission 129768) | Polar desert sand microbial communities from Dry Valleys, Antarctica - metaG UQ497 (22.06) (version 2) (version 2) | ecosystem: Environmental > Terrestrial > Soil > Desert | place... | reverse complement strand
TTCCACCTCGGCGGGATCACGCCGTACCTCGATCGTGAGGGAATCAGCGAGAAGGTCACCGGGCAGCGCTTCCACCCCGTCGGCGTCGCCAGCGTCCCAGTGGGTACGAACTAGCCGTGCTCCCGGACGCTATGCGCATAACGTCCCGTTTTGCGGCTCATCCCGGACGTTATGCGCATAACGTCCGGTTAGGGGGCGGTCGCGAGATGGGTGGTCAGGAACTCCACCTGGGTCGCCACCGACTTCTCGAACATCTCGCCGGCGTAGATGTCGAAGTGGCCGGACGGAAGCACCAGTATCTGGGCGAAGCGGCCGGCCTTTTTGGCGGCCGCTCGTACGGACTTCGTCGGTGCGATGTTGTCCCGCTCGGCCAGCACGACCAACAGTGGGCAGCGCAGCTTGCTGGCTGAGGTCACCGGGCGGTTCAGTGGGATGAACATGATGCCGCGGGCGCACATCTCGTTGCGGAACGTCGGGCCCACGATCGCTTGGTATCCGATCTCGGCGCCCTCGGCCGTGATCGCCGCCAATGACCCGGGAGGCCCGACGATGGGGACCAGGTGCGGGGGGCGTCGCCGCACAGCACGAGCCAGGTCCCGGATGGAATGTCCGGTGAGCTTGAGTAGCTGACCCACCCCGGCGTAGCGCGCTATCTCAAGGAGCGCTGCCAGGCCGTCCATCGCTGCGCCCTGCGAGATCACCGCAGCGACTCGTCCATCTCTGACAGCGACTGGGAGTACGTGGCCGCCGGAGTACGAGCTGCCCCACAGGGCGATCCGATCCGGGTCAACATCCGGCAGGCCGCGCGCGTACGCGATCGCCGAGTGGTAGTCCGCGCGGTGCCGCCAGTGCGCAACGTCCTGTCGAGGTGTGCCGTCGGAGGTGCCGAACCCGCGATAGTCGAACATCAGGACATCGGCGCCGGCAGCCGCGAACCGGTCGGCAAAGGGCCGCAGGCCAGCATCACGGGTGGCCCCGAACCCGTGCCCCATCACGACGCACGGCCGGCCGGCTGCCGTGGTCAAAGCCGCGCTTGCCGACATCAGATATGTTGCAGCACAATGGGTTCCGTGGCTGACAAAACTGCGGTCGCTGGCACTCATCATCGGTTCCCTCCCACAGAGACGGTCGCCGGCAAGAGCCTAACTCTCGGGTCGAGCTTTCCCTTTCACGCAACCGGAAGCGTGACCCGCACCTGTAAACCTCCGGTGGCCAGGGCGCACAAGTCCACCGCGCCATGGTGGGCTAGCACAACGGCGCGCACGATCGACAGACCGAGCCCCGTCCCCCGCACGCCCGACCGGCCGGCCCCTCCACGGCGGAACGGGGCGAGCAGGTCGCCGACTTCGGACTGCTCGAAGCTCGCGCCGGTGTTGGCCACGGTGATCCAGGCCATCCCGTCGATGTGTCCACTGCGAATGGCCAGGTCCCCGCCATCGATGTTGTGCCGTACCGCATTTTCCACGAGGTTGCCCACCAGTCGGGACAGGAGTTCGGGGTCGCCGACCGTACGGGCCGGATCGAGCACCGAGTCGACGCGCAACTCGCGCTCGGTCGCCTCCGCCCCGACCGCGGCCAGGGCACCCGGAACGAGCGCGGCCAGGTCGACCGGTTCCCGGGTTGTGAGGACTCCCTTCTCCGCCTCGGCCTCACTGCGGGCCAGCAGCAGCAAGGACTCGATGAGCGCATCCGCGCGGATCGTGGCCTCGCGGACGATCTCGGCGGAGGTTCGCAGTTCCTCGACGGTGGCGTTCGGATCGCTCAACGCCACGTCCACTTCGGCGCGGATGAGCGTCAACGGCGTACGCAACTCATGACTGGCGTTGGCGGCGAAGCGTTGCTGGCCGGCGAAAGCGGCATCGAGGCGACCGACCATCTCGTCGAAGGCGTCGGCCAGTTCGGCGAGTTCGTCACGTGGTCCGCGGTAGGCAATCCGTTCCCGCAGCGTGGCTGTGGAAAGTCGTCGGGCGGTCTCGGTCAGGTTACTGACCGGGCGCAACACCCGACCGGCCACCAGATAGCTCGCTGCCGCACCGGCGAGGACGACGAACCCGAAGGCCAGGCCGCCAGTGCGCAGAATCGCATCGCGGGCCTGATCCCGCAGCGCCTCTTGGACAGCGCCGGCCGAGACGGTCACGGTGGACCCATCGGCGGTCACGACTTCGACCTCGGCGTCGGGCGGCAGACCGGGAGTGGCGGCGACGGTCTGGTCGGCGACGAGGACGGCGACGGCCAGCAGGATCGCTGCGGCCACAGTCAGCAGCGCGCCGTAGGCCAGCGCGAGGCGCCACCGCAGTGAGACTCGCATGCCCGACAGCCTGCCCTGCGCGGGCTCAGACGGGGTCGGCGACGATGCGGTAGCCCGAACCGACCACGGTGTCCACGATGGCCGGCTCACCCAGTTTGCGGCGCATCGTCATGATCGTGACGCGTACGGTCGTGGTGAACGGATCAGCATGCTCGTCCCAGACCTTCTCCAGCAGTTCCTCGCTGGAGACCACACCGCCCTTGGCCCGCAACAACATCTCAAGCACCCCGAACTCCTTGCGGGTCAAGTCGATCGGGGTGTTGGCGCGTCGAACGACCCGCTTGGCCGGGTCGACGACCAGGTCTCCGGCTGCCAACACCGGCGGAGCCGCCGGTGTGGCCCGGCGTCCGAGCGCCCGAATCCGCGCCACGAGTTCGGCGAACGCAAACGGCTTGGACAGGTAGTCATCTGCGCCCAGGGACAGCCCGTTGACCCGGTCCCGGACACTGCCACTGGCAGTCAGCATCAGGACCCGGGTGAGCGTGCCCGAACCGGCCAGCTGGCGCATCACCTCATCGCCCGACATGCCCGGCAGGTCCCGGTCGAGGACCACGACGTCGTAGTTGGTGTAGGTCCACTTCTCGTGGCCCTCGACGCCGTCGTAGGCAATATCGACCGCCATTCCCTCCCGGCGTAGGCCGCGGGCCAGGGTGTCGGCAAGCTGTTTCTCGTCTTCCACGAGCAGGACGCGCATGTCGACTAGGACGAAGCTGTCCCCGCGGCCGGATCCGTCCCGCGGGTCTCGTTTCGAGAAAGGTCGACGACGTTGCCGGCTCGCGAGAGAGCCGGGTCGTGCTCGGCTTCCTCACCATGCAATGCGGCATGTTGCGCAGCCATCCGGGCGCGCACCGAATACGCGATGCCGTCGGCGTCCAATCCTGCGGCAATCAGCAGATCCGCGCGCTTTCCCACGTCCAAAAACTCTTGCGCCAGCCCCAGCGTCAGCACCGGGGTATCGACTGAGTCCGCGCGCAGTCGCTGCGCCACCCAGTCTCCGAAGCCACCGGAAAGGCCGCCGTCCTCGACCGTCACCACGAGTTCAGCCGTACGGGCGAGGTCCAGGACTGCCTGTGGCACCGGACGGATCCAGGTTGGCGAGACGACTCGTATCGCCCGGCCCTCCTGCGCGATGGACGCTCCGGCCACGAGCGCCGCCGCCGCCAAGGGTCCGGCGGCTACGAGGAGGACCTCGACGCCGCGATCCTCCCCGTTGTTCTCGAGCAGAACGTCCACCGTGCCGTCCACCGCGCGCAGCGCCGGCAGCTCCGCACCCAGCCCACCCTTCGGGAAGCGCACGGCCGTCGGCCCGTCTTCGTGCGCGACGGCCTCGCGCAACGCCGTACGCAAGGTCGGCTCATCACGCGGGGCCGCGACCCGCATCCCGGGCACGACACCCAGGATCGACAGGTCCCACATCCCGTTGTGCGAGGGCCCGTCATCGCCGGTGATGCCCGCCCGGTCCAGAACAAGGGTGACCGGAAGGCGGTGCAGTGCCACATCCAGCAGCATCTGGTCGAAGGCCCGGTTGAGGAACGTGGCATAGATCGCGACGACCGGATGCAGACCACCCATCGCCATCCCGGCCGCCGAGGTGACGGCATGCTGCTCGGCGATGCCGACGTCGAACGTGCGTTCCGGATATGCCCGCGCGAAGGGCGCCAGCCCGGTCGGGTAGAGCATCGCCGCCGTGATCGCGACGACATCGCTGCGGGCAGCCCCGATTCGTACGAGTTCGGCGGAGAAGACCTCGGTCCACGTGGGGCCGGCCGCAGGGGTGAGCATCCCGTTGTCCGGGTCGAAGGCGCCGGTGCTGTGCCAGGCGTCCTCCTTATGAGCCTGCGCCGGGGCGTACCCGAAGCCCTTGGTGGTCACGCAGTGCACGATCACCGGTGCACCGAAGTCCCGGGCCCGCCGCAGCGCCGACTCGAGGGCCTCGATGTCGTGGCCGTCCACCGCGCCGACGTATTTCAGGCCGAGGTCCTCGAACATTCCCTGCGGGGCGATGACGTCCTTAATGCCCTTCTTCATGCCGTGCAGGGCGTCGTAGAGGGCCGGTCCCACCATCGGCGTACGGCCGAGCGACTTCTTGATGCCCTCGAGCATGTCCTCGTAGCCGGGGCGCAGACGCAACGAGGCCAGCCGGTTCGCCAGTCCGCCGATCGTCGGTGAATACGAGCGGCCGTTGTCATTGACTACGATGATTACTGGCCGGTCCTTGGCAACGGCGATGTTGTTCAGCGCCTCCCAGGACATGCCTCCGGTCAGCGCGCCGTCCCCGACCACTGCCACGACGGGCCGGCTGTCCCCCCGTACGGCGAAGGCCTTGGCCATCCCGTCGGCGTAGGACAGCGCGGTAGAGGCATGCGAGTTCTCGACCCAGTCGTGCTCGGACTCCTCTCGGGAGGGGTAACCGGACAGGCCGCCGGCGACCTTGAGCCGCTCGAAGCCGTCCTGGCGGCCGGTCAGGATCTTGTGTACGTAGGACTGATGCCCGGTGTCGAAGATGATCGGCTCGCGCGGGGAGTCGAACACACGGTGCAGCGCGATGGTGAGCTCAACGGCTCCGAGATTCGGTCCGAGATGGCCGCCGGTGCGGGCGCAGCTACGGACCAGGAAGTCGCGGATCTCCGTGGCCAATACCGGCAACTGTTCGGCGGCAAGGGCCCTGAGATCGGCCGGGCTGGTGATCGTCGGCAACAGCGGCACGACGTGCCTCGCCCCCTGCTCTTCCTCGCTTCGTTCCCCTGCGGCCGGTGGTCCGGCCTACGGCCGGTGGTCCGAGGAAGTTCTGAGTGTAGTCGCGACCGGTCGACGGCTCGGGCGTTCTGGTGTGCGCTCGCTGAGGCGCCGGTCACAACCGAGGAACCCAGCGTTCCCCGCGAAGTGCGGCCGAGACCACCTCGATGGAACGGGCGACCGCCGCTATTCGGGACCCCTCCCGCTCATAGGCATCCATAGCCGCATCCAGCGCCTCGGCCGGCAGTTGGTCGCCCAGATCGACCCGCAGGGAGCGCCACCCGCTGCGGGCAGCGTCGAGGGCGGCTCTGGTGTGGTCGGCGGCGAACCGGGCCAGCAGGACCGGATAGCGCCGCAGCACGTCGTAGCGGCGGTACTCCGGTGGAACCTGGTCGAGCAGCCATCTCGTGGCACTGGCCTCCCAGTCCGGTGCACCGGGCGCCCAGACGGCCTGCGGCCAGTTCGGCGGAAGGTCCCGGCCGGTCATACCTGCGATTGTGGCGTGGAATCACGTGGGCCGAGCTGACGAAGCAGTCCCAGCTCGTCCAGCCGGCCCCAACGCTCGACGATCCGGTCTCCGTCGACCCTGAAGATGTTGATGCCAGCGAGCGTGATCTCACGGCCGGTCGGCTCGGCGCCCATCAGATCACCACGGTGCGTGCCGCGGGCGGTGAAACGCTCGACCACGATGTCGGACTCGGCAACGAGTTGCTCCACGTTGCTATGCCAATCCGGTACGGCCTGGCGGAACATGGCGGCGGCCTGTCGCATGCCCTCGGGACCATCCGGGGCGCCGGGGAACGGTGGATCGTGATTGACAAAGGTCGGATCCAGGTACCGGTCGACGGCACCGAGATCCCCCTCGGTGAACAATTCGCGAATGAAGTCTTTAACGACTTGCTTGTTGTGGGTGCTGCGATCAATTGTCATGCGCCGATCGTTACGCCGGGTTCTCGCCAAGACCATCCCAGCTATGTGGGGTTTCCCGGCTGCACTGACGGCAGGACACTGTCGTCGTGTCGAGGAAAGCCAGCACGGTCCGAGCCAAGCAGGACCTGGTCCGTCTGTGCCACAGAACCTCCGACGTGGCCACGTTGCAACACGACGTACTGCGCTCGTTGCGCCGGATGCTGTCGGTTGACGCCGCCTTCTTTGCAACCGCGGACCCCTCGACGCTGCTGTTCACCGGCGCGTACGCCGAGGAGCCGCTGGCAGCGGCGACATCACTCTTCCTCGACAACGAGTTCACCAGCGCCGATGTCAACAAGTTCGCGACGTTGGCGACTCGTCCACACACGTGGCCTCACTCGATGCTGCGACCAACCACGATCGCCCGTCCAGCCTGCGCTATCGCGACATCATGAGCCAGCTGGGTTTGGGAGATGAGCTTCGCGCCGCCCTGATCGTCGGCGGTGAGTGCTGGGGATACCTGTGCCTGCATCGTGAGGATCACGAGCTCCGGTTCTCGCAATCGGAGGCGGCGTTGATCACGCGGCTGGGTCCACACATCGCCGATGCACTGCGCAAGACGGTTTTGCTCCGAGGATCCACGGCCGCCGGCGAAACGTGCGGTCCGGGTGTGGTTCTGCTCGCAGATGATCTCAGCCTCGTCGCGATCACACCGCAAGCCGAGCACCTGCTCTCCTGGTCGCCGATGCCGGCACCGGCACTGAGCTGCCCATAGCCGTCTACGCCGTAGCGGCCGCGCTGTCTGCGCTGGAGCGCGGGACGGCTGACCCGCATGTACTCCCCAGCACCAGGGTCCGCGCCCTGTCCGGTCCCTGGCTCGATATCCACGCATCACGGCTGCAGGGCACCTCCGGCGAGGCGCGGACCGCGGTCATCGTCGAAGTCGCTGAGTCAGGGGTCACGATTCCGCTCCTGTTCTCCGCACACGGGCTCACTCCGCGAGAGGCAGAGGTGGCTCGCCTGGTTCTGCGCGGCGCGTCTACTCGAACGATCGTGGACACTCTCTGCATCTCGCCGCACACCGTTCAGGACCACCTGAAGGCCGTGTTCAACAAAGTCGGGGTCCGGAGCCGTCGTGACCTCGTCGGCCGGTTCCTGGCTCCGCTCGGATCCGATCGCCCCTTAGCGCGGGCCGGCGACCGGTTAACGTCCACCAGGTGACGTCTCCGATCGCGATTCATTCAGCCACCGTTGCACTGCCGATCACCGCACCGCCTGTCGTCGACGGCGCGCTGGCCGTACAGGACGGGAAGATCCTCGGCGTGGGGACTCGAGCGGAGCTGCTGGGGAGATATCCCGAGGCCGGCCATACCCATTGGCAGGGTGTGCTCATGCCGGGTCTGATCAACGCCCACACGCACCTGAACTACTGCCATGCCGCCCACCTGTACGACAACGGCAAGCCCTTCCCGGAGTGGATCCAGGACATGCCGCCGATCATCGCGGCGACCACACCGGAGCAATGGCGGGCCTCGGCCGAGCAAGGCATCGCGGCGATGCTGGCCAGCGGTACGACCGCGGCCGCTGACGTCGTCACCGGAGCGTCGGCCCTCAGCGCCCAGCACGACGCCGGGATGGCCGGGGTGTCCTACTTCGAGGTGGTCCTGGCCGACAGTCCCCGCTGGGCCAAGATCCGACCGGAATTCCTGGCCACCCTGGACGCCGCGCCATCGACCGGGATCGGGATCAGCCCGCACTCGCTGTACACCCTGGACACCGCCGTGCTTGCCGACCTCGGAGACATCGCCAGAGCCCGGGGGATCCGGCTGCATCCGCACGGTGCCGAGCAGTCCGACGAGGTGGCCTTTGTCGCCGACGGCACCGGAATGTTCGCCGACTGGGCCACGATCGGCGGATTGGGACTCGCGCTGCTCGACGGCGGGTCGGGTCGCACACCGATCGCCGAGTTGGACAGCGTCCGACTGCTCGGTGCGGATTCGCACATCGCCCACGGCGTGCACGCCGATGCCGCGGATCGGGCCCTGCTCCGGGACCGGGGTACTGCGGTGGCCCTGTGCCCGCGATCCAACCAGCGGTTGGACTGCGGCCAGGCACCTGTTGCGGCCTACCGAGCGGAGGGCAACGTGGTGGGCATCGGTACTGACTCGCTGAGTTCCTCGCCTTCGCTTGATCTGCTCGACGAAGTACAGGCGGTACGCGCCCTGGCCGTGTCCCAGGGCTCGGCTGAGGATGGGTTGGACCGCTGGTTGGTCGAGGCCATGACTCTCGGCGGCGCAGCCGCTCTGGGCCGCAACGACATTGGCCGGCTCGAACCAGGGGCCCGTGCGGACCTGGCCGCATTCGACGTACCCGCGGACGATCCGTACGCAGCTATAGTGGCCGAGGGCGCGGGCAGGTGCATGGCAACCCTGGTGGCCGGCGATCTGCGCTACGACTCAGGCAAGGGAGCCGGCTGACTGCTCAGCCGGGCAACAGCAGCGCGACCGCCTCCAGATGATGGGTCATCGGGAAGAGGTCGAAGGCCCGCAGGCCGGCCAGGCGGTACCCGCCCTCCCGGAGCGTTGCGACATCGCGCGCCAGCGCCGCCGGATCACACGCCACGTACACCAGCCGGGCTCCGGAGTCGGCCAGCGCCTGGCAGACGGTTCGACCGGCACCGGCGCGTGGCGGATCGAGCACGATCACGTCTGGTCGATCCCGGCCAACCTCGGCTCGGATCAGGTGCGCGTCCACGTGCCCGACTCGCGCACCCGCCCACGATGTCGCGGCGAGGTTGACCTCGGCGTCGGCGACGGCGGTGCTACTGGACTCGATGCAGATCACGGACCCGTTGGGACCGACCTCCTCGGCGAGGACTCCACCGAACAGCCCGACTCCGGCATAGAGATCGAGGACCCGCTCTCCCGGTTGTACGGCCGCGGCGGCGCGGACCGCCTCGACCAGCGCGTCGGCAGCAGCCGGGTGGATCTGCCAGAAACCGCCGCTGCTGACCTGCCAGGTGCGGCCGGCTGCCTGCTCGCGGAGCTTCTTGGCTCCACCGCTGGACCGGACCCGCCCACGCCGGTCGAGTTGACGCACGGCGGTACGACCGTAGGAGTCGGTTGCGACCTCGATGCCGCCGGCGCCTGGCCAGCGGCGGTTCAGGACCCGGCTGTCCAGGACCGGGTTCGTGGTGATCGGGCAGTCTGCGATCGGCAGGACCCGGTGCGAACGGTGTGGATGCATTCCGATCCGGCCACGGCGGTCAACCGCGAAGCCGGCCCGAGTGCGCCAGCGCAGGGTGCCGCCGGGCACCTCCTCGACAGCCAGATCGACCGGCAGTTCGGACTCGTCCAGCTCACCCAGCCTCAGCAACTGCTCGCGTAGGACGTCGGCTTTGAGCACGCGCTGGGCCTGATGGTCGACGTGCTGCCAGTCGCAGCCACCACACTTGCCCGGGCCGGCGACCGGACAGGGAGCCGGCACGCGTGCAGCCGAACCCTGATGGATCTCGACCGCATCGGCGCGGCAGTACCCCGCGTGGCGGTCCTCGGTCACCTGGACGGTGACCTGCTCACCCGGAAGGGCATGCCGTACGAACACGACCCGACCCTCGTGACGAGCCACGCAGTGCCCGCCGTGGGCCACCGGCCCGACCTCGACGTCGAAACGACGTCCCAACCAGGTCGCGACGGCCGGCGAACCGTTGTCCGGCCCGGTCTCGGCACCCTCCCGACCGGCAGCCGGGGGTGCGGATGTCTGAGTGTCTGCTTGTTCGGCGGGGCTGCTCACGCTCCCAGCGTCTCACTCGCCGCGATAGGTACCGAAGCTGAACAGATTGCCCTCTGGGTCGCGGACGGTGAATCCACGCGAGCCGTAGTCCGCCTCTTCCATCTCCCGGGTGATCTCGGCACCGCCGGCGAGCGCCCGCTCGTACACCGCATCCGGGTCGTCGGTGATCACGTACACCGAGCCCGCACCGACGGCATTGGACGAGAACTCGCTGTCCTCTCGCCCGGCCGAGCCGAACATGACCCCACCGCCCTCGGGCCAGCGGGCCTCGGCATGCACGACGACATCCTCGGAGTCGCCCGAGTACAGCGCGGTCTCCTCGAATCCGAGGACGTCCACGAGAAACCGCATCCCGGCGCGGGCGTCGGCATAGTTCAGGCAGGGCCAGATGAATTTCTGTGCTTGTTCGTCAGCCATGCCCAGAGGATGCCGTGAGTTCGAAACCGGAGGCTTGTACGAACGGGAGCTCGGCGGCCATCCAGGCGGAGGGCGTCAGACCCGCCAGTTCGCGCCACTCCCGGGTCAGGTGCGCTTGATCGGCATAGCCGCATTCGACGGCGATCTGGGCAAGGCCCGAGCGTGCCGGACGGGTCAGCGCGGTGTGGGAGCGATCGAAGCGGATCACCCTTCCCGCGGTTTTCGGACTCAGGCCCAGCTCTGTGCGGAAGCGCTCGCCGAGATGCCGCCTGCTCCAACCGACGTGACGGGCAAGCTGGTTGACCGGGACGCGGCCGCCTGTGCGTACGAGGGTGGTCCAGGCCTGGGCCACCTCTGGCCGTGGCGCCCAGGCGCGTTCGGAGTGCGCGCCGAGAACCCGGTCGAGTGCGGCGAACCTCGACGTCCAGTCCCGGGCCTCGCGGACCCGATCGAGCAGCTCACTCCCCCGCGTCCCGAGCACGTCCCGGATGTCGTAGATCCCGCTGGCCAAAACCCCCGCCGGGTGCCCGAGGAGTGCTCCGGCCGCCCAGGGCGTCAGCTCGACGTGGATGCCGTACTGGACCCGGTCCGCGGCGATCGTCACGGGCCCGGCATGCAGGCCGCTGATCAGTCCGGGAAACGCCTGGGGCGTTGCTGTCGGATCCGGCATGGACAGCACCGTGACCGGGTCCGCGAGGCTGATGATCAGGGTCATCGAACGCGACGGCAGGCCCTGATGGGTCCCGCTGGCCAGCCGATCCTGCCGATAGCCGACGTAGCGATCCACGTACGGCGACAGCGCCGCCGAGGGTCTCCGGAGGACCATCTCGACGGCGCTGCCGCGCGTATCCACTTCCTTCTGTGTCACAGCCCGAGCGTAGGGGCACCTACCGACTGAACACCGCTTCGATCTCGAGATCCACCAGTGTTCCGATCAGGAACCGAGGCGCCTTGACGCCGTAGTGGCGGCGGTCCAACCGACCGGTCACGCGGACGCGGGCGGTGTCGTCCGAGGGCTGCTCGACGGTCACGTGGAGAGTGATCTCGCGGGTCGTGCCCTTCGCGGTCAACAGACCATTGACCGCCCAACCGTCTTCGAGCACGACGACCTCAGTGGCACGGAAGGTCAGCTGTGGGTGATTGTCCAGGTCCAACAGACCCGGCTTGCGGAGGTCGGAATCGCGTTTGGCGTGCCCGGTGTCGATCGAGGCGATGTCGAGAACGGCGTGCACATCACGCACGCTTCCGTTCTCACCGACCTCGAAGTGCGCCGACGCCACGGGAATCGTGCCGCTGACGCGCTTGCCGAGGTTGCCGACGCTGAAGCCGGCCATGGTCGGGTCGGCCAGGTTCCACGTACCGACTGCTTGTTGCAGGACGGCGGCAGAAGAGCCAGAAAAAGGGGGCATCACGAACTCCTTCGCAGAGATTTGGGCAGGGGGTCAAACAGGGATTGGGGTCGTTTGGGAGGTGGCGGCCAGCACCCAGGCCAACTGCGTGCGGTCCGGGCCGCTCAGGTGAGCCGGATCCTCGCCCGGCAGCAACTCGGTCGACATGATCGCCCGCTGCGAATCCTCGATGGCCTGTAGCGAGGTAGTCAGGGCAACGACCACCGAGGATCCGTCTGGGTTGCGGCCGGCGAAGGCACCCAGATTGCCCGGAATGCCTCGTACCGCCGGGGAGATTCGGTCCCGGTTCGCCCGGTCGATCGCGTCAGCCTCGATCTGCGGCCGCGGGTCGAAATAGACGATCTGTCCATACGCCGGGCTTTCCTCGACGCTGTCACTGCCGTGGAAGCTGCCGGTGACGTAGTCCTGACCGCCGGCGGTGATCGACGAGACGTTCGGGTGCCCGCCGGACTCCCACACGGATACCAGGACCGGCTGCTGCTGGTCCATCGGCCGCAGCGCGTACGCCGCGACGAGGCCGGGCTGCTGCACCGCGGTGATGGCATCCTCGGGACCGACGTCCAGTGGGGTGATTCTGATGTGCATGGTGTCCTCCTTGTTGGGTGTGGAGGCCACCTTTCGGTGCGCGGTCGCTCAGGTCGTCGGTACCAGTACGGATACTCAGTACGGATTCCGCGGGCTGAAGCCCGATACTGCCCAGGTGAGCGCTACGGCCTTCGGCGCCGCCCGCTTCGTCGGGCGGGCACGGGAGCTGGACGAGCTGGGTAACTGGTTGGCCCAGGCGCGGGCCGGACGCGGCCGGTTGGGCGTGCTCCGCGGTGAGGCCGGTATCGGCAAGACCCGGTTGACCGAGGAACTGGCTGCCGACGCGGGCACTGCCGGAATTCCTACCGCCTGGGGCCGGTGTTCGGCCGATTCCGGCGCACCGGCGTTGTGGCCGCTGCGGCGCATCGTCGACCAGCTGCCCGGGAACCACGAGCAGTTTCGCGCCAGTGATAGCGACGGTTTCGGCAGCTCCCCCGAAGGCCTGGCGGCCGTGCGGTTCGCGCAATGCGTCTGGCTGGCCGACGCAATCGTGGCTGCCGCGAAGCCGGACGGCTTGCTGGTCATCGTCGAAGACCTGCACTGGGCCGACTCAGCGACGATCAGCGCATTGAGTCACCTGGCAGCTGAGCTGAGCCGCTCACGAGCGCTGGTCGTGGTCACCGCCCGGCTTGCAGCCCCATCCGAGTCCGACCCTCTTGCTGCCCTGATCGAGCGTCCGGGGGTGGACCAACGCAAGCTGTCGGGTCTGGGGCGCAGCGAGATCACCGAATACCTCAGCGGGGTTGGCGGCGGTCCGGTGGATGATCGCTACGCCGACCTCGTGCTGAGGCAAACTGCTGGCAACTGTCTGTACGTCAGTGCGGTGGCCCGTCTGTTGACCGAGCGAGTCTCGCTGCGTACATACGACGCCGCCGAGTCGATGGCCGCCCTGACCGGCCGGTCGGAGTTGCTCGACCTGAGCCGAGAGCCGATGCGCCGGGTCTCCGCGCAATGCCGGGAAATCGTCGAATTCGCAAGTGTCGCGGGCGAGGAGTTCGACATCCTCGAACTCTCCGTGGCCCTGAAGTTGCCGACGGACACAGTGCTGGCGAGGGTCGACGAGGCCGAACTTGGCGGACTGTTGACCCGCCCTGTCGACACCCCCGGCGCCGCCCGGTTCGTTCATGCTCTGGTCCGCGACGGCGTCTACGACAGCGTCGACCACGCTGCCCGATCGCGTGCCCATCGTGCCCTGGCTGCGGCGATCGAGGCCGACGATCTCGGCCTCGACCGGATCGGCGCCATCGCCAGCCACCTCACTCGAGGTGCCGCCTCACCGGCTGACCACGTGCACGCGGCGGCGTCCGCGCGCCGGGCGGGACAGAAATCGCTGTCAGAACGCGCCTACGCCGAGGCGGCCGGCCAGTTCGGATCGGCCTTGTACAGCTTGGCACTTGCTGGCGGCGCATCCTCGACGGAGCGGGCCGAGATCCTGCTCGACCTGGCCTTTGCCGAATACCGCTCGGGAACTTTCGGCGCCGCTCTCGAACACAGCGCGCAGGCTGCGGACCTGGCTGAAGCGCAGGACCGGTGGGATCTGCTTGCGCGCGCCGCCCTGCTGGTCGACGGCGTAGACCTCGGCGGCGTCTCCATCGTTCCGTTGTGCGGCCGGGCCCTCGCCTTGCTGCCCGAATCGGAGCTGTTATTGAGGGCTCAGTTGGAGGCGCGGCTGGCATATGCGGCGGCCGAGCGAGGTGAGCTCGGTCGGGCCGACTCAATGTCGGCCGAGGCACTGGCCCTGGCCGAGCAGACCGCGGACCCAGCCGCACTCGTCGCCGCGTTACGGGCAAGGCATCTGGCCCTGGCTGGTCCTGGGCACGCGGTCGAGCGGCTGGAACTCGGAGCGCGGGCCATCGAGCTAGCCGAACGAGGCGAGCCGCTGGCAGCGCTGTGGGGTCGAGTGTGGCGGATCGATGCTGCCTTCGAGCTCGGTGATCTCGTTGACGTCGACCAGGAGCTCGCCGCGTTGGCTGGGCTTTCCGCGGAGCTGCGCTTCCCGTTGGCCCGCTGGCATCTCCTTCGTCTGCTGGCAGCGCGGGAGGCCCTGGTCGGGCGATTCACTCTCGCCGAGGAGCGGGCCCGCGCTGCGCGGGACCTGGCCGGGGCTCTCCAGGATCCGAGCGTCGAGGGCCTCTACGGCGCGTTTCAACTCTGCCTGAACTACACCCGAGCCAACTCAGGGGATGACCGCGGCCCGGAGGACGAACTCAGCGGCTTCCTCGAGAACGCCGCACAGGTCCAGATGCCGATCGCGGACGCGACGATTGCCGCGTCACTGATCTGCGCCGGCGACTCAGATGAGGCCGCGCGGCTGGCGCGCCGCCTGACCGGCGAAGCCGGCGACTGGCCCATGGACGGCCGTTGGATCGCAACCGTGGCGATGCTGGCCAACGTGGTCTCGGACGTCGGCGACGAGGAGTCCGCCGAACGGCTGTATCCAATGCTGGAGCCGTTCGGGAACCTGAGCATTGCCGGCGGCGCAGGCACTGTCGCTTGTGAGGGTTCGGTTTCGCGATTGCTTGGCCGACTCGCGGCCACCCACGGCCACTTTGACGTCGCCGCATCCGACCTCAGCCACGCGATCACCTTCGAGGATGCGATGGGCGCCCGACCTTTCGCCGCCATGAGCCGGATGTACCTCGCCAGCGTTCTGCACAAGCGAGGCGGGACCCAGGACCACGCGGCCGCAGCGCAGTCGGCACGTACGGCGTTGGCTGCCATGCAGACGATGGACATGCCGGGCCGGGTGGCTCAGTGCAGGAAGATCCTGGCCGCGATCGAGGCCGACGTTTTCAAGCGGATCGCCCTGACGCCGCGAGAGCACGAGATCGTCGGGCACGTCGCTGAGGGGTTGTCCAACCGGCAGATCGCCGAGCAACTGTTCGTCTCGGAGCGAACCGTGGAGACGCACGTCAGCCACGTGCTGACCAAACTCGGGGGTAGCAAGCGGAAGGACATCGCTAACTGGGCGGTGGCCGGAGGCATGAAAAGCGGAAGCGACAAGGGTAATCGGGCGGCACACTGAGCCGCGTGGATGATCACCGAACCGGCGAGATCCTGTTGACGACGCCGCGACTGATCCTGCGGAGCTGGCGACCCGACGATCTGGCGACCTTTGCTGCGCTCAACGCCGATCCGGAGGTGATGCGCTACCTCGGCAATGTTCTCAGCACAGAGCAGGCAACCGAGCTGGCCGACGCCATCCAGCAGCGGTTCCTGAAGCGGGGATTCGGGATGCTGCCAGTCGAACGGCGCGCGGACGGTGCCTTCCTCGGGATCTGCGGCATCAACGACACCCACTGGTATCCCGACGAAGAGATCGGCTGGCGGTTTGCCCGCGGGCATTGGGGGCACGGGTACGCCACGGAGAGCGCAGCGGCGTGGATGGCCTGGGGCTTCACCGAGAGGGACTTTCCCCGGCTCATCTCAGTCGCCGACGTACCGAACCAGCGCAGTATCGCGGTGATGAAGCGACTGGGGATGACATACGACCACGAGGCCGAACTCGAGGAAGAGGGAGACCGATTCCAGGCGGTCATCCACTCGATCAGCGCCGAGCAGTGGCGAGCCGGACAGATCTAGGTTCGGTCGTCGGTCAGGCCACGGCGCACATCGCCGACAGCCGGCCGGGCGTCGCCGTCCTCCTCGATCCGGGCTGAGGACTCCAACTGCCACGGCACGTTGGTCACCATCACGCCCGGCTGGAACAGCAACCGGCCCTTCAGCCGCAACGCACTCTGGTTGTGCAGCAACTGTTCCCACCAGCGCCCGACGACGTACTCGGGGATGAATACGACGACGAGGTCTCGTGGCCCGCTGCGTCGGATGTCCCGTACGTAATCCAGTACTGGCCTAGTCACCTCTCGATATGGAGACTCGATCACCGTCAGTGGCACAGGAATATTCAGTCGATCCCAATCCGCTTGCAGCCCAAGGGTTTCCTCGTCATCCACATTGACCGTGAGCGCGGTCAGCGAGTCCGGGCGAGTGGCCCGGGCGAAGTTCAGGGCGCGCAGCGTGGGTTTGTGCAACTTGGACACAAGCACGACCGCGGAGACTCGGCTCGGCAGGGTCGTCACGTCCTCATCCGGAGTGAGTTGGTCTGACACCCGGCTGTAGTGCTTCTGGATGCTGCGCATGATCAGGAACAGGATCGGCATGGCGATCAAGACGAGGTACGCCCCGCGGGTGAACTTCGTGATGACGACAACCAACAGGACGATGGAGGTCAGGGACCCGCCGAGGGCGTTGATCGCGCGCGCGCGGTGCATACGCCCGCGGGACCCGGAATCTGGCTCGATCCTCAGCAGCCGGTTCCAGTGCCGGACCATCCCCCACTGACCGATGCTGAAGGCGGTGAACACGCCGATGATGTAGAGCTGTATGAGGTTTGTGACCGACGCCTCGAAGGTCCAGATCAGGATCCCCGCGAACGTCGAAAGCAACAGGATCCCGTTGCTGTAGACCAGCTTGTCACCGCGGGTGTACAGCTGCCTGGGCAGGAAGCTGTCTCGGGCCAACACCGATCCCAACAGTGGGAAACCGTTAAAAGCGGTATTCGCCGCCAGGATCAGAATCAGCGCGGTGGCGGCCTGCAGATAGAAGAAACCGATGGAGGTGTCGCCGCCGAACACGGCGGCCGCCACTTGGGATATCACTGTCCGCTGGGCGTCGGTCTCACAGTTGCCCGCGAACCCGATCAGGTCGCAGGTGAAGCGCGTGTATTTCACTTCCGAGATCAACGCCAGAGAGGTGAGCCCGGCGAACATCGAAGCTGCCAGCCCACCCATGATCAACAGGACGGTCGCCGCGTTACGCCCCTTCGGCGGCCGAAATGCCGGCACGCCGTTGGCGATCGACTCCACGCCGGTCAAAGCGGTGCACCCGGAGGCGAAGGCACGCAGGGCGAAGAAGAGCAGGGCGATACCGGTCAGACCGACGTAGCCGCCCTCCGGCTCGATCTGGTACGCCGCACTCTCGGCCACCGGGGCATCGCCGAACAGCGTCCGCCCCAGGCCAATGACGATCATCGTGAACATACCCAGGACAAACAGGTACATCGGTACGGCGAATGCGCGGCCGGACTCACGTATGCCGCGCAGATTCATCGCCGCGAGCAGGGCAACCAGGCCCACGGCCATCGCAACGCGGTACTCGTTGAGGTCGGTGAAAGCCGAAATGATGTTGTCGACCCCGGCCGAGATCGAGACGGCGACGGTGAGCGTGTAGTCGGTCAGCAAGGCACTGGCCACGACCAGTCCGGCGAATTGGCCGTGGTTTTTCGTGGCCACCTCGTAGTCCCCGCCACCGGAGGGGTAAGCGCGTACGACCTGGCGATAGGACGCCACCACGGTCACCAGCAGGATGACCACGCCCAGCGCCAGCCACGGGGCGAGAGTCAGCATCGCCGTTCCCGCGAGGGTCAGCACGATGAGGATTTCCTGCGTGGCATAGGCCACCGAGGACAGCGGGTCGCTGGCGAAGATCGGCAGGGCGAGCCGCTTGGGCAGCAGCGTCTCCCCGACCTTGTCGCTACGGACCGGGCGGCCGAGGACCAGCCGCTTGGGCAGATGCAACGCGGTTTGCACTTTGCTCACGGCGGCGAAGCCTACGTCCGGCTGCGGTGTACGTTCGCGCCGTGATGCGAGACCAGCGCCTTTGGGGCCGGGAGGGGCGCGCGTGCACATCGTCGTGATGGGCTGCGGGCGGGTGGGCTCGAGCCTGGCCAGGCGCCTGCAACGCCAAGGCCACAGCGTGTCGGTCATCGACCAGGACGCCGAGGCGTTCCGGCGGCTGGGACCGGAGTTCATCGGCAAGCAGATCAAGGGCATGGGGTTCGACCGGAACACCCTCGCCGAAGCCGGGATCGCCGAGGCCGGCGCTTTCGCCGCGGTCAGCAGCGGCGACAACTCCAACATCCTGGCCGCCCGCGTGGCGCGGGAGCAGTTCGGGATCGACCATGTGGTGGCCCGGATCTATGACCCGAAACGCGCCGAGGTCTACGAGCGGCTGGGTATCCCCACCGTCGCCACTGTGCCGTGGACGGTGGACCGGTTCATGCGGGTGCTACTCGAAGACGAGCCGACCGAACTGTGGCGCAGCCCGACCGGTGACGTGGTGCTGATCCAGATCCCGATTCACGACGGCTGGATCGGGCTGCGGCTGAGCGAACTGGAAGTTGCCGCCGGTGCCCGTGCGGCGTACCTGACCAGGTTCGGTGCCTCGGTTCTGCCGCACCCGGACACCGTCGTGCAGTCCGGTGACCAGGTCGTCGTCCTGGCCAGGGCGGCAGATCTGCACGAGGTAGCCGAACGGGCTGCGACCGGGCCGGAGCGAGGTCACTGATGCGCGTTGCCATTGCCGGTGCCGGCGCCGTCGGGCGCTCCATCGCCCAAGAACTGGTCCACAACGGCCATGACGTCCTGCTGATCGAACGCAAGGCCTCCGCTATTCACACCACCGAAGTCCCCGATGCGGAGTGGGTCCAGGCCGACGCATGCGAGTTGGCCGAACTCGAGGACGCCGAGTTGTCCCGCTGCGACGTCGTCATCGCGGCCACCGGGGACGACAAGGTCAATCTGGTGGTGTCGCTGCTGGCCAAGACCGAGTTCGCGGTCCCCCGGGTCGTGGCCCGGGTCAACGACCCGCGCAACGAGTGGCTCTTCGACGAGTCGTGGGGTGTGGATGTATCGGTTTCTTCACCGCGGGTGCTGGCCGCGCTCGTGGAGGAGGCGTTCACGGTCGGAGACCTGGTGCGGCTGATGACCTTCCGGCACGGGCAGGCCAATCTTGTCGAGGTCACTCTCGCCGAGGGCACGCCCTACGTCGGCAAGACGGTGGGCGACCTGTCATTGCCTCGAGATGCGGTCCTGGTGACCGTGCTCCGCGGCAAGCGGGTGATCGTGCCCACCCCCGATGAGCCACTCGAGGCCGCCGACGAGTTGCTCTTCGTGGCCTCGGAAGAAGTCGAGGAGGAACTGCAGCAGATCCTCACGCCGACAAGGCCGGAGGGTCGGAAATCTTCGGCTCAGTGATCAGCCGACGGGCCCGCCGTACGACGAAGACGGTCAGTAGCGCCTCGAGAGCGGTCAACGGCCAGCCCATGAACAGCTTCGTCGTACCCAGCAGCGTCACCTCGTTCGCCAGATACAACGACCCTTGCACGGCGATGCGGAGCAGGTAGACCGCGGCCCACATGAGGGTCAGCCAGGTGTAGGCACGCATCAGGCCGCGGTGCGATCGCCAAGCTTTGGAGTCCGTCAAGCCGGGTGTCGGCCACAGGAGTTCAGCGAGGACCCCGACGAGCGGCCAACGCACCAGCGCCGAAACGAGAAAGGCAAGTCCGAAACCCGCCGTCGACCACAGCGAGGGCAAGAAGAAGTCCCGTGCCTCTCCGGTCTGCCCGGCGATGAAGGCGGCGACGGCGACGCCCAGGAACCCCGAGATCGCTTGTTGCACGCTCTCCCGGCGCGCAAGTCGCGCGACGAACAGCGCGCCCCCGGCTCCCAGGGCGCTCCACAGGGCGATCTGCAGGGAGGTGAAGGCGTTCACCGTGATGAACACGATGATCGGCAACCCTGAGTCGATCAGGCCACGGACGCCGCCGATCTGTTTGATGATCTGCTGCCGGTTGACCAAGGCCCGCTGATCCGGAGCCGGCGGGATGGGCTGGGTGGACTGAGGAATACCCTCCCTCACGCCGGGCTCAGTTCGTACCAGGGGTTGTAGATGACCCGGCGGCCCTGGTTCTCGGCGATCCGGCCGCGGGCGGTCAGGGTCCGACCCGGCTCTATCCCGGTGATCTGCCGGCGGCCGAGCCAGACCAGCACGACCGAACCTGAGCCGTCATAGAGTTCTGCCTCCAGGGTCGGGACGCTGCCCGGTGGCAGGTAGACCACCGACCTCAAGCGACCGGTGACGGTCATGACCTTCCCTCGATGGCAACTGGCCATTGGCTCACATCCGGCGGTCTTGCCGACCTCGGAGAGCAACTCCTCGGCGTCGAGCGCGCTGGGATCCGCGGTCAGCCGGCGGAGCCGACGCGAGAGCCAGTTGCCGCTCTCCTTGGTGGTTTCACTCACGACACCTAGCCTACGACGCGGTCGAGCCAATCGAGTACGAGACTCCAGGACGGGTGCTCCGGGTCGATCACCACGAAGTGGTCACCCTCCACGGTGACCAGTTCGGCGTCGTCACCGGCAGCGAGCGCGGCGGCGACGAAGTCCTCGCTCTGACTGATCGGCACGTTGGCATCCTGCGAGGCGTGCACACACAGGGTCGGTACGCCCAGTGGTAGCCACTCGATCGGACTTGCTTGCTCGTACCGGTCGGGAACGTCGTCTGGTCCCCCAGCCAAAAACGCCTGGGCGGCACCGTCCCCCAGACCCTCCCGCGCACAGGCCCGGAGATCGAGGACGCCGGCTTGGGAGACGACCGCCGACACGCCGACACGCGGCGCGGCGCCGGGTGAGCCGGCGTCCTGCCCAGTCCTGGTCGCCGCCCAGGCCGCCAGGTGACCGCCGGCTGAGTGTCCGATGGTGACCACCGTCTCCAGGTCGAGTTCGAGGTCGCTGTCCCGAGCGGCTGCCTGTCCCGCATCGGCCAACAGATCGATCGCCAATGCGACGTCGATCAGGGTGGCGGGGTATCCGCCGCCGTTTCCGACCCGCCGGTACTCGATGTTCAGCGCCGCCCAACCCTGGCCAGGGAGTGTGCCCGCCAGTGGCCGACCGAGTTCGAGGCCGTAGGCAGAGCGCCAGAAGCCGCCGTGGATGACCACGGCGACCGGGACTGGTCCGGTCGCTGATTCGGGTAGAGTCAGTTCGACGAATTGAGACGCATCAGATCCGAACCGCAGGGTCTGCACGTGTCCATCATGGGCTGGCCCAGTCGGCTCGCGTCCGCACCCGGTCAATCCGTGCCCAACTGCGACCGTCGCCACACTCAGACCGCCGACGGTTAGGATCTCCCGCCGCGTCAAGCCCGCCCTCGTCCCCCGCGACTTCATGTGTGCCTCAGCTCAGCAGCGGCAGGAGAGGCGAGAGATCCGTACGTTCTCCGCTGGCGCGCAGCCGGCCACGTTCCACCGCGTCGCTCCATGCCATCCGCCCGGTGGCCAGCCGCAGGAAGGTGACCGGGTCCGTTTCCACAACACCCGGTGGGGTACCCCGGTTGTGCCGCGGACCACCGATCAACTGAACGGCCGCGGCTGGCGGCACCCTGAGTTCGACACTGCGCCCAGGTGCCCGTGCGGCAAGCAGTCCAGCCAACGCTCGTACGACGATCCGCTCCGCGCCGCGATCCGGCGCGGGGGGGTCCGGTAGGTCGAGCGCATGGACGACCGCTTCGACGAGCCGGAACAGGGTCGCGTCGCCCAACCGGTGGATCCCGGTCCGCTGGGCAACCGGCCGGTCAGGATCGGCAGCATCGAGGACGGCGAGGGTGGCCGGCGTCATCTCGGCCAGGGAAGGAACCGGCGTGCCGTCCACCTCTCGCGCGATGCGCTCGGCGAGCCCGGGCAATGCAGCGGCCCATCCGTCTACGCCGGTGATCGGACCGTCCGCGGTCGGCCCAGCGGCAAGTCGGCCGAGGCTTTCTCCGGTGTGGACGAGGTGCCGCTCGAGGTCGGCCACGGACCAGCCAGCCACCCGGCTCGGCGCGGCAGGGTCGGCGCACGCGAAAGCGGTGACCAATATCGCCCATTGAGCCCGTAGGCCTCGACGGACGTCGCTGAAGGCCGCCGGACGCACCGACCCAGGGTAGAGCGACCGGTCAGATCGTGATGCTGGGCGCCGGCGGGGGCTTGTCCACGTCGGCATCGACCGCTTGGCCGAACTGCTCGGCCAGTTCGGCGGGCAGCTTGAGTGCCAACGGTTCGCGGACCGGCCGTGGGTCGGACCCGCGCACGACGATCACCTCGCGCAAGGTCTCCAGCAAGGGTTCGGCGGCATCCTCGTCGGTGGCGGCTGGACCGGTGAGCACCGCTCGGAGGAACCACCGCGGCCCGTCCACCCCGACGAACCGGGCCGGTCGGCGGGCGGCTTTGCCCCCGTCCTTGCCGCCGCTGCTACCACCGGTGCGCGTCGGCGCGAGTTCGGCTGCTAGTTCGGGCCCGAACGGGCCGTCGGTCTGGTTGGCTCGTCCACCCTGGCTGGCGATGGTCTGGACGAGTTCTGGCCACAGATCGGTCCAGATCGATCCGTCGCGGGGGGCTGCATATGCGCCGATCTGCATGGCCGAGCCGGCGCGGTGCACCGAGACCGATACCACCCGGCCCTGGGCATCCAGACTGACCCTCAGGTCGTTGCCGGTGCTCTTCGGTATCTGTAGCGCCCCGAAGTCGATTCGCTCGAGATCGTCCTCGAGGGCATCGCTGACGTCGTAGGGCCCGGTGGTCGCCTCGCGCTCGTCGTCGTGATGACGATCCTCGACCTCCGGCGCTACCCCGCGTTCGCGGGCACTTCGATCGAGACGACGCTTGCGTCCGAACGGCATTCTCGGTTCAGCTCCTCTGCTTCGGTGCGCCGAGCGCTTCTGAATCCGGCGGGTCATGAACGATCGGCGGCTGGGGCACCGTGCCGCTGAACCCACCGGTGGAACCGTGTCCCCCGCCGCCGCGCTCTGAGTTCGCCAGGTCCGCGCATTCCCGGAACGTTGCCGTCGCGACGGGTTGGATAATCAACTGAGCGACTCGATCACCCCGGCGTAAAGACACCGGCGTACGGGGGTCGAGGTTGATCAGGTTGAGCTTGATCTCTCCCCGGTAGCCGGCGTCGATCGTGCCGGGCGCATTGACCAACGTCACCCCGCAGCGCGCGGCCAGCCCGGAGCGCGGATGTATGAACCCGGCGAATCCCACGGGGAGTGCGATCGCGATGCCGGTGCCGACAAGCGCACGCTCGCCCGGGCCTAGTTCGACATCCTCGGCGATCGACAGGTCCGCTCCGGCGTCATCGGGCATCGCATAGGAGGGCAGGGACCCGCCGAGAATCTGGACGTCGACCACGGGTTGCTCGACCTGGCCCAGGGGGTGAACTGCTCTCGGCACGCCCGCACGCTACCCGGGAGGGTCGGATTCGTCTGCCTACGGTCGGCCTCGATCAGACCGGGCCGAGCCGCTGGCTGGGGATCCGTTGAGGCTGGATGGCGAGGTCCGCGCGCAGCCGATCGCCGAGCTTGCGGGTTCCCGAGGAGTTGTTCCGGGCGCCTACGACGGCGCCGGCCAAGAACGGCAGGAACGAACCGAGATTGCGGGCCAGTCTCGCGGTGATCCGCTTGCGCAACGCTGACGAACCGGCCGAGGCGAGGCGACCGGCCAGACCCACGGTCTGACCCGCACCGCGCAGCCCTCGCTGCGTGGTCCATGAGCCGAGGTAGGCGTTCGCTCGATCACTGAGGTCGCCCGGAGGCCGGGCGTCGTAGATCTCGTGCAACTCAGCGACCAACTTCAGTTCGACCGCCGCTACCAGCAGCGTCTCGGCCGCGAGTTCGACAGGTACGGCGATCAGGCTCGGAGTGGCGAACCACTGCGCCGCGGCCAGGCCGCCGGCTGCCCCACCGATCGTGCCGGTGACTCGCGCGGCAGCGGCCGTCAGGCTGTCGGCGAGTTCCTCGGTGTCCAGCCCAGGGTGTTGGACGAGCAGCGTCCCCTTGTCCCGGAGCGGAAGTCTGGTGGCGGTAGTGGCCAGCAGCTCGGCGAGGAAACCGCCACCCACGAGGGCGCCCTTGCCGCCGGCCTTCACGGCGAAGGCCAGACCGGAGACGACGCCACTCAGCGCGGACGCCGCGCCGCTCCGGTCATCGTCGGCGGCGTCGACTGCCGCGCGTCCACCTGTCAGTCGAGCAACTGCATCGCTGAGCGCACCCGCGGCCTTTGACAGCGCAGAGGC